>TARA_R110000868_G_scaffold403268_1_pt1 | contig 10524 bp, 8 predicted proteins | sample TARA_R110000868 | Tara Oceans TARA_R110000868 (sample SAMEA4397489) | marine metagenome | biome: Polar Biome; feature: [SRF] surface water layer (ENVO:00010504); material: water (ENVO:00002006), including particulate matter (ENVO:01000060) such as... | depth 5 m | reverse complement strand
CCATCTGGCCCGCCGCTTCCAGCAGATCGCCGTTGCAGTGTTCCAATCCGAGATGGATGCGATCGGATGCGACATAACGCCCGTTCAATACGCCGCGCTTGCCGCGATAAATTCCTACCCAGGTCTCGACCAGGCAAGCCTGGCAAAGGAGATCGCCCTCGATCGGACTACGATCACAGGCGTCGTCGACAGATTGCAAAGCAAAGGCCTCATTGAGCGGAGCATCAGCAAGAACGACAGGCGCGCGCGCGCCTTGGCTGTTACTCCGGAAGGACGATCGACTCTTGCACTTGTCCGCCCGGGCGTGGAAGCAGCCCAACGGCTCATGACCCGAGGCCTGACCGCACAAGAGGCGAACGAGCTCCTGCGCCTCCTGCGCAAGGCGGTTGACGGAGCCAATGACCTCAGCCGTGCACCGCAACGGATCTGAGATCGACCCGTCATTTGTCTGACATCAGGCCAAGCGAAGCGGTCACTGCCAATGCTTCCTTGCGTACCAGAGCTACGAGCTTCTCGATGCTGCCCTCCGGCGTGGTCTCTTCCGCCACGACCAGTGACAGGCACGCGAACACGTCGCCATTGGGCGACAGGATCGGCGCGGCGATCCCGATCACTCCCTTGTCGACCTCACCATGGGTGACGCTGTGGCCGGCGCGCCGAATCAGCCGCAGATTCCGGCGGAACGACTTGAGGTCCGATCCGAGGCCAGCCTCCTCAATATCAATCCGATCGTCGTGAAAGCAGCGAACTATCAGTCGCGGAGACAAGTGGGCCAGGATAATCTTGGACACCGAACCGCGGTAAAGCGGCATCGGCCGCCCCCGTTCATAGCTGATCGTTAGCGGATGGTAGCCTTTGCGTCGTTGATCGACACACATGACACGGCGGTCGAAAATTCTTGCAAGAATGACCACACTCCTGTCCGGCCCACGATTGATCAGATTGTCCATCGCATCCTGGGCTGCCAGCACAAGCGGGTCGGTCCCCCGTGCGACCCTGTCCAGATGAATGACCGCAGGACCAATCACATAACGACCGGCGGAGAAATCCGTGATCAGACCAGCTTCGTTCAAGCTGCGAAAATACCGATAGGCCGTGCTCATCGGGATTCCAGTGCGACTAGCCGCTGCTTCGACGGTCCATTGCGGCTCCTCTATCGAGAACAGTCCCAGTAACCCCAATGCCTTATCAACTGTACCCACACCTGCTCCTCACGATGGCCAGCCCATTTTATCGAGCCGGCTGGCGATCGCAACATGAGGTCAGCCCCCCTCACACGGCACCAAACGACTTCAACCCTAACCGCATACCTGCGGGAGCAAAATTTATTCCCGCTTCTTGCCATGTGATAATTAGAATTGCAAACTGCTCGCAATCTGGCCACTGAGCCGAATGCGGAATTGCAGGGCAAGGACAATCCTGCCCATACTTCTTAAAATATGCGATGTCAGGGGATTAGAAATGGCTATTGAAATGACGTACATTTCAAGAGAAAAGGATTCCCGCGCAGGTTGGATTGTTGTGTTTTCTGCGTTTATTGGAATGATGCTTAGCGTAGGCGTCCTAGTGGATTGATTCCAACGTTTGGTGCCCACGGCGGACAGCGGCGATAATTTCGGCCGGATCGGCCTTCCAGACGAACGGCCGGGGGTCGTCATTGTGCTCACCGATAAAGCGATTGATGGCGGCCTGCAGGTCGACGACGGAATGGAACACTCCGTTTTTCAGGCGCCGGCGGGTCAGCTTTGCGAAGAAGCCCTCGACAGCGTTGAGCCATGAGCAAGACGTGGGCACGAAGTGGAAGGTCCAGCGCGGATGCCTGTCCAGCCAGGCCCTCACTTTGGGCTGCTTGTGGGTGGCGTAGTTATCCAAGATGACGTGGATAGCTTTGTCCTTGGGCATTTCGGCCTCAATGGCATTGAGAAAGCGGATAAATTCCTGATGCCGGTGCCGCTGCATGTTGCGACCGATCACGGATCCGTCGAGAATATTAAGCGCGGCAAACAGCGTCGTGGTTCCGTTGCGCTTGTAGTCGTGAGTCATGGTCGCGCCGCGGCCGCGCTTCAGCGGGAGGCCGGGTTGGGTGCGGTCGAGCGCCTGGATCTGGCTCTTTTCATCGACGGACAGCACGATGGCGTGCGCCGGTGGCGAGACATAGAGCCCGACAACGTCGTGCAGTTTCTCGGCAAATGCCTTGTCGTTGGACAGTTTGAAGCTGCGCCAGCGATGGGGCGCAAGGCCGTGATCGTGCCAGATCTTCACCACCGAGGACGCCGCAATGCCCACGGCTTTGGCCATCGCCCGCACCGTCCAATGCGTGGCCTCATGGTCTGGCGTCTCCAGCGTCAGCCTGACGACCTTGTCGACTACCGCCTTGTCGAGAGGGGCGATCCCCGGCGGCCGGCTCTTGTCCCTGAGCAAGCCCTCCACGCCCTCGGCCATGAAGCGCTCCTGCCAGCGCCAAACACACGGCTTGGACTTGCCCGTCGCCGCCATGATCGCCTGCGTGCCAAGGCCCTGTGCAGTCAGCAGAATAATCCGTGCTCGCCAGACATGCTTCTGAGCAGAACCCCGCGCGGCAACAATCGCCTCGAGCCGCTTCGTGTCTCCTGCCGTGACCTCAACCTGGATACCTGTACGCATGCGTCACTCTCGCACGCGCCGCAGTCTCCGGGAATCCCAAATGTGGAATCATCTGTTTCGATCAATCCACTAGTCATTTACACGTATGGCGTGTTGGCTGCGGCAATGGCATCCGATTTGGGATGGGATGTCGTCGATAGGAACATGATATTTGTTTCGTATAGTCTTGGGTCTGCTCTGTTCGGCCCATTGTGGGGGGTCGCAGCCGATCGCATCGGGGCTCGGCGAATTATCATTTTTTCGACTGTCATGCTGAGCATCTGCTTCGTCGCGATTGCAGCGGTTCCGCGTGACCCAACGGTTGCGGGCTTGGCATTCCTTGCTGTTGGCGTTCTTGCCGGCGGGACCTTGCCGCCCGCCTTCGCCAGCATCGTGGTGGGCTGGTTTGACCGGTTCCGCGGCCTCGCCCTTGGCGCGACCATGCTGGGCGTCGGGGTCGGCGCGGCCGTTTTCCCCATCCTGGCAGCACAGATAACCGAACATTTCGGCTGGCGGATTACCGCGCTGTCCTTTGCCGGCATGGTCTTGGCCGTTGCCCTGCCAATCGCGATAGTCTTCCTGCGACCGTTTCCAGAGCCCATGGCGGACGCAGCGAATGGCCGGGCCGCGGAATCGAGGTTCGATTGGTCCGCCTTTCGCATCCCCCGGACCTGGCTCATGCTGGCCTTTGCGTTCTTCACCGGCGCCGTGCTGGTTTCCTGCGTCGCCAACTTCGTGCCCCTTCTGATGGCCCGCAACCTGACCCTGACCGACGCCGCCACCTATCAGTCCCTCCTTGGAGCGGCCATCCTGGTGGGACGCTTGGCCGGCGGTGCGGCATTCGACCGGATTTTCGCGCCCAGGGTTATGGCCGTCATTCTCCTGGTCACCGCCGGCGGGCTCTTGACGCTCCAGTTGGGCAGTTCTTCGTTCGCGTTAGCCGTGGCCGCGCTCGGCATCGGCTTGAGCATCGGGGCCGAGGTCGATTTCCTTGGGTTCATGATCAGCAAGTACTTCGACCGATCGGTGTTTACGACGATGTTCTCGCTGATGTTCGCATCTTATTCGCTCGGAGCCACCGGAGGACCGATCGTTTTTGCCGCGCTTGTGAGCCAGACCGGCAACTACGATCTTGCCCTGAGTTTGTGCTGGTCGTCGCTCGCGGTATTGATGATCGCCATCCTCTTCCTGCCCCGCTACACGTCCGCGGAACGGACAGCGTAAGTCTACCGGCGCCGGCAAGGGGCAACTCGTCCAACGGACTCGCGCACCTGACATTCGCGGGGACAGTCGCCCTGCCCCCGGACGCGGCACACCCGACGGCAGTCGTCAGATCCGGAATTCGGAGAACGTTTCCGGGGCGAACATGTCCTCGACCGTCAGCTGCCGGGGCGAAAGACCCTGCTCATAGTGGTAGCGCGTGAACGTCTCTATGACGTGCCGGTTGCGGTCGATTCCGTAGGGCCACCATTCCTTGCCCAGGGTTGCGATCGTGTCTTCAACCGCAGCGATCTGCCAGGGCAGCATAGTCTTGAGTGAAGCCGAGACCATCAACTGTTCGTAAACAAGCTTCTGGGCCTCGACAAACGCCTTATACAAAGCCTGGGCGACCCAGCGGTTCTTCTCGTAGACATCGCGGCGGATCGCGACGACATGCATGATCGGGAATATTCCCGTCTTGGCGAAATAGGCCTTCTCGACCGAGACGAAGTCAGGGAACAGGCGCCGGACCTTATCGGGTTCGGAATAGAAGGTCGAAGGCGCGCGGGGCGCATAGACTGCGTCAAGCTCGCCATCTGCGATCATTCGCGAAATGGTCTGCTCAGGTCCGATCGGAATGACCTTGAACTTCTCGGGGAGATTGATCTTGAGCTTTTCTTCCCGGCCCGGTTCCTCTTCCCCGCCGAAGAAATAGGTCACCGCCGAGGGATCGACGCCGTATTCATCCTGCAGAATACCGCGGATCCACACCGGCGCGGTAAGCTGGTACTCCGGTACACCGATCCGCTTGCCGACAAGATCCGAAGGCTTCTCGATCCCGCTTTTCGCCGAAACGAAGATGCCCGCATGCCGGAAGAAGCGCGAAGGAAAGACCGGGATGGCGATGAAACCCGGGTCCTCGCGGCCCAGCGTGACGCAATAGGACGACATCGACATTTCGGCCACGTCAAACTCGCGGTTGCGGATCATGCGGAAGAACGTCTCCTCCACATCGAGAACCTGGAAATTGAGATCGATTCCGTCGGGCCGGACCTGGCCGGTCTGGAGTGCTTCGGTCCGGTCATATCCCCAGCAGGCGAAAGATAGATTGAGACGGCTCATTGAATGGTGTTTCCTTATGACTCTTGAATGATGGTCTGGGGCTTGACGTCGGCCGCGATGCGGCTGGATTCCAGCAGTGCGGCGCAGCAGGCCATGGTTTCGAGACCCCACCAGCCATCGTGGACTGGTGGCCTCGCGCCGAGAATCGAGGCGGCGAAATCCTCGATCACATTGGCTCGGGGCAGCGTCGGCGGGGCGATCGGAATGGTCTCGCGCCCTTCATCGCCAAAGACCTCGATCGAGGCCGGCAGCAGCTTGAGGTCGGCCCGCTCACAGCTCACGAGGACGAATCCAAAATGTTCGTGGTGAGGCGCGCCGGCAGGATCGCCCGCAGAGGCCGATCCGAACGTCCGGGCCAGCTTGGCATCGATTTCGTCCTGATGCGAAAGCTGCTTCAGTGCTTTCCGGGCTTCCCCATAGCGCGCAGGATCCTTCGGCCGGCCCAGCTCCGAAATCCAGCCGAGCAACTCGTCGCTGTCATAGTGGGCATAGCCGCTGTAAGTGAGCGTGGCCACGGCGCCGGATGCAAACGTCATGAGCGCTGAGTACGCCCCTTCGCTCGGCCGCGCTGCATCCCAGTTGGCCGCGACCGCGCGGATCGATTCCACCGGCTGGCGCACGATGCGCCGCACCACGTCGATCTGGTGCACCGCCTGGCTGTAGACCACGCCGCCGCCGCGCTGGCTGTCCAGTTCCTCGGGCCGTCGCGGACGATACATGAAATCGGTGTAGTTGAAGGCGTTGACCAGACGCAACTCGCCATAACGCCCCGATGCCACCAGTTCCGCCGCTACGCGGACCGGCTCGTCGAAGGCGTGGCTTGGTCCGACCATGAGCACCTTGCCCGCCTTCTCCGCCGCCCTCGCCATCGCCGCGCAATCACCAACCGAAGTCGCCATCGGCTTCTCGACCAGCACGTGTTTTCCCGCCTCGAGCGCGGCAATGGCCTGAGCGGCGTGCAGCTCGTGCGGTGTGGCGATGTAGACCGCATCCACGCCCGAATCTGCCAGCAATGCCTCATACGTGCGGTGCCCCGTCGCTTCAAACTGCGACTCGAACCGGACGAGGGCCTCATCGCGCAGGTCGTGGGCCGCGCTCAGCTGCACCGCAGGATGGGCACGAAGGGCAGGCAAGGTCAACATGAAACCTCGTCCGAGGCCCACGATTCCGAGACGTATGTGTTCCAACGCTAACCTTTCGCACAATTGGGGAACTGAATTGGGCGGCCCCGCTTGAATTCCCGATAGTTCTATATAGAAGCATATGCAAGCTACTCAGAGTGCGGACATGCACCACCGGCAAGCCAAATTTGACCGTCGGCGGCGAAGCCAATCTCCATGCATGCAATGAAACAAGGGAAACACGATGCGCAGAGTATTCGAAACGAAGCAACCGGAGGATCGGGCCAATGTCCAAGCCTGAAACGGTTGCCGGACTTGGTCGCCAGGAACTCGCGAGCTTCGTGTCTGCCGTGCTTGCCGAGGATCTGGGCACCGGCGGCGACGTTACCACCAATCTGACGATTGGAGATGGCCTTCGCCTCAGCGCAGTCATCGCTACCCGACAGGATATCGTGGTGGCGGGCCTGGAGCTGGGAGTCGCATTTTTCCGCCAGCTGGATCCTGGCATCAAGATCGAACTTCTGAAGAGCGACGGCGAACGCGCCGCACGGGGAGACGTGTTGATGCGCCTGGAGGGCAATGGTCGCGCCATGCTTTCGGCCGAACGATCGGCGCTCAACAGCCTGCAGCACCTGTCAGGCATAGCCACGCTCACCCGCGAATATGCGGACAAGATCGCCGGAACCGGATGCACCTTGCTCGACACCCGCAAGACGATTCCCGGCCTCAGGGTCATCGAGAAATATGCAGCCCACATGGGCGGTGCCACCAATCACCGCATGCGGCTCGATGATGGAGTCCTGATCAAGGACAATCATATCGCGCTGTGCGGTGGTGTCGAACGGGCAGTTGGCCTCGCCAAGGCATCCGAACTCGAAATCCAGGTCGAGGTCGACCTGCTGGAGCAGATCGAACTCGCGCTGGCGGCGGGGGCGGAGCGGCTGCTGTGCGACAACATGTCTGCCGCGATGCTGCGCGAAGCCGTGAAGATCGTCGGCGGCAGGGTTCCGATCGAAGCTTCCGGCGGCGTCAGGCTCGACACCATCCGGGAGATCGCGGAGACCGGCGTGGACTTCGTCTCGGTCGGGCGGATCACGCAGAGCGCCCCCGCTGCCGACATCGGGCTGGACTACAGCCCGGCCTGATCAATCCCGGAGAGGACCGACCCACCCCATAGAAAAGTCGCTAGGGAGAAACACAATGACACCTGAACAGAATGACCTGCTTTGCCGCGTTGAAGACAATGCCCCGATGGGCCGCCTGATGCGCCAGCATTGGCTTCCGGCCTGCATGATCGAGGAAGTCGCCGAACCCGACGGCACTCCACTGCGCGTTCGCTTGCTCGGCGAAAACATGGTGGTGTTCCGGGACAGCGAAGGCAGTATCGGCGCACTCGACGAACTTTGCCCGCATCGCCGCGCCTCGCTGGCCTTTGGCCGCAACGAAGAATGCGGATTGCGCTGTCTCTACCATGGCTGGAAGTTCGACGTGAACGGCAACGCCCTCGACATGTCCTCCGAGCCCGCCGACGCCAGGCTGCGCGAGACGATGAAGACCAAGGCCTATCCGGTTCGTGAAGCGGGGGGATTTGTCTGGGTCTGGATGGGTGATACCGACAATGTGCTGCCTTTCGATCCGCCCAACTGGACTGCCGCTCCGGCAGACAAGATCAGCATCGTGAAGATGCATGGAGCCTGCAACTGGGCTCAGATACTTGAAGGATCGATCGACTCGGCGCACAGTTCGAGCCTTCATTCCTCCAACATGCCCACGGCAACCGAGGTGAGCGGCTCGACCGCCACGGACACCGCCTGGCTGCGCCCATCGGCCGACAAGGCGCCACGGATCGAGGTTCAGAAGACCCCGTTCGGCTTCCGTTATGTTGCGATCCGCAAGCCGATCGTCGAACCCGACAAGCAGGACTATGTTCGCATGACGCTGTTTGTCGCCCCATACACGGTCCACATTCCATCGAACGACCAATACCACCTGAGCCAGATGCTGGTGCCGGTCGATGACGAGAACACCATGTTCTACTGGATTGCCTGGCACCCCGAGAAAGGGATTTCGCAGGATGCCTGGCGGAAGTTCTGCGGTGCCGAACTCGGCCAGGACGTCGAGCCGGTTACCTTCAAGAAGATCCGGAATGCCGAAAACAATTACCTGCAGGATCGCGCCGCGATGAAAGCCGGGGACTTCACCGGCATCTACGGCATTCCGGCACAGGACATGGCCATGTGGGAATCGATGGGTCCGATCGCGGACCGCAGCGAGGATCGCCTCGGATCGAGCGACAAGGCTATCTTCACGTTCCGGACGCTGATGTATCGTGCGGCCCAAGCCGTGGAACGCGGCGAGCCCGCGATCGGGACAGGGGAGTCGCGCATTCCCCATGCCAAGCTGATGTCCTTTGAGGGCATGGTGCCCAAGGGCGACGACTGGCGCCTTCTCAATGTCTCCGATGAGGAACGCCGACTTTCGAGCGCGGCGGAGGACAAGGGAGATCTTGTCGAAGATCTGGCCGGCTGAGGCGCGGCAAAGTGGTCACGCCCCACTTCGCTTGCGCGTAGAAAATTGATAGTGCGGCCGTGTTCGACATTTTTTCTTACACGGTCACGCACCCGGCGCGGCCGTCATCCTGATATCCGGGAGAATCCGCGTTGCCGATCCCGCGACCGCAAACGCTCCAGCCCGAAGAGAGTCTTGGCTACCAGGCCCTTATGCATTAATCGGACACAGATTCACGGTAGGCGTCAGCGTCAGTGGAAGGGGACTATTTCCGCAGGTCTTCGATGCCGAGTTCGCGCCACATCCAGGTGAAATCGTAGGTTGCCATCGGGTCGTTCGGTTCGGGGTGAGCGCTGCTACGGTTTTCGAGATGCTTGAGCCACCCAGCTACTCGATAACGGCCTGCGGCCGTTCGAACGGCCGCACGTGGGCTGATGTCCCCAAGCATTCCAACGGGTTCATCGAGCGTCGCGCGGTACTGGCGGTCGAGCATGGCATGAACGAGCGGGGTTGCCACCTCTGGCGCAATGGCCGGTGCCGGTTCGGATGTTGTCAGTCCCTCGGCCCGCGCGGCCATGGCCTGTTCGATCGTCTCGATCGTGGTCAGCGGCGAGCCGACCAACCCGGCGAGCGCATCGGTGATGAGCGCGGTACCGCGTTTCGCCCGCTCGGCCGAGGTGACGGCGAGAACCAGAGCCCGGCCTTTCAATTCGACATTGCCGAGCACCGGGGTGCCGTTCGCCATCGTCACACCCCACGCCATACGGCCAGTGCTTCTCGCCTTTCCGTCCGGTTTTTCGCCCAGCCAGTTCCAAAAGTGCGTGGTTTCCCGCTGAAGCGTAGGGACAGTGTCGAGCCGCTCGCCGACCAGCGCCTGGGTCACGCCGCGTGCAAAGGGAAAGCGCACGCGGTGGAACACCACCTCCTCGCCATCACTGTTGTGCAGGGTGGGGATGGACACCGGCCCCATGATCTTGGGGACGACATCGAACAGCCATGCCGTGCTGATGAATGCCGGAAGTGCGGCCAAATCGTCGGGGTTCAGCTTCAGTGCGGTGTTTGGGCTACGCTTGCCTTTCGAACGCCGCAGATCGGCGACGAGCGCCTCGGCCGCCTCCATCGTGAATGACAGCACGCCGCCCGACAGGAGGTGCTTGCCTCCGACCTGCACGACGCGGGCACCGATCCTGTCCCATTGTTTCAGCGTCTGCGAGGCGCTGCGCTCGGATACCCGAAGCGGCTCGCCGCCCTGGATCAGGTCGCGCACGAGGAAGCCGCTGCCAGGCTCGACCTCGCTGACTTCGTGGAGGCTCATCACCGAGGATCGAAGGGCACGCAGGTAGATTTTGGTCGGGCCGCTCTCGTTCCAGCCCCGGCGCCGGATATAGTCATCAACGATGTTCCGGTCCCCGGGTTGGATGGTGCGCGTCAGCAGATCCTCGAACGCGCATCCCCACAACACGCCCGCCCAATGATCGCCGACGATGTCCGCCAGCTCATCCGCTTCGAAGTCGAACTCCTCCATCGCCAGCCCGAAATGATCGCCGAGCGCATCGCGAAGATGATCGGCCCAGGCCGGCGAGGTGGCGAATTTCATAACGCCGGACAGATCGTGACCACGCTTCATGCCTGTTCCCTCTGCTGTTGCCCCAATTGCTGGCGGTGCGCGGCGACGATGCGCGAGACTGTGGGTTCGCTGACGCCGTAGAGCCGTGCCATCTCGGCACCGGACTTGCGGCCGGAAGTGACGGACTCGGCGATTTCGCGACGCTGCTTGTCGCCGAGCTTGCGCCGACGCCCGCCGATCCGTCCTTCTGCTCGCGCCTGAGCCAAGCCGGCGCTGGTGCGCTCACGGATCATCGCGCGCTCGAACTCGGCGAAGCTTCCGACCATCTGCATCATCATCCGCCCTGCCGCAGTGGTGGTGTCGATCGCCTCGGTTAGCGAGCGG
>TARA_R110000868_G_scaffold96904_3_pt1 | contig 10527 bp, 12 predicted proteins | sample TARA_R110000868 | Tara Oceans TARA_R110000868 (sample SAMEA4397489) | marine metagenome | biome: Polar Biome; feature: [SRF] surface water layer (ENVO:00010504); material: water (ENVO:00002006), including particulate matter (ENVO:01000060) such as... | depth 5 m | reverse complement strand
AAGCGGAAGAACCAAAGATAGAAGCAACCTTAGAACCTCAAGAATCTCCAAATATTCAAGCGCAAAAACTAACAAAAAAGGGTAAAATAGAGACACGTGGTAAAGCAGATATTAATAAGGCTAATCTAGAAAAAGGCAGAGCAAAATTAGTAGAAACTTGGGCAGAAAAAAGAAGAATCAAAGAAGAATTACAAGCGGCAGCTTTAGAAAAGAAAGTCAATCTTGCAATAAAACAAAAACAGCTTATCAATAAGGCTTATGGTGTTACAGATGAAGAAGTCTCAGAGGTAGAAGAAGATGAAGAGCCAATTATTGAAGAACTAGTAAAAAAGAAGATTATCCCTTCAGGGAAACCTAAAGCAGAAAAGAAACCAAAGAAAAAGGTTATTAAATATGTAGAAGAAAGCGAAAGCGAAGAAGAAGAGATAGTGTATGTTAAGAAATCTAAGACACAAAAACAAGAACCAATGCAACAGGTTATACCAAAGATTATTTTTTATTAAATACAAATTTATAATATAATCTTACTTTATAATGCCAGCTTTAGCTTCTAAAAAAAAGAAAGCAATAGAAAAGAAACCCAAACCAAAACAGAAACAAAAGCAGAAACAAATTGTTAAGACAAATGTTAAGGTTAATGTTCAAAGTGCAGGCGGTGGTGGTGGAGCAACAATGCCGCAAGCGTTTGGAGACAGAACTGGAGAAAATGTTAGATTGATGAATTTAGTAGAACAATTATCAAGAACAAGAGAAACAGCAGGAGCAAGAGCAGCTTTAAGCAAAGCAGAACCTATTTCTGTAACAGATATGCCTATCAAGACAAAAGAAGAAGCTCCGATAGCCAATCCATCAAATGATGCAGCAACAGTTGCAGGAGTATTTAATGCGCCAATAGATACAGCAGCGCCATTTAGAGCACTTGCTGCAAAACGTGCACAAATGGAATCACAGCCAGATATGTATGCTGGGATGGAAGCTCCCGTAGAAGAAGACGTAATTATAACAAGAAGAAAAGGTGGAAAAAGAGGGTCATATAAAGAAGCAGCTATTAATATAGGGCGTAATATCCAAAATGAATTCGCTGCAAGAGCACAACAAGGAGAACAATTAGCTCCTCAAACTCAAGAAGAAGTATTACCGTTTTCAATGTATAACTCAGCATTTTAACTAAAGTCAGCATTGCTTTAAAAACAATTATTTTATTATTTGTGTATTATAAATGATAAAAACAAAATCAAGACTATTCAATATAAGTAGCGCAATAGGTAGAATGAACGGTGACTTTTGCTCACAGGTACAGGTATCTTTACCAGATTTAACTTTTCATTTAGATAACATTCAAAATGCATATTTTAGTGTAGTGCATTGTGAAGTTCCAAACTCATTCTATATAGTGAATTATACTAACAACCAAATTGTTATAGATGGTATTACATATACGCTAACAAGAGGCAACTATAATGTCAATACTTTTATCACAATGTTTGCAAGTATTCTGCCACAATTTCAATTAACATATAATTCCGCTACAACGAAATTAACAATTCAAGAAATTTTTCTTAATAGTTTCACTATAAATGCCAGTTCAAAAGCATCAACCGTAAATAGTATTATGGGTTTAGGAACAACTGATATGACTGGAGAGGATAATTATACAATGCCAAATGTGATAAATTTCATTCCATTGCAACGGATAAACTTTAGGAGTAATTATTTTAATTTTGGATGTTATTCAACTAGTGATAATTCTAGCGATATATTCTTACCATTGCAAAACAATGCTGGGCAAAATGCTATTATTAATTACGTGAATCAAACACAAGATAAGTTTTTGATTCAAGATAGAAGTATAACAACATTTAGGATAAATGTTACTAATGATGTAGGGCAACTAATTAATTTCAATGGAGTAGATTGGTTAATGACAATAAAAATTGATATAGATTATTTAGAAATTCCAAGACAAACAAACTTTAGTAATCTTTTAGCAACAAGACAATTTTAAAAACAATTCTTTGAATTTTAATAATACTTTTATTATTATAATCTATAATGGCTACTAGTATGTTTCCTACTTCCGCTATGGGACTTCCATCATCCCTCAGATATGACTTGCCTCCGTCAATGTCTGACAGTGCCCGCGCGTACAGCGTAAACGTTTCTCCTGACGGAATAACCACTGTTGTAGGCGGAACTCCCGCTACTACTTCTTTTGTTGCAAACAGCACTGGTAATTTCGGTAACTACACTGCTCAAAATGTTTCATTCACAATTCCCTCTGGTATGAGTGATTCTGTGTTTATGGATACAAATGCTACTACATTGTCATTTACTTTAACCTATACTGTTTCTGTTGCGAGTTCCGGAGCTACAGGTGGTTCTATTAACTTGATTGGTTCAGGTGCATCTTGGTTTGATGCTTTAACCCTTTATTCAAACAATACTCCCGTTGAAACAATTAATCAATACGGTCTGCTCCAAAATTTCTTACTCCAAAATACTGTTAATCAAAGCGAACGTCTAGGTGGAATTTCTATAGCAATGGGGTCAGATTCGAACAGTTATAATGGTATAGAAATTGCTCACGGAACTACAGGTAACTACAGATACAATTTCTGTATTCCCTTGTTATCTGTTCTAGGTGTTAATTGTGAGAAGCATTTCCCAATTGGCTCGGTAAACAATATGCAATTAGTTATGACTACGGCAAATCTTGTGCCTTTAGTTTCTTACTGCACGGCTATTACAACTCAACCAACATTCACTGCCTTTACCCTAGGTGAATTTCAGCTCAACATGAAATACGTTGATGTCGGTGATTTAGCTGCCCAGCAATTGCGCCAAACACTTCAAGCTGGTAAATGGTATTTGAAGGCAACAACCTATACCAATAGTGCCGTTACAATTCCTTCTGGTTCAAGTGGAGCTCAGCAATTGCTTCTCCAAATTAGAAATAGTTCCGTTAAATCAATTTTGCATCAGTTCGGTATTGCACAAGGAGCTGTATGCCCTAACCATTATTATGATGCAATTAATCCAGCCCTTACTTCTAGACAGGTACAGGTTGGTGGGCAATTTTTCCCTAATCGCCCTATCAATGATTCCGCAAGACCTGCGGAAGGTTACCCGATTTTGATACAAAGTCTTGGTGGCGGTATTGCTAAATCACTTGGAACTGTTGTAACAAGTGATTCTTACAATGCTTGTATTCCTTCAGTCCCTTCAGGGTCTGACAGTAGATTAGTTGTTCCCGCTGCTGGTCTTCGTGCTGCTCCTGTTGGAGGTGATAATGCTTCTACGCAAATATCTAAATTTCCTAACTCGGCTTTCTACGGTTATGATTTAGAAAAAGTTTCATCTATATTGTTTTCAGGTTTGAATACCAGAGCATCTCCTCCGTTTCTCAATTTGTTTCTTGGTGTTGCATCTACTAGTAGCATTACTTGCCAGGCTTGGGGAATGAGTGATGTAGTGTTAGTGATTGATTCTATTTCAAAACAAGTTCAAGCTTTCCTTTAAATAGGTATAGGCTGTTATAAAGTCCGGATTATAAAGGTACAGGCTGTTTCAAAATAAATAATTAATTAGAAGTCAATCAACTAACAAATAGTGCTCCCAAGACCGGCCGGATTGGAGGTGGTGTTAAACGAAGATTGACGGATTAACCAATTAAACAGCATATTGCTGTCAATTTTGCATTTAAACAATTAACATATCAATAAAAATATTTTTATTTACCATTTAACCAGTTAAACGCCACTTTTACATCAAAGTGACGTTTAACAACTTAACATATCAATGTTCTGTTTAACACTCATCAATTAGTTCTTTCAGTATCGGAGTTTTGCCGTCATTATGTAACATTTTATCTACAATTTTGTGACGGTTAAGCTTATTAATTTTAAACCATAATGTGTCTAAACAATTCACGTGATAGTGATTATGATTCACTATTGTTAGTTGGTTGGTTTTTTCAATCCAAGTTTTACAAATACAACATCTCTTAATCTCTGTTTTTAATTCATATCCAGAATCCATTTATATTTAGTTAACAATTTATTTTCTGCAAATATATTAAATGGATTTAGACGAAAAAAGGGAATATCATAAAAAATATAACAAGGCCTATTATTTACAAAGCAAACTAACAAAACAAAATGATGGAAATACCTATTTTAAAAAGATAAGCGGTTCTTTAAGTATAAAAAGAAATCATATAGATAAACTGCTTAAGGCCAATGAAGACCGAGTAAATAAATTTCGCCAACAACTTGGCAACATATAAAAATATAGTGTAATATTATACAAGTGATGTCTCATATTACAATTAAGAAGAACAATGAACCGCCATTGAAAAAACCTAAGTTTACTGTTGATGGTAAGCTTCACGATAAATTAGATGATTATGAAATTACTCGCTTAATGAATAAACATAATTTCAGTTTATTTCTCGGCAAAGCTGGTTCAGGAAAATCAACGCTACTTATTTCATTATTGCAAAGTCCTAGAATGTTTAAGAACATATATCATAACATTATTTTATTCTGTCCGCCAAATAGTAGGGCATCAATCAAAAATGATTTTTGGTCAGTTCTTCCAGATGAACAAATTTATGATGAGTTGAATTATGATAATCTAGCAGAAGCGTATTCTTTAGCCGAACAAAATGCATTAGAAGGATTTAGGACATTGATTGTTTTAGATGATGTTCAAAAATCATTAAAAGGTGAATGTGAGAAATTATTACTACATATGGTAAATAATCGCCGTCATAGTAATTTAAGTATATGGCTAGCTTGTCAAACTTATAAGAGCATTCCAATGCAAGTTAGAATGGGTCTAACATCATTATTTGTTTTTAAAATAAATAAACAAGAAATGAAAAATATATTTGATGAACAAGTTGAAATTAGTGATGAAGTATTTAAGGAGATTCTAGAAATTTCATTTAATAAATTACACGATTTTATTTTCATTGATACAAATTCGCAACGCATATTTTTAAATTGGGATGAAATACTTATTAATAGCAACAATGAATAAATAATAATATAGTGAATTATATATAATGCCTACAGTAAAAGGATTCTTTAAAAAACTTGGAAGCGATACCAAGAAATTCTTTAGTAAAGGTGGTATGGCCGACACTGGTCTTAGAAAGTTAGGGTCTACTGTTTCACAAATTGGTGGCGTTGCGCAACAATTAGCCCCATTGGCTGCTGTTGTTGCTCCAGAATTGGCTGTACCTTTGATGGCTGGAGGCGCTTTAGGAAAAGTTGCTGGTTCTACAATTGGCGCTGTTAGAAAAGGTGCTATGGGTGCAAAAGATGCTGAGGGGAAAACCCAAGGTATTGTTGGTGCTTTAACTTCTGGTATTCAAGCCGGCAAACCTTACACTGGACAATTAGCTCCTTCTTTTGCTTAAACTTGTTAAAAATAGATTTTAATATTTAGTATTTTAAAATAATACTATATACTATAATGGATAATCCCGAACAAACTGAACAATGGCAAAAAATGCAAGTAATGAAAGTTCCTATAAAAAAGAATTTCAAGATATGGCTGGATTCTCATACCGCAACATCTTGGTCAGGTACACAATTTGATGCAAAATTTACTGTTGATTTGAATCAATGTATTAGAGAACCTTGGCGTCTTAAAAGTTCTTATGCTATGACATTTGAATTTGTTAGTAGTTCATCTACTGTTGCTCTTGGGACTGTATCTAGTTCTAAAACTTACACGCTTCATATTGATTTAGGACAAGGCACTCCTACTATGTATCGCTATGGTGGACTAAGAATTCCAGCTGGAATTGTTAGAGTTTCTACTGACGGAGTTGGTGTTTATACTAACGTTGCCGCTGCTAGTGCTTTTGATATACCTTGTTATTTTAATGCTAAACCGCTAGACAATGACCCAGTTTTTATTGATAATTTGCTTAATGTGAATAGCATTAATATTAATTTGATTCAAGCAGGAAGTGGAACTTTTAATAGTGCTGATAATGCAACTGTTAATACTAATACTAAATATATCTGCTGTTTAAATTTTCAAGAACTGTAGGATGTTTAACCAAAGGTAGCGTTGCTTTAACCAAAGGTAGCGTTGCTTTAACCAAATTTAAATTTATATATAAAAATATTGTTATATATAAATGTCAAGTAATTATGGATTTGAACCAACATTAGATGGACTAAATAATATTGATGCTGATTCAAGCACTGTAACAGATATAATTTGTGATACAATTCAAATAAATTTATCGGGAACAGCACCAACTGTTACTGCATTATCAAATGATACAAGCATAGCAACTACTGCTTGGGTAAATAATCATACCGACGCTATTTTGAATAGTAATAACGTATGGACTGGAACAAATGACTTTCAACAAATCTCAACTAATAATTACGATAGTAGCGAAACATGTAACATATTTGTGAATAATCACCCTATTACTTTTGCAGTAACAAATGCATCTAATTTTGCATATACTATAGCCTATCCTTTGACACTAACTGTTCCGCCAAAAAATACAACATCATCAGTTTATGTAAGTGTTCCTTTTTGTGTTAGAGGATATAATGATACTCCGGATAATGTTCCTATTACACTAACATACGTTTCAGTAACTACTTATATTTTAAAAAACGGATTAGTATATTCAGGAACAAACACCGCAACCCCTTATTATGGAGGTGCAACTACAAAAACTTGGACGCCATCAGCAACAGATAATTATACATGCACCGCATATTTTGGCCATGTAGCTTTCTATGTTGATTTAATTTTGGCAAATACTGGAACTGACGTTTATTCAGTTGGAATAACAATAGGTGCAAACCATAGCGATATATCAAATCCTACAACTATGTATATTCTATATGAGAATGCATCAGGTTTTACACAAACGCATAGTTCAAGTCCATCAATAACATTTTCATCTACCGATACCGTCCCTTTTGTAACAAGTGAAATAGTGCATGTAAATCAAACAGAGATTAATACTACAAATGCCCTCTACGTTACAAGTGCAGATACTGTTTCTCTTGTTTCAAGTGCGGGAGATTTACAAAATCAAGCATACGGTTCTATTAATTATTCAACAACAACAGGAGGTATTTACATGACTGCTAATAATAATATTGGATTTGGAGCTCTTACAAGTGAAATGACTTTTGGGGCATACGGCATTAGTAGTTCAATCATATTCTCTGTTACATATAATAATGCAATGATAATGACCCCTACAACTATTACTAATTATTTTCCAACTACTTTTATAACTATACCATCTTGCAGTGTAGCGCCAACAACAGCAAACCATTTATGTAATAAAACCTATACTGACGGTGTGGGTTCAATATTACTACCATTAAATAATGTTTGGACTGGAACAAATGCATTTCCTACAATCAATTCACCATCTACATTAACAGACCTTGATATAGCCGTATCACAAGTTTCGGGGATTTTGAATATTGGAACAGCAAATAGTAGAACATCAGCTATTAATATTGGGACGGGATCTATTAGAACTGGTATAATAAATATTGGAACTGGTAATCCTACAGGTGGAGGAACAAATGTAATAAATTTGGGTTCTACTAATGGAGGAACAACATCTATCAATTGTGGAACAATAAATTTACAAGGAACCGTAAATACAAGATTAGGTTTAAATATGACATCGGGGACAATATCCGTAGGTGGTGCAACTACATCGTCTGCTATAATAAATATTGGAACTGGAACATCACAAACCGGAGCTATAAACATAGCAAGTAATGCAACTGGAAATGCCCCCGTGAATATTGGTTGTGTGAATAGTTCAACTCAAAAATTAACATTCCATTCTCAAGATTTCAAAATCAATACAGGATTTCTACCTATTAATAATGTTGGTTCTTTAACTATAGGAGGTGCTAATATTTATTTAAACTCAACTGATACTACATGTAATGGAAATTTTAACGTATATAATATTATAGGATCATCAGGAGCAAATTTGGCAATATCAACAACTGGAACAGACGATATAACAATTACATCAGCAGGTGATACTATTGTGTATAGTCCTAATCTAATTATGTCATCTAATACAGCATTAATTTTTGCAGGAACTACATCAGGAACTGGAATACAATATACAAATCCATTAGCGAATGAATTTGAAATACAACTACTAAATGTAGCTGATACTCTATCTTATGTAGATAATACAGGAGGCAGTATTTTCTACGTAAGGGCAAATGAATTTAACAGCGACGTGCCAACAAGATTTACAAATAATGTTAGAATTAATACAGGACAAACATTTACGCTTGGAAGCCCCGCAACTATTGATTATCCAACAACTACAAGTTATAGCGAAACATCACCAGCAACTGTTTTAACATATGTTGGTGGGACATTTCGTTCTATTGTTACTTGGACTAATTGGGCTACATCAACAGGATTTTACATTTTTAATAGAACTACCGCCGTAGCAGGTTGGACTAATGGCGGAACTCAGGGTTCAGGAAGTGGCGGTTATTTTAGTTGTCCCCCGGGTGTTTATACATATTATTTTTCTATTATATTTGAAGACGGGACAGCATATAGTATAACAGATTTTAAAGGTGCTTTAGTTGATATTAATACTATAACAGCAGGAAGTAGTGACGCTACAATAATCGCCGGAACAATGGGTAATAATTTTACATGTTTTAGACATCAAGTTTCAACTATATCGCCATCATCAAATGACGTTCCGGCAGAGTTAATGAGTGGAACTTTTAGAATTACAACAGCAACAAATTTATATGTTTGGTTTCGTATAAACAATAGTGCAAGTGGAGGAATTAATAATGTTTATTTTGATTTGAGTATTATTCGTATTGCTTAATATAATTCGGACTTTAAAACAGCCTGTACCTTTATAATCCGGACTTTTGTAATTAAAATAAATAAATGTAATATTTTTTATTATAATATCTAGTATTATAATAATGAGCAGTAATTTTTGTTACATAATGCCAAAGAACGGTCTTGCAAAGGACGCTAAAATTAATCTTCTTGTTACTAGAATAATTCAAAAAGTTAGTGAAATACCAAACCATCAGGAATACAAGGGAAATATGGAACTTTTAAAAATGATATGTATAATGGTTGAGCATGGAATCAACAATAAAGATAAGAAACTTAAAATAGATAAGAAGGACATTGTGTTCCAAGTCTATTCAAGATTATGGAATGCAATGGCTCCCCAAGCAATGAAAGATTTAGAAAGTAATATAGAATATTTATGGCAAAATGGTCAGATAAAAAGAAAAGGGATGTGGTCAATTGTTAGCGCATCGGTTTGCGACTGGTTTCAAAGAAGGATATTATAATTTACTTGACTATATACAAGGAAATATACATAATTATTTAGTAAATAAATTTATGAAAAAGGTTGGTCTGCCATTAAGACTAATAAGTGCTGTTAATACTGTTATGAATTTATCTGGATGGTCTATTTTACAATATATACTAACAAAATTTGGACTAGCATATTTATTGAATTATTTATGGTGGGTTGTTTTATTATAAAAATAAAAATATATTATGATGCAATTATGATAATATATTTATTGATTCTTAACATACTGTAATGCTTGTAAAGGTGAATTTCCCATAGCTGTAGCCGTATCTGTTAGTTCTTTGAGATTCACATTTGAGAATTTACTTGTGAGATATATATGTCTTAGCATAGACGTGCTAATTGGCTTATCAAAGATTATATTAAGCCTATGAGTGATTTGACTCGGTTGCAATGCTCCTCCACGATTATCAAATAATATATAATCCATATCAGTAGGTAAAACACTTATCCATTTCTTCAAAATTGTTAGTAATGGTTTAGGAACATCAATAATTTGAGCTCCGTGATATTTTGCGGTTTTGTAATTATTAAATACAAATTGCTTCTTCTTTAAATCAAAATAGTTCTCTTTTCCTCCTTCGCTAATATCATAGTTTTTATACTTCATTTTCCAGTCAAGACTTCTTCTAGGCGCTTGATAAATTCCGCCTGTTAATGCTAACAAAATATAGTTTTGAATTTTTTGGAAATCACTCATATCTAGAGTTGCCTTTTTATACAAATGTTTTGATTCGGTTTCTAATTTCTTCAAAATCGCTTCTACATCGCTTGTAGGTAACATATCTTCAAATTTTCCATCTTTCTTTTGCAATAATTGTTCATCATTGTATTCAGTTATGTCTGCCATCATTAATTTGCTAAATTCTTTGTTACCAGTAATTACAACAAGAGCGGCTAAAGTTGTTTTACGTTTTGAAAATGGAATATCTTTAAGATGTTCTAAAATATGTTTTTCATCATCAAACTTTTTTAAAACAATTTCATTATCTTCTGGGTAACATTTTCTATACAAATTTGTTAGTATGCTTTTGTAAGTTCTTAATGAACCAACACTAAGATTAGGTCTTTTCTCCTTAATAGCTTCTATTAAATCCATTGTATATTAACTGCAGAAAAGA
>TARA_R110000868_G_scaffold306986_4_pt1 | contig 10528 bp, 11 predicted proteins | sample TARA_R110000868 | Tara Oceans TARA_R110000868 (sample SAMEA4397489) | marine metagenome | biome: Polar Biome; feature: [SRF] surface water layer (ENVO:00010504); material: water (ENVO:00002006), including particulate matter (ENVO:01000060) such as... | depth 5 m | reverse complement strand
TAGAGGCAGCTTTTCTTGCGCTGGTGGGTTTTACTGCTGTAAAAATTGCTGTACGAGCTTCATGTCTTGCCTTGATGAAAGGACTCGATGAGAACAAGCTGCTCATCTTTAGTAAGCTGACTACCTATCTGCTCAATACAATCATCTTACTACTTGTTTTAGACTTTGCAGGAGTAGAACTCAAAGTTCTCCTAGGTGCGGCCGGAGTCTTCACTGTAGCGATCGGTTTTGCTTCACAAACATCTGCCTCGAATTTAATCAGTGGCTTATTTCTTATCGCTGAGAAACCTTTCAAAAAAGGTGACGTCATCACAGTTGGTGAAAAGACGGGAGTGGTTCTTTCGATTAATTTATTCTCCACTAGACTTCGCACCCTCGACAATTTATTAGTTCGAGTTCCCAACGAAACTTTGATGAAAAGTGAAATTACCAACGTCACTCACTTTCCAATCAGAAGGGCCGACCTTCAAATTCCACTCGCATTTGATGCCGACCTTGGAAAAGTTGAACAGGTTTTACTTGAGCTGGCTGAGTCTTCTGGCCAATGTCTTGATGAGCCAAAGCCTATTTTTGTTGTTCAAGGTATTAGAGAATCCAGATTAGATGCTCAATTCTCATTTTGGATCCATCGTGAAAACTTCCTTAAAACTAAGAATGCCTTTTATGGTCGAATGATTACTGCTTTTAAAGAAAATAGTATTGAAATATCCCTGCCGAAGATGGTCCATATCAACAGGGATTAAGAGAACTACTGCGACAGCGTTGTCATTGATGATCTAATTTTTGAGCGTCTACTTGCAGCCCTTGGTTTAATCGCGGCTTTAAGCTTGTAGACTTTATCTTCGGAATCGTAATCAATAGCTAGTCCAAAGTTTTCAATTCTTCTTCTCAGGTGGAGAATATGGACATTAAATCCAGAAGCCCTGGACTCTTCTTGTCCGGGAGACTTCCAGATCTGAGTTGAAATATCTTTTTTAGTCAGGCCACGCTCACCAGCTTCGAATAGCGCTTTAAGAATAACCAATTGCTTCTTGGTTAAATCTTCAGCGATCTCACTAGGCACACCCATCATTGTTCCACCTGTGGAATAACGACCTAAACTGACGAGTCTAGAAAAGCGGATACGAAGTTCATCGTCATCAAATCCTTCACTTACAAAATCGATTAAAACGGGTGATGGATCTTTCGCAATTTCTTTTAAAGTTTCTTTGTCGGCCCAAACAAAGCACCATATCTTCTTTTGTTCACAGATATTGCAAACTTCTTCCAAGTCGGCGGCATTGTTTAGTTTAGCAAAAACGACTGATGCTTCAGGGTTTAAGCTTTCAACTTGTGGAGGCCAAGCTTGTACGGTTTCAACATTTCCAAACTGAGCCAACACGGCAAGGGATGAATGTTTAACAGGAATATTAAAAGCATAAATTCTCACGAGCACTCCTTCGTGCGGTTAATCGTGAAATCATTATTCGTGCACGAGGCGGCTCTCGTGAAGGGATGTTAATTTTGCAAAAGTTGACGGATTCTTAAAAACAACAATACATTCTCAAAGATATTAACCACTTAGACGGATAATTGTTTCATAGCTCGTTGTTAAACTTAGTCCAAACTGGTAAATATTTTTTATGTTTGATGTGGAAAAAATTAACCAACACACACTGACGCGTATAGGCAACATCATTGGCTTACAAAAAAGCCAAGTTGCGAATATACGGGCAGGAAAACGCGAGTTATCAGCACTTGAAGTAATCCTCATCAACGAAAGTGAAGATAATTTAATATTGCGGTTTTTTAATTGGCAGGCTGATGAGCTACTCTTTTGGAACAATATCGAGAGTCTACAGTCACAGATAAAAAAAACAGATGCTCAAATGGCGGAGCTCTTTTCGCTTGATCAGCGCACATATCGCTTCCACCGCGCCAAGGGTAAGTCCTTTGCATGGAAGTCATGCGATTATTTCTACCTTCGCTATAAAATCCACCCTCTTCTATGGTTCAGTCCCGATTTCGATATTGACTGCCTGGCCAAAAATATAAACTCTCCTTTTAAAAGTAATGCCTATCTGCCTGCAATTTTTGAAGGTGGTGGTAGTAGGATGAGGACTTTCGCCAATACTATTCAGTACACAAAAAACACATGGGGCGCTGAGTACGCCAACGCGCTTTTAAGCGCCATGCAAATCACACAGGAGTCACTGTCTTTTTCCGAAAAGAGTATTTCAATTCGCGTTTTTGCCACCCTTCACCAAAAACTTAGAAGTTTTGGTGCTCAAGATAAGCACTTTGTGGAGATGGGATCAAATAACGTGGTTAACGAAAGTAATAGAAAAATGTTTTCGCAGCTTGTTCCCAGCGAATATAAAACCGTTCCAGAAATTTTGAAATACTTTGCCGATCATTTAGTTTCAAAGATTGATACTAATAAAGTCTATAGCGTTCTAGATTCTACAAGCGATTACCTTAAGGTGAAAGTCACTCCAAGCGCCGCATTTATTGCATCTTTTGAAGCTCAGCATCCCTTTTCTCAGTATGAAATAGCTCTTTTTGCCAAGGGCCATATGAAGATTACTCCAACTTACTTTGGACTAAAACCGTTTGAACGCGTGGAAATGGAGTTTAATGAAGTTAACGGTGAAGCTATCTACAAAGCCTATTATGGTTGAGAATGAATTTCATCTGAGGCAAACGAGTAACTAGAACCTGCCAGAATGCGATCAAACCAGTCAGATTCATAAAGCCATGGTGTATGATTTTGATAATCGTTACGAATTATATTGATATTTGCTTCAAGTAAAAAGTCTGCATTATAACACTTTTCGTTTTTACTAATAATAAAACAGACTCTATCCCCAAGATCGGCAGCTTTCGTTCTTTCGCACCAGTCATAACGTTCAATCCCACTCGTAAACAAAGTCATATTAAACGATGGGTCCTGTCTTTTAGCCGCCTTAAGCAGTTTATCGAAAGTAGCCTCGTCATGAAAATGAACAGAGCCTATAAATGAAAGAATATCAGCATCGGAGCGCTGTGGATTTTGAAATGCCGTAAACTCTGCAACAGGAGTCATAACTGGACCAATCTCGTGCAGCCCTTCAATAGGAGACATCCCACAGGTAAAGACTGTTATATCGGGTCTAATTAAAGCAACATTAAGGGCAATATGCCCACCTAACGAGTGGCCAAGGACAAGCGCCCCTTGAGGAATCTTTGAAGCGAAAAACTTAGTCAATTCATCTATGGAATAAAGCGCTGAATTGTGAGATTCATGGCCGTGACCTGGCATATCGTCAGCAAGAAAACCTGCTGGCGCACAAGTAGAATCTTGACCGTTCCCGTGAATGAAATACTTAATTTGCTTCATACTGACTCCTGCGTTGCTTATAGCACTTAAGTCATTAAAACTAAAGAGTATCACAGGAGCATGAAAGTATTACTTACGAGTACCTTGAGTTACAAACTTATTGTAAAAAAGCTCAGTACTCGGCTCATCAAAAGCAGCTAGATAGCGCTCAACAAACTTAACAGAGTCCTTGCCTAGAATGGACTCAAGAAGTCCTCCTAAAGCAAAAAAGCGCTCCTCATACTGAATCTTCTCTTGCTGCAAATCATATCCTGTAAAGTGCATAGGAATAATACGACTTTCTAAGTTTGTTAGATTGGATTGATCCATAAACATTTTCAACTTTCGGCCAACAAACATATCGATCTCTAGACTGGAGTTAATTTTATCCAATGCTTTTTGCAACCATAGATCTTTGGAGTGCATATTGAACATAATTCCATCACTATCAATAACACATAGACGGCCGCCATGCTTTAGTGCCCTGCTTAACATTGAGATTGCTTTTTGAGGGACTGTCAGGTGATGCATTACGAATCTACTAATTATTAAATCAAACTGCTCTTCTTCAAGTTTTTCACTCATCATGTCTAGTTGTTTAAAATTAACTGTGCTTGTCGTTGAAGACGTCGATATAAACTTTTTTGCCTGCGCCAATCTCGTTTGTGAGAAATCCACTGCTGTAACTTCTTTGGGATTAAAGTTTTTTAACACATGTCTTGTGATAACTCCTGTTCCACAGCCAGCATCTAGAATATGCATATCAGAACTTATGTTTATATCTTTAAGTTCTTCAGACACACAGTAGTTTTTGAGTGAATTCTGCTTCTCAAGTCTCGAAACTTCGTTGTCATTTTCAAGTATATAAGCATGCACTGAGCGTTCCTTGTTAAGTTGTTACACTCTATCGGATCTCGTTCAATTTTATACAGTTAAAAAAATGCAACTATGATTTCAAATCACGAATCCGAGAAGTCACTTGAAAGGAGAATTTAAAATGATTAATTCGTTCAAGAATATTCCAAAAAAAACTAGCAGTATTGGCTGCCTCGACTCAGGTGGCCTGGATAGCGCTTATATGATTTGCAAATTAGTAGAAAGAGGCGTGAGAGACATACATGTACTCACACTAGATATTGGCCAAGAAGATTGTGACGCGATTATTTTTGCACCTAAAATAGAACAGAAACTTATAAGACATAGAATAGATGTTAAAGATATATTCTGTGAAAGCTATGTCTTGCCTCTTTTACATGCCAATGGAGTGTACTCAAATCAACACCCACTCTCTGCATCTTTATCAAGACCACTCATTGCACTTACTCTCGTCAACTTAGCCAAGGAGTACAATCTCGAAATTATCCTTCACGCCGCAACTCCAAGTCAAAATAGTATGAGAAGGTTTAATGGTGCCATTAAAGACCTAGGTTACAAGGGAGCATATGGAAGCCCATATACCCATGACCACGTATCAAGATCGGAAAAATCCAAATACGTTGAATCATGTGGTGCAATTGTTCCAAAGCAAAGGAATTTTAGTATTGATTCAAATATTTTTTGCCGTGAGTTTGAGTCCGGAAACCTGAATAATGCTGAATCAGTTTATCCCCCAGACGAAATGTTTGTGTGGACTAAGGAGAGAAATCAACCAGATCAAGAAATTACAATACAATTTCAAAAAGGTCGTCCCACTTCAATAAACGGAAACGATTACGAATTAAGCGGGCTAATCACAGAATTAAATCAAGTCGCTGGTTCTTACGGCTTGGGTCGCTACCGTGGTCTTGAAGAGAATCCATTTGGAGAAAAAGTTATTGAAGTCAGAGAGGCCCCGGCAGCATTTGTCTTGCTTCAGGCATATCAATATCTTCTAAACGCTACACAGACTCAATCTACCCTTGTCGCCAAGTCACAGTTAGAACAATTATGGACAAGAGAAGCTTCAGAAGGTCGTTGGTTTGGTCCTCTTAAACAAGCAATTGATTCTTTTAACCAGTCATTAATGAGTGAGATATCTGGCTCGGTATCATTCGAACTGTCATCTAGATCTTGTGCATTTGTTGGAGTGAAAGCCACCACGGCACTTTACACTACAGATAGAGAGTACAACGAACATAAACATCTTCAAAAAATTAAAATTGCAGCGTGAGGTAGTACAGTGATTGACTTAAAAATTATTGTTATGGAAAAACCCTATAACCTAATTCAAAACTCCCTGCAGGTTCGCGAGATCTTGCCAAAAGTCTTCAAACTTAAACTTGATGGATATCGCCCGCACTATCAATACGGAGTAATGCCAATTGATGACACTGATTTTTGGGGCAATCATATTCTGGTTTGTAAGGATACAGCTGAGGGACTAATCCCAATCATGGGCTTTAAGTCTTTGACTCTAAGAGACTCAAAGAAGTTCAAGCGCGAGTTTCCACTTTTTACCCATTCGCTTAATACTCCGGGCTGCGAAGATCACAAGAAACAAACACAAGATTGGATAAATAAGTTTCAAAATAGCGGAGATATTGGCTACAACCATAGCTGGACCATGTGCCCTACAGTTCATCAAGACAAAGAGCTTAAAAAGCTCTGCTACGATCTATCCCGTGTTCTTATGTACTGTTACTACCGCGACTATAATATCCCGCATATGGTTTTAGCTTGTTCAAAAAGATTCAAGGTTGATCAGCAGATGCTTAATATCGGTTTCGACTATCTCAGAGATACAGCTGGTGAAATCATGCCTGCATTTAAAGCCGCTGGCTTTGCGAAAGAAGAATTTTATATAATGCATATCAATGACCTGTCCCACGCAGACAGCGTCAAATTTCTTTATAATAAATATCGCGAACTTTGGGAGAGCAGACTAACCCTTCGTCACGAGGAAGAAGAGCTAGTCAAAGTAGCTTAATTATTGATCGAGAATATAAGCAAACATAAGAGGCGCAACAATTGTTGCGTCACTTTCAACCACGTGCATAGGTGTATCGACACCCAGCTTGCCCCAAGTAATCTTCTCGCTTGGAGTGGCGCCGGAGTAAGAGCCATAACTGGTTGTTGAATCAGAGATCTGACAAAAATATCCCCAAAGAGGGACATCTTCTCGCTGCAGATCTTGATGAATCATTGGAACAACACAAATTGGGAAGTCACCGGCAATACCACCACCGATTTGAAAGAAGCCGACACTTTTCTTAGTTGTAGTCGTTATGTCAGTGTACCACTTCGCCAGTCGCATCATGGTTTGAATACCATGCTCAACTGTGCCGACATTCTTAATACGTCCCTCTAGGTTTGCTGCCGCATACATATTCCCAAGCGTCGAATCCTCCCAACCTGGAGTAAAAATTGGAATATTTTTTTCTTTAGCTGCAATCATCCAAGAGTTTTTTTCTGGAATTTGGTAAGAAGCCTTGATTTCTGGATCATCTAAAAGTTTCCAGAAAAACTGATAAGGAGCTAATGTCTCACCCTTCTCATCAGCCGCTTGCCATTGGCGAGTAATCGCTTTCTCAATTTTTCTCATGGCCTGCTCTTCTGGGATACAGGTATCAGTTACGCGGTTAAAACCACCGGCCAAAAGCTCGGCTTCGTCTTGAGGAGTTAAGTTTCTCCAATTGGGAACGCGCTTATACTCATTATGGGCAACCAGATTGAAAATATCCTCTTCCAAGTTGGCACCAGTACAAGTAATGGCGTCGACTTTTCCCTGTCTAATCATTTCAGAAAGTGATCGGCCTAGTTCAGCTGTCGACATTGCGCCGGCCAAAGTAATCATCATCTTGCCACCATCAGCGAGGTGTTTTTTATAGTCTTCAGCAGCGTCCATCATGGCGGCGGCATTGAAATGGCGATAATGCTCGCGCATAAAATTTGAAATTGTTCCCATAACCTTTCCTTATGATGAGTACTTTTTAGATTGTCACTTTTGCCGTTTTATTGCCTGTTTTGACAAGATCTTTTTCGATAAAATCGAAGATTGCCCCTGCCACATTGACTCCGGTTGAACCGGTTATTCCCTCTAGTCCGGGTGAAGAATTGACCTCCAAAACCATAGGTCCTGAATTAGAGCGAATAATATCGACGCCCGCAACAGATAATTTCATTTCTTTTGCAGCCTGAATGGCCAAGGCGCGTTCCTGAGAAGTTATTTTAATCTTTTCTGCTGAACCTCCGCGGTGAAGATTTGCCCTAAACTCACCTACGGCAGCCTTTCTAATCATAGAAGCGACCACTTTTTCTCCCACGACAAAAGCTCGAATATCAGCGCCTCCACTTTCTTCAATATATTCCTGCACAATCATATTGGCATTCAGCCCTCTAAATGCTTCAAGAACAGATTCCGCGGCTTGCTTAGTCTCGGCCTTAACCACCCCAATTCCCTGCGTTCCTTCAATCAACTTAATAATCACTGGTGCTCCGCCAACACTTTTAATCAATCCATCTACATCGGGAGTTGAATGTGAAAAAGCAGTTGGAGGAATTGGCATTCCTTTTCGCGCCATAATTTGAAGACTTCGAAGTTTGTCTTTCGAGCGCGCAATCCCAAGCGAGCCATTGACGCAATAAACTCCCATAGCTTCAAACTGTCTCACGACAGAGCAACCAATAAATGTATAACCGGAGCTGACCCTCGCAATAACAGCATCAATCCCTTTTAGGGATTCGCCTTCGTAGATCAAGGTCGATTGATCCGCCCGAACTTGCATGGAGCATTTAAGATAATTGATAATTTTAACTTCATGCCCGCGCTTTGCAGCCTCTTCACTAAGAGACTTGACCGAAAAAGTATCGGGCAAGATTGTAAGAATTGCGACTTTCACGTTTCAAACCTTCCAAACTTAGGTAATATTTTACCAATCATAATCTGAGGGTAAGCCGATGGCTAAGACAAAGGTCAGTAAAAAAGTTGCATCTAAAAAAACTTCTCGCCGCAAAGAAACGACTATTCCAGTCGACAATACGGCATTAGCCCAGAAAATCCATCTTAAGAGCTTCGAGTCTCTCAATATCAAGCGCTTACGTTCCGGCGAAGTTCATAGGATTAATATCGATATTCAAAAAAACCCAATGGGTGTGAATTGGCGTGTGCCAGTCCTGGTAGCCAAGGGTGTCGAAGAGGGACCTGTTCTCGGCATCACTGCCGCCTTGCACGGCAATGAACTCAATGGTCTTCCAACTATCTTTAAACTCTTTAATAATTTGGATTTAACTAAGCTCAAAGGGACCTTGATTGCGGTCCCAGTGGTCAATGTCCCTGGCTTCTTGGCCAAGCAACGAGAGTTTACCGATAAGAAAGATTTAAACCGACTCTTTCCCGGCAAGGAGTTTGGAACATCTTCTGAAATGTACTGCCATAATTTAGTAAATAGAATCATCAGTAAGTTTGATTATTTGTGTGACTTACATACGGCAAGTTTTGGCAGAATCAATTCTCTTTATGTTAGGGCCGATTTAGATAACCCCATCACAAGAAGAATGGCGCTTCTTCAAAACTCACAGATCATTGTTAACAAGTATGACGAACAAGGGACACTTCGTGCCTGGGCCAATGGACAAGGCATTCATTGCATCACCATTGAAATAGGTAACCCCCACAGTTTCCAACCTGACCTGATCGACCAAACCTATGAAGGTATCCAAAACCTGATGAAGTACCTAAAGATGATGCCTGGTAAGCACAAAATTGAGCAGAACTCAGTCACTGTTTGCGAGAAGAGCTATTGGGTTTACGCCTATAACGGTGGTGTGATTCAAGTCTTTCCACAGCTTACAGACCGTGTTGAAAAAGATGAGGTCATCGGCGTAGTTTATGATATGCATGGCACGATCACAGATAAAATCATTGCTCCAGAAGCGGGCTATGTGATTGGCAGAAACGTTAACCCTGTGTGTGAAGCGGGCACCAGAGTCTTACACCTAGGCATTGAAACCAAAGATATTGCCCTTGAGGTTTAATTGGACCCAGCCTTCATTGCAGCCATCGATCATCTAAGAGAATGCGGTTGGTATTCTAGTGATCATTTTTTTGATGCCAATCTGCTTGAAGAATTAAGGAGCACACTCCTATCACTTAAAGATAAGGATGCATTTGTTCCAGCTAAGATTGGAAAAGGCGCAAAGAGAAAACGAATCCCACAAGTGCGTGGTGACTGGATTCGCTGGCTGTCACAGATTGGAGATTTTCCATCGACCAAAGCCTATTTAGAGCGAATCGACCAGTTTAGATTAGCTTTGAACCGAGAGGTTTTTTTAGGTGCCAGTGAGTATGAGTCTCACTTTGCGATCTACCCTGCCAATACAGGCTACAAAAAACATCTCGATCGTCACCGCGACACTCCTCATAGAATTTTAACCACAACGCTTTACCTCAATAAGGATTATACTCCTGAGCAAGGTGGACAGCTCGATATTGAAGACCTACAACGAAATCCGGTAGCAACAGTGCTTCCGAGCTGGGGCACATTTGTTTGCTTTGCTTCGGCCGAATTTCCCCATCAAGTACGAGCTACAAAAGTTGAACGCTATAGCTTAACGGGGTGGATGAGGAGCTCATGAAAGGAATCATTACTTGCTTTGAAAATTTCGACAGCATTAGCGACAATACCTCAAAGAAAGTGGTTGAATCCCTCGCTCTTCCCAATCTAGTTTTACCAGTGAGCTTTAAACGTTGTGATGAGTCTTTACCTGGCAACTTAGATTTTATGATTCAAGTTGGCGTCGCTGCTTCAAGAAATAGAATAACGATAGAGCGATATGCTCACAACCTAGCTCACTCTCCAGTACAAGCTGACAATGACGGACAAAAACCTCTCAATGATCAAATCGTGACGACGGCGCCTATCGCACTAGAAACGAATTTTGATTTTGAATTGATTGATTCTGTGGAAGGCAACTGGGACTGGTCACTGTCTGCTGGAAGCTATGTCTGCAACGCTCTGTACTTTAAAACTCTTCATCGATTTCCAAAGATGAAAACCATCTTTGTTCACATTCCTTACCATTTAAGCCAGCCGGACCAGCAAGCTTCGCTGGAGCAATCGGCAAAATTAATAAAAGAGCTGTGGCTTAAAATAACTTCGAACTAATCGCAGCAATTCTTATTTTTATGGCGAATATAATAATAAAGGCTGCCAATGAGTAACACCGCGGCACCTTTTAATAAACTCTCCGAATCGACAAAGAATGCCAAACTCA
>TARA_R110000868_G_scaffold50376_13_pt1 | contig 10530 bp, 10 predicted proteins | sample TARA_R110000868 | Tara Oceans TARA_R110000868 (sample SAMEA4397489) | marine metagenome | biome: Polar Biome; feature: [SRF] surface water layer (ENVO:00010504); material: water (ENVO:00002006), including particulate matter (ENVO:01000060) such as... | depth 5 m | reverse complement strand
GATGCTCGGGATGGACCCGCCCCGATTATTACGCTTCTGTAACCCATCACTTGACGTGATTCACGGCTGGGGAGGCGTTGATGAAGAACGGTATTTTTTTGGTCGCGGTTATAGCGGTCGCATGGGGGCTGGCCTTCGCATGTCCCGCTTCTGTCCGTGACCGGGTCGCCGAAGCGACCCAGCTTCCCGAAGAATTCCATCTCGAAGCTGACCGGCAAATGGCGATGTTCGTCAGCTGGGCACGCGATGACCGGGCCCGCCCGGTGGACGATCTCAACGAGCGCGATCTGTACTGACGCCGCGGCGCGCACCACTCACAGCGATACCAGCCGGGCCGGACGGCCTGAAACGAACGGACCGATTATTCCGGCTCGCCCGGCTCTGCCGCGATAGCGGCCAGCCTCGCCTCAATCATGCCTCGATAGCTCGCCTCCGGTGGCGCTTCGGCCAACAAGGCCTGCCAGGCCGCCAGCGCGGCGGCGGTCTCACCCGACTGATACCGGGCCTCGGCCATGAAGAAACGTGACCGGACATCTGTCGGCTCGAGATCAAGCGCGCGGGCAAAGGCTTCGCGCGCAGCCGGCGTCATCATGCCATTGGCCTCGAACAACAGGGCCTGCCCGAGGGACGCGAACAGGAACGCCGAATCCGGAACGATATCGATTGCCTGATCGAAGGCCTGCGCCGCCTCGTCATAGCGGCCGAGGCTGAGATAGGATTGACCCAGCACAGCCCAGCCCTGGGCATCGTCGGGATTGGCCGCCATCCGGGCCGCCAGGGCCTCGACCTGATCCAGTACGGCGCGCATCTCGTCGGACGCTTCGACCGGTTCCGGCTCGACCGCGATGACCGGCTCCGGCGTCCCGATCGCCATGTAGAGCGCCACCGCTGCGATGCCGCCCAGACCGCAGGTGATGATCGCGACCTGACGCAGCACCGGATTGGCTTTCTCGACATCGCCCCGGTCATCAGAGGCCGCCAGCAGACGGCGCTTGATATCGATTTCCGCGGCGCGCGCCTCGTCAGCGCCGATCAGGCCAAGCTCCCGGTCACGCATCAATTCTTCAAGCTGGCCGGAAAACGCGCCCAGCCCGTCCTGTTCGGCCACAGCATCGCGTCGCATGAAGGGCATCACCAGGACGATGACGGTCAGGCTGGCCATTACGGCAATCAGGATCCACAGCATCACTGGCCCTCCTCATCCATCAGCGCGGCCAGCCCGGCTTCTTCTTCCGGGGTCAAGGCCTCGGGCAGCCCCCTCGCCTGGCGCCGGACATAGACGATGATCAAACCGCCGCCCGCGAGCAGGATGAAGAATGGCAGCCCCCACAAGACCAGCGTATTGGCCTGAAAGGGCGGGAGCATAAGCACGTAGTCACCATAACGTGCCTGCATATAGGCAAGGATCTCGGCATCGCTATCGCCGGCGGCGAGACGCTCGCGAACGACGATACGCATGTCCTGCGCCAGCGAGGCGTTGGACTCGTCAATGCTCTGGCTTTGGCAGACGACGCAGCGCAATTGCGTATAGAGGCCGCGGGCACGGCGTTCCATCGCCGTATCGGTATAGGCCTCGTCCGGCGATGGTGCGGCCAGGGCGACAGGCGAGAGCAACAGGGCGAGACAGGCGATCAGGGCGCGCATCATGAAGCCTCCAGCTCGCGGATCAGCGGCAGGAGGGTTTCGTCCCAGTCCTGCTGCGTGATGATACCGACATGGCGGTAGCGCACACGCCCGCTGGCATCGACCAGAAAACTCTCCGGCGCGCCGGTGATGCCCAGATCGATCGCGAGATGGCTCTCGGGATCAAGACCAACGGCCGTGTAGGGATTGCCATGCCGCGCCAGCCAGGCGGCGCCGGCCTCGGGCGTGTCGCGCCAGTCAACGCCATAAATCGGCACGATCTGCGAACGCGCGATCTGCATCAGCATCGGGTGCTCGATCGCACAGGGCGGACACCAGGAACCAAACACATTGACCAGGCTGACATGCCCGGCCAGATCACGATTGGACAGGCCTTCGGCTGAACCGGCAACCGGTGGCAAATCAAACGCCGGCAGTGGCTCGTCGATCAATTGCGAGGGAATGGCACCCGGGTCCTCGCGCAAGCCCATGCCGAAATAGACTGCCATCACGGCGAACAGGAGCAAGGGGGTGAAGGCGAGCCAGCGTCCCGTCACGGCGTCACCGCATCGGCGCCTGCGCCGGGTTTGTGCTTGGCCAGATCGCGCGATGTCAGGGCGCGCCGGCCACGATCTCCGAGCGCGAGCAACCCACCGAGTGTAAGCAGGGCCGAACCGATCCAGAGCCAGACCGCCAGCGGATAGATATAGGCATGTACCGCCCAGCCGCGCCCCTCAACGCCCTCACCGATCGTGACGTAGAGATCGCCATCAAGCCGGGCGCGGATCGCGGATTCGGTGGTCGCCATTTCGCGCACCGGATAGAAGCGCCGCTCGGCGACCATCTCGCCCAGTTCGCGACCATTGCGCGAGATGGCCAGCGTACCGGCCTGGGAGACGAAATTCTCACGGTCACTGCGCACGACATCGACCAGCTCGATCGAAAACCCGTCCAGCTCAAATGACTGGCCAGGCATCAGGAACGCGCTGGCTTCATCCTTCCAGGCACTGACGCCGGTCACCGCGAAAATCAGGACTGCGAGCCCGAAATGGGCCACGATCATGCCCCAGATCCCGGCCGGCAGGCGTCTGGCCCGTGCCCAGCTGGCCGCGAGATCGACCTCAAACAGTTTCACCCGCGACTTCAGATCGAGCAAAATCCCCAGACCGACCCAGACCGCCAGAGCTGTGCCGATAGCACCGGCAACGGCCTCGCGTTCGGCGATCCACAACGCGATCAACCCCGCGACAAGGGCCGCGATGAAGGCCGGCGTGAGTTTTTTGGCGATCGGACCGAGCTTGCCGCGTTTCCAGGCCAGCATGCCGCTGACCGGGACCAGCAAGAACAATACCGCCATCATCGGGATAAAGGTGGCGTGGTAGAAAGGTGCGCCGATCGAAATCGTCTCGTCGGAAACCGTCGTGATGAAGAGCGGGTAGAAAGTACCGAAAAAGACCAGGGCGCAGGCTGCGGCGAGGAAGAGATTATTGACCAGAAGCGTGCTTTCGCGGCTGACCTCCGCAAACACGCCGGTCGGTTTGAGATGGCCGGCGCGCAGGCCGTACAGCACCAGGGAGCCACCAATCACCAGGACCAGAATGCCAAGAATAAACACACCGCGCTCCGGATCGACCGCAAAGGCGTGGACGGAGGTAATGATACCGGAACGGACCAGGAAAGTTCCCGCCAGCGACAGCGAGAAGGTGAGCAGAGCCAGCAATATGGTCCAGGCCTTGAGCGTGTCGCGTTTTTCCATCACCCGCAGCGAATGGATGAAGGCCGTGCCCGCCAGCCAGGGCATGAGCGAGGCGTTCTCCACCGGGTCCCAGGCCCACCAGCCGCCCCAACCCAGCTCGTAATAGGCCCAGCTGGCGCCGAGCGCGATGCCGACCGTCAGGAAGGTCCAGGCCGTCAGCGCCCAGGGCCGCACGATCCGCGCCCAGCGCGCATCAACCCGTCCCTCGATCAGGGCCGCGACCGCGAAGGAGAAGGTGATCGAAAACCCGACATAGCCAGCATAGAGCATTGGCGGATGCGAGGCGAGGCCCGGGTCCTGGAGCAGAGGGTTGAGATCGGCCCCGTCAAGCGGCACCGGAAACAGCCGCGCGAAGGGGTTGGAGGTGAAGATCAGGAAGGCGAGAAAGGCCGCAGTGATCAGCGATTGTACCGAAAAGGTCAGCGTGATCAGGCGCGGCGCCACATGTTGCCCCAACACGGCCAACGCCCCCGTATAGCCGGTCAGGATCAAGGCCCAGAGCAGCATCGAACCTTCATGATTGCCCCAGACGCCGGAGAGTTTGTAGAGGAAGGGCTTCAGCGTGTGCGAGTTCTGGGCCACCACAAGCACGGAAAAATCCGACACCACAAACAACGCTGTCAGACAGGCGAAGGCCGAAGCGACCAGCACGAACTGGGCCAGCGCGCCGGCCCGCGAAAAGCCGTGAAAAACCGGGTCGCGGACTGCCACGCCGGCAAAGCCGAGCACGGCCTGCAAGAGGGCGACAACAAAAGCGAGAATGAGGGCGGCCTGGCCGAGTTCAGCGATCATGGGTGGTTGGTCTTACGGTACGGCCGCTGCGTCAAGGGCCTCGGTGTCGCAGGGGGAGTTGCGCGCGCCATCGGGACAGCGGCCCTCACCCGGCTCGCGCAGGTAAAGGTCCGTTGCTCACCCCGGATGCACCACAATATCAAACCCCTCGTTCGGTCCCGGCGGCTCAAAATAGCGTGTGAACAGGTCAAACTCCGCATCACTGGCCTGATAGGCGTGTTCGCCCGCCTCATTTCGGCGCCGCAGCCGTGCCTTGCAGGTCGCATCGTCGAGCTCAATCAGGTGCAGCCGATGACCGGCCTCAGAATCCTCGATGATGGACCGCATCCAGTTGCGCGAAGCGAGCGTATTGGCGGGAAAGTCGAGCACGACGCTGACACCGGCGCGCAGCAGGGCTGAGACATGCGATCCGACCAGCCCACGCAGGCGGCGGGAACAGCGCACATAGTCGTCCAGGCTGGTGATTTCGCCGGGATAGAGGCCCGCCAGCCAGTCATCTTCGGCGAGCAGAATAGTGGCCGGTGCCGCGACCAGTTGGTGGCACAGGGTGGACTTTCCCGCTGCGATCTTGCCGCAGACGAGATGGAGTGTGGGTGAATTTGGCATGGGCGCTCCACGGGGTGGCGGACGCCTGCGCTCCAGAGCGCGGCAGGCATCCCTTCAGATCGAACACGAATAACCCGGCCCGCAATGCGGAACCGGGTCCGTAATTCGCTGCCCTGCGCGGGCAGGCAGAGGACGGGATGGACGCCTTGTCATGCGGTGCAGGCTATAGCGCGCACGCTGGACCGGCAAGCCATGCCCCGATCAGCGTTTGGTTCAGGCGACAACACAACCCAGCGCCGCGCCCAGATCGCCGCCGGCCCAGGCCAGACCTTCACCAATGAGAACCAGCCCCGAGCGCCGCTCGATCTCGGCAAGCGTGCTGCGATGATCGCAATAATCCGCATCGCGCGGCGTTTCCTGGTCAAACAGGAAGCCGGTGGAATTGCCCGCGGCATCGATCACCAGCTTCCAGTAGGCGGACGGGACGCTGTGCGGTTCACCGGCATTGGCCAAGCCCGGCATGTCGCGCTCATAAAGCGGGCCGGTCAGGACATAGAGCTCGCGCTGCACCCAGGCGAGATCGCGTACGGCGGTTTCCAGCGCGACCCAGGCCCCCTGGTTGAGCGCCGCGCCCTGCGGCGTAATGTTCGAATAAATATTGGTCGAGCGCCAGAACGGTGTGCCGGCAAAGGAGGCCAGCGGCGCCTGATGGCCCCGGTCATATCCATGCGCCCGGTTGGCGCCCTGATAATCATCGCGCGCGCCGCGGCCAGCCTCCAGCGTCTCATCCTCGGCGAGGAATTCATCGGTCCGCCAATTGCGGTTCAGGTCCGCTGATGACCCCATGGTTTCGCGCGTCACCCGATAGGCCACCCAATCAGCCAGCTTGGTGTCATCATTGGCCGAGAGTGCATAGATCTCGCGCACGACCAGATCATTGCTGATCGGCGTGCCGGCGGGACAGGCACCGCGATAACAATGGACGATATGAATGTCCTGGCCGCCGGCCGGCAGTGCGCCCGCCATGCCCGAGACTACGGCCAGGGCCGCCACTATAAGTTTACGCAAGATCCAAGCCCCGACAACACGCCACAAGCGGTAGGCTGTTTCGCACGCGCCGGTCCAGCGACCGGCGCGGGGAGACGTGAGGATTGACCGCAGGGGTTGTAGTGACCGGCGCAGCCGTTATCACGGCAGACTGCCGCGCTGCTGCGCTGGCGGCGCAACCGCCAAAGCCGAGCGTTCCGCCATACAAAAACACCGCCTCCATCGGCCCGGTCGGGTGATGAAAACGGTGTTGATGCAATGCTCTATTCTGCCGGGACCGGCCGGATAAACCGACCGGTCCCGCCAGTATTATTCGACGCCAGGCGAGTAGAAGTTCACCGTCAGCGGTGCGTAAGGCACGCCGAGATGTTCCACGGACTCGCGGGTGATCTGACCAACGATCAGATTATTGGCACGCTGGTAATCTTCGAGCGCGGAGAAGGTGCGCTCATTGATGATGCCGTCAATCGGACCCGGGTCATAACCGCGATCGCGCAGGGCACGCTGGATCTGACGGATCGCTTCCGGAGTCGCATTGATTTCGCACAGCACTTCGCGCCAATCGAGATTGCCGCCGCCGGTGACGACCTGACGGACGCGGGTTTCATAAACCGCAGGCACAACGCGGGTTTCCGTACGACCGGGAACCACAACCTGCTGAACGCGAACCGACTCGTAACGAGCAGGAATGACGTCCTCGATCACCTGTTCAGGCACATCGACAACCTGACGCGGAACCTGACGGGTGACAGCCGGGATGACGTCTTCGATCACCTGTTCCGGTGTATCGACAACCTGACGGGTAACCGTCTGGGTCACGGCCGGGATGGTCTGCTCGACCACGCGGGAATAAGCATCCTCACGTGTGCCACCAGGAGAGGTCGCCGTGCCGGAATACGACGTTTCCAGAACGCTGCGCTCGACCAGTTCGGTCACAGCCGGGATGACCCGCTCTTCGACGCGTTCGGCCTGGACCAGACGACGACGGGTAACGGTCTCATATTCCGCAGGAACTTCGACGCGGCAGAGGATTTCGCCGGTTGGCAGTTCACGCAGTTCCGAGCGCGAAAAATTGCGCCGGGCAAATTCTTCGGGCGACGAGGCATCGCCTGCAGCACCAGTGCTGCGGGCCCGCTGGTAGAGCGGTGCCGATGGCTGCCAGGTCGTGTAGGCATCGCGGACCAGAACCTGTTCGGAATAATTTTCGTAAACCGCTGGCACCACAATCCGCTCGACCCGTTCGGCCTGCAGGGTAACCGTTTCGGTCACGGTACGGCGGCCGGCGTCAACGACGCGGCGTTCGGTCCGGGCCGGCTCGACAACGACGGTTTCAGTCACCGTGCGATAGGTCGCAGGAATAATCCGGCGCTCAACGCGCTCGGGTTCGATGATCACGGTGTCATACACGGTCGTGTAAGTCGCCGGGATCACCCGAAGCTCGATACGTTCCGCTTCCAGCAGCACGTTCTCGGTGACCGTTTCATAGGTCGCCGGAATCACGACCGTTTCGGTTGCTTCGGCCTGGACCAGGATCGATTCCGTCACCGGCTCGGTCGAGATCGGCACGAGAACGCGTGCGAAACACTGGCCATCGGTCAGCGCGGGTGGATAGTCAGCCGAGCTATTGAGCTGGTTTTCCAGGTCGCGAATGCGCCGCTGGGCATCAGCCAGCTCACGCTCGACGGAAGCGTTGGATTGCGAAAAAGCCGGCGCTGCTGCACCGGCAAGCATCAGGCCGCTACAAATTGTAGCGGTCAAGAGTTTGAATTTAAATGTCACGGAACCCCCCTTACACGATAAAACTATGGTGTCATTATGTTAACGTTTCGGGCTGTCGTAGCAAGATAAAACTTGATTGCCTGCCCGTTCGGGCCCGGCGAGCCCTGACGGCTAAGGTGTACGCCACACCCGGACCGGGAATTAAAATGCGGGGCAAAGCCCGACATCCCCGCGGCCGGCGCATGCCGGTGAACCAAAACCGCGCCCGCCTTTGATTTAATTACACCTTCCGCTGCCGGCCCAGCCACAGGATCACCAGCGCCGGCACCCAGGGCACAACGCGCTCGAACGGGTCGCCCGGCAGGCGGGCGAGTTCGGCCAGCGTCTGCATGACGCCGTCGAGCCCGGCCGGATCGACGGCACCGAGGGCGTTAAAGAACACCGTCAGCGCGAAACCGGTCGCCATGGCGGCGAGTGTGGCGCGGCCGCTTGGCTCGATGTGCATGACCCGCATGATGATGATCGGTCCGAAGGCAGCGCCCAGTGCCGCCCAGGCGAAGAGGACGCGGGCGAAGATCGTGCTCGGCAAGGCCAGGGTCATCCAGATCGCCACCAGCGCAATGGCCAGCATGACGAGGCGGGATACGGTCAACTCGCTGCCCGGGAAACGGCGCGACAAGCCCATATCATGGGCGATGGCGGCGGCCGCGACGAGCAGGATGGAATCGACCGTCGACATCACCGCCGAGAGCACGGCGGCCAGCACAATCCCGGCCAGAACCGGCGGCAAGAGATCACCGGCCAGCAGATAGAATAAATCCTCGCCATTTTCCGCGCCGCCAACCAGGGCCCGCCCGGCCAGCGCCAGGACCGTCATGCCGGTGAACATGATCACGGCCCAGACGATCGCGATGGCGAAGCCGCGATAGCGCGCGGCCTCGTCCTTGATGGCCATCAGACGCGACATGAGTTGCGGCTGTCCCAGCGCACCGATACCCACGCCCCAGACGCCGAGCACGAAACCGGCCAGCATGAAGCCGGCGCGGCCACCGGAAATCTGGAGATATTGCGGCGGCGCTTCGGTCGCGAGGGTCGCGAAAACCTGTGCCGGACCGCCCGCCGCGATCAGGGCCGCCACTGGCAGGGTGAGCGCGACCAGCACCATCATGAAGCCTTGCAGCATGTCGGTGACGCTGACGGCCCAGAAACCGCCGAGCAGGGAATAGATCAGGATCACCGCCGCGCCGATCATTACGGCTTCGGTCTGGTTGACGGGAAACTGGGTCTCGAAGGCGGCCGCAGCGGCACCAAACTGGGCCGCGATATAGAAGACGAAACAGAACACGATCAGGATCGAGGCCAGACCGGTGATCAGCACCCGCGTCCGGCCGGAGGTCTGTGCGGCGAGAAAATCGGTCAGCGTGACGTGCCCGCGCTCGGCGGTTTCCTCGCGCAGGCGCTTGCCGAACCAGAGCCAGACCGCGACATAGCCGCCCCAGATCCCCGGCACCATCCACAGGGCCGACAAACCGGTCGCGTAAACGAAGCCGGTAAAACCCAGCAGCACCCAGGCCGAGGAGGTCGAGGCCGCATAGGACAGGCCCGCAACCCAGGCCCCCAATCCCTGGCTGGCGACGAAGAAGTCGGATTCATTCCGGTTACGCTTGCTGGCCCAGACGCCAACCCCGATCAGAATGAAATTATAGATCACCAGCGTGATCAGCACGACGATTGTCTGTTGGTTCATAACGCCCTCCCCGGCATCGCTACGCAAAACGCAGCGCGGCGCTTTTATGACTCAGGGCCACAGGTTTATGCTGGTTTGGTCGGCGATACCAAGGCTTCGCTGCGCCACGCCGGTCCGCAAAGAGAATTGACCCCGCAATGACCCAGCCTCCTGTTGAAGGCCTGACCCTGGAGCGCCGCGGTGCAGTGGCCGAACTCGTGCTCGACCGGCCGCACACCCGCAATGCCTTTACCCAGGCGATGTGGGCCGCCCTGCCCGGCCTGCTGGAAGCCGCAGCGCGTGACTGCCGCGTACTGATCGTGCGCGGCGCCGGCAATGCCTTCGCCTCGGGCGCCGATATTTCCGAATTCGCCGAAGTTTACGCGACGCCCGAGCGCGCCGGAATCTACTCGCACCAGATCGCCGCCGCGCTCGACGCCCTCGCCGCTTTCCCGCATCCAACCATCGCCATGATCCGCGGGGCCTGCGTCGGCGGCGGTTGCGCCCTGGCGCTGGCCTGTGATCTGCGCTTTGCCGATGAGAGCGCCCGCTTCGCCATTACGCCCGCCAAGATGGGGTTGATCTATCCCTTCAACGACACCAAACGCCTGGTTGATGCCGTTGGCGCGGCAATGGCCAAGGACATGTTGTTCTCGGCCCGCACGCTCGACGCCGCCGAAGCGCTGGCCTGCGGACTGGCCAGCCGCGTCACCTCTCCCTCGGGGCTGGACCGTCTGGTGAGCGATTATATGGATCAACTACTGGACATGTCGCCGCATTCGGCCGAATTCACCAAGCAGATGATTGCCCGCGTTCTCGCGGGACAGAACCAGGACAGTGAGACAACGAAAGCGTTGTTCGCCGGGGCTTTCAGCCACGCAGATTTCAACGAGGGCTATCGCGCCTTCCTGGAGAAGCGAAAGCCGGATTTCAGCGCCGTACGAGCGGCACCAGGCACAGGGATTAAAGACCAATGACCACGCTTAAAGCCAAGGATGCACCCGATCTGGGCCGTTTCGACTGGGAAGATGCCTTCCGTCTCGACGACCAGCTGACCGAGGAAGAACGCCTGGTCCGCGATGCCGCCCGTGCCTATGCCCGGGACAAGCTGCAGCCGCGCGTGATCGAAGCCTATCGCGAAGAAAAGACCGATCCGGAAATCTTCCGCGAAATGGGCGCGCTCGGCCTGCTCGGCTCGACCATTCCGGAAGCCTATGGCGGCGCCGAGCTGGGCTATGTCGCCTACGGCCTGGTGGCGCGCGAGGTTGAACGCGTCGATAGCGGCTATCGTTCGATGATGTCGGTCCAGTCCTCACTGGTG
>TARA_R110000868_G_scaffold125258_6_pt1 | contig 10530 bp, 15 predicted proteins | sample TARA_R110000868 | Tara Oceans TARA_R110000868 (sample SAMEA4397489) | marine metagenome | biome: Polar Biome; feature: [SRF] surface water layer (ENVO:00010504); material: water (ENVO:00002006), including particulate matter (ENVO:01000060) such as... | depth 5 m | reverse complement strand
TGTTTGTGGTCTTGCTATATACTCAAGGAAAAACTCATTTACAGGCGCTTCGTCCATGTGAAACTTAGTCATACCGTGCAGTGAGCCATTAGAGCCTCTACCGCCAACTACTGCCGATATATCATAAGGGTCACACCCAAATGTTCCTAAGTGCTCATTACAAGGCATGCACTTATCGCCTTTTCTAATTATTCTATTTTGTAAATGTTTTGGCGGCAACCATCCTATCAAAAATCTACCTCTAATATCGGGAGACCAAATTACTGTTGTATCCTTAATACCATCTTTCCATGTAAATGACCCTCTTGTAACATGGTGGTCTATTATTATTGAATCGTTATAATCAATCTGTTGATAAATTTTAGTTAAATTAAATAATGAAGCCTTACTTTCATCTCTAAACGCATGGGAAATACTCCTTGGAAACTGTCTGTAAAATTCATTTAAAGCATCTGAGTCGCTTTTTAATGAATCTACTTCTGCTTCCCAATAGTCTATTGCTCCATTTTTAATTAGCTTTCCATCTATTCCCATTACGGGAACATGTGGTTTTCTAAGAACAGGCATACCATATTTATCAATAAACCCTTCCATATTCCACTCCATAGGAATAAATAAAGAATATAATCCTGATTTAGTTTGTCCGTTGGCATTTCTATTGAGCACATCGGAATCTTCATACATCTTCTTAAACTCTTCTCCCCCCTTTTTGCGTGCGTTTACAGTAGAACCCATTTTGCATTTGCCAATTATTCTGCTTCCTAATCGCAAACACGTTTTATGTACACGCCATAACCCTAAAAGACTAATTGGTTTTAAGAATTTACCTGCTTCGTCTATAGATAAAAATATTAACTTTTCACCGTCATACGAGTTGTCATCTGTACTTTTCCAATCTATTGTAGTATCAAGTCCTTCTGTTCCGACATCACCTGCCGAGTACATGTTGTTTTTAGTTATTTTACTTGCCGGTACTTTATAGGATAATTCTGTTTTAGGTTTATCCATACCGTCCATAATAGGTTTAAAATAGAATGGCAATTTATTATTGATTGGGACAACCTTGTCGGTAAACATTTTTTTTGCATCTGCTCCCGTTGTTGAAAGCAGTCCTATACGAGCATTATTTGCCAACGTTCCTGTTTCTACCGCATCAGATGATGCTTCAAACGAGTGCCCCGATCTTCTAATCTTAGTATAGATTTGCCCGAAAGACCTATCGTCTGCCTTGCATGCCTCCCAGTGTATGTATTTTATTCTGTTGGCTTCACGAAAATCAGGATAACCAACATCAATGCTTGCAACCTGTAAATAAAACCAATGTTGTCCTGTTAGATAAGTGGAAACTCCATTATTTTTAAACCAAAATCCGTGCTCTCTACAATCAAATTGTTGGTCAATGTACGGCAACCAATTATTTTTAAATGCCGCAGGAGCATCGTTCCATTGGCTCATTGATTTTATTCTACTTAATTCAGGTGGAGGTATCTCCCTTTCCCAATATTGGTCTTCTCTTTTTTTACTTCGTGAATAAATTTCTTTAGGTTCTTTTGGTAGGGCTATTATTAAGTTTTGTATTTTGTAAATTTCTCCTATTTCACCATTTTTAGAAATTACTACAACATCGTATTTTTCATCGTATCCGTATTTCCATGACTTTGTAGCATTACGTCTTTGTATAATGCTCTTATCTATATAATCGGGTAAAACTGAAAATATATTATCTTCCTTTTGAATTACGTTCTGCAAATCCCTGTGATGAATGTGATAATGTTCCTTCTGTTAAACTAAGTTGTTCTGCGTCTATCCTGGTAAGTATATCTAAATAATCAAATACTGCTATTTTTTTAGTTTGAACACTATTTTTTAATCGGTCTGAGCTAACATCGTCTTCCGTGTAAGTTATTATAGGTTCCTCTATTACAACCAATAAGTGCGTTAACGCTATTTTAGCTGCGGCGATTAATTTTTCTTTGTAGTTTTCTGTAGTGTCTACTGTGTCTGCAATTTTAGTTTCCATTATAGTTTTTAATATATATTTCGCATGCAGAATGAGCATCTTGCTCACAGGTAAATGAACCTAAATATTCCCTTTTTTTATTTCGTGATATTGCTGCCTCCCACTTCCCTTTGCTTTTATTGAAATTAACTCCTCTATATTTACTTGTTTTACCGGTGTTTATATATGGTGTTACATTTCCTCTTTCGTCAAACTCCTTTACAGCTTTAAGGTAAGCATTAGATGCGTCAAACTCGGATACATATAGCCCTAAATGAACATTTTTACCATTTACACAAATACGGGAAGCCCATTTTTTTGAATTTTTATCATACCCGTATCCTGTAAATCCCTTTAAATTTAAATTGTAGTGAATTGAATTTTCTCTTGGGGTACACCATTCTAAATTTTCTAATCTGTTATCATTTTTTATCCCGTTAATATGGTTTACCTGCGGTTTATTTTCTGGGTTCGGAATAAAATGCTTGGCGACCAATCTGTGTATTGAGAATTTATTGCATTTGGCATTCTTATATAATGACACATATACATACCCGTCATTTTCAAATACAGAGCATATTCTTTCTTTTAATAAAGATGTGCCACCGTAGGATGATTTCTTTTTTATTTCAACCCTTTTTATTCTTAATAAATCACTTATTTGATATAATCCTTCATACCCTTCAATATCTTTCCAAATTTCTGTGGTTCCCATATATTTAATTTAATTTAATTACAATAGCGTGGTCAAACATTCGATAAAGTTTCTCTCCGTCAATTATAAAAGGGTATTCAGATTCAGGCTTAAAGCAAACTTTATCTCCAGCAACCACTCCCTTGGACTCTAGATACTCATTACTGTATTTTATTACGCCAATTAACGGTTCTTCGTCAATGTGTTTTTTAATACTCAAATTATCTATTACCGGAATGGGTTTTACAAAACAATACCTGCCTTGAGTCTCCCATCCTCCCCCATTATTGTATCCAAAAAACTGTTCTTCATTAACGATAAATAAATCATCTTTTAAAAATGAACCTGAGTTTTTGCGTTTACCGTACATGTCGTTATAAAACTTCATTACGTTATGGTGGACTATTAATGTTGCTCCTATTTCAATATCACCTTTATACCCAATAGGCAATTCTATTACTTCGGCAAATCTATTAGATGCCAAGTGGTCTTCCTCAGATACGCTTGTTATTAATTCTACACCTGCAATATTTGTAGTATTATCATAACGTTTCCCTCCAATTGGCTTTACTATAAAATTATCAGGACTTCTCATGTTTAAAAGTCAATGTTAAATTCTATTGATTTTGGCATCGAGTGTGTAAATTCTTTCCATAGTACAACTTCGCTTAGTTTATTTATAATCCATATCTCTACCGATAGCGTTTCAGGTTCTCTTTTTATTAAGTGAATCTTATTGCTTCCTCCAAGGATTTCTTGCCCTACAGAATAGTGCATTCCATCCTTATAATCTGGACCAATAGTTAATTTTCTAATTTCCACTTGTCACTTCGCCTGTTTGGATATTTACAACGGAATTTTCTCCGTGTTTTTTTATGATTTTCTGCTCAAATACTTTTGATTCGTAAACTAATTCATCATAACGCTTTATAGTGCTTTGTTTTTGTAATTCTAAATCGCCGATATGAATTTTTATTCTTATTCTTTCGTTGTTTGAATTTTGCAATTGAGTTAATTCTTGCTCGGTTAATTGACCGATAACTTCTTTAGGTGTTTCTTTTGAAATTTCCATTTTATTTATATTTGATTACTTCAAAAGTAAAATATTTGCGTTTGATTATATGTTAATTAGTAAAAATATTTGCATAATATATGGAATAAGTTAGTAATTGCTTATTATTTTGTATATTTGTAATCTGTATATGATATACGAGCACGTAAAAAAATACCGATTAAATCAAATTATGATAGCAGAGGCTTTGGGCTATAAAAATGTTCAATCATTTAGATGCTCTACTGCACATCGCAGAATTATGGCAGGAATAAATATTATTTTGGGAGAAATTAAAAAACCATGAAAATAAAATTAGGTCAACTTAAAAAAGTATCAAACCATAAAAGAAAGTTTGGTTCAGCATTATCTTACAATGCGGTTTATGTAGAGTTTGATAACGGTAACACCGTTGTGCTGTTGTTATCTGATGTTGAAATTGCCGATGCAATAAAACGTTCGGACAATAACTTAGAAGATATTCCTAAATTGCATTTACCGATACTTAAACGTATTGCAACATACTTTAATATGTAAAATGATTATTAGTTTAATACACCCGTCTAGAGGTAGAGCTAAAAAAGCATTTAAAACGTATTCTGACTGGATGCTTAAATCTTCGTGCAGTCATACTATTGAGCACATATTGTCTGTTGATTTCGATGACATTGAATTAAAAAATTATAAGTTTTTATTTGGTACTATTGAAATAAATGACAATAAATCAGTAGTAGATGCTACTAATATAGCTTGCAAAAAGGCAATTGGCGATATTTTAGTTTACCTCTCTGATGATTTTAATTGTCCTGATAATTGGGATGAATTAATAGTTGATGCTTTTGGAGATAAGATTAATGAGCCTTGTTGTATTAAAGTTGATGACTGCTTGCAAAGGTTTGATGTAGCGGTTCTTACAATACCAATAATCACTAAACATTTATATAACAAATTAGGTTATTTTTGGCATCCAGAATATAAATCTATGTTTGTAGATGAAGACCTTTTTTGGACATGCAATAATAATGATTGGTTATTAAAAGTCCCTTATTTAAGGTTTGAGCATCATCATCCTGCAAATGGTAAGGCATTAAACGATGAGACGTATATACGTAGTGCTGCAAATTGGAACCAGGGTAAGGAAGTGTACTCAAAACGTAAATCATTAAATTTTCCGCTGTGAAATTATCAATTCTAATACCTTCTTTAGAGATTCGAGCATCTCAGTTAAGTAAACTGATTAAAAATTTAGAGTCTCAAACAACTAGTGATGTAGAAATAATTTCTTTAGTTGACAATAAGCAAATGTCAACAGGCGCAAAAAGGCAAAAGTTATTAGAAATGTCAACAGGAGAATACATAGTTTTTATTGATGATGACGATACTGTGCCTGAATATTATGTTTCTGAAATGTTAAAAGGATGCCAAACCGATGCTGATTGCATGGCCATCAATGGGTATATAACAACCAACGGAGTTAACCGTATTGATTGGAGAATTTGCAAGGATTACGACAATGTCACTATAATTGAAAAAGGCAGGAGTGTTTATCTTAGAAAAACTAACCATATTACAGCGGTTAAAAGAGATTTAGCATTGCAAGCGGGGTTCCCTGATAAATCTTTGGCAGAAGATAAGGCATACAGTGATTCTTTATCAAGATTTCTAAAAACAGAACATAAGATTCTTTTAAGTATGTATCATTACGATTTCCAAACTACAAACAAACAATATTAAATGAAAAAAACAGTAGTATCATTCGCTGACGGTTCAGGTAACTACGCCAAGGCATTAATGAGATTAGAACAATCTTTGCGCCAAGTAAATTTTGAAGGTCAATTTAAAGGAATAAACGATTATGGGCACATAGGTTCACCTCATCATAAGGGAAGTCCAGGCGCAGTACCTTATGCCTTTAAAGCACTTTCAATTAAAAAGGCTATAGAAGAAGGTGCTGATTTAATTTTATGGTGTGATAGTGTGGTTTACGCCACAAAATCAATAAATCCTATATTTGAGTATATAGAAAAAAGTGGGGTACTTTTATTTGATAATATAGGTTATTCCATTGGGGATTATACTTCTGATTATTGTCTTGATTATTACAATATGACGCGAGAGCAAGCTTTTAATAATAAAATGATAATGGCTTGCGTTATGGGGTTTGATGTTCATAATCCAACTGCTAAAGAGTTTTTAGATCAATACATTTCTGCATCCGAATTAGGAGTAAGTTCTCCTTACAATGGAGATTGGAGTAATAATAATTTAGAAGTTTCAAATGATATGAGGGTAAAAGGTCACAGGCACGACCAAAGCGTTGCTTCTGTTCTTGCAGAGCAAATGAATATACCAATTATAAATGCTCAAAGCACCTTTTTCGCTTACGAATCTCACAAAGGAATAGTACCAGTATCTAACAATGTATGTTTATGGTCAGGAGGAATTTAGAATACGCAAAACAAATAGCTTTTTCAAGCGAAGAAACATTAATTTTTTCTTACGAATGTGCTTTAAACATGAAAGACACAGATGGAGATTATGTTGAATGCGGCGTTGCTGCTGGAGCTCAAATCATAGCAATGGCTACTGCTTCTCCAAATAAGATTATCCATGCTTTTGATTCTTTTGACGGTATTCCATTACCTTCTAATCGTGATGACCAAATGCCTGGAATTAGATACTTAACTAAAGAAGAACAAAAAGATTTACCTAATGCAGGTGAACAAGAATTGGTATCAAGCGGAGCAACTGTAATTCCTTTGGATGGATTTATACATAATCTAATGAAATGCGATATTAATTTAAGTAATATTACAATTCATAAAGGCTGGTTTGAAGAAACGTTACCTAAGACATCTATCGGTAAAATATCTATATTAAGACTTGATGGTGATTTATATAATTCAACATTAGTTTGCTTGCAATACTTATTTGATAATGTAATTAAAGGCGGTATTGTAATTATTGACGATTACGAATTAGAAGGTTGCAAAAATGCTTGCGATGATTACTTTAAATCAATAGGCTACGAACCAAAATACAAAAAGATTTCTAACATATCATATTTTATAAAATGGTAAAATATAGTCAGAATTTGGAAGAGCAGCATATCCTTAACTATTTTGGTGATTTCAAAGGAAACCTACTTGATATAGGAGCTAACGATGGAAAAACATTTTCAAACTCTTTAAAATTAATAGAATTAGGTTGGAAAGCTACCCTTGTTGAGCCTTCACCAAAAGCATTTAATAAATTATCAGAGCTTCACTTTGGAAATAAGAATGTAACATGTATTAACACTGCAATAGGAACTAAAAATGGCACCATGATTTTACACGAATCAAGCCATCATAATAAAGACCAAAAAGACATAGCACTTCTTAGCTCTTTAAAAGAATCTGAAACTGAAAGATGGAAAAAATCAGGAGTAAAATTCAATCAATGCGAAGTTAATGTATCTACATACGAAAAGGTGTTTGAAACTAGTACATTTGATTTTATAACAATTGATGCAGAAGGTTACGATTTGGAGATATTGCGTCAAATAGACTTAACAGACACTACGTTGTTATGTATTGAGTGGAATACCAACGACCAGGCTAAAGGTCAAATATTAGAATACACAATTAAATTTGGAATGAATAAAATAATTTATGTTTCAGGTGAAAATTTATTAATAGGAAGATGACACGATTAGCTGCTATTTATAATTGTTTTGCCGATAGTTCAGAATTACTTCCATACAGTCTTAACTGCTTAATTGGTCATGTAGATGAAATAATAATAGTTTACCAGGATGTATCTAACTACGGCGAGCCAATTCCATTTGAGAAACTATCAGACAAATTCATAAAAAATATATTTCCAAACTTTACATACGTTAAATATTCTCCAAACATTAGTTTCTCAGGCACCGTAAATGAAACATTAAAACGTAATTTAGGAATACAATCAGCAAAAGAAAGTGGATGTACCCATTATTTTTGTTGCGATTCCGATGAACTATGGGAAAACTTTAGTCTAGCAAAACAACAATACTTTGATTCAGGCCACAAAGCATCAGTAGCATCTATGTGGACATTCTTTAAAGACCCAACCTTACGTTTTCAAAACAAAGATAACTATTATGTTCCATTCATTTGTGAACTAACACCAGAATCAAACGTAGGAAATAACCGATGTAAATACATCTGCGACCCTACTAGAAAACCAAACGAACAAGACGTTATTTTAATAGAAGAACCCATGTGGCATTACTCTTGGGTACGCAAAGACATCTTACTTAAAGTAAGAAACAGTTCAGCCCAAGTAAATATAGGGAACTCAAATAGACTACACGATTACAGAAACCCTGATTGTAAAGAAGGATATTATGTTAAAGACTTCCAACAAAAACTAATCAAAGTAGAAAACACATTTAACATTAATATATAAAAAAAGGGCACCCTACTAAGATGCCCTTTTTTTTAAAACTTCTTAAGCTATAGCTACAGAAGTAATAAGTTGTTGGGTAGATCCAACCAACGGCAATAATGGAACAATAATTGTGTCTGGGTTAGATGCAGCGCTGTTAGCAAGAGCTAGTGCGTCAATTACTGCGTAGTGAGACTGATAAGTAGCATCAGCGGTAGTAAATGTAATTGTAATTACATCAGACCCAGCATGAGCTGAATAAGCGTGAAGCAATACAGTGCTTGTTGAAGGCATTGTAATAAAATAATCTGCATTAGCAGAGATTAAAGTCTTTGGCAATGCACTTGCAGCCCCGATTGTAAATTGTAGATATTTTCTGTTCATGGTAGGTACAAATGTAGTAATTTTTTAAATAAAAAATATTAACCTTTTAACTTATTAGGAGTCTGAATACTATCATAAAACCAATAATCTTCCCCTACAACCTTCTCTAAACTAATCTTATTCTCTTTATACATACCTAACATATCAGTATGAAATCTTCCACCTACCCTACCAACACCATGCTTAATACCCAAACAAATCATTTCCTTAGGTAAAAAAGTTAACTTATTCTTAATATTAATCCATAAATGACTATCCGTATAGGGATAATCATCAGCAGGCCAACTAAAATCTAAATCCGCCTTAATTAACGTACTCATCATACTACTTCTTTTCTCATGACGAAAAACAAAATCCTTCCTTAACCCCAAATGATAATAAATAGTATAATTAGGCCCAAACAAATCAGGACGACCTAACCTATCCCACTCAGACACCATAACCTCAATATACCTAGGACTATACCAGTCATCGCTCTCTACAAACAAAATAACATCTAAACCACAATTCCTAAGCTTATCATAACCATACCTATACCTAGGCGTTATATCACAATCATCACTAACAGGAGCATAATCAACAACCTCTATAACCTCAGGTCTTAAAGTCTGCCTATCCATCATCCTATAATACTGCTCCATAAATTGTGGTCTATCACCTCTATCAGGAGTTATAATTCCTACTCGCATTCGTCTGTAAGTCTTTTTTCTAATTCATCAAAATGGTCAAGTATGCGCTGAAACTGCATAGAGTATGTTATCTTAATGACATCACTCCCACTTGCAGATTTTGGTATATTCTCCATCCTAATCTGTGTTACACTCACCAGTACAAATTATACAGTTACACTCATTCATGCCACAAATATAAAAAACTTATATTAAAAATAAGGAGATAAAAAAGTAATGAGATAGATAGATGTGTGAGGTTGACCCCCCGTATTACAACTACGGCCCAAAAATAAAAATCAATTTTTTTTGCTCCCGGGGGGGGTCTCGTTTTTAACTTTTACTGTGAAATTTTCAGCTTTTGCCTTCCCGGGTGCTGTGAAGGTGCCGCGGTCCTGCTGTTGGATTACATTTATACCATTACATTCTGCAAAATACTTGCATAGAAGCTTTTTAGTAACTTATATATGTTACTCCTTATCTATGTAGGGGCAAAGGTAGATAATTGAACACGGGGCAAATAAACGGCTCTCTTTGCCTTGTCTCTTGTTGTGTTGGATTGTTTTAATTTAATACTACTTAACATAATGTAGATTATATAACTTTATCCGTTTGTTGTCGTTTGTTGGATTTATTTTGTCTCCACCGTGTGGCGAAATTAGCTTATGCTTATTTTTTGGGTGTTTTTGGGGGTTTGCATGGTTCCGGGGAGGGGTTAACCTCCCTTTAATCCCCTTTTAAACTTTCTTTTTTGCTCTGATCCTGAAAATATTAAATTTCTTTTTGTTCTTTTTTATTGGCTCCTATTGGGTTGTGGGTTTATTTTGCAAAAAATTATTTTTTTTATTTCCTTCTTTGGTCTTGTTATGTAGAATTATTCTAAATTGTTTTATACATGTGGTTTTGTTGGTAGTTTGGCATGGTATTAGCAAAGGTTTTTTTGTGTCCTGTTTATTGGGTTTTTGATTTCTTTTTAGTCTTTGTTGGTTCCTTTGTTTTCGGGGGTTCCGGAGGTTGTGTCTAGTATTGTTTATTTTAGTGTCTTGTTTATTGGATTTTTAGAGTTTGGCACGGTTTGCCCGTTCCCTTTGTTTGCGGGGTTTGGCACGGTTTTTCATTTTTGGTATTGGGTTTGTAATGTAGTTAGTATGAAAATAAATTATTTAGCACCTAAACAAGCTTGGAGCATCCAAGGCAAACAAATCATTTTTCAATCTTATGAAACTATTGTGTGTATTATTGAAAATTGGGAACATGGGAACCATCCAGTTATTAAGATCACGCCAGGACAACCCCAGAGTCAAACCACCGCAAAGTATCT
>TARA_R110000868_G_scaffold8138_19_pt1 | contig 10539 bp, 9 predicted proteins | sample TARA_R110000868 | Tara Oceans TARA_R110000868 (sample SAMEA4397489) | marine metagenome | biome: Polar Biome; feature: [SRF] surface water layer (ENVO:00010504); material: water (ENVO:00002006), including particulate matter (ENVO:01000060) such as... | depth 5 m | reverse complement strand
ATCGTGGCCTTGATCAGATTCATCGGCGGCGAACCCAGGAAGGCTGCGACAAACACGTTGGCGGGGTTGCGGAACAGTTCCATGGGCGAGCCAACCTGCTCGATATTGCCCTCGTTCATGATGACGATGCGGTCGGCCAGGGTCATGGCTTCGACCTGATCATGGGTGACATAAATGCTGGTGGCGCCCAGACGCTTGTGCAGCCGCTTGATCTCGGCGCGCATCTGGGTGCGCAGCTTGGCGTCCAGGTTCGACAGCGGTTCGTCGAACAGAAAAACCTTGGGGCGCCGCACGATGGCCCGCCCCATGGCGACACGCTGGCGCTGTCCACCAGACAAATCTGCGGGCCGGCGCTCAAGGTATTCCGTCAGACCAAGAATGGTGCTGACTTCCTTGATGGCCGCGTCGACCGCTTCCTTCTTCTCGCGCCGGATACGCAGACCAAATGCGATGTTTTCAGCCACGTTAAGGTGGGGGTAGAGCGCATAGTTCTGGAACACCATCGCGACGTCGCGATCCTTTGGTGCAACGCTGTTCACGTGCCGCTCATCGATGGTCAGATCGCCATCTGAAATCTCCTCGAGACCAGCAATCATGCGCAGCGTGGTGGACTTGCCGCAGCCGGATGGCCCGACCAGCACAACGAACTCGCGCGGCGCGACTTCAAGGTCGATGCCATGCACCACCTCGAGGCTGCCATAACGCTTGACGATACCGGTAAGTGAAACTCCAGACACGTTCTATCCTCCTCAGGGACGCGGCTCAGTTCAGGCGCGTCGAACGGCGCGCATTCGCGCGTTGTTGGTATTGAGTGCTTCGATGTATTCGAGAAGCTCGGGGCGAGCGGCGAGTTCGTCGATCTCTCGTTCGAGACTGCCCAGATGCTCGGCTATGGCAGCCTCGGCCGTATCGGGTGCGCCCGAGCGGATGGCCGCAACGATCGCGCGATGCTGCTCGATCACCAGCGGGCCACGCCGGATATTGTAGATGCGCTTGAGATGACGGATGCGATTGACATCGCCCTGGGTCAGCTTGACGGTTTCCCAGACGCCGGGGATGCCGGCCATGGTGAAAAAGGTCTCGTGCAGCTTCTGGTCGAGATCGAAGAAGCGCTCGTAGTCATCGCTGGCAACAGCCGTGGCCTGCTGAGTCATGATGGCTTCAAGCTGCACCAGGTTGGTCACGTCGTGATTGCGCATTGCGGCGCGACGAACGGCGCCAATTTCCAGCTGCAGGCGGACAAATGACGCCTCAATATAGCGGTTGATACGGATTGGCGTGACGTAGGTGCCGCTCTTGGGCACGATCTCAACCAGCCCCGAATATTCCAGCCGGATCAGCGCCTCACGAACAGGCGTCTTGCTGGCCTTGAGCGCATAGCCGAGCTCATTTTCGGAGATCATGCAGCCGGGCCGGAGACGGACCGAAACGATCAGGTCCCACAGGGTGGCATAGATCTGACCGACCAACCCCTGATCAGGATCGAGCTGCACGTCAGCAAGCAGGCGCTCAAGCGTTTCAAAAGGCACCTCCTTGATCTGATCAGCCAACATGCTCGTCACCTGTCTTCCATATTTGTAAGCCCACTAGTATCTAAGCACCCCCGGTGTTGCAATACCAAATTTTTACAAATATGTCGTTGAACGGCAATTCACTTCCCTGCCCTACGGTGTCCAGCCGCAGTTTTGGGATGAATTTGGCAGCACCAACCCGTAGAATACGAGGCACAAATGCCAGTTACAGGGAGTTTTGAACGATGATCGTGGACACACTCGCGGAGGCCACCTGGGTGGTTTCGGGCCCGGGCGCAGAGCGGCGAATCCTGGCGCAGAACGAGGAACTGATGCTCGTCGAGTTTCGATTTGCCAAGGACGGCAAGGGATTAGCGCATAATCACCCGCATGTGCAGACGACTTACGTTGCCAGTGGAAAGTTTGAGTTCACCGTTGCCGGCGAGACGCGGATTCTCAATCCAGGCGATGGCCTGCTAATCCCCTCCAACGCAGTGCACTCCTGCGTTGCGCTTGAAGCAGGCAATCTGATCGACGCCTTCACGCCTCGACGCGACGACTTCCTGTAGATTTGTAAAATTTGGACATCTTTGGCAGCGAAGCTGCCGAAGATGCCTCAGCGTTGGCTATTGGCCCCGGCCCAGTCCTTGGCCACCGGCACGCCGCCATCAAAGATACGACGCCGGGCGCTCTCGATGTGATCGCGCATTGCTGAATAGGCGGCTGGCGCATTGCGATCGGTGATCGCCTTGAATATCCGGACGTGCTCCGTCTGCACCTTGGCAAGACGCTGCTCGGGGCTGGCGAGCGATAGCTGGCGGTTCAGCGTCATGGCCAGAACGATCTGCGCCTTCATCGAGGTGCGGGCGTTTTCGAAATAGTGGTTTCCCGACGCAGAGCAGACCGCCATGTGGAACTCTTCGTCGGCGGCGCCACCAACCTGCCCCGTCCTGACACACTCATCAAGCGCGGCCAGGGCTGCACGGATGCGTTCGAGATCTTTCTGGTCGTGCCGTTCAGCCGCCAGTGCTGCGGCCTCAGCCTCGATGGCAGCGCGGAATTCGAACGTGCGCTGAATGTCGGCGATGGAGCCGACAGGCGCGAAGTTGAGCACTACGCCATCGGGCCGTCTTTTGACGAAGGAACCAGACCCCTGGCGCGAAACCACCAGTTCGTCGGCCTTGAGCTGGCGCAGGGCCTGGCGCAGAATCGGCCGGGAAATGCCATATCGGCTGCACAGCTCCATTTCCGTGGGCAATTTCTCGCCCGCCGGAAAGTCCCCGGTGATGATCGAGGTCAGTATCTTCTCATACACCTGATCGGCGAGTTTGGGCTCACCTGTTCGCGCTGCTGGTTCGCTCGGCTGGCTAGTCTGTTCCATCATCGCCCATTGGCTGTTCTCCAGGCGGAGAATTCAGTTTTTGTCGCTGGGTTGGTCGGCGGGTACAGGCCGATAACCGAGGCACCACCCTGTACCATTTCCAACACATAGTCTTCAAACACTGTCATTTCGACCGCTTCATCAGCCACTTCATCGGCCAAATGGGCAGGCAGGCACACGACACCCTCATTATCACCGACCAGAACGTCGCCTGGGAACACTGAAACCCCGCCACACGCGATCGGGTCATTGATGGCAACCGCGTGGTGCTTGGTCAGGTTTGTCGGGGCGCTTGGACGGCTATGATAGCTGGGCATGGAAAGCGCAGCAATTTCGGGGCTGTCGCGGAATCCGCCATCGGTCACGACGCCCGCACAGCCCAGCTTCATCAGTCGCGTCACCAGGATGCACCCTGCCGAAGCAGCGCTGGCGTCCTGACGAGAGTCGATGACGAACACTGCCCCCTCAGGGCACTCTTCGACGCCCTTGCGCTGCGCGTGTGCGGGATCGGCGAATGATTCTATGCCATCGAGATCTTCACGGGCCGGAATGTAGCGAAGCGTATAGGCCTCGCCGACCATGTTGGGACCAGCGTTCAGGCGCTGGACGTCCTGAATGAAGATATTCTTGAAGCCGCGCTTGAACATCGCCGTCGTCAGGGTCGCCGTGCTGACCTTCATCAGCTTGGCACGTGTCTCGGGGGAAAGGCTCATGGGTTTTCTCCGCAGTTTATCTGGAGTGGCCCGCGCATCTGTTCGCGCTGGCCCGCTCAATTGAGGTTGGCTGGCGTTGCCTACTTGAGCAGCGCCGGCAGTGTGAGCGACACGGCGGGCACATAGGTGACCAGCAGCAACGCCGCCAGAATGGCGAGATAGAACGGCCAGATGGTTCGAACGCAGTCCTCGATCTTGACCTTGCCGACGGCGCAGCCAACGAACAGACAGGTTCCGACCGGCGGCGTGCACAGGCCCAGCCCCAAATTGATCAGCAGCATGATGCCGAACTGGGTGGGGTCCATGCCAATACCCTTGGCGATGGGCAGAAAGATCGGGGTGCAGATCAGGATCAGCGCGGCCATGTCCATGATCATGCCCAGGATGAGCAGGATCACATTGATCATCAGCAGGATGATAATCGGGTTGTCCGAAATGGTGGTGAGCGCGTTACTGAGCAAAGCGGGCACCTGATAGAGCGCCAGCAGATAGGCAAACGAACTGGCAAAGGCGATCAGGATCATCACCATCGCGGTCGTCTTGATCGAAGAAACCACCGCCGTGATGAAGCCGCGCATGCTCAGCGTGCGATAGACCACCCCCGTCAGCACCAGGGCATAAATGGCGCCGAATGCCCCGGATTCGGTGACGGTGAAGATGCCCGAAAGCGTGCCACCAACGATGATGACAGCGGTGAACAGGCCCGGCAGCGCGGCAACCGCCGTCAGCCCAAGCACCCGCCAGCCGGGGAATGGCTCGGAGGGGTAGTTGTTCTTGACGGCAATGGCGTAGGCGGCAATTGCCAGACAGACGCACATCAGGATGCCTGGTACCACGCCAGCCAGGAAGAGCTGCGAGATCGAGATCCCGCCGCCGGCCGCGATGGCATAGATGATCATATTGTGGCTGGGCGGAATGACGATGCCCGCAATCGAGGAGGTCACCGTCACATTGACCGCATAGTCTGGCGAATAGCCCTTCTCCTTCATCACCGGAATCAGGATCGAGCCCAGTGCGGAGATATCGGCTACCGCAGAGCCGGAAATGCCGCCGAACAGCATGCTGGAGAAAATGTTGACATTGGCCAGCCCGCCGCGCACCCGCCCGACCAGCGCCGAGGCGAAATCCACCAGCCGCTTGGCCAGCCCGCCATGCAGCATCAATTCACCGGCAAACACGAAGAACGGGATCGCCAGCAGCGAGAAGACCGAGATGCCCGAAACGGCGCGCTGGAAGGTGATCAGCAGCGGGAAGCCCTCGAACAGGAAGGTAGTTGCCGCTGCGATACCCATCGCAAATGCCACCGGTATGCCGACCCCGACAGCCAGGGCGAATACGCCCAGGAGAATTACCAAGCCCATTTCAATTGTGTCCCTTCGCCATAGCAGGCGCAAAGTGGTCATAGACCCTCAGACCGGCGCGCATTCCGGCGAAAAGAAAGATCAGCCCACCACAGATTGCCGAGGGCAAGGTGCGGTAGCTTTCGGGGATGTTGAGCATGGGAAGCTTGGTCGACCAGCCAAACTGGACCAGTTCGATACTGGCCAGCAGCATCACCAGTCCGAAGCCCGCCAGCACCACATCGCCCAACAGAATCAAGATGGCCTCGACGCGATCGCCAAACGCTTCGCGGATAAAAGTCACACCCAGATGGCTGTCTTCGAACACGCCAGCCGCCGCCCCCAGAAAGGTGATGTAGCAGATCAGCAGCAGGGCCAGTTGCTCCACCCAGGTCGGGGTGACGTTGAGAACGTAGCGGCCAAAAACCAGCCAGCCGAACGTCGAGATCAGAACAATCAGCGCCAGCGACGCCAGCGCGATACAAACATTGCTCAGCGCGGTCATCGTCCAATCGATGCCAGCGCGAACCGAACCAGAATTGGCCACAGCCATCCCCCTTTGCCGCCTGTGAATGCGACCCGCTTGCGCGGGTCGCTCAGTCTTGTCAGTCGGCGTTGCGGATCATGTTGACCAGGTCGGTCAGGTCCGGATTGTCAGCCAGGAATTTGTCGTAGACGCTGGCCATAGCTGCCTGGAAGGGGGCCTTGTCGGCGATGGTGTTGATTTCCGTGCCACCGGCACGCACCACTTCCATGCTGGCCGCTTCGCGGGCCTGCCACAATTCGCGCTGGTATTCCGCACTGGCGCGACCGGCCGTGTGCACGATTTCCTGCTGTTCTGGAGTCAACGCATCCCAGCTCTTCTTGCTCATGCACAGGCACTCAGGAATGATCAGGTGCTCGGACATCGAGTAGTATTTGGCCACTTCAAAGTGGTTGGTGGACTCATAGGATGGCGGATTGTTTTCAGCGCCATCAACCACGCCGGTCTGCAGCGACTGGTAGACTTCGCCGAACGCCATTGGCGTGGCATTGCCACCCATGGATTCGACCATGCCGACAAACAGGTCGTTACTCATGACGCGGATCTTCATGCCCTTAACGTCGTCAGGCGTGTTGATCGGATGCTGCGAGTTGTAGAACGAGCGGGCGCCCGCATCATACCAGCCTAGCGCCACAATGCCCTTGTCCTGCAGACCCTTGTCGATCGCGTCGCCGACCTCGCCATCCATCAGGCGATACATCTGGTCGATATTCTTGAAGATGAAAGGCAGCGAAACCACGTTGGTTTCGGGAACAGCCGGCCCCATTGGCCCGAGGCTGAAGACGCCGAAATCCATGATACCCAGACGAGTCTGCTCAATGGCGTCCGGCTGATCGCCGAGCACGCCAGCGTGGAACACCTTGCCGGTGATTTCGCCACCGGTTTTTTCGGCGACATCGGCAATGAACGAATCCATGGCAATCGATACGGGATAATCAGGCACGTGGATGTTCCAGCCGCGCCACTCAGCGGCCTGTGCACCAAGGGCAAGAAGGCCCGAAAGTGCGACCAGAGCGCTGCCGAACATCAGTTTGCTTGTTAGCTTCATATTTCTTCTCCCTACCCCTCGACCGATGGGGGCATCCGCACACCTCATAACTTGTAAAAATTTGTATCGCAAGTGTGTTTGAATTTCTCTTATGTTGTAAAATGCGCAGGATCGGCACGCAGCGCCGGGCTCCCGGCGAGCGATGGCGTTTGAGGCAGCACGACCTCGCGCAGCAGATATTTCCCCCATAAGAGCAGACGCGCAGCTGGCGTGATGCAGCCGATAGTCGCTGTTTCTCTTCCAGCCGGAATCCAAATTTCCGTCTTGACAGACGCGCACGGCATCGTGCTAATACGCATTATCAGCTAATACGCATTAGCATCTTAAGGGGGACGGAACGTGGCTGCGAACAAGCGCCTTACACAACGCGACATTGCCCGTTTGGCTGGCGTAAGCCAGGCAACCGTGTCCCTGGTGCTCAATGGCGCGGCGAGTGCCGAAGGCCGTATTCCGCAAGAAACCCGCGACCGTGTCCACAAGGCGATCCGCGAAACCGGCTATGTTGCAGACCCCGTCGCTCGCAAGATGGCCAAGGGCCTCAACCGTATCCTTGGTGTGTTCACCTACGAGCCTGCCTTTCCAAGCGCTCAGGCAGACTTCTTCACGCCCTTCCTTCTTGGCATCGAAGAAGCTGCACAGGATCTCGGCTATGATCTGCTGCTGCTGACCGGCGCCGCCAGTGGCACCGAACGAAAGATCTTCGGCAGCAATACCCGGCTGCGGCTTGCCGATGGCTGTCTGATACTGGGCCGCGAATTCGACCATAGAGAACTTGAGCGTCTGGTGGCCGGCGATTACCCCTTTGTCGCTGTTGGCCGACGCGATGATGCTGGTGGTCCGGTTCCCTATGTGGGTGGCGATTATGCGTCCGGCACTGCCGCGCTGGTTGATCGTGCCCGCGAGCTCGGGCACACGCGCATTGCCTATGTTGGCCCCTCGGGTGGCGCAGAGTCGATCATTGACCGTTGGGCCGGTTTCTCCGGCGCCATTGCCGGGTTGCATCTGGTTGCACACATTGAAGCGGTTGGTCAGGACGGGGCGAAGAACCTGGACTTTCTGATCGCGAGCGGCGCCACAGCCGTGTTCTTCACCGAACTTGCCGACGCCATCCAGGTTGATGCCGTCGCGCGTGAGCGTGGCATTGATGTTCCCGGCACGCTCTCCATCGTGGTGCTGGGCAATCATATCCGCGCCGCACAGACTGGACGCCGTTTCACATCTTACTCAATCCCCCGCGAGGCGATGGCGCGTGCCGCCACGCAAATGCTGGTGCGCCGGGTCGAGGACGATGCCCCAATCGAGCAGATCCTGTTGCCCTGCGAGCCCGTCGAGGGGGAAACCCTCGGCCCTGCCCTTCCGACCAAAAACTAAGACGAGACCATGACCCCAAAAGAACTCAGTGCAGATATCCTTGTTGTCGGTGGCGGCCTTGGCGGCGTCGCCGCGGCGCTCGGCGCTTTGCGCAATGGCCGCAGCGTCATTCTGACCGAAGAATTCGACTGGCTTGGTGGCCAGCTCACCAGTCAGGCCGTTCCGCCCGATGAGCATAGCTGGGTGGAGCAGTTTGGCGTCACGCGCACCTATCGTCAGCTGCGCAATGGCATTCGTCAGTTCTATCGCGACAATTATCCGCTGACGGCAGCGAGCCGCGCCTGGGGCGACCTCAATCCCGGTGCCGGCTTTGTCAGCAGGCTGTGTGCTGAGCCCCGCGTCGGGGTGGCCGTCATCAATGCCATGCTGATGCCCTATATCGGCGGCGGTCGCCTTACCCTGCTGCAACCCTATCGTCCTGTTGCGGCCGAAGTTGCAGGGGACACTGTGCGTTCGGTGACGCTGCGCCATCGTGACACCGGAGCGGAGATAACCGCTTCGGCACCCTATGTCATCGACGCCACGGAGCTTGGCGATCTGCTGCCAATGACCGGCACGGAATATGTCACAGGCTTTGAAAGCCGCAGCGAGACCGGCGAGCCGAGTGCGCCCGAAACCGCGCAGCCCGACAATGTGCAGGCGGTCTCGGTATGCTTTGCCATCGATCATGTTGATGGCGATCACACCATCGACAAGCCAGCCAATTACGACTTCTGGCGCCAATACCAGCCTAGCTTCTGGGGCGGCCCACTGCTCGGCTTCAAGGGCCCTAATCCGCGCACGCTCGAAATTACCGAACGCTCGTTCACACCCAATCCGGATGACGATCCGCTGCTGGTTGACGCCGACCAGCGGCGCAATCCTGGCGATGGCAATCTGTGGACCTTCCGCCGGATCGCGGCCAGCCGCAACTTCGTGCCGGGCGCCTATGTGTCGGATGTCTGCCTCGTGAACTGGCCGATGATCGACTACATGGAAGGCAGCATCATCGACGTTAGTGAAGAGGAAAAGGCCAGACATCTGGCTGGCGCCGCGGCGCTTTCCTACTCCGTGCTGTACTGGTTGCAGACCGAAGCACCGCGCGTCGATGGCGGAACGGGTTTTCCTGGCCTTCGGCTTCGCGGCGATGTCACCGGGACCGATCACGGCCTGGCCATGGCCCCCTATATCCGCGAGAGCCGACGTATCCGCGCGGTCACCACCATCGTCGAGCAGGATGTCTCGATGGCCATTCATGGCAATGCCTTGTCGCGACAGTACCGCGACAGTGTGGGCATCGGCATGTACCGCATTGACCTGCATCCCTCGACCGGTGGCGACAACTATGTCGACGTCGAATCCGCGCCCTTCGAAATTCCGCTTGGGGCGCTGTTGCCGCAACGCGTGAAGAACCTGCTGCCGGCCAGCAAGAACATCGGCACCACCCACATCACCAATGGCTGCTACCGGCTGCATCCAGTGGAGTGGAACATTGGCGAGGTCGCCGGCCTGCTGGCAGCACACTGTCTCAATAACGGGCTCACACCGCATCAGGTGCAGGAAAACGACGCCCAGCTCGAGACATTCCAAACCCGGCTCCATGGCGAGGGGATCCAGATCCACTGGCCTGACGTGCGCGGTTACTAACAACAACAGGAGGAAAAGTTGTCCAAGTTCACTATTCTGAAATCCACGGTTGCACTGGCTGGCCTGACAATACCGCTCGCATGGAACGGCGTTGTATGGGCGCAGGATGCAGTCGATCTGCGCATGACCATCTGGAGCTCTAACGAAGCGCATCTGGCAATGTTCAACGACATTGCTGCCGGCTTCAAGGAAACCCATCCGGGCGTCAACGTCGCGTTCGAGTCGCTGCCTTTTGCCAGCTACACCACGACACTGACCACCCAAATTGCTGGCGGCAATCCGCCTGATCTTGCATGGATCCTTGAGTCAGATGCGCCCGACTTCCTGAAGTCCGGAACGCTGGCACCACTGACTGCCACGCTGTCAGCAACCGAGGGGTACGATCTGGCTGACGTGACCGAAACCGCTACCGCCCTTTGGGCCAGCGAGGGCGAATTGTTCGCCTATCCGTTCTCCACCTCGCCGCTGGGCATTTTCGTCAATAACGACGTCATTCAGGCAGCGGGTGCCAAGACGCCTGCCGAGCTCATCGCGGCTGGTGAATGGACCTGGGACAATGCCTTTGCCACGGCGTCGGCCGTCGGCAATAGCGGCAAGGCCGGTCTGGTGCTGCGTGATTTCAACTATCAGACCTGGCGCAATCTGGCGGCGGTCTGGGATGGCTGGGGCGCATCGCCCTGGTCGGAAGATGGCAAGACCTGCACCTTCACCGAAGCGCCAATGGTTGACGCGATGACCGCCATTCACAACGCGATCTTCGTGCAGAACGCCATCCCCGGCCCAGGCGAAGACATCGATTTCTTTGCTGGCGAAACCGGCATGACGACCACCCAGATCAGCCGCGCGTCGCTGCTGCCCAAGGAAAACCCGTTTGCCTGGGATCTGGTGCCATTGCCAGCTGGTCCTGCCGGCACCTACGCCGTATTTGGACAGGCGGGCGTTGGCGCCTTCGCCAATCGTCCCAACACAGAGGTGGCGGTTGAGTTCATTGCCTACATGACCAAC
>TARA_R110000868_G_scaffold158673_1_pt1 | contig 10542 bp, 22 predicted proteins | sample TARA_R110000868 | Tara Oceans TARA_R110000868 (sample SAMEA4397489) | marine metagenome | biome: Polar Biome; feature: [SRF] surface water layer (ENVO:00010504); material: water (ENVO:00002006), including particulate matter (ENVO:01000060) such as... | depth 5 m | reverse complement strand
TTATGCTACCCTTATAGAGGATTTATACAGCAGAGGCGCTGGACTTGTGGTTTTCAATGTGTTAATGTCAGAAACAGACAGAAGCAACGAAGACAACTTACTTGCAGTAACCATGCAAAATTACCCCGTTATAGTAACATTGCTAGGTTCTGAAAATGATAAAAATGATCCAATCAATCCTGGTGCTACTATTGTTAATAGTGACTATATGTATACTATCCCATCAGTGCCGGGAATTATTGCAAACGTTCCGGATATTGAGCAAAACGCAGTAGGAAGTGGTATTACGAATAGCTGGCCAGAACTTGACGGGGTGACTAGACGCATACCATTAGTAGTAGAAAGTAATGGTACATTATATCCTAATGTAACAATGGAAGTACTACGTGTCATGGCAGGTGATCCGAGCTTCCAAATTAAATTATCACCAATGGGGGTTGACAAATTACGCATTCCGGGGTTTGGTGCTATACAAACAAACCCAACAGGAGAAGTATGGATTGACTGGAGTCAAAAATCAAAGAGTGTGAGTGCAGTAGATTTGCCAGATGACTTTGCTGGTGCTATAGTATTTGTAGGACCAACAGCAGCAGGATTGACACAACCATTGGCAACAGCCGCCGGATCAATATTTCCACATGAAGTGCAAGCCGCATTGCTTGGGACAGTATTTAATAAATCAAACATAGCAAGACAGCCAGACGCAGAACAATGGGGCGAAATCGTTGCATTAATCGTTGCAGGATTTGCAACGATTCTAATAGCACGTTGGACATATGCAGGTATAGTTTTCTTTGTAGCATCTGTAGGCGGCATGGTATACGGTAGTTACTATATGTTCATTACAGAAAACTTATTGATAGATGGGTTTATTCCAGCAGCGTTTTTACTACTGGTAGGAGTTGTACGTTATATAGTTAAGTTTGTAAGTGAATTTTTACAAAAGCAAGCAATTAAGAAACAGTTTGCTGGATACGCCTCACCTACAGTTGTTAAAATGTTACAAGAAAATCCAGCACTTATTAAAGAAGGTGTTAAGAAAGAAGTATCAATTGTATTCTCGGACTTGCGTGGATTTACTCCATTGGGAGAATCATTTGGTGATGATGTTAAGGGACTTACTAAAATAATGAACGGATACATGGATGCTATTACGCAACCTGTATTAGACTCAAATGGAATGATTATCAAATATATTGGTGATGCTAGTATGCACATACACAATGCACCTATAGATGATGTAAACCATGCTAGGACAGCAGTACAATGCGGCTTAGACATGCTTAAAGCAGTGGAGAAATTTAATGAAGATACCATTAGACCTGCTGGCCGTCCTCCTGTTGGCATGGGCGCTGGTATTAATACTGGTTTGGGGTACATTGGCGAAATGGGATCAACCGCAAGGCACTCGTACGATGTCCTCGGAGACGCCGTATCTACTGCAGCAAGAATAGAAAGTAAATGTAAAGAATATGGATGTCTTTTACTGGTAGGTGATGCAACTGTACAACAGTGTAAAGATAAGTTTTTCTTCTTAAAGATTGATGACTTGCAAGTTAAAGGCAAAAGTGTTGGTGTTGGTATTTGGACAGTACTAGACGATATGAACGGCAAGGCTGATGTTAAAAGTAAAGCATTACACGAACGTATGCACGAACTGTATCGTGCGCAAAAATTTGATGAAGCAATTGATCTTTGTAATAATAAACTACACAGACACTTTGATGGTAAAATGTATAAGTATTACGATATGTGGGTTGAGCGTTGTAAGTATATGAAAACACAAGACCTCCCAGTTGATTGGAACGGAGTCACAATAGCACAGTCAAAGTAAGGGGTTTTTGTCGCAACAAAATGAGAACAGTATATATACATGGCGCAACTGCCAGCGAACGTAGTTTTGCGTTTATACAGGCGTCAACAGGCGCCGCTAATCCTGTCTTTCTAAACTACGAAAAAGAAGGATATGCTAAAGACAATCTTGCTAGAATGGCAGAGATACTCAACGGAATCACCGGACCGTTCTTTATAGTAGCGCATAGTTTAGGCGGCATATATGCAACTTATCTACAGCAAGAGTTTGACAACATTCAAGGCGTTGTTAGTTTAGCAACACCATTTAATGGCAGTGAGATAGCAACATGGGGAGCAATGTTTAACCCTGGCTATCAACTATTCAAAGACATTTCACCACTCAGTGATTTTATAAAAACTAGTCGCAAGACAGAAATTACTGTTCCTTGGATACAAGTGGTTACAACTGTAGGCGATGTTCCTTGGATCACAGGCAGCAATGACGGTATTGTCACACGCTCAAGTATGACATGCCGCACCGATGTTGAGTACATTGAAGTAGACAGAAATCATTATGAAATAGTGTTAAGTAACAGAGTAGTTGATATTATAACTGAAAATCGCCCTCTTTCAAATAACTAATACTATTGTATTAATAAACCCCACTTTTTCTAAATAAGTAATACTATTGTATTAATTAATTAATACCACTCCTTTTAAATAAATAATACTAGCATATTATTTGTGAGAGGATTAGCAATGCAGCAGAATGAATATGATGTAGTCGTAATTAAAGTGGTTGATGGAGATACAGTTGATGTAGATATCGATCTAGGATTTGGTATATGTTTAAAAGATGAACGTGTACGTATAATGGGGATTGACACTCCAGAGTCACGTACAAGTGACCGTGTAGAAGACTTATTTGGCGAAGCAGCTAAAAAGCGTTTGAAAGAATTAATGCACGACGGTGCTAAACTTATCACTACAGAAGATAAAAGTGGCGAAGATATGAAGGGCAAATTCGGACGTATTTTAGGAGACTTCCGTGCTCCAGACGGCCGATTAATTACAGAAATTATGATTGCAGAAGGACATTGTGTTCCTTACTTTGGCGGATCAAAAGATGATACGCAAGCAGCTCACGCTGTAAATAGAGAACGTCTACTAAACGAGGGGATTGTAAGTCGTGAAGACTATGATGCAGCCGTAAAACTAATGGAAGACAATTAATTATATTGAGGCAAGTGCTAACAAAATTTGGAATAGTAGCCTTTTTGTTCTTTTTAATTAAAGGCCTAATCTGGTTAGCACTTGCTTACTTTGCGGTAGATATATTAATTTAATAATCTATTATCCTACACAAGCAATACTAAAACAAAATACGTGGTATAATGTGCAATTTGATCTATAGTTGCGTACTCCCAGTACTTTTGACTCTTGATTGTAACACCATTGCGTACTGCTACCCTATGTTTAACATAGTCGATAATGAAATGTACTACAAAATCTAGTGCTGCAAGCATGATTGCCTTGCCAATACCTACTAGTAGTAGTGCTATAACAAACGTCAGCACTGCATGGTGCGAACAGTGTATCCAAAGTCTAGGTTTTGTTAATTCTAACTTTGTTCCGTGTTTTGAATCCGTAAGAGTGGATTGTAACCATAAGTCAGCAATTGCGTGTTTTACTATTAGTAAAAAAAAGAATATTAGTAATGTCATTTATTTTTTTCTTCTTTGTATATTTTTTTAAGGTCTTCAATTGAGTGTAATTTTTCATGCTCGTCTATATTAAGTCCAGCATCTTTAATTATATGTTGTAACTCTTCAATAGTTTTTTCATTATTTACTTGTTGTTCTCTTAGTGTTAACACTACATTAAGTTTTTGATTAAGTCTAATTAGATCGTTGTCGAGCATTCTTATTCGATCTATCAATCCAATAAGAACGCCCTGTGCTTGACCGATTACTGGGTCAATAACTGTAGTAACCCACTGCCAGATAAAAAATATGAAATATCCAAGGCCCATAGCGGCAATAATAGGAAACCCGTATTGCCCAATTAATCCGCCAATATCTTCCATTACATCTCCCTACAATTATGATCCAAATGTTCCTATTAACGCAGGACCAAACGTACTTGCCGCCCAAAACAATACTACAACAGTACCAACGCCTATTACTAGCCATTTCATTTTGAAGTCGTCTACGATTATTTTCATTGCTAGTAGTTCATTGCCTAACACTCTTACAACAATTTCTAATTTACCTTCGTCGTTATTATCATCTTTATTCTGTGTCATTTCGGTCTTCTCCAATTTTTACGAGCCACCCAGCGTCGTTTACTTTGTATATATCGCCAGGACTATATAATGGTTTTTCTTTTCCGCCCCAAGTGCCATCTTTTCGTTTCCCCATTACTTCTCCCGGCCAGTCACCTTCAATTTTAAAATTATCACCTGATTGTGAAATATTATAATCCATCCATACCATTGTGACTATTCCTTTATTGGATTTCCAACAAATTCAAAGTACCCATTTGGGCCTACTCTAAACTCATCACCAATTTTAATATTTACTTCGTCAATAATAAAAAATTTATCATCAGGGTCGGTGTTATTTAAAATACGAAATCCATTCTCAAATTTCATTAGTAGTAAATCTTTCCACATATGTCAATCCTTCCTTGCATCGTGTTTTCCGTCAGCCCGTGCAATCCTATCCACGTCTGGACGTAATCCTAAAGCATTACTCATTAGTGTATCAATACGGATAACATCATGATTCATAGTTTGAACCCGATTATCTAAACCCATAATAATACCCTTTAACCCATTGACACTTCCTGTAACACCTGCTAGAATAAACTTCAATGTTAAAAACACAAAGTATCCAGCAGCTAAAGCCCCAACAATAGGAAAACCTACCTCTGATATTAGTCCAAAAATTTCCACCTTCACCCTCACAGTTAAATGCTACTGTTATTTATAATATAGGAGTTGGTAAATACATCTATGTCAACTACAGACCCAGATAAAAAATCATATGAGTGTGACGATCCGTGTGATGATTGTAGTTCTGCAGAAGCCCTCACTGGATGGATCACTTCACCGGCGGTGCACAAACTTCATGAAAAAACACTTGACACACCAGATAAAACATAGTATATTAAATATGATGAAACAAACAACGAGGAGATTGTATGTCTATGCCATCGCAGATACCTGACGCTTTTCGACACGCATATAATGAAAATTGTAGTGAACGTCAACTATTTAACGAACAATTACTCACACAAGCAGAGTATTGGGAAATTTGGAGTGCAATGAACGAATATGTAACTGTAAGGAGTAAATCATGAAATTTAATATTTTAAATTTAATAGCAATGTCATTTATTGTAATTGCTAGTACTGCATATGCAGATACTAGCTATAAAGTACAAGGACATGTAGTATCAATTGATCCAGTTTATACTAACATAAGTCAAAAACAACCATACCAGTCATGTCAAAATGTTGATGTTCCAATATACGGACGTCAAGGTGGTGGTGATGCTGGTGGTAGTGCTTTACTTGGAATGATTATTGGCGGAATTAGTGGAAAAGCTATTACTGGTAAAGATAATGGCGCCGCCGCAGGCGCAGTTATTGGTGGTATTATTGGGGCTAACAACGCTCAAAAAGGGCAACAAGTAGTTACAGGTTATAGAACCGAGCGCCAGTGCACAACAGATTACTCATACGTTAATACTACTGTTATTAATGAATATGACATTACATATAATATTAATGGGCGTAGCATAACATTCCGTGTTAATAGAGCACAGGGAGAGCGAGCACGAGTTGGGCAGCAAAAACAATTTCGGGTAAGTTATCAATTTTTAAATTGACAACAGAACTATGTTAATGCTATACTGACAGTAAGTAATTGAGGTAGTAATAAAATGAGTATGCACTTAGTTGGTCCTTATATGACCACAACAAAGTATAACAGTAAAAAGTCTAATCGTAAGAAAACTGCTAAACAACTTAAAGCGGAGGCAGATCATGATAAATTCTTACGCAAACACGGAGTGCATACAGAACAACTTGAATCAAGAGCCAAGCGTGATTTACAAGGCAAGCGTGTTGGCATATATGATATTCCCGACTATCAATCAACTAAAGAAACAATACCATTAAGCAATAAAATTGCAGGGCACGGTGCTGCCAAAGAGTCAATGACTTACAGTGGTGAGCGACAATTACTTGGCATCGCAACGATGCACAAATCAAATATGGTTCCTATCTTCGCCGATAAAAAAGAAGATGCCCTTGATATTGCGAGAATGAGAAGATGACTAAGAAACTAATTTATGGAACTGCAATTGTAATTGGCATTGCATTGTTTGGGTGGTACGTAGTACACATTTGGAGTGATTGTTTAAACGAAAACTCTGTGTTTACTTGTATGAGGATGCTTACTAAATGATTAGACCAGGAATTCATGCTACTATTGATTTAGAGACACTTGACACACTACCGAGTGCAACAGTGCTAAGTGTAGGTGGGGTTAAGTTTAACCCTGATAGTGCTAAAGATCCATATGACAGATTTTATATGAAGTTGTTAGTTGATGACCAAGATCGTCTAGGCCGCACAGCAAGTGACAGTACAATTGAATGGTGGGGCAAACAAGATCCAGCAGTTATGGAAGAAGCGTTTGACCAAACTGGTGCAGTAAGTGTTCCAGAGTTTTTGATTGCACTTAACAAATGGATCGTGGGGGTTGATACGTTTTGGGGGCAAGGATACGGATTTGATTATACTATCCTAGAAAATATGTATCGCAGTCAAGGACGTAATGCACCGTGGTATTTTTGGCAAGTGCTGGACTCACGTACACTAATACAAATGCTACGTGAAGATCCACGTAAACAATTTCAAACAAACTTACACAAAGCAGATGATGACGCATTTTATCAATCAAAAGCAATTCAAATTGCGCTAAAAGATCTAGGAGTATTTGGATGAACATGGATTGGATTATCAAATGAAGTTTAGTAGATGTAGAGATACCGGAACAAAGATCGAAATAGAAGTTGACGATCATTTGACCATGGATGAAGTTCTTGACGAGTTCCAGAACTTTCTTCGAGCATGTGGCTATGAAATTGAATATAACCAGTGTTTAACATTTGTGGATATGGACAAATGAGTTATAGTGATACATGTGAGATTGTTAACACAAACAACAACGCAGTTGTAGTGGCTGAAATACTGGATTTCAAACCAGGATTTGTGTTGACAGTTAGTATAAACCGTAGTATCAAAGTTATACTGAAGTACGACTCTTTAATAAAAACATATGTAGGCAACATGGCTGGAATGGAAATGATTTCATCAGGGCCTACAGAACAAGTAAAATTTACAGGAAGAAAAAGATAATGACATTGGTACCTATTGTAATTGATAAAAGTAGTGCAGGAGAACGTAGTTATGATATCTACAGTCGGTTGCTTAAAGATAGAGTAGTAATGCTCAACGGCCCAGTAGAAGATAACATGGCAAACTTGATTGTTAGCCAGCTATTGTTTTTGGAAAGTGAAAATCCAGAAAAAGATATCATACTTTATATTAATTCACCAGGCGGAGTTATTACTGCAGGTATGAGTATCTATGACACAATGCAGTACATTAGACCTAATGTTACGACAGTAGTAATGGGGCAAGCATGCAGTATGGGCAGCTTCCTTGCTCAGGCTGGTGCACCAGGCAAACGTATGGTATTACCGCACAGTCGAACAATGATCCACCAACCAAGTGGCGGTGCACGTGGTATGCAAAGTGATATTGAAATACAATATAAAGAGATTACTCACATGAAAAAGATGTTGACAACTCTATATCTTAAGCATAATACTGGTGGTAAGACATACGAGGATCTTGAACGTGATATGGATCGTGACACATTTTTGACTGCACAAGAAGCAGTTGCATATGGACTTGCTGATCAAGTAATTGAAAAGAGATAAGTACTCAGTGGACTTGATGTTCGTTCCCACTTTAAACATTCCGCACATTCCATTACTACACGGGAGTATTTAATAATGGCGTTTTATAGTACTAAAACATACGGACATCAAATCGGACTGAGTGCAGTATTCCGTCAACCTAATGCAGATCATTCACACTGTCACCTACTACATGGTTACAGCTTGGGTTTCAAGTTTACATTTGGATGCAGTGAACTAGACAACAAAAACTGGGCAGTAGACTTTGGAGGACTAAAACCTCTTAAGGCTTGGCTGGAGGATATGTTTGATCACAAAACTGTTATTGACAGAGAAGATCCGTTCTTGTATAAATTTTCAGAACTTGAAAACATGGGGCTGTGTGAGATTACAATATTAGATGGCGTTGGTGCAGAAATGTTTGCGTACCACGCTTGGAAGGTTGCTGACAAACTAATACGTGAAGCATCAGACGGACGTTGCTGGTGTGAAAGTGCAGAGTGTTCAGAGCACGGTGCTAACTCAGCAATCTACACACCTTACACCACACAGAAAATATCATACACAGATAGGAATCAAGATGTTTAATACAATTAAAAAACTGTTTGGTGTTACTACACCCACAGTAACTACTGAAAAAGTAGATGAAGATAAAGCAAAAATTGCAAAGGCGGTACCAACCACGCCGTTAACTGTGAAGCCTAAAAATAGTACAGTAGTTAAACCTAAAAAAGAAACACTAGCAACATTAGAAAAAATGACAAAAGTACAAATTGATGACCTTTCTAAGGAAAAGTTTGGTGTTGAAGTAGACCGTCGCAAAACAAAAAACGATATGATTGCTGAATTCTTGGCAGCGCAAAAGAAGGCAAAATAGATGACATACATTGTCAATGACGAATGCATTATGTGCAAACATACAGATTGCGTTGAAGTGTGCCCCGTAGATTGTTTCTACGAAGGGGAAAATATGTTGGTGATCAATCCAGCAGAGTGCATTGATTGCGGCGTATGTGAGCCTGAATGCCCAGTGGATGCTATTAAGCCAGACACTGCTCCAGGTGCTGAAAAATGGGTAGACTTTAATCAAAAGTATAGTGACCTTTGGCCAGTAATTTATGAAAAAATAGATGCAATGCCTGATGCTGAGAAATGGACTAGCGTTAAAAATAAAATTGAACACTTTAGTGAAAAGCCAGGCCAAGGCTCGTAACGAATAAATACCAGAGTAAAGGGAAACAACATGAATTTAGACATTACAGAACCAGCACACCACTACCTTACTCAAATGACAGAAACTAATGGCAAGCGTTATGTTACATTAAATGTTAAGGGCGGCGGCTGTAGTGGATTTAAATATGAGTGGAACTTCAGTGATGAAAGCTCGGGGGCATTAATAAAAGATATTTTAGTTGTTGATGCAATGGCTGAAATGTTCTTATTTGGGTGTACCGTAGATTACGTACAGGAACTAGGCGGCAGTTACTTAACCGTTGTCAACCCAAACGCCACTGCCAGTTGTGGATGTGGCGAAAGTTTCGCAGTTTAACCAAACGAGGAAATCAATGAAAATAATTACAGGTACTAGTACACCTGACTTTGCAAAAGCTGTCGCTGATCACTGTTTCACAGATCTAGTCCCAGTAGTGCTTAATAGGTTTAATGATGGAGAAATTTGTGTAGAAATACAAGAAAACATTCGTGGTGCGGATGTTTTTTTAGTGAATAGCACATGCACTCCAGTTAATGATAGTTTAATGGAAATGTTAATTATGATTGATACTGCGAAGCGTAGTAGTGCCCGCCGTATTACAGCCGTTATACCTTACTTTGGATATGCACGCCAAGATAGAAAAAGTGCAAGTAGGACCCCAATTACTGCTAAACTAATAGCAGACTTACTTACTACAGCGGGTGCACATCGTGTACTTACTATGGATTTACATGCAGGGCAGATACAGGGCTTCTTTAATATTCCTGTTGATGATCTAACAAGCCGCATTGTGTTCGCTAAAGACATTAAAAAACAGTTCTACAAAGACGGTAATGATATTAACGCAGTCGAAACTGTATTTGTGTCACCTGACGCAGGAGGTGCTGTGAGAGCTCGTAAGTTTGCTGATATGTTCCATGGTGATATTGCTATTGTTGACAAACGTAGGCCAAAAGCAGGTGTTGCAGAAGTAATGGGGTTGATTGGTGAGGTCAAAGGCAAACATGCTATCCTAGTCGATGATATTGTTGACAGCGGCGGCACATTGTGTAAAGCAGCAGAAGCAATCTTGGATGCTGGTGCGCTCAGTGTTCGTGCTTACATTACACACGGTGTACTAAGCAATGGCGCTAGTAAAAAAATTGAAGCTAGTAAACTAGAAGAACTAGTAATTAGCGATAGTATTCCTTACTCTGGTACAAGTAAAAAAGTACGACAAGTAAGTGTAGCACCACTGTTTGGTGAGGCAATGCGCAGGATTACTAATGAAGAATCAGTGAGTAGTTTATTTAAATGAAATATATTATAGATATCGACGGTACTATTTGTAAAGAAGTTATTTTACCTAATGGTAAAAAAGATTATGCCAATCACATCCCACATATGGATCGTATTGCAAAAGTAAATGCACTGTATGATGCTGGTCACACGATTAAGTACATGACCGCTCGTGGCATTACAAGTAAGATTGACTACAGTGTGTTGACCCAAGAGCAACTGACTAAGTGGGGAGCAAAATATCACGAGCTTGATGTAGGC
>TARA_R110000868_G_scaffold26347_6_pt1 | contig 10543 bp, 8 predicted proteins | sample TARA_R110000868 | Tara Oceans TARA_R110000868 (sample SAMEA4397489) | marine metagenome | biome: Polar Biome; feature: [SRF] surface water layer (ENVO:00010504); material: water (ENVO:00002006), including particulate matter (ENVO:01000060) such as... | depth 5 m | reverse complement strand
CATGCATGTGCGCCTCGCCGATGAGAGCGTCTGTGTCGGCCCGGCAGCGGCCAGCAAGAGCTATCTCAACATCCCCTCGATCATCGCGGCCGCCGAGGTTACCGGCGCGCAGGCGATCCATCCCGGCTATGGCTTCCTGTCGGAAAATGCCCGCTTTGCCGAGATCGTCGAGGCCCACGGGCTGACCTTTATCGGACCCACGGCGGCGCATATCCGCATGATGGGCGACAAGATCACCGCCAAGAAAGCCGTCATGGCGGCCGGCATTCCGGTTGTCCCGGGCTCTGAAGGCGGCGTCTCGGAGATTGGCGAAGCGCGCAAGATTGCAGACGGGATCGGCTATCCGGTCCTGGTCAAGGCAGCCTCGGGCGGCGGTGGTCGTGGCATGAAGGTCGCCGAGACCGCTGACAAGCTCCAGGAAGCCATGGAGACTGCCTCGACCGAGGCAGCGGCAGCCTTTGGCGATGGCACGGTCTATCTCGAGAAATATCTCGGCCATCCGCGCCATATCGAGATCCAGATCCTCGCCGACAGCCATGGTAATGTCGTGCATCTGGGCGAGCGCGATTGCTCGCTGCAGCGCCGCCACCAGAAGATCCTCGAAGAGGCCCCCTCACCGGCCCTCACCTCTGAAGAGCGGGCCAAGATCGGCGAGACCGTGCGCAAAGCGATCGAAGTGATCGGCTATCGCGGTGTCGGCACGATCGAATTCCTCTACGAGAATGGCGAATTCTACTTCATCGAGATGAATACCCGCCTCCAGGTCGAACACCCGGTCACGGAAATGATCACCGGTATCGATCTGGTGCGCGAGCAGATCCGCGTCGCCGATGGCGCCCATCTCGATATCCGCCAGGAAGACATCACCTTTGAAGGCCATGCGATCGAGTGCCGCATCAATGCGGAAAACCCGCGCACCTTCGCGCCCTCACCGGGCCGGGTCACGGATTTCCATGCACCCGGTGGTCTCGGCGTCCGCCTCGATTCCGCACTCTATGCGGGCTATAATGTTCCGCCCTATTATGACAGCCTGATCGGCAAGCTGATCGTCCATGGGCGCACGCGCGCGGAAGCCCTGCTGCGTCTGCGCCGCTCGCTCGAAGAAATGGTTGTCGGCGGGATCGAGACCTCAATTCCGATCTTCCTCAACCTGCTGGAAGAGCCGGATTTCGTCAGCGGCGATTACCATATCCGCTGGCTCGAGGAATGGCTGGCCAGCCGCGAGGTCTAGCGAGGCAAAGGCGGTATGCGCGGTTTCGGAGCTGTCGATCTGCTCGAATGCTATGCACGCGGCGTCTTCCCGATGGCGGAGGGCCGCGACGACCCGCGGATATACCTGCTCGATCCGGACGAACGCGGTATCCTGCCCCTCGATGAATTCCACATCCCGCGCCGGCTGCAGCGCTCGGTTCGCCAGGATATCTACCAGGTCAGCATCGATCTGCGCTTCGAGGATGTCGTGCGCGGTTGCTGCCAGTCAGCGCCGGGGCGCGAGGAAACCTGGATCAATGACGGGATATTCAGCCTCTATGCCGAGCTTCACAAGCGCGGCTCAGCCCATAGCGTCGAGTGCTGGCAGGGCAGTGATCTGGTCGGCGGCCTTTACGGCGTCTCGCTCGGAGCCGCATTTTTCGGCGAGAGCATGTTTTCAACCCGGCGCGATGCCAGCAAGATCGCGCTCGTTCATTTGATCGCCCGGCTGAAGCAAGGCGGCTACCGTCTGCTCGACACCCAGTTCACAACCGGCCATCTGGAAACCTTCGGCGCGCGTTCAATCCCGCGCGATGCCTATCGCGCGCAGCTGGATGCGGCCTTGAAACTGGAGGGGGATTTCTTTGCAATGCCGGCTGAGATCAGCGGGGCTCAGGCCCTGCAGTCGAGCACCCAGACATCATAGATCGCGTGCTCGAGCGGGTTTTGCGCCGGCCGTGAGGCAAACATCCAGCCGGAAAAGATGGTTTCGCCATCCGTGTCGACACCGAAACCATCTGTGCGGCGATCAACAATCTGCAGGAAGGCATAGGTTTCCGGCGTCTCTTCCGGCGGGCGCTTGCGGCAATAATCGGCGGTGATGGTCAGCGCGCCGAATTCCACGCTCTCACCGATATTCACCTCAAAGTCGCGCGTCCGCGCCGTCACCTTGTCCAGACCGCGCAGCACGACGACCGTACCCGGCTGGCTCGACAATTGGCTGCGACGCGGGCTCAGATCAGGATCATCACCACGCACGGCAGGCAGCCCGTCCTGGGCGAGGAGTGTGGCAGGCAGCAAGGCTGCGACGAACAGGGCTGTGAGAAGACGTTTCATGGGAGGAAGACTGCCCCTGGATTATGGCGCTGTCGAGGCCGTTCGCCCCTCAGGCGATCAATTGGAATCCGGTGACCAGGCTTCGTAATCGCCTGTCGCGGCCTGACGCTTCTCATGCAGGGCCAGACTACCGGTTGGACGATAGGCATAGACCGTGCCTGTGAGATTGGGATGGTGATCCTTTTCCCAGGTCTGGCGCAGCATGGGCTGCTCGCTCGGTGGCAGATCAAAGGTGTGGTGCAGCCAGCCATGCCAGTCAGACGGCACGCGCGAGGCATCGGCATAACCCTTGTAGATCACCCAGCGGCGCTTGGTGCCGGAAGGGCCTGTCAGGCCGCTTTCCTCGAAATAGCGATTGCCATAATCGTCTTCGCCGACCTTTTTGGCGCCCCGTCTCGACAGAGTCAGAAGGGTGCCCGGTGTGGCGTCTTTCCACCAAACGAAAATCTTGGAGATAAATCCAAACATGGTTTGCGGCTCCGAGTCGCTCACGGCGATGAATTCCCCCGTATATGCCTTCGCACGGTCTCCGGGTCCAGTCCGGAACACTGCGGGGTTATGACGACTCACTTGGCACTGTAGACTTGCCGCAACTCCGGGCGATTCGGAGACCAGAGGGTGGGAATATGAAGATCGAACAGCGTTTCGCGAACGCCCTCGCCGCAGCGGGCGAGCGCCTTGCCTATGTGCAGCGCAATGCCGGTCTGTTCGGCAGTCCCGACCCTGATCTCGACATTGCCGGTGACCGGCCCATCACCGTGCCGCAAGACTGGAGTCCGGCGGCGACAACGAGCCTCTCCAACCTGCTCGACATACCCCGCCCGGCGACCACGCGTCCACGGCCCGGCCTGCAGAGCTTTGGCGGTGTGGCGCCGCGGATCGCCGATGGCCCGGACCGGGCGCCGGAAAGCGGCCTCGACGCTGTCATCGCCCGCATTGCCGGCTCGCTGAGCTGGTCGCTGGCGCGCAATGGCGGTCTGGACTCGGTCGAGGATGCGCCCGTCTGCCTCGCCGAGCTGAGCGCCAGCCTGCAAGGCCGCTATGTCATCCCCGATGCCGATTTGATCCGCCATGGCGGCGCTGACTGGGCCTATGGCATGACCGTGCCGCAGGCCCCGGCCCCGGCTGCGGTGCGCGAGATCCATGCCGATCAGCCCGGCGCGCTGCAGGACTTGAACAATGTCGCCGAGGCGGCCATGCGCGACAGCGTGCTCGATGTCGGCGCACGGGTGACCCGTGAGCGGCTCGATGCCATCGTCGAGGCCTGCCATCGTTGCTCCGGCGAGGACGAGGACCGTTTCGATCCACGCCGCAATCGCGCGCTCGCGCGGGCGATGCGCGCCGCCTTGCGTGACGGGATCTCCGAGGAAGCTGTCGAGCGGGCCCTCTCGCTGGCCCGCCAGGGCATAGATGCCGATGCACTTACCGGGCTGCGTCCACCGGCACGGCCCGCCAGCGCCACACTTCTACACATTCCGCCCGCCCTCGGCACCGCCGTCGAGGCCGGTGACAGCTGGGATTTCGCCGGACACGGCCCGGCAATGCCCGCTACCGGTTTCCGCAACCAGATCGCCCGCACCATTTGGAGTTTTGGCGCGCCAGCACTGGCCTTCCATGCCTGCCCGGCCGCGCTTGGCCCGGTCCTCCACCTCAATCTGCCCGCCTTTTACGAGGCGCAAGCCGGCTTCCGGTCCGACCTTCTGGCCCATGCCGTGAAATTATGGTCGGCCGCCCTGATCCTCAGCGCCCCGAAGACGGTCGATTCGGCCGGCACGCTTTCCCTGACGGGGTTCGGAGCCCTGCTCAGCGCCGCCGGTCTGGCCTATGACAGCGAAGAGGCCCGGCTCACGACCGCCGCGATTGGCCGGCTGGCGACGGTCGCGCTGCGCGAGATCAGCGGCGAGCTCGGCGCGCAAGCACCCGGGCTCGGTCCGGATCTCGACCTGGCCACCCTGCCCGAGGCCTTCGCCAGTCTGCGCAATCTGCTCGGCGAGGCATCGGCCCGTTTTGCGCCGCGCTCGGCACTGGCCCGGCCCGGCCTGACAATCGCCAGCCTGCAACCCGATGCCGAACTGGCCGGCCTGTTCGATACAGACAGCCATGGTATCTCACCTGTCGAGGGTGCCGTCATTGCCGATGGCGGCGCTTCGGGTGGCTACCGGCTGCGCGACTCTGTCCGTTATGGTCTGCAGGCGCTGGGTGCCGACGCGACCGCTATCGAGACCGCCGAGGATCATGCCGCCGGGCACGGCACGCTGAACGGCGCGCCGGGCATTGGGCTCGCCGGGCTGACACAGCGCGGTGTCCCCGCGGATGCCATCGAGCGGCTGGAAGACACGATCGGTGACGGTGCGTCCGTGCGCTATGCCCTCAATCGCTGGACGCTGGGCGACCGCGTCTGCCGCGACCAACTGGGCCTGACCAGCGATATCATCGAGGCCGAGGGACGCTCCCTCGCGGCAGCCCTGGGCTATTCCGACGCCGATGTCGCCGCGGCCGACGCCTACGCCCATGGCACCGGAACACTGAATGATGCACTCGACCTGCCGCATGCCTGGCGGCTCGTCTTCGCCTCCGCCGCCCCGGAAGCCCGGCTGGCGATGAGCGCCATGCTGGAACACCAGATCAACGGCCTGGTCGATAGCCGGCTCGATCTCGACGGTGAAGCCACAATCGAGGAGGTCGCCGAACTGATTGATCGGGCTGCCATCTTCGGACTGCGCCGCCTCGCCATTCGCCGCACCCGCTCCGGCCTGCTCGACCTTCTGCCGGCCATTGATTTCGACAAGGGCGAATACACCGCAGAACCTGCCGCGGAACGCATCATCGAACGGCCTGTCGAGCGCACGGTGGAACGTATGATCGAGCGCCTGGTGGAACGACCGGCCGAGCGGCGCAAACTGCCGGACCGCCGCAAGGGCTATATCCAGAAAGCCACCGTTGGCGGGCACAAGGTCTATCTCCACACCGGCGAATTCGATGATGGCGAGCTCGGCGAGATCTTCATCGACATGCACAAGGAAGGCGCCGCCTTCCGCTCGCTGATGAATAATTTCGCCATCGCGATCTCTATCGGCCTGCAATATGGCGTGCCGCTGGAAGAATTCGTCGACGCCTTTGTCTTCACGCGTTTCGAGCCCGCCGGCGCTGTGACCGGAAATGACTCGATCCAGCACGCGACCTCGATTCTCGACTATCTCTTCCGCGAACTGGGCGTGTCCTATCTTGGCCGCGAGGACCTGGCAGAGACCGCCTCAGACCAGGCCGATCCGGGCGGGCTGGGCAAGGGTGTGGCTGAAGAGAAGCTCTCCCAGCAGGACGCCTCGCGCTTGATCTCCAAGGGCTTCAGCCGCGGCCAGGTGCCCGACAATATCGTCATGTTTGCCGGCGCCGTGCGCAAGGCGGCCAGTGGTCAGTCCGGGCGCGATGGCGCGGCCGAGGACGGCGTGCTGGAGATCGAAACCACCAGCACGACACGAACCACCATGCGCGATGTGAGCCTGTATTCCGGTGACCCCTGTCCGGAATGCGGTCATTTCACCGTGGTTCATGGCGAGGACAGTCATAAATGCGACGCCTGCAACTGGACTGCCAGCTAGCGGCCCGGCGCTTGCACACCCTCGCCTATCCGGCTTGGAGCGCCTCACAATGAAACGGATTCTGCTAGTTATCGCCCTCATGGTCTCGATGCCTGCGGTCAGCCTGGCCCAGGATGCCGGACAGATTGCGCGCGTACAGGCGGGGCAGTCCTGCCCGGGATGCAATCTGTTTCAGGCTGAGCTGGGTTATCTCGACCTGCCCAATATCGACGTTTCCGGCTCGCGCCTGCGCCAGGCCAATCTGGCCCTGTCGACGATGAATCACACCAATTTCAGCGGCGCCAACCTCTCGGTTGCCAATCTGTTTGGCGGCCGCTTCACCGGCGCCAATTTCCGCAATGCCGACTTCACCGATGCCGTGCTGGTGGGCGCCTATTTCGGCAGTGCTAATCTGTCGGGTGCGCAATTGAGCGGCGCCAATATCTCGGGCGCCGAGATGGCCTCCGCCATCGGCCTCACCCAGAGCCAGCTCAACACGGCCTGCGGCGACGCCTCGACGCAATTGCCCGCCGGGTTGCACGTACCCGCCTGTCGCTGAGCTCTGGACAGACCCGATCAGCGTGGCCTACGGATTACTGTGATTTAAGTCGTCAGCGCGGCAAACCTGCTTTAATCCTAGAGACATGTGGAAAACTATTCCTATGCTTGCACTGACCGCGCTGGGCGTCTCGCTCGGCACAGCGGCAGCCCATGCCGGGGTCGATGACGACCATCCCCGGCGCGGACTGGCGATCGGCGGCGAGTGCACGGATTGCGACTTCTCCGACAAGAACATGGCCGGCGCGATCATCATCGGCGCCAGTTTCGAGGGCTCGACCTTCTCCGAATCCGAGCTGGGCGGCGCGACCATCGTCGAAAGCCGCTTCACCGACACGCATTTCCGTGAAACCGATCTGAGCCATTCCCGCCTCAGCGGCGTCACTTTTCTGCGATCCGACATGCGCGAAGCGAGATTTGCGGCTTCGCGCATCGAACGGGTCAATTTCTCCGATGCCGACCTGAGCGAGGCCGATTTCTCCGGCACGCAGATGACCTTCACCACTTTTATCGGTAGCACGCTCAGCGAAACCCTCTTCGCCGGCGCGCAAATGAGCCAGGTAAACTTCTTCCGCTCCTTCCTGTCTGACACGAATTTCCGCGGCGCCGTTCTGCGCAGTGCCAACTTCTCCGAAATCACCGGCGATGCCCCCAACTTCCTCAATGCCGATCTGCGCGGTGCGAACTTTGACCGCGCGCGGCTCGATGGCGTCAATTTCACCGGTGCCGACTTGCGCGGCGCCAGCTTCGCAGCGGCGGTGATGACCGATGTCAGCGGGTTGACGAAAGAAAGCGTGCGGGGCGCCTGTGGCGATGCCGATACGCAGATCGAAAGCGGGATCGTGCTGCCGGTTTGCGTCAATCGCGAGACCGTCGTGTCAGAAGAGACCGGCGAGGGCTTCAGCTATGTCTGGCAGATCAGCCGTCATGGCGACGCCGATACGGTGATCCGCATGGTGGCCGGCGAACCGGACAATCTCACCGCCGTGACCCGCGCCGGGGAGGTCATCGACCTGCATGGCCGGCAGATTGATCTGGATGCCCTGCGCGAAGTCTCCAGTAATGCCCTGCGCGACATTGCGCGTGCCGAACGCGAAATCAGCCGCGTGCAGCGCACGCGTGCAGAAGCCATCGCCCAGCGTGAGATTGAGCGCGAAGCCCAGCGCCAGGGTCGCGAAATCGAGCGCCAGGGTCGCGAAATCGAGCGCGCGGCGGCCCGCGAGCGCGCGGCGGCCCGCGAGGTAGAGCGCGCGGCGGCCCGTGAGCGCGCCGCTGCCGAGGCGCGTGGAGTACAGTTCAGCTTCGAGCTTCGCGAGGAGGCCGCCCCCCGCAGCCGCCCCAATCCGGACCCGGGCCAGCGCCCGCCTCCGCCGCGCCCTCCGCGGCCGCCGCAATAAAGGCGCGGCTCGCGCGATCAGACTGAAGAACGGCAAACGGCCAGACCCTCAATGGGCCTGGCCGTTTTCAATTCACCCGGATGACGCCCGGCCTAGCTGGACTTCTTGGCTTCCGGCAGGACGGTGCGGATGTGCAGCTCGCGCAATTGCTTCATCTCGACCTCGGCGGGCGCATTCATCATCAGATCGCGCGCCTGCTGATCCTTCGGGAACATTACGACTTCGCGGAGATTATCGACACCGGCCAGGATCATCACGATCCGGTCGACGCCCGGTGCGATACCGGCGTGTGGCGGGGCGCCGAAGCGGAAGGCGTTGAGCATGCCGCCGAACTCTTCTTCCACCGTCGCGGCATCATAGCCGGCATGGGAGAAGGCTTTCAGCATCACATCAGGACGGTGGTTACGCACCGCGCCCGAGGAGAGCTCGATACCATTGCAGACGATATCATACTGGAAGGCCTTGAGGCCGAGCAGCGTCTCGTCATCGCCATCCTTGAGCGCGAGGAAATCCTCGGCCGACATTTGCGGCATGGAGAAGGGATTGTGCGAGAAATCGACCTTCTTGTTGTCTTCATCCCACTCATACATCGGGAAATCGACGATCCAGCAAAACTTGAAGATATTCTTCTCGCAAAGATCGAGTTCCTTGCCGACGACATCGCGGGCCCGGCCGGCAAAGCTGGCAAAGGCTTTCGGCTCACCGGCAGCGAAGAAGACGGCATCGCCGGCCTTCAGGCCGAGCTCGACGCGCAGCGCCTCGGTGCGTTCCTCGCCGATATTCTTGGCGATCGGGCCGGCCGCTTCGAGCGCGCCTTCGGTCTCGCGCCAGAAGATATAGCCCATGCCCGGCTGGCCATCCTTCTGCGCCCAGGAATTCATCCGGTCACAGAAAGCACGGCTGCCGCCGGTCGGGGCGGGAATGGCCCAGACGGCGATCTTCGGGTTCTTCTCGATCATGCCGGCGAAGACCTTGAAGCCGGAGCCGCGGAAGGTCTCGGTGACATCGCTCATCTTCAGCGGGTTGCGCAGATCCGGCTTGTCCGAGCCATACCAGCGCAGCGAGTCGGCATAGGTTACACGCTCGAAAGCGGTCTCTGGCACGACGCGGCCATCGGCGAATTCCTGGAACAGGCCCTTGAGCACCGGCTCGATGACGCCAAACACGTCTTCCTGGGTCGCGAAGCTCATTTCCATATCGAGCTGGTAAAACTCGCCCGGCGCGCGGTCGGCACGGGCGTCTTCATCGCGGAAGCAGGGCGCGATCTGGAAATAGCGGTCAAAGCCGGAGACCATGATCAGCTGTTTGAATTGCTGCGGTGCCTGCGGCAGGGCGTAGAACTTGCCCGGGTGCAGGCGCGAAGGCACGAGGAAATCGCGCGCGCCTTCCGGCGAGGAGGCCGTCAGGATCGGGGTCTGATACTCGACGAAATCCTCGTCGACCATGCGGCGGCGGATCGAGTCGATGATTTTCGAGCGCAGCACGATGCGCTTGTGCAGGCTTTCGCGGCGCAGATCGATATAGCGGTGCTTGAGGCGAACCTCTTCTGACCAGTCCGGCTCACCAAAGACGGGCAGCGGCAATTCTTCCGCTTCGGACTGCACGGCGAGATCACGCACGCGGACTTCGATCCCGCCGGTCGGCAGGTTCGGGTTCACCGCCTCGTCATCGCGCGCGACAACCTCGCCGGTGATGGTGACAACGCTTTCAACGCGCAGACGCTCCAGCCGCTCGAAATGCTCGCTCTCAGGCTCGAGCACGCACTGGGTGATGCCGTAATGGTCGCGCAGATCGATGAAAAGCAGACCACCATGATCGCGCTTGCGATGGATCCAGCCGGAAATCCGGGCCGTCTGTCCGACTTCACTGGGACGAAGCTGGCCACAGGTATGGGAGCGATAAGCGTGCATGGTTTTTAAAGTCCGCAATGAGCGTGAATAGAGTTGCCGCGACATGCCTGCGGACAGGGCCGGATGTCAAGGATTTGGGGCGCTTTGGCGCAGTTGTGGGTGGGGGGGCATAGCCGCTGTTTCCCACCTCTCGAAAAACCCTCGACTATCGAAGCCCGGCCGATATCCTCGCACAGACCGTTGCGCTCACCGGTTGAATCCAAGGTGTCCCAGTTTTTTCGCCACCCCGGCGGCAATTTGAGCGAGATCGGGCGGATGAGGAGCGATGAATTGATAGAAGCTGGCGCCTGGCGAGTTGCTGATCACGGAAACAGATACGTCGTAGTGGAAGTAGGTGAACACGCAGCTTATGCATATCTTTGGGACAAGACGCGCGGGGTGCTGTCGCACGTATGGCTGTTCAACCGCCAATCCTCGGAAAGCCATGGTGAGCGATTGTTTGAGCTTCAATCCCCGCCCCCCATGCCACGAGAGAGGATTAGACACGAGCGATATCGAGTGCCGGTTGATATCAATGAGATATCCTGTGAATTCGACGAGCAGCGGAAGGAATGGATTCTCGCATGGTTAGGCGTTGCGGTGGCGGTATTGCCGGACTCAAATGGACCGGGGCGCTCGTCATTTGTGAATGAAAGCAGTGAACTTGCCGAAGCGTGGGAGGAGTTTGGGGCGAAGTGACCAAGTAGATGCCGGGAATATAGGAGGACGCACGCACTTCGTCCGCGCCTATATCCCGAAATTCATTGTTCCTATTGCATTTCGACCCGGCCCGCACCGGGCAGAGCCCTCCCCA
>TARA_R110000868_G_scaffold192386_4_pt1 | contig 10545 bp, 9 predicted proteins | sample TARA_R110000868 | Tara Oceans TARA_R110000868 (sample SAMEA4397489) | marine metagenome | biome: Polar Biome; feature: [SRF] surface water layer (ENVO:00010504); material: water (ENVO:00002006), including particulate matter (ENVO:01000060) such as... | depth 5 m | reverse complement strand
CGCTCACCGAAGAAGAAGCCCGCGCCATCAGCCGCGCTCACTAAGGCTTCTCCAAATGATTGCGAAAAGGGCGACCCTCGGGTCGCCCTTTTTGTTTGTCGTTGTCATTGCGGATGCATCGCCCCGAATAAAAAGGGCGACACCTGGAAGTGCCGCCCTTCACTTTGGTTCGCGTCCTGAGGGAAGGCCGCGCACCGGAGACTTTGGTTGTCTCAGTCCGCAGAGACCAAGGCGCCTGCGCCGTGTTCTTCGTCTTCGTCCTGCAGGTTCGTCGGCGCCAGCAGCAGATACATGGCCGGTGTCACGAGGCGCGACAGCAGCGTTGAGGAGAGAAGACCGCCGATCAGCACCCATGAAAGTGGGGAGTAAAGACCGGAGCCCGAAATCGCCAGCGGGAGCAAGCCGCCGATGGCTGTCGCCGATGTCAGCAGCACTGGCAGGAAGCGGATTTCACCGGCTTGTTCAATCGCTTCCATCAGCGGGGTGCCTGCGCGGCGCAGCTGATTGGTGAAATCAACCAGCAGGATCGAGTTTTTGATCTCGATGCCAATGAGCGCGATGAAGCCGATGACGGAGGTGAAAGAGAGCGTGTAGCCCGTGAAGAGAAGCGCGAGCAGCCCGCCGAATATGCCGAGCGGAATAACACCCGCCACCACCAGTGTTGCGCGGAACGATCGGAATTCGAGGATCAACACGGCGATGATGCCGAAGATGGCGACGAGAATGGCCGTGCCCAAACCGGAGAAGCTTTTCGATGCCGCTTCCGCTTCGCCGCCTCTGGAGAAGTGATAGCCCGGCGGCATGGAAATCTTGTCGAATTCCTTGAACAGGTCGGTCGTCAGCAACGCGGTGTTGTAGCCTGTTTCTGTATAGGCGGTGATGGCCACTTGACGTTCGCGGTTGTAGCGGTCGATGCGGGCGGGTGCGCTTTCAAAATGCGGGCTCGCCACAAGACCAAGCGGCACAGAGCGGCCTGTCGATGTCGGCACATAGATGTTCTCAAGCTCGCTCACCGAATGATGTAGATCAAGTGGCAGGCGCAGCGTGATGTTGAATTGCTCGCCGTCCGCCTCGCGGTAAATGCCGACATGTTCACCGGCAATGGCAAGTCGCACCACGCGGTCGATGGTGCCCGGCGCAATGCCGACCATGGCGGCTTTTTCCGTGTCGATACCGAGGTTAAGATCGGTGCGGTCGAGCCGCATCGGGTTCGTCACATCGCGCACGCCGGGTGTGGCTTCCATCAGCGAGGTCACGCGGGCCGAAATATCTTTCAGCACATCAAGATCGGGGCCGACCACACGCACTTCGATCGGCGCTGTAATGGGCGGTCCGTTCTGGAAGATGCGTGTGATGATCTGGGCGCCGGGGTATTTGCCGAAGTCGGCACGCAGTTTGTCCATCAGGATCGGTGATTTCACTTCGTCGAATTCTTTCATCTCGACGAAAATTTCGGCGATGTTCGGCTTCACGGCTTCCGAACGCACATTGTAGTAAATCTGCGGGTTGGAGCGGCCGAGGTTCGACATGCGCCAGAGAAATTCTGGGTGCTTGTCGATCACGCTTTCGGCGTAATGCAATGCGCGTTGGGTGTCGGCCTGACTTGAGCCGTCGGGTGTTTCGATCTGCACCAGAAACTGGCGACTGTCGGCTGGCGGGAACAGGCTGAAGCCGATGGTCGGAATGAGCATCAGACTGGCAAAGCAGACGGCGAGTGCCGAGAAGACGAAGGTTTTGGGGTGGGCGAGCGCGCGATGCAGCAGCGGGCGATAGATCGTGTGAATGCCGCCCATGACGACGCGCAGAAAAATATTGCCGTCGGGGTGCTCTGTCGGTGAGAGCAATCGGCTGGCGAGGAATGGAATGATCGTCAGCGAGACAAAGAGCGAGGCCGTGATCGTCACCGTGACGGCGACCGGCAACGAGCGGATGAACATGCCCGCGCCCTCTGGCAGATTGAGCAGTGGCAGGAAGGCGAAGAGCAACGCCGCCGTGCAACCGACAACCGCCACAGAAATTTGCGAGGTCGCGGCAATGGCGGCTTCCAGCCTCCCTTTGCCTTCGCGTATGTGGCGTTCGATGTTTTCCACCACCACGATACTGTCATCGACCAGCAGACCAAGCGCGATCACGAAACCGGTGATCGACAATTGGTTCAGCGAATAGCCCATGAAATTCATCACTGACAGGCCAATGGCGAGCGACAGCGGGATCGAGACCATGACGATTGCAGCGGCGCGGATGCCGAGCGGTAGGAGCGTGATGAGGACAAGGCCGACGGCAATGGCAAAGTCGCGATAGAGATGGCTCAGGCGATGATTGACCGCGACTGATTGGTCGAAGGGGCGCATCATTTTGATGTCGGACGGCAGGCGCGGTTCGAAATTGTCGAGAACTTTGTAGATGCCGTTGCGAACGTTGAAGACGTTCTGGTTTTCTTTCTGGTTGGCAGTGACGAAGACCGCGCGATGGCCGTTGTACCAGGTGAGGTGACCCGCTTCCTCTTGCGCCCATGTCACATCTGCGACATCGCGCACGGCCACATTGCGCCCGCCGAACGAGCCGATCACTGTGTTGCGGATTTCGTCGAGACTTTTAAAGCCGCCCGTCGTCTTGAGGTTGAAGCGGCGCATCCCGCTTTCGATCGGTCCGCCCGGGATGTCGGGGCTTTCGGCACTGATGGCGTTGGCCAGCGCCGTCACCGGAATGCCGAGGCTCGCCATGCGGCCGAAATTCACCGCGACGCGCACTTCCGAGGCGGGCAGGCCCCAGTATTTCGTGTCGCGCACGCCGGGCGAACGGTCGATCTCGTCGCGCAGGTCCTTGGCCACGTCTTCAAGCTCGCGGGCTGATGCCGTATCGCTGACGAGGGCCACCTGCACAAGATTGGTGAGCGAAGATCGGAACTTGTCCACCTGAATGCGCTGGATACCGGCGGGCAGACTTTCGCGCAGCGCGTTCACTTCGCGCACCACGTCGTCATAGCATTTGTCGGGGTCGCGCACTGACCAACTGAACTGCACATTGACCGAGGCTACGCCGTCGGATGCCTGACTGAAAATATTTTCGAGATTTTCAAGCCCGTTGACCGCGTCTTCGATGGGGCGGACGACGAGTTTTTCAATGTCGGTGGCGCTTGCACCGGGCATGAAGACGGTGACGATGGCATAGGGGGCCTGGAAGTCGGGGTCTTCGGCGCGGGGAATGGATTTGAAGTTGTTCAGCCCCATCATGATGAGAAGGCCGAACAGTACGAGCGTGAATTGCCAGTTACGGACGAAGAAGCCTGAGATTTTGCCGAGGATCATGGACGTGCCTCCGGCTTGGCGTTGCGGATGGCGAGGTCCGTCACGATGTTCACCTTTACACCGTCACGCAAATAGGGCGCGCCCGCACTCACCACTTTGTCGCCTTCCTTCAGGCCCTTGGTCACCAGCACATGGTCGTCGAGCAGGCCGTTCAGCGTCACGCGCGTCATATGGGCGGTCATGTCTTTTTCATCGACCACATAGACGGTGGCGGTCGCGCCGTGGCCTTCGAGGATGGCACTGGCGGGAATGGCAAGAGTGGTGCTTTTCGCAACACCGGAGGGCGCAATGCGCGCCTTGCCGATGAAGCCGCTTTCAACGCCTGCAGGTGTTTCATCCAGCGTGATCTCGACACCGAAGGTGCCGGTCTGCGCATCGCTCATGGCTGACAGGCGGCGCAGATGGCCTTTGACAGGTTGATCTTTGAAAGCGTCGAGCCGGATTTCGGCCTTGTCGCCGATTTTGAGTTTGGCGACTGCGCTGTCAGACAGCGAAGCTTTGAAGATGAAGCCCGCGGTGCCCTGGCTCACCGTCAGCACAGGGGCACCCGCCGCCACGATTTCGTTCAGGTCCGCGTGGCGGGCGAGCACCACGCCGTCAGACGGTGCGGTGATGGTCGCAAGGCTGCGGTTAAATTCGATCTGGCGCAGTTCGGCATTGGCGACAGCGACGGCGCTGCGGGCGTCGTCCACGCGCTGCTGCGAGATGAAGCCGTTTTTGAGCAGGGGTTCAATACGGGCGAGGTCGCGGCGGGCCTTGGCGGCGCTGGCTTGCGCGCGGGCCGCTTGCGCGTCGATCTCGCGCTGGTCGAGGCGGGCCAGCACCTGTCCCTTTTTCACCTGATCGCCGGTGTCGGCGTCGAGGGTCTTGATCAGACCGGCGATCTTGAACGAGAGGCCCGCTTCCTTGTCGGAGCGGATGATGCCGTAGGCGCTTACGTCTTCAGCGCCGGGGGCTTTGGTGACGTCGCTGACGACAACGGGGATGCCGGGGGCTTTGGCGGCGGCGTCCGCGTCCTTGCCCTCCGATGGCCCGCAGGCGACCAGCGGCACAAAGGCCAATCCAACAAGGGCAAAAACCCCGAACGCGCGCGACAACCCCATAGACCCTACCCCTCAGTTACTGAACGGTGTTTATTTAGGGGCTTTGAGCCACTGGTCAAGGCCTGTTGAACGGTGTTAGGTAAGGAAATGTCGCCAAAACCGTCAAAACCGGCCAAAGCCGCAAAACCGTTGAAACCTGCAAAGCCGCCAAAGCCTGCAAGGGTTGTCCCGCGCCGCCAGCGTCTTGCGCCTGAGGAGCGTCGCGCCCAGATCATCGAGGCGGCGCGTGCGCTGTTTGCCGAGGGCGGCGTCGCGCTTGTGACCATGCGCAGCATCGCGGCCCGTGTCGGCATCACGCAGGCCGCCATCTATCAGCATTTTCAGGACAAGGAGGCGATCCTCTATGCGATTGCCGAAGGCTTCTTCCTGCATCTCATCGAAGCAAAAGAGCGCAATGTCCGTGCCGATCTCGACCCTATCGACCGGTTGCGCGCTTCCATGCGCTCTTATGTCAGCAACGGGTTGGCCCATCCTGAGGAATATCGTCTGGTCTTTATGACCGACGCGCCGGGCCTGCGCCGTCATGCCCCGGCCAACCTCACGCGCGAGGTTTTAGCGGGTGCAGATGTGGCCGAACCCGAAATCCAGCCGACCAAAGGCCAGATTGCCTACGGGCATTTGCAGGAGCTGGTGCGCGAGCTTGTTGCGGCGGGCCACATTCGCGGCGGTGATCCTGAAACCATTGCCGAAGCCATCTGGGCGGCTGGCCACGGGCTTGTGACGCTGCTCATCACCCATGTTGATTTTATCTGGGACCGCGAAAAGCTGATCGACACCCAGATCAACATGCTGCTCAACGGGTTGCTGCCGGAAGACAGTCCGGCACGTCATTCCTGAGCCAAGCACGTCTGTTTTTCTTGTGATTATGTGTCACAGAGCGTGAGCTGCCTGCGTCTTGTTGACATGAAAAGGTGACCCGTTCGTCTTCACAAGAGGAATTCGAGATGACAACAGCGTTGAACAATCGTGCTGTGTTGATCGTGATGGCCGTGTTTGCGGTCTTCAACACGCTGCTTTTAACAGGCAATGGGCTCGTGATGCTCGGCGCGCCGCTCTATTGGTATGAAACCGTGCCCGGTGTTGTCGCGACGGGGTTTTTCAACCAGCATTTCATTCGCGATATCGGGTTTCTCTATCTGGTTCTCGGGTTGGCTTTTGGTCTCGGCTGGTTCCGGCCAACTCATCGCATTGTGCTCTGGGGCGGTGCAACGCTCTGGCTTGGTTTGCATTCGGCGCTTCATTTCTGGGAGGTGGCGGTCGGCATCTGTGGGCCATCGGCCATCCCGCGCGATTTCTTTGGCGTCACTTCGCCCGCACTGATCGGCATGGCGATGACCTATTGGGCGTTTCAGCTTTCGCGTGCCCGGGCAATCTGATTTGCAAGAGTTTCAGTCGTGTATGACAAAACGGCGCTGAAAATCCGCAGAGTAAAATGCCGCTGAAGACAGCGGCACATTACAATCATTGTTCTATGAGGCGTGAGGCCGTTGCTTATTCAGGCACGCCCGCGCCGATGTCGGTGAGGCATTTGGCAATCGCCGCATTCATCTCGAAAGGGCGGCAGGCCACGGTCTCGTGACGCTGCCCATCACCCATGTGGCTTTCGTCTGGGATCGCTCACGGTTCGATCAATGTCATCCGGAATGGTCCGGCGTTTGCGGCGGCATGCGTCACCGCTTCATTGGCCCGCGCAAGCGGAAAGCTTGTGAATGTGAATTCTTCACGCCGCACCAGCCCCGCCCGCATCAAGGCGATCATCTGGGGGACCGCCTGCAGGGGATACATCCACTGACCCTGAATGGTGATGTTGTTGCGCATGATCCACGGATAGGGGATGTCGAGGCCCGCACCGCCCAGCATTCCGACGCCGCCCATCAAGGCGATACGTCCGTTGGGGCGCACAGACAGAAGCGCGGGCCGCACCTGCGCGGTTGTTGCCATCGGTGGCAACAGATCGAGCATGCAATCGATACGACCGTCTGCCATTTGGGCGATTGCTTCGCGGTCATTGGCTTCATCACCCGACATAACAATAGTTCGCAGTCGTGGGCCGAACCGCGACTTCAGATCCGCGAGCGTTTGAGCGTTGCGGCCTGTGGCGATGACGCATCCCGCGCCCATGCCAAGGGCCACGGCTACAGCGGCGCTGCCGAAATTACCTGTGGCCCCGTTGATGAGTAGCGTTTCACCGGCCTGAAGTTTGATGGCGAGGAGGCCGCCGTAGGGCACAAGGAATGTGCCGAGCGTGCACCATGAGGCTGCGTCCTCTGCATTGATTTCGCCAAGGCGGAAGACGTTCTCCGTCGCAGTGCGCATCTGCTCGGACCAGGCGCCGTCGCGGTGGTATCTTTGCAAGTGCAACGCGCGTTCTCCCGCCGCCGTCCAACCTTGCAGAATGATGTCGGGGGCCTGCACATCGTCGCGGGCACGCACCGTGCTGTCGCAATAGACCCAGTCGCCGACTTTAAGCTGAGTAGCATCAGGGCCGACGGTCCGCACGCGTCCGACCGCGCCCGGCCCCGGCACAGCGGGCAGATCAAGCAGGTATTTGCGTGCGCCGCTCAACACTTCGTCGGAGTAATTCAGAACGGCTGAGGCGGTGACATCGACAATCACGTCGCCTGTTCCCGCTTGCGGGTCGGAAATGGTTTCAATGTGGAGCGGGGATCCGAAGGATTTCAGAATGGCGGCTTTCATGGCGTGTTCCTCTTGCTTGAAGTGCCATCCTCGCACTAGTCTTCACACTCATTCAGACATGGTATTATCCTAGGATTGTGAGACCCACCCAACCCGAAGGCTTCACTTATGGCGGATGCCAGCCGGAGCGAACTTGGACGTTTTTTGAGGTCGCGCCGCGAGCGGCTTACGCCTGAAGCTGCGGGGCTTTCCGCTGGCCGACGGCGGCGCACGTCGGGCCTCCGCCGCGAGGAGGTCGCCGAACTCGCGGGCATAGGTGTCGACTGGTACATCCGCCTCGAACAGGGGCGGGCGGTTTCGCCCTCGCAGACGACCGTTAAAGCGCTCGCTCGTGCCTTGCAACTCAGCAGGGCGGAACAGGCGCATCTCATGGCGCTCACGCAAAATGCCGGTCGCCGTGTTTTCACGCCGGAGACGGTGCCCGATACGATCCGGCGTCTGATCGAAGGGCTGACACAACCGGCCTATGTGACGGGGCGGCGGTGGGACGTGCTGGCGTGGAACGAGGCGGCGGACGCAATCTTTGCCTTCAGTCATGTCCCGGAGGCAGATCGCAATACGCTCATCAGTGTCATGACAAATCCCGCGTCGCGGCGTCTCTTCGGTGCGTCATGGAAGGATGAGGCCAAACGCATGGTTGCAGAGTTTCGCGCGACACATGATCTCTGGGCGGGCGATCCGGCATTCGTCGCATTGCTGACCCGCCTCCGGGACGGCAGTCCTGAATTTTCGGAATGGTGGGAGGCGCATGATGTGCGCGACGTTTCGGCGGGACGCAAACAACTCAACCACCCCAAACGCGGCGCGTTGCGGTTTGAGTATGTGAGTTTTCAGGCCAATGATGATCCGGCGTTGAAGCTTGTTATCTATACGCCGGTATAGTTTTCTGCGGATGTTTCGTTGCAAGCGGGCACGCCCGCGCCGATGTCGATGAAGCATTTGGCAATCGCAGGCTTCATCTCGAAAGGCCCGCGCACGGTACGGGCACCGGCATTGCGTGTGCCGATTTCGCTGAGCAGCAACAGCGCGATGCGGTTGCCGGTCTTTTCATCCGTCAACGGAAAATGTGTGATCTCGACGAGGCTGGTGTAGTCGCGTTCGTAGACGACGGGCGCCAAGGACCAGGCCGCGCAGGGTGTTTCGACGCAAAGCCGGAGGTGGTTTGCCTGATAGGCGCGGTCGGGCACAAGATCGAGATAGTCGAGGCCCGTCACATTTTCGCCGATCAGATCGCGCAAAATGCCACCCGTCAGGCGCAATTTGGTTGTCACCAAACCGTCTGTGTCGTCGTTCAAATGAATGTCGAGAAGCGCGACACGGGCGAGAAAGCGCGGGGCGATTTCGGGGCGAAAGGCCGTGCGGAGCGGGATGAGGCCGTCTTCGCGCGGCAAGGCGCGCCACATGGCTTCAAAGGCACGGCTAGCCAGCGTGCGATCCTGCACCTGTGCGTAATCGGTCAGCAATGACGGTCTCAGCATGGAAAAATCCAGCCACCAAAAAAAGTTCGATACCCGATTTATACCTATCAGACCTTCCCATAAAATTAACGATTGGCTGGAGGGCAGGGGCTGTTTTCCGGCTAAACGGCTAGGCCCGCAAAGGCCGGGAATTCAAAATTTGACTAAAAAGTCATTTTGTGACCAAATAGTCATGTTGTGATTTTCGGAGCTTCGTCAGGCCCATGCCTTCAGCGTCTGTTGCCCAGAAAAATGATGCCCCCGCCTCTCTGCGTCGCGAGCGTATGCGCCTTATCCTTATTGAGGCCGCGACCCAGCTTTTCGCCGAAAAGGGCGTCGATGCGACGACCATCGACGAGATCGTTGTGCGGGCGGGCGTCGCCAAAGGCACGTTTTACAACTACTTCCTCGACCGCACGGAGATCGCGGTGGCGGTTGCTGCCCGTATCCGCCATGAGCTGAATGCCGCCGTTGCCGAGATCAATGCGGGTGTCGCTGATCCTGCCGAGTGCGTTGCGCGGGGTGTGCGCCTGTTCATGGCGCTTGTCGTCACGGACCCTGTGCCCGCGCGCATGCTTGCGCGGCTTTATGAGGGGCGTGGCGATGTCTATAGCGCGGGCAATGCTCATCTCCTTGGGGATCTCGAAAAAGGCGTCGCCTCCGGTCGCTTCAATGTGCCCAACGTCGAGATGGCGCTGCATGTCGTGACAGGCATCAGCAGCATGGCCATGCGGACGCTGATTGACGTTGGTGCCGGTCCTGAGATCCAACGCGGAGAAGGTTTTGCGCACGACATCTGCGTCGTTCTGCTTCAAGGCCTCGGCGTCGATCCCAGCGCTATTCCAGACATTCTTTCAAGACCCTTTTCACTCGACGGTGTCCGTCTCATCGGACATGGGAGGTATTTATGATCCGCGTTACAGATATTGCCTATGTGCGCTTCAATGCGCCCGACCTTGGCGAGATGGAAACCTTCCTCGCCGAGTTCGGCATGGTCACGGCAAGCCGCAGCGACACAGTGCTCTATTCGCGCGGCACGGATGCGCGCCCCTTTGCCCATGTCACGACTTTGGGCGAGCCGGGTTTTGCCGGTGTCGGCTTTTATGCCGAGAATCTTGAAGACCTTGCAAAGCTTGCGGCCTCAAACAATGTCGCTGTCGAAGACCATGACGCGCCGGGCGGCGGCAAAATCGTGCGCCTGCGTGATCCCGATGGTCAGCTCGTTGAGGTCGTTGCAGGCCAGAGAGCGCCCTCCGCGCTCCCCGTTGCCCGCGTCCGGCTTGTGCACAATGACGGCGAAGGCGCACCGCGCAAGGGCGATGCGCTGCGCATCTCCCCCGGCCCTTCGCAGGTCAAGCGTCTGGGGCATTGCGTGCTCAACGTCAAAGATTTCCGCGTCAGCGAAGCCTGGTACAAAGCCAATCTCGGTTTTGTCACGTCTGACGAAATCAATCTCGCGCCCGATATGCCGCTTGGCGCTTTCATGCGCTGCGACCGTGGCGCCATTCATGTCGATCACCACACGCTGTTTCTGGTCGGCACTGGTGCGGCCGGTTTCAACCACGCTGCTTTTGAAGTCGCCAATATGGATGACCTCATGGCCGGTCATCAACATCTCACCGACAAATCGCGCCGCCACGAATGGGGCGTCGGGCGTCACCTCCTCGGCAGCCAGATTTTCGATTATTGGCGCGACCCGTGGGGTCATACGGTCGAACACTGGACCGATGGCGATCTCTTCAACAATGAAACACCGCCCAATGTCCGCCCGCTCGATGATCTGATTGCCAATCAATGGGGCCCCGGCGCACCACCGACAATGGGCGTCTGATCTTCTTTCGCCATGCCGGCATGACATCAAGAAATAAACTGGGGAAACCAAAATGAAACTCGCCACCTATACGGCCCAAGGCAAAACCTCCATCGGTCTCGTGCGCGGTGATCGCATTGTCGATCTCTCGGCATTGGCGCCCGACATGA
>TARA_R110000868_G_scaffold4909_5_pt1 | contig 10548 bp, 11 predicted proteins | sample TARA_R110000868 | Tara Oceans TARA_R110000868 (sample SAMEA4397489) | marine metagenome | biome: Polar Biome; feature: [SRF] surface water layer (ENVO:00010504); material: water (ENVO:00002006), including particulate matter (ENVO:01000060) such as... | depth 5 m | reverse complement strand
AGTAATGGCGAACAAGCCGTTGTCTTTGAACGGCTCGGCGGTGAAGTCGATCTTCCACTCACCCTTGAGCGAGTTGAGATTTTTCAGGCGCAGGCTAAGGATCTTCATAAGTCGCCCTCGCGCAGTTCGCTCACCACTTGTTGATACAGTTGCAGCAGGGGCTTTTGCTCATCGTCAGCCAGGGTTTCGCTACTCAAACGTTGGGCGAACACCTCTTCAACACTCAACTCGTCCAGGGTCTCCTTGGCTCGGCCTTGCAGGCTAGCGCTGGCAGTGCCGCGCTCACGGCGGATACGCAGCACCTCCACCGGCAATCCTTCGCATAGGGCGGCGATACGCAGTTGCAGATCACTCAGGTAGTCGTCGGTGCCGACCAGCACTTCCAGCCACACCGGCTGCTCGGCACTGCCTTGCTTGGCCGCTTCTTGGATGGCCACTTCAAGCTCCTTGAGCGAGCCGCGCAGCGACAGCAGTGGCTGAAAGCGCGGCACCGGCAAGGCTGTAATCTGCCGCAGGCCGCTACTATCCAGTTCTACCAGCAGCACTTCCTTTTGCTGCTTGGCCTCATCGAAACTCAGGGCAATCGGCGAGCCGCAGTAGCGGATATGTTCCAGGCCGCCGACCTTCTGCGGGCGGTGAATATGCCCCAGCGCGATATAAGCAGCCGGCGGGAAGGCGCTGGTGGGAAAAGCCTCCAGGCTACCGACATAAATCTCGCGCACCGAATCACTGGCGCTGGCGCCGACGGTGGTCAGGTGACCGGTGGCAATAATCGGCAGGTCGCCGCCCAGTTCTGCGCGCCGGGTTTCAGCCAGGGCATAGAGGCGTTGATAGTGCTGCTGGATCGCCTGCTGTAAGGACTGCTGTTTATCCTGGGCGCTCTGGCCGGCCTGGCTAAGCAACACATCGCGCGGACGGATAAAGGGGATGCCGCAGAGCAACGCGCCGACTGATCCGTCGCGTCGATGCAGCGCCAGCAGTTGCTCATCCAGCTGCTCGCAGACGCCGGGAATCACCCGCGTGCCCAATTGCGCCAGCAGGGTTTTACTCTCGCCGAGCATGGCCACCGAGTCATGATTACCGCCGAGCACCACCAGCTCGCAGCCGGTGGCGCGCAGCTCAACGATAAAACGGTTGTACTGCTCACGGGCATAACTGGGCGGCGCGCCGGTGTCGAAGATATCGCCGGCGATCAGCAGCGCATCCACCGCATGAGTTTGCACCTGCTCAATCAACCAGGCACAGAAGGCCTGGTGTTCGGCCTGGCGAGTCTTGCCCATAAAGTGCTGGCCGAGGTGCCAGTCTGAGGTGTGCAGAATGCGTATGGGCTGAGTCAAAAGGTCCAATCCTTAACCATCATATGAGTCTTCACTTTCTGCATACCGGGGAAGTTTTCGATCTCGCCACGCACCTCGCTGAAGCGCAGCATCGAGGCCGCTTCGATGTACACCAGCATATCGGTCTCACCACTGATGCCGCTGCAGCGGCGCACCTCAGGAAATACGCGCATCAGTTCGACATAGTGCTCGCAGCGCCCGCCGCTATAGAACAGTTCCAGATAGACCTTGATCGCCGCCTCACCTGGCACCGCAACATGAGCGTGGTAACCGCTGATGATGCCGCTGTGCTCTAACTGGCGTATTCGCTCGCTAACCGCCGAGCGCGACAGGCTGACCTCGCGGGCGATCTGGCTGACGGGTAAGCGCGCATCGGCGCGCAGCAAGGCGAGTATCTGCTGGTCAAACTTGTCCACGGGGTGCTCTCAAAAGCAATGTGCTGGAAAATGCCGCCACTTCGCCGGGCAAAACCGACGCTTCGCCAGCTGCCTGAATCAGGTGGGCGCATTAACATGGCGAACGAAACCGCAGAGCATACAACATGAGTCGTCTGAACCAGGAAATAGGCCTGCTACAAGGGATTGGCCTGCTGAGTACATCACTGCTCGGCACCGGGATTTTCGTAATTCCGGCCCTGGCGGCGACAGTTGCCGGTGAGGCGTCACTATGGGCCTGGATGATCCTCATCGCCCTGGTGTTACCGGTGGCCTTTACCTTTGCTCAACTGGGCCGTCGCTTCCCCCATGCCGGCGGCGCGCCGCACCTGATTGGTAGGGCGTTTGGTCCGCGCATGGAGCGCCTCAGCGCGCTGCTGTTTCTCGCTGTACTGCCGGTGGGTTTACCGGCAGCGCTGAATATCGCCAGCGGTTTCTGGCAGGCGCTGTTCGACCTTAGTCAAAACCAAGCCTTGATCATCCAACTCGCCACGTTGGCCGCTATCTTGCTGCTCGGCCAACGCCCGGCCAAGGCCTCCGGTTTGCTTCAAGGCGCTATCGCAGTGGGGGTTATCAGCACCATCGCGTTGATCTGGTGGGTCGGCGACTTGCCCACCAACAGCCAACCGCTGCTGCCACCGATCAGCGGCTCCTGGCATTTACTGCCGGCAGCGCTGGGCGTGATGTTCTGGTGTTTTGTCGGCATCGAGGCCTTTACCCACATGGGCGAAGAGTTCAAGAACCCCGAGCGCGACTTCCCGCTGGCCTTGCTGTTCGGGGTGCTGCTGGCCGGGCTGGTGTACTGGGCCTGTTCGGTGGCGGTGCTGAGTTTCCATGCTTATGGCGATGTGCAAACCGACGCTGCTTCGCTGCCACGCTTGCTCGACCTGCTGCTGGGTGAGAAGGCCCGCTGGCTGGCCGCCACGGTCGGCTACCTGGCCTGCTTCGCCTCGATGAACGTGTACATGCAGGGCTTTGCCCGGCTGATCTGGAGCCTGGCCGACGAGGGCAAGCTGCCGGACAGCCTGGCGCAACGCAACCGCCACGGCGTGCCGGCCCGCGCCCTGTTACTGGTGGTGTTGAGCTGCGCGCTGTGCGCCGGCCTGGCCAGCGTGCTCAACCTGACGGTGGACGACCTGATCCGCTACGCCAACGGCAACTTCGTGCTGGTCTACCTGCTCAGCATGGCCGCAGGCTGGGTGTTGCTGCGCGGTATCTGGCGCTGGCTGGCAGCATTCAGCGCACTGCTGTGCGGCTTGGTGCTGCTGATGTTGGGGATGGATGCAGGCTATGCCCTAGCCTTGCTGGCCGTGCTCGGACTGCTCGACCACCTCAATGAGCAACGCAGCATGCGCCTGGCTGCCGGGCCACACTAAAAGCATCGGTAACCTTTAACTGGATCAGTCATTCCAGCTACCCTCAGCCCAGCTAGGTACTGACAAGGACTGACCATGCGCCGCATTCTCCATGACCTGAAAATCCTCATCCTCACCAACCTGTGGATCGTGCCAGTGCTCGCCGGGCTGGTGGGTGCGCTATTTTACTTCGCGGCGCCGCCACCGCCGATGCACGCGCGCCTGGCCACCGGCAGTGAAAACGGGGGTTACCATGCCTTCGGCGTGCGCCTGCAAACTGAGCTGGCGCAACACGGTTTTACCCTGGAGCTGGTGCCGAGTGCAGGCTCGCAGGACAACCTAAGCAAGCTCACCGCTGGCGAGGTCGAACTGGCCCTGGTACAGAGCGGCCAGGAGCTGACCTTGGGGGATGAGCAACGCGAAAAAATCTCCGGACTCGGCGTGATGTACCGCGAGCCGCTGTGGTTGTTCGTTGGCGAAAACGTGTCGTTCGTGCACTTGGGTGACCTGATGAATCTGCGTCTGGCCATTGGCTCGCAAGGCAGCGGCACCCAAGCAGTAACCGCCGCGCTGCTGAGTGCCAACCGTATAGAGCCCGAGGGCTATCCGCAGCAGTGGCAAGCACTGGGGGGACGCCGCGCCGCCGATGAGTTGATCGCGGGCACGCTGGACGCCGCCTTTTTTATCGGCCCGGCGGAAAATGTGCTGCTTCAGCGCCTCGCTGCTGAGCCCAAGATCCGCCTGGTCGGCTTGCGCCGCATTGATGCCTACCTGGCCCGTCTGCCTTATCTGAGCCGTCTGCAGGTTGGCGAAGGCATGCTCGACCTAGCCCATAACGTGCCGAGCACGAATATCACCACCCTCGGTCCGGTCGCTACCTTGGCCGCCGGCGAGGACTTTCACCCCTCGCTGACCCCGTTGATCCTTGAAGCGGCTAAGACCGTGCTGAAGAACGGCAGCCTGCTCGACCCGGCCGGCAGTTACCCGGCTCGCCCACCGTTGTCGCTGCCCATTCTCGATCAGGCCGAGTACTACTACGACAAAGGCCTGCCGATCCTGCAGCGCTACCTGCCGTTCCGCATCGCCTCGCTGGCCGACCGCTACATCATCCTCGCCATCCCGCTGCTGGTGCTGCTGTTTCCACTGTTCAAGGCCATCGGGCCGATTTACCAGTGGCGCATCCGTGCGCGCATTTACCGCTGGTACAAGCACCTGCGCGAGATCGACCAGCAGCTCTACAAAGGCAAGCTGAGCGGCAACATCGGCGCAGAAATCGAGCGTCTGGAAAAACTCGAAGACGAACTGGCGCAGGTGGAAGTGCCGCTGTCCTACTCCAATGAGCTGTATGAGCTGCACATGCACCTGCGCTACATGATCGAACGCTTGACCTCCTACCAGCGGCGCACGACTGCCGAAGCGAAGGTCGGGTAACATGCGCACTTTCCGTTTACGCACCACGAGGCCGCTATGCCGATCCGCCACTGCATCGTCCACCTGATCGACAAGAAGCCTGATGGCACGCCCGCCGTGCTGCATGCCCGCGATACTGAGCTGGGCGCGTCCCAGGCTATCGAAAACATGCTCGCAGACCTCAACGAGAGCTATAACGCCAAGCAGGGCAAGGCTTGGGGCTTCTTCCATGAAGAGTCCGGAGCCTACCCGTTCAGCGGTTGGCTGAAAAATTATCTGAGTGAAGGCCAGGACTTCGCCGCATTCAGCCGCCAGGCCGTTGAGCAGCTGCAGAAGCTGATGGAGGAATCCAACCTATCCACCGGCGGCCACGTGTTGTTTGCTCATTACCAGCAAGGCATGACCGACTACCTGGCTATCGCCCTGCTGCACCATAGCGAAGGCGTGGCGGTGAACGATGCGCTGGACGTGACCGCCGCCAAGCACCTGGACCTGAGCCAGTTACACCTGGCGGCGCGGATCAACATCTCCGAATGGCAAAACAACGCCAACTCCAAGCAGTACATCTCCTTTATCAAGGGTAAGAACGGCAAGAAAGTCTCAGAGTACTTCCGCGACTTTATCGGCTGCCAGGAAGGCGTCGACGGCCCGGGTGAGACCCGCACCCTGCTGAAAGCCTTCAGCGACTTCGTTGAAAGCGAAGACCTGCCAGAGGATAAGGCCCGCGAAAAGACCAAGACCCTGGTCGGCTACGCCAGCAGCCAAGCCAAGCTGGGCGAGCCAATGACCCTGACTGAATTGTCCGGGCTAATCGATGAAGAACGGCCCAAGGCGTTTTACGACCATATCCGTAACAAGGATTACGGCCTTTCGCCGGAAATACCGGCGGACAAACGCACGCTCAATCAATTCCAGCGCTTTACCGGCCGCGCCGAAGGCTTATCGATCAGCTTTGAGGCGCACCTGCTGGGCTCGAAGGTCGAGTACGACGAAAGCACTGACACCCTGGTCATCCGCAACTTACCGACGCAGCTCACCGACCAACTCAAGCGCCGCAAAAACTAAGCATGGCGCGCCTGCCGGATACGCTGCTGGATGCTTGCTTATGCAACCCGGCAGCGCCCTTTGCGCACAATCCGGCTGACGATTTCGGCTTGGACAAACAGCAAGCCAAGCACGCCTTGGCGGTACTGCGTCCCTGGCTAAATAAACAGCAGCGCATGCTCTGGGCCAATCGCCAGAACGCCTTGCTATTGATTCTGCAGGGCACCGACTGCTCCGGTAAGGACGGTGTGATCCGCCGGGTGATCAACAGCTTCGACCCTCAAGGCGTGCGCACCCAAGGTTTTAAAAAGCCCGATGCCTGTGAACAACGTCACGATTTCCTCTGGCGCTACCAGCGGCGCTTGCCAGGACCAGGCCTGCTCGGCGTATTCAACCGCAGCTATTACGAAGGGCTGATCAGCGATCCGTTGGATGGTCTGTGCAACCTCAGCGAACTGCCGGCTCGCCGACAGGCCATTGAGGCCTTCGAAGCGCAGCTAACCACTCAGCAAATTCAGCCGTTGAAATGCTTTTTGCACCTGTCAAAAGGCGAACAAAAAAACCGCCTGCAAGAACGGCTGGAAAGCCCCCATAAACGCTGGAAGCTGCACAGCAGCGACCTGCAGTCCTACCGTCAGTTCGACCTACGCCAACAACGCTGGGCCGAGCAACTGAGCGCAAGCCACAGCAACGCTGCACCCTGGTACGTGATTCCGGCCGATCATCGCTGGTTACGCGATTGGCTGGTGGCCAGCTTGCTGGCCCGCGAATTAGAACGCCTGCAGCTGGACTGGCCAGACACCCCGGCGCCGTTCAGCCTTAGCGACCTTGAGGCAACATGAAGCTCACCCTTTCCGCTCTGCTTTTGAGTTTGAGTTTGAGTTTGAGTTTGAGTTTGAGCGGCATGGTCCACGCCGCCCTGCCGGAGCAAGCCCTGCACCCCGATGAAGTGCGCTTTGTCACGGCTAACGCCGAGTTCACCCTGATGCACGAAATGGGGCATCTGCTGATCAGCGAGCTCAAGCTGCCAGTGCTCGGCCGCGAAGAAGATGCCGCCGATCAGCTTGGGTTTATGGGACTGTTCCTCCTGCATGAACGCCAGAGCGACGCCAACTTCTATGCCAAGCTGCTTGATGTGGCGGACTATTGGCGATTGGAATGGCAGCGGCAAACGCCCGACGCGCCTGAAATCCATGTATGGGATAGCCATGCCCTTGATGCTCAGCGCTTTTTCAACTTGGCTTGCCTGGCCTATGGCAGCGACCCCAAGAACCTGGAGTGGATCATCCAGATGACCGGCCTGCCAGATGAGCGCGCGTTCTACTGCCCGGAGGAATACCAGCAGGTCGAATATGCAGTGAATTGGATTCGTCAGCACTTCACACGTAAGAGCAACCAACCTGAAGGTCATCGGCTGCGGGTGGAATATCAGCCGCCGCCCCATCACCTTGAAGGTGCCACTGAGCTGCTCGAAAAAGTTCGCGCTTCAGGCGAGCTGGAAGCCATTGCCGAACGAACCAGTAGCACATTCGCCCTGCCGCGCGACCTAAAACTGATTGTCACTTCGTGCGGCGAAGCCGACGCTTGGTATAACCGCAACAGCGGCGAGCTAACGCTGTGCTATGAGCGCATCCTCTACTTTCGCGAACTGGCAAAAAAGTTGCCCAGGCTGCGCCAGAAATCTTTGGAAGACGCCCCATCCCGCCACTAAATCCGCGCTACAACTCATCTGCGCCGCTGCCGGCACGCCTGCCTGCAAGGGCATTGGTGCGCTGCAAACACACTGTTAACCTTGCACACTGCCCTATCAAAATAACGAGGCAAGGAATCGCCCTATGAAGAAAGTCATCTTGCTGCTGAGTGCGCTGGCGCTCTACCAACACTGGGACACACTCAATAATTGGCTACAACCGACGCAGGCCTCGCGCCAAAGCGAAGTGGTGCTGTATGCCACGCAGTGGTGCGGCTACTGCGCTAAAACCCGTGAACAACTGGCAGCCGATGGTGTGAGCTATCGCGAGGTGGATATCGAAAAGGATGCCGCGGGCAATGCCATCTTTAAATCCCTAGGTGGCCGCGGTGTGCCGTTGATCGATATCAACGGCACACTGATTCATGGCTATAACCCACAAGCGATGCGCGCCGCTTATTGAACGCCCGGTGCACTCCGCCAGCAGAGCGTACCGAGCTTTACTGGCCTACAGCGCCTTGATAGCAAAGCCCAGTCGTGGGAAGTGCACATGCACAGTGCCGGCGCGAGGGTCTTCGCGGCGCAGGATCAGCTCTTCAGTGCCGCTAAAGACCAGCTCACCCTCGACCGCATCAACGCCATAATCGATGGCGGAAATCGCCACCTGCTGACCCACGGCAAAACCATTTGGATCAACCAATACCGCCTCCGGCAGTCCGGCCGGGGTCGCATCACGGGCAATGCTAATCGCCTCTTCGCCGCTCATCTCGCTGAACGAGCCATGGCCGAAATCCAGCACCCGTGCCAGCCATGTGGCGACGGCCGGATAGTCGTCCACCAGCGGCGCTGTTACCGGCGTACCGCGCAGGAACCACAGCGAATGCGCCATGGCGATATCCGCCAACGAGGCCTCACCAAACAGAAAGTCCCCCGGCTCGCGCTCAAGTTGCTGCTGCAAGCGCGCCATAATTGTGGGCCATTGGTGCTTGGCCACCTCCAGCGGCACTCGAGTGGCCAGGCCACCGTTGAACAGCGTCGAACGGTCGGCAATAAATACCTTGAGGAACTCGGGCGGCAGCTTACCGAAGCGTGCGGCGACGGACTCCGGCTGAAACACCAAGCTTACTGCGTGCAGAAACACCTGGGAGTCGGCCCACTGGGCGAAACTAGCGACATTAAACGCTTGGCCTTCGGGGAACAGCGCCGGGGTGCTTTTCTCCGTTTCCAGGCGCTGGCCGATCAAGGCACTGTCGCAATAGATGTCCGCACCGATCTGCAGCACCGGAGTTTTGCGGTAACCACCGGTCAGCGCGGTGAGGTCCGGTTTGGGCATGATTGGCGGGATCATTACCGAGCGCCAGGACAGCTGCTTGAAACCGAGCATCAAGCGCGTCTTCTCGGCGAAGGGCGAAGTCGGGTAATGGTGCAGGATCAACTCATGCATGGCAGGCTCCGCAAGGTTTTGGGGTAAACCAGCAGCTTAACTCTGCCTAGAGTATCGGCCTACCCGCTTAGCCTAATGACGCGTTATCAGCCTCGGCGATAACAGCCTGGGTGGCGACCAGCGCTTCCTTGGCCGTCTTGGTCAGCGCCTTGATGGCACGCTCGCGGCGCAGCGCATCGCCTTTCGCCGCGCAGGCCTCGATATACACCAAGGCCTGCGCCGGGCTGGAATAGAAGAAGCGCGCGCCCTTGCCGCTCTGATGCTTGGCAAAGCGTTTGTGCGGGTCGTCGCTGATGCCGCAATACAACGCACCATTGGCCGCCCGCACCAGGTAGACAAACCAGGCTTTGCTGACGGGCGTGGCAATCGCAGGGGACAAATCAGGCATCAGGAAAATCAATCGATTGAGGCTCAAGCGGCGAGCTTAACGTCTCTTCGGCAACGCCGCCAAACCTTTGCCCGCCTGCTGCCGAATAGCGGGCAGCGTCCTATTCGTTGAAATACCGCGCCCTGACCGCCGTCACCGTGGCCTCGCGCAGCAGTCCGATAAACAGCTGCTCGACATCGGTCAGCAGCTGGTTTTCCGGAGTCACCAGGTAGATTTCGTTGACCGGCAGCTGGTCATAGGGCGGCAACTGGAACAGCAGCTTCTGCGCCACATAGGGTTTGGCCCCCTCCACGGTCAGGGCGCCAAAGCCGAGGCCGGCGAGAATCAGCCGGCGCACCTCTTCCTCGTTCGGCGACACGGCCACCAGGCGACCCCAGAACTGCTGCTGGCTGCGTACCGAGCTGACGGCGCTAAGGCCTTCGCCCGGCTGATCGCTCTCGAAAGACACATAGCTCAGACCACGCAGATCCTCGGCCGTCAGCCCCTCGCGAGCAAACAGCGGGTGGCGCGGGCCGCAGTAGAAGGCCATCTGCTCGTAACCAATCAGGTCGAAATGCAGGCCAGTCTGCGCGGTTTTCTTGTTGCTGATACCGATATGCAGGCTGCCCCGCGCCACGGCGTCGACAATATCGGCGCTGGGCTGGGAGCTGAGGCTGATCAATACATTGGGATACAGCTGGTGAAACTGCGCCAGGCTGTCGTCAAACGGCTGGCAGCTGACGTGGCTGGCCACCTGGATATGCAGCTCGCCGAGCACCGCACCGGCGGCACCGGCGTACTGCTCAGCCATCTTGTCGATGATGCTGCCGGCCGAGGAAATGTACTCGTAAACCCGCAAGCCCTGTTCGGTCAGGGCGAACATGCCCTTCTTGCGCTGAATCAGGCGCATGCCCAGGTGTTCTTCCAGACGTTTGAGTGCATTGCTGACGCTGGGCTGGCTGAGCGACAGCTTGCGCGCCGCGCCGGTGATGCTGCTTTCCTCGACTATCACCAGAAAGGTGTACAGCAGATTCCAGTCCAGATTGCGCAGCAAGCGCTCGCGGGGCGACAGCATGATCGGTGGTTCTCCCAGGCAGGCCGTCATATTGGCCAATTCTGGGGCAACAGTGCACTGCCCCAGCCACCGGGTGCAAGCCTGCCAGGCCGCGTCATCGCTCAGTCGACATCAAGCGCCAGGAGGTCGCGGTATTCGCCACGGCGGCGGATCAGCCGACTGCCCTGCTGCACGTCCACCAGCACCGCAGCAGCCGATTGCCGACCACAGTACTGGTTCATCATTTCCAGGGCGTAGGCCCCCACGTCCAGCAGGGCAATTACATCGCCTATCTCGGTGGCAGCCGGCAATTCACGCAGGTTGGGCTGGTGTACCAGCACCTTCTCCAGCACCGCACGATGTTCGGCCAGCGCCGGTTGCTCGGCGATCAGGTCGGCCACGGCACCCTCGCC
>TARA_R110000868_G_scaffold108031_4_pt1 | contig 10550 bp, 7 predicted proteins | sample TARA_R110000868 | Tara Oceans TARA_R110000868 (sample SAMEA4397489) | marine metagenome | biome: Polar Biome; feature: [SRF] surface water layer (ENVO:00010504); material: water (ENVO:00002006), including particulate matter (ENVO:01000060) such as... | depth 5 m | reverse complement strand
GCATCATCATCTACTAAAAAGAGTTTTATTTTGTTATCGTTTTTCATTAGTTACTATTTTTTATATTATTAAATTCTATTTCTAATTCTTTACAAGATAAGGTACAAATGGTTTCTAGCTCTAAAACCAAATGTCCTATTTCTTCTATATTTTCATGTTCAAGAGCACTATCTTGAACTTTTTTTGCGATATCTTCATACTTTGGGTTCATTCCCATTATTGAAAAAGACGGGATCATTTTATGTACAGAAGCTTTTAGCAGCTGCCAGTCTTTGTCTTTCAAGCTTTCTCTCATAGCAGTTATTAATGGAGGTGTTTGCTGTAAATAAGCATCTATCATTGCCATCATTAATTTTGGATTCGATTTAGTTCTAGTTTTCAAATATTCCAAATCAACACTTTTTTGTATCTCTTTTGGTTCTAATTCATCTGATTTTAAAGAGGAATGTTTTTTTACAATACTTACAATTTTGCTATATAATAATCGTTCATCTACCGGTTTTGCGATGTAATCATTCATTCCTACTGTCATGCATTTGGCTAAATCTACAGTGGTAATATCAGCAGTTAAAGCAACAATTGGAATTTGTGAGTTCATTGTTTTTCTAATGTATTCAGTTGTCTCAAATCCATTCATTACGGGCATTTGTAGATCCATTAAGATAATGTCATAGGAGTTGTTTTGCAGTTTTTCAATGGCGATTTTTCCGTTTTCGGCTATATCTCTTTCAAAACCAAAATCATCCAACAAGGTTTTCATCAACAACTGATTCAATGCAATATCTTCAACTACTAATACTTTTATATTATTAATTTCAGTATCCAATTCAAGAAATTCGTTATTTACTTCTGCGTCAAGGTTTGTTTTTTGAAAGTCTAATCTAAAACTAAATGTAGTTCCTACATTAACTTCGCTTTCTACATTTATAGTTCCTCCTTGAGGTTCTACTAATTGTTTTACAATAGCAAGTCCTAATCCGGTACCGCCATAAATTCTGGATGTTCCACTAGTTGCTTGCTGAAAATTGTCAAATACGGTTGCGATTTTTTCTTTAGAAATTCCAATTCCCGTATCTGTAACTGCAAATTCGATAGTTATATTTTCTTCATTTTCATCAATTAGATTGACACTAACTGTGATTTTTCCTTTTGATGTAAATTTCACAGCATTGCTAACTAAATTTAAAATTATTTGATGCAAACGTACTGGATCACCAATTACAATTGGTGGAATGTTTGGATCATATTCCTTTACTAATTTTAAATTTTTCTCTTGAATTTTTGTTTCAAAAAGATGAAGCATAGAAGAAATTGAAGATTTTAATTTGAACGGTATTTTTTCAAAAGTCATTTTACCTGCATCTACTTTTGCTAAATCAAGAATATCATTTATAAGAACGATAAGTGCATCGCCACTCATTTTTATAGCTGTCAAATACTCTTTTTGTTTTGCTGATAAATCCGTTTTCAAAACTACTTTTGTAAAACCAATAATAGCATTCATAGGAGTCCTAATTTCATGACTCATATTTGATAAAAACTGTTGTTTTGCTTTAACTGCATTTTCAGCAATTAGCGTGGAAAGTTCTGCATTTCTTTTTTCTTCCTCTGCAATTCCTGTAGCTAGTTCAGCAAATACTTTGGCTTCAATCAATTCGGTTTCAATTCTTTTTTGATCTGTAATATCTCTGGCAACAACAACAACACCAAGTACATTTCCTAATTCGTTTTTATAAACGGAACCATTAAATAGTACATCTGTCAATTTTCCTCCTTTGCGACGGAGAGTCAATGGGGAATCAGCAACGGATCCTTTGGCAAAAATTTCTTGATATACTTCTCGAGCCTTTTGTGGTTCTGTAAAATAATCCAAGAAATCAGTACCAATTAGTTTTTCACGTTCTATGCCTGTTATTTTTACCGTGGCTTCATTCATATCGGTAATCTTACCTTCTATGTTTATTGTTACCAATGGATCACGACTGGCTTCAATTAAACTAAGAGAATATTGAGATGCTAATTTAGCGGAGTCACTAAGTGATTTGAGTTCCTCGTTTACAATATCTTGTTTTTCTTTTTCTTTGTTTTGAAAATCTAGTTCGATGCCAGCAATTACTAATTCAGCAGCTCGTTTCTCTTTTTCATCATTTTGAAAAATCAACTCTTTATTGGCCAAGTATAATTCAGCGGCTCGTTTTTCTTTTTCATTGTTTTGAAACAAAAGCTCCTCGTTTGCAATAATTAATTCATTAGCTCTTTTTTCTTTCTCTTCGTTTTGAAAAGCAAGCTCCTCGTTTGCAATAATTAATTCATTGGCTCTTTTTTCTTTCTCTTCGTTTTGAAAAGCAAGTTCTCTATTAGCAATTCGTAAATCCAAGGCCCACTTTTGCTCAGCAATATCTCTCGCTACAATTACAATCCCTAAGACAGTTCCTTTATCATCTTTGTATACAGATCCATTAAACAAAACATCTGTCAACTTTCCGTTTTTATGTCGAATGGTTAATGGGGAATCAGCTACTGATCCTTTAGCAAATACTTCTTGATATACTTCTTGAGCCATTTTTGGTTCAGTAAAATAATCTAAGAAATCGGAGCCAATTAGTTTTTCACGATCTATACCCGTAATTTTCACTGTGGCTTCATTCATATCAGTAATCTTTCCATTGATGTTTATTGTTACCAATGGATCTTTACTGGCTTCAATAAGACTAAGGGAATAATTAGATAGTAATTTTTGTGATGCTGTAAATGTTTCTAATTCTTGATTTCTAATTTTTAATTTTTTGACTATTATAAAAACAAGGGTAAATATGACTAAGATTAATAATAGTAGTAAGAAAAACAGTAATTCTGAATTCTGGCGACTATTTTCATTTTCTGTTTTTCTTAGTTTTAAAGAATTATATTCATCATAATTAATATCAGATATAATATCTTTTATTTCATCAGTAATAATTTTCCCATTCTTAAGAATAGTAATTTTCTCAGTTTCATTTAATAGATTTATATTCCTGTCATCAATTAACTTTTTCAATAAAATTAATTTCTCAGATGTTTTTGCCTTTAAAGAATTGACTTGCTTTTGTTGTTTTGGATTGTTTTGAGTAAGTACTGATAATGCTGATAAATTCCTGTTCATGGCTTTTACGGCATTATTGAATGTTTCTAAGAAAAGGCTGTTTTCAGAAATAATATACCCTCTTACACCAGTTTCAATATCAAGAATATCCAAAAGTACATTATCGTTTTTGCGTAATATTTCTTGTGCTAAGTCGGTGGAGTCACTTGTAGATTTTACTTGTAGATTGCTATAATAAAAAACTGCCAAAACCATTGCTAGTATAATAGCTATAAGAATGGAGTAGAGTTGAAATCTTTTTTCTGAAATTAATTTCATGATGGTTTGGCACCTTTAATTGATGCTATTTGTAATGGTGTTATTTTTAATTCCTACTTCTTCAATTGGGCAACGTCTTTTATCTTTCATGTTTTTAAAGTGAGAAGGGGTAAGCCCTGTGACTTTTTTAAACTGACTAGATAAATGCGCAACACTACTGTATCCCATTTTCCATGCTATTTCAGTGATATTATGTTCTCCATAAATAATTAGTTCCTTAACGCGTTCTGTTTTATGAGAAATGATAAAATGTTCAATAGTTGTTCCTTGAACTTCCGAAAATAAATTGGACAAATAGGTATAGTCGTGATTTAATTTATCGCTTAAATAATTTGAAAAATTTACTTTAATAATTTCATCAGAATGGTGAACCATTTGAATAATTACATTTTTTATTTTCTCAATCAGCATCGATTTTTTATCATCCATTAATTCAAAACCTGAATTAAGTAGCCCCGCTTTTAATAGTTCGCGCTGGTCCATAGTGATATTTTCCATCACGTCAACTTCTCCTAAATCAACAACAATAAAGTGTAATCCAAGTTTTTTCAACTCTTCTTTTAATGCCATTTTACAGCGATTGCTGACCATGTATTTAATATATAATTTCAAATTTTTTAATTTTAAACTAATGAGTAAATTTTGCGCTATTTTATTGAAAAAACTTATATAATAGTAAATATAAGTTGTATAATTCACTGATTTCTAATACTAAATAATTTCAATTATTGTAAGGTACGAACAATGGCGTATAAATGGTATTTGTAAATAGTAATTTTACTAGAAATTATAAAGATAAGGGTTAAGTATGTTTCAGTAGCAATTGCTATACTTGAAATATACTTAACCCTTATTTACGCATAATAGGGTATTATTTTATAAAGAAATTACCTCTTTAGCCGTGCCATATTTTCTTTTAATTTTATTATATGATGATTCAATAAGGGACGTTTTATTATAAGCGGTAAAATTACCTAATTGACTACTAAACGCATTGTAATCTCCTTTTATATTAAACCGTATGGATTCGATATCAGTAGTTTTTAGTTTTTCCATTTCCGAATTTGAAAAGGAATAATACCCAATTATTGTATTTCCATTGACCTCTGAATTTCCTTTGTCCACACAAGTAATAATGGTATTATCAGTTAAATAAACATAAACAGTTCCTGCAATAATAAATTTGGGATTTGTAGTTTCAACTGCTAATTTGAGGATTCCATTTGTATCAGTTTTTGCAATTTGTACATTGACAAACCCTGTCAAGGCATAGTTTTCACAGATAAAATTCCATTGACTAGTTGCTTTATAGTCTTTATGACCTTTAAAAGGCATCAATTCTTGGCTTGAAACTGTAAATGAAACTAATAATAGAATGAGAAGTTTGTTATTCATTGCTTGTTGTAAATAGGGATTGATTTAATATTGTTTTCTTTCAAAGAAGTCAACCCAATCCATTGATTTTATTGCTGAAATTTTGTTTTCCTCATTCATGTAAACTCGAAGTTCTTTATTTGCCACTTTTTTAGTATATAATGCTTTGTAACGAAAAATGGTGGTGCTTTTATTTATGTCTTTGTATATTTCCATTAACTGTAAATCTTTAAAATCACCATACCATTGTCGGTATTTTGTACATGTTTTAGACAGCTTTTCTAATGTGATATTATTTATTACTGATCTAGTTGCTTCATTTTCGGTAAAAGATTTGAATTTTGATGTGTTGCAGGTCATCAATATGCGTTTACCCAAATTATAGGCTCTGTCTTTTTGAAAAGTAGAGACTTCGTTAATGGCTAATTTTACTGTAGTAACTTCCTCAACAATAGGCGTGTCTATTTTTTTTGATTTACATCCAGCTAATACAATAATACTTAAGATTAGAATTATTTTTTTCATTTATTGTCTTTTAATTTTTAGTAATAGGTTAGGGTCTGGGCAATTTTCTAAATAAAGGGGTAAATCATTTTTACTGCAAACACCCGGATAATCACCAAGATTATTGGCGATATTTTTTATAACTTGAAAATGTAAATGCGGTGAATAGTCTCCATTTACACTTGCATCTCCTAATGTGCCTATAGATTGCCCTTTTTTGAAAAATCTACCAATTTGAAGATCCTCTAAACTTTCTAACGATAAATGACCATATAAAGTATAAAAAATATGGTTTTCAATTTTATGTTCTAAAATAATTGTTGGACCATAATCTCCAAAGCTATCATTATAATTAAAACTATGGACTTTACCATCTAATGCTGCTAATATAGGTGTTCCTGCTTTTATCCATAAATCTAGGCCAATATGCATATTGCGCTCTGCTGTTGCGTCATCTTTAAATATTACACTTCGCTTATATAGGTTTCTTTCTTCATTGTATCCTCCAAAAGCTACTTTAGAATTGTTTAAAGACAAATAACGTTCAATATATTTTTCGAAATCAACAGCATTTTGAATGGATTCTTCCGCTAATTTTGTATTAGAAACGGATAAATCCAATGGGATATATTGATTACAAGTAATAGAATCAGGAATTACTTTTACGTCTTGCGTTTGATATAGTAATTTTTCTAAAAGGGTCATTTAACAGCTTTTTATAATGAGGTTTAAAATAAATTAAAAAAAGCCAACATAAAAAATTTACGTTGGCTTTATAACTTTTATTTAAGACTAAGTATCTTATTTCTTGATTTCAACTTTAGCATCACCACCACCAACTTTAACATTGGTTTCGCTTGCCCCGTCTTTTGTACTTACGTCTACACCATCAGTTCCTACACTTATTGAAGTTCCGTCAGGATTTTTTTCTTCAGGTTGTGCTGCTGGAGTAGTTACTTCAACAGTTGTTTCGGTAGGTTGTGGTGTTTCTTCTTTCTTTTTACAAGATATAAATGCCATAATTGAAAGCATTCCTACGAGAAGTGTTATTTTTTTCATTTTCATTTTTTTAGATTTGTGACTAATTTATTGATTCACAATATACTATTTTTATTTATATAAAAAAAATCCCAAACTAGTGTCGATTGGGATTTTAGATTTTGTTTAATATAAACTTGGAAATTTCGAGGGATTTACTTCGTTCATCATAGCATATACTTTTTCAAAAATATCTTCTGCAGAAGGTTTAGAGAAATAATCACCATCTGTTCCATAGGAAGGTCTGTGTGCTTTTGCAGTTAATGTTTGTGGCTTGCTGTCTAAATAATTATAACCATCTTGTTGTTCAATAATTTGCTGTAAAATATAAGCTGATGCACCACCAGGGACATCTTCATCAATTACTAAAAGGCGATTGGTTTTGCCAATGCTTTTTACAAGATCGTGATTGATGTCAAAAGGCAATAAAGACTGTATATCGATTACCTCGCAGTCAATTCCTAATTCCAAAAGTTCTTTGGCTGCTTGCTCTACTAATCGTAAAGTAGATCCATATGAAACTAATGTGATATCGGTACCTGTTTTTATGGTTTCAACAACTCCAATAGGAGTTTTAAATTCCCCATAATTTAATGGCATTTTTTCTTTTAAGCGGTATCCATTTAAACATTCAATTACTAATGCAGGTTCATCACATTCTAATAATGAATTGTAGAAACCAGCTGCTTTTGTCATATTTCTAGGAACTAATACATGAATTCCTCTCACAGCATTAATAATCATTCCCATAGGAGAACCAGAATGCCATATGCCTTCTAATCGATGTCCGCGAGTACGAATTATTAAAGGAGCTTTTTGTTTTCCTACCGTTCTGTATTGTAAAGTAGCTAGATCATCGCTCATGATTTGGATCGCATACAATAAGTAATCTAAATATTGTATTTCGGCAATAGGTCTTAAACCTCTTAATGCCATACCAATTCCTTGTCCTATTATTGTAGCTTCACGAATACCAACATCGGCAACACGTAATTCACCATACTTCTCTTGCATTCCCTCTAAACCTTGGTTTACATCACCAATAGCCCCAGAGTCTTCACCAAATATTAAAACTTCAGGATATTTTGTGAAAATTGCATCAAAGTTATCACGTAAAATCATTCTACCATCCGTTTCTTCTTTTGTACTTTCAGAATATTTAGGCAAAACTTCTTTGACAGAAAAAACATTCAAATCCGATTCTGAATGTAAGTGACTGCTAAATTTATATTGATTTTTCTTGGTGTAGCTTGTGATCCAATTGGACAATTCGTCTTTCCCTTTTTCATTAAAGATTAAACGTAATGTTTTACGAGCAGCGATAAGGATTTCCTTTTTCAAAGGATCCTTAATTGTATTTAGATTTGTTGAATGTTTTAAGATAGCCCCTTTATGTATGCTTGTTTCTGCTATTTTATTTAATAAGGTAACTAATTCTTTTTGTTCTGCTACAATAGGTTGTATAAATGTTGTCCATGCCGCTTTTTTACCTTCAAGAACTTCTTTTTTGGCATTGGCGTCAATAGCATCAATTTCTTCAGGGGATGCAATATTAATTGCAATCATCCATAATTTCATTTGACGAATACAGTCATAATCTCTTTCCCAAGCCAGGCGATCTGCATCTTTATATCGTTCATGAGAACCAGAACTAGAATGCCCTTGTGGTTGCGTTAATTCATTAACGTGAATTAAAATCGGAATGTGTTTTTCACGAGCAATAGCTGATGCTTTTTCATAAGTTGAAATAAGATCAGAATAATCCCATCCTTTTACTCTTAAAATTTCATAGCCTTTATCATTTTTATCTCTTTGATATCCTTTTAATATTTCAGATATATTTTCTTTTGTTGTTTGATGTCTCGCATGTACCGAAATACCATATTCATCATCCCAAACACTTACAATCATTGGTACTTGTAAAACTCCAGCTGCATTTATAGTTTCAAAAAACAAACCTTCAGATGTACTAGCATTTCCAATTGTTCCCCATGCAACTTCATTTCCGTCAATCGAAAAATTTTCTTTATTTGCAATTCCAGGGACTTGTCTGTAAATTTTTGAAGCTTGGGCAAGACCTAATAAACGGGGCATTTGACCTGCTGTAGGAGATATATCAGCACTAGAATTTTTTTGTTTTGTCAAATTTTTCCAAGAACCATCTTCATTCAAACTATGAGTGACAAAATGGCCTCCCATTTGTCTTCCGGCAGACATAGGTTCTTGTTCAATATTAGTATTACCGTACAATCCTGCAAAAAATTGTTCTACAGTTAATTGACCTATCGCCATCATAAAAGTTTGATCGCGATAGTATCCAGAACGAAAGTCTCCGTTTTTGAAAAATTTCGCCATAGCCAGTTGAGGAACTTCTTTTCCATCACCAAAAATTCCGAATTTAGCCTTTCCAGTCAATACTTCCCTACGACCTAATAAACTACATTCCCTACTTATTATAGCGATCTTATAATCGTTTAATACTTCAGTTTTGAAATCTTCGAATGTTAATGTAGAATTAGTTTTTTCTTTTATCATAATTGAAAAGGTTTACTTAGCGGGACAAATTTACTTAAAAACTGGCGATTATCATAATTCATTGAAATAAATATAATTTAATTATTAACAAATAAAAACGTTTATACGGAAAAAAATATTGATTATATGCAATGAAAAAACGATATTGCAGAATATAATTCAATATAAACACTTAAAATCGTTTAATTAGAACCATTTTCTATTAAATAAATTGATTAATATTTTTGGCGATAAAGTAATAACGAAACGTATTTTTTCATTGTAATTTTTCTGACTTATTTCCCAACCATTAGAAGAATAAATAGGAAGATACATTTCAAAATAATCGGGAACTAAATTTAAACGAATGCCACTGTCATATGAAAACGTTTCATTTTGGTATTTATTTTTTAGAAACCCAACATCACCATATGCTTCTATAAAATTCCAAATGGTGTAACTTCCATTCAAAGTTGTAATCCATTGATTGGCAAAAGGCGTTGCTAGTTTTGACTTGAAACCACCCTCGGCTACAATTAATTGTTGGCTAAAAAAGCCGCTATTTTCAGATCGTCCATAATAGTTGTAATCAAATAAATAATCGGTTGGTCTGTCCAAAGCAAAACTAAAAAAGTCTGAATTGGTATTATTGTATAAAAAACTACCAGCAAATAAGCGTAAATTGATTTGACGATTGTTTTCAAATAATTTTCTGAATTCGAATTCTGTCGATAGTTTTCCAAATTTCTTTGACAATTGCAAATCACCCATGAAGCTTAAATGTTTGGTAATTTCTGTTTTAGTATCGTAATACTTAGCATTAAAAACCGAGTAATTTACATTTGAATTATCAACAATAATTTGACTTTTTTCTCTATTTACCAGTACTTGGCGCAATAGAATTAACTGTTTTCTATTGTCTCTAAAATCATTTTCCCTAAATCGCATTGTCACCATTGGATTTATTTTTAAATAGGCAGCATCGGGAGCATAATGAAAATAGGATCCTGACAACGAATATCTTACATTGTAAAGTGAACTTTCTCTATAATTTTGATTTACTGCAAAAGATCCAGAACCCGAAAAAGTTTGGGCTTTTGTAGAGTATGCGGGATTAATATCAAAAATAAAAGGCTTTTCTAAAATGGTTTTATTGTGCAACCTTAAACCAGGTGAAAATCCATCATAGAGATTGTAAGTCAAAGTAGGAACATATAAAACTTGGTTGTAATAAGGATCTTCAAGATCTTTCATGAAAACAAACTTGATAGGACGGTTATTTGGAAAAAATGGCTTTAATGATTTCCAGTTGTTTCTTAAATTATATTCGGGTACTTCATTTTTATAATTCAAAATTATTTTATCAGCATTATTTCTATCAATCCTGTAAATGCTATCTGTATCATTGGGCTCTAACCATTTTTTAAATACAATTTTTCCGTTTTTGATGCCGTAAATAGGAACAGGAACAATAACTCCAGTCTTATTTTTTAGTGAAAAATAAATTGAATCTTTCGTTTTTGCAACAGCTGAAAATTTATAATCAATAATGGCTCTAGACTTTATGATCGTGTTAAAAAACCAATTGATATTTTTAGTAGTATTGCTTTTCAAGATAGATTCAAATTCTTTTTCAGTACTTTGTTTATCCTTATTTAGAGCATAGAATTGTTGTATGCTTTTTTCTACTGAGTTTTGATCTAAATAACTGTCTAGAAAG
>TARA_R110000868_G_scaffold123685_3_pt1 | contig 10554 bp, 8 predicted proteins | sample TARA_R110000868 | Tara Oceans TARA_R110000868 (sample SAMEA4397489) | marine metagenome | biome: Polar Biome; feature: [SRF] surface water layer (ENVO:00010504); material: water (ENVO:00002006), including particulate matter (ENVO:01000060) such as... | depth 5 m | reverse complement strand
ATGAGCTTGCTGGCCGGTTACTGCTATATCTATGCGCGCATCAACGGCATCCCCAGCGGCGAGAAATACAGCTGGATGCAACGCCTAGTCACTTGCCGTCGCGCCATCCTGCCACTGCTATTACCGGTGATGACCATTGGCGGGATATATTCCGGGATGTTCAGCCCCACCGAGGCGGCGGCGATATCGGTGCTCTACGCGCTGATTCTTGAAGTGCTGATCTTCCGCCGCGTCAAACTTAGCGACCTATCATCCATCGCCCTCTCCACCGGGCTAATCACCGCCGTGGTGTTCATCCTGGTAGCGGCTGGTTCGGCGTTTTCTTGGGTGATTTCCTTTGCTCAGATTCCGCAGCAGATCCTCAGCGGCATCGGCATCATGAGCGCCTCACCCACCGAACTGCTGATCATTATCTCGATCGCGTTCTTCATCGGCTGCATGTTCGTCGACCCGATCGTGGTGATGCTGATTTTGGTGCCGATCTTTGCTCCGGCGGTACGCCTGTCTGGCCTCGACCCCGTACTGGTCGGCACCATCGTCACCCTACAGGCAGCGATAGGCTCGGCCACACCGCCCTTTGGCTGCGACATTTTTACCGCCATCGCGGTATTCCGCCGACCCTATCTGGATGTAATACGTGGCAGCCTGCCGTTCTTCTTAATACTGCTGCTGATGTCGGTGCTGCTGATCATGTTCCCACCGATCACCCTATTCCTGCGCGACTTGGCCTTCCGCTAATACAGAGCCCCACCAGCGATCAAAAACCCTGCTGCCCGCTCGAATGCTATCGAGTCGGCAGCAGGGTTTTTATTCGCCGCCTACGGCAAAATTGGGCAGGCTGTTAACCGGCTGGGAAAAATCAAAAGGGATCGACTCCAGCGCTAAACCGACATTGCGTTGCACCACGAAGTGCAGGTGCGGGCCGGTGCTGTTACCCGTATTGCCGGAACGCGCGAGCATGCTGCCGACGCTGATCCGGCTGCCCTCACGCACAACCACCGAGCCTTGCATCAGGTGCAGGTAGACACCCATGGTGCCGTCGTCATGCAGGATGCGCACATAGTTGCCAGACGGATTATTGCCACGGCCACTCTGGCGATTCTCGGTTTTCACCACCATGCCGCCGCGCGCCGCGACAATCGGCGTGCCTTCGGGCATGGCGATGTCCATGGCGTAGCGGCCTTTCGGAGTGAAATGGCTGTACTTACCGTTGGCGCCCTGGGTCAGGCGGAACGGCCCACCGCGCCATGGCAGCGGGTAATTCTGTTGAGTCGGCAGCAGGCGCGGGTCGCCCATGGCGTAGCGCAGCTTGGGGGTATAGCGCATGGGTTTGTGGGCATCACGCGGAGCAAGGGTAACCAAGCGAATCTTGCTGCGTGGCGGCAGCACCCAACTGATCGGCTCGTCCGGCACACCCGCGATGTTGTCCGTAGCCTGCAGGCGCAACTCAATCTGCACCGGTGCGTACAGATCGTTGCGCACCAGTAGCGTTTCACCGGCTTCGTGTTTCTTGGTTTCCAGCTTTACCTGATTATCCAGACGCTCAACCATGCGGTCGCTAAACACAAACACTTGCGCACCGGGCGCGGCCTGGTCGGTATAAGTGACCACGCCGTTGGCATCGGTGTACTTATAAATAGTTAAAGCCGCAGCCTGGCCGGCAAGGCTTAACGCACTGCAAAGAAGTATCAGACGCCCTAGCATAACGACTCGGATCTTATGATTTGTATGTCCGGGGGTATGAGACTAGCAGCCCCCCCCACGCGAAGCGAACCGGCGCGCTAAACGTGTGAGCCATCTCGCACGTGTTAAGCACCGTCAGCATTATTTAAGCGCCAGGGCTGAAGTGCTTCTGCGCCGTACCTCGGGCAATCAGACGCGAGAGGTAATCGAGCTTCTGTGGGTCTTTGTCGACGAATTTAAACGTCAGCTGCAGCCATTCGCTGTCCGGTTTCGGCTCAAACGCTGCAACCGCATGCAGGTAACCATTAAGCCGTGCGGTTTCCGCCCCTTCGCCCTGCTCCAGGTCCAACACCGCGCTTTCCAAGACCTGCGGTAGCGCCTCAGTGCGTTTAACCACTAGCAGGGCTTCTTTAAGGCTGAGCGCTTTAATCACGCAACTCATGCTGCCGCTCGGCAAACGCAACTGGCCCTGACCACGGCCAGTGCTGGCGCTCGGTACCGCGGCCTTACTGGCTGCCGGCTTAGTCACAACCTGAGGTGCTGGCGCCGCCGGAGGCTTGAGCACATCGGCTTTGCCACCGGTCAGCGCTGACAATGAATCGTTTGCGTAAGCCCCAGTACTGAGCATCTTCGGCGGCGCACTGGCGGCTAGCGCCTGCAGCTTGCCGGCGCGGCTAAGGGCTTTTTTCACCTTGGTGACCAACTGCTCGTTGGTAAACGGCTTGCCAATAAAGTCTGAAACGCCGGCTTGAATCGCCTGCACGACGTTGTCCTTATCGCCACGGCTGGTGACCATGATGAAGGGGACGGTTTTCAGGCTTTCTTGTTCGCGGCACCAGCTGAGCAGCTCTAGGCCGGACATTTCCGGCATTTCCCAGTCGCAGAGAATCAAGTCCACCGGCTTGCGCGTTAACATTTGTAGGGCTTTACGCCCGTTGACGGCTTCCTCGATCTGGATGCCGGGAAAGTGATCGCGCAGGCCCTTTTTCACTAGATCGCGGATAAAGGTTGCGTCGTCCACTACCAGCACACTGACTTTGCTCATCGGCCACTCCCATTCTGATGGCCTTAAGCATAGTCATGGCGACTGGCCAAAGGCCAACCGAAATACAGCCTATGTCGCGATCACGGATATTTCGCCTAAGGGCGGCGCACCAACGTTATCCCACGCAGCCGCACTGCACTCAGTTGTCTTTGTTAGTGCCCTGCACTTCTTCTTGCATGCGGGTCAGGCCGATGTGCTTCACGTCGGTGCCACGCACCAAGTAGATCACCAGCTCAGCGATATTACGGGCGTGGTCGCCGATCCGCTCCAGCGAGCGCAGGGCCCAGATGATGTTGAGCACGCGCGAGATCGAACGCGGGTCTTCCATCATAAAAGTCACCAGCTCACGCAAAGCCGTTTTGTATTCGCGGTCGACGGTCTTGTCGTATTGCGCCACCGACAGTGCCAGGTCGGCATCGAAACGGGCGAAAGCGTCCAGCGCCTCGCGCACCATCCGGCGCACCTGATCACCGATATGGCGCACTTCTACGTAACCGCGCGGCGCTTCACCTTCTTCGCACAAGAGGATGGCGCGCTTAGCGATCTTGGTGGCTTCATCGCCAATACGCTCGAGGTCGATCACCGATTTGGAAATGCTGATGATCAACCGCAGGTCGGAGGCTGCCGGCTGACGGCGGGCGAGAATACGCACGCACTCTTCGTCGATGTTGCGCTCCATCTGGTTGATCTGGTCATCGATCTCGCGCACCTGCTGGGCCAGACCAGAATCGGCATCAATCAGTGCCGTGACAGCATCATTCACCTGCTTCTCGACCAGGCCGCCCATAGCCAACAAATGGCTACGCACTTCCTCCAGCTCGGCATTGAACTGCTGAGAAATGTGCTGGGTAAGGTTTTCTTTGTTGATCATGATCGAACCCTTGCGAAACTGGATGATAGTCCTATCGAGGTATTAGCCGGCCTGTGGTGAATCATGCAGAGCTAGGAGGCGGCGCGCAGACAATACAAACGCGTATGGCAAGCGCCGCCAATAACGCGCAGCGCGATTTGCCATAGCCGGTCAGCCATAGCGACCAGTGATGTAGTCTTCAGTTTGTTTCTTCGCCGGGTTGGTGAACAGTGTGTCGGTATCACCAAACTCAATCAGCTTGCCCATGTACATAAACGCCGTGTAATCCGAAACCCGCGCCGCTTGCTGCATGTTGTGAGTGACGATGACGATGGTGTACTTGGATTTCAACTCGTAGATCAGCTCTTCGACTTTCAGCGTCGAAATCGGATCGAGTGCCGAGCATGGCTCGTCGAGCAGCAATACTTCCGGCTGCACCGCCACGGTGCGGGCAATAATCAAGCGCTGCTGCTGACCGCCGGACAGGCCCAATGCCGAGTCGTGCAAGCGATCCTTGACCTCATCCCAGAGTGCGGCGTTTTTCAGTGACCATTCCACCGCTTCATCGAGCACACGCTTCTGGTTGATGCCCTGAATACGCAAGCCATACACCACGTTTTCGTAGATGCTCTTGGGGAACGGATTAGGCTTTTGGAACACCATGCCAACGCGGCGACGCAGCTCAGCCACATCCTCGCCCTTGCGGTAGATGTTGTGCCCGTCGAGATTGATCTCGCCTTCAATACGGCAACCATCGACTAGATCATTCATCCGGTTGAAGGTGCGCAACAACGTCGACTTACCGCAACCAGACGGACCGATAAACGCGGTGACGCGCTTCTTCGGAATGGTCATCTGCACATCGAACAACGCCTGCTTATCACCGTAAAACAGGTTCAAGCCTGGCACATCAATGGCCACCTGCTCATTGGCCATATTCAGGCCCTGGCGCTCACGGCCCAATGCCGTCATATCGATACCGTGTGTGTGTGCTTCGTGCTGCATGGGATGCTCCCTACGCTAACAATTCGTACCTGCCCGCCCGGCAGTTACCGGGCGGGCACAAGTGATTAATGATCCAGCGCTTTGTACTTCTCGCGCAGGTGGTTGCGGATATAAACCGCTGCGAAGTTCAGCACCACGATAACCAGCACCAGCAGCAATGCGGTGGCATATACCAGCGGCCTAGCGGCTTCGACGTTAGGGCTCTGGAAGCCAACATCGTAAATATGGAAGCCCAGGTGCATGATCTTCTGGTCCAAGTGCAGATACGGGTAATTAGCATCAACCGGCAGGCTTGGTGCCAGCTTGACCACGCCTACCAGCATCAGCGGCGCGACTTCGCCGGCAGCACGCGCGACGGCGAGAATTAGACCGGTCATCATCGCCGGGCTGGCCATCGGCAGCACCACGCGCCAAAGGGTTTCTACCTTGGTTGCGCCAAGCGCCAGGGAACCTTCACGCACCGCCCGGGGGATGCGCGCCAGACCTTCTTCAGTGGCCACAATCACTACTGGCAAGGTCAGGATCGCCAGCGTCAGCGACGCCCACATCAGCCCCGGCGTACCAAAGGTTGGCGTCGGTGCCGATTCCGGGAAGAACATGCGATCGAGCGATCCGCCCAGCACATAGACGAAAAAGCCTAAGCCAAACACGCCGTACACAATCGCCGGCACACCGGCGAGGTTATTCACCGCGATACGAATTACCCGGGTCAGCGGCCCCTGTTTAGCGTATTCGCGCAGGTAAATCGCTGCGACCACACCGAACGGGGTGACGATCACGGCCATGATCATAGTCATCATCACGGTGCCGAAAATCGCCGGGAAGATGCCGCCCTCGGTGTTGGCCTCACGCGGGTCGTCGCTGACGAATTCCCACAGTTTAATAAAATAGAAGCCGAGTTTATCGAAGGTGCCCATGGCGTTGGGCTGAAAGGCCCGCACCACTTTGCCCAGGCTGATAGTGAGTTCATGGCCGTCGACGGTTTTCAGCGTCACACTGTCACGGTTGAATGCCTGATTCAGGGCAATCAGCTCGGTTTCCAGCACCTTGTACTCGGCATCCCACTGCACGCGCTCGGCATCCAGTTCAGCTTGCGCGAACTCGTCCAGCTTGCCCTGTAGCTCCAGCTTGCGTGTTTGCAAACGGATGCGCTCAAGCCCGGCGTTGATGCGACCAATGTCCTTCTTCTCCAGGCGCACCAGTTGACCATGCAACTGCTCGACCCGCTCGATGCGCGCCTGCAACGCCGGCCAACTGGCATCCCCTTCGGCTACCAGCTCTCCCGACTCTTTGACGTTAACCAGATAGCCGTAGAAATTGCCCCATTCACGGCGCTCAATGGCTGTGAGTTTTTCCGGGGTGCGCTGGTTACTCAACCACTCGCCGACCACCCAGGTGAAGTCCGCACCATAGATGTCGCGGTTACCTACCTTGAGCAGCTCACGGGTCATAAACTCGCCGCCCTTGACGTCAACCGGCAACCCGGAAGCCGCCAAACGAGCACGCGGGACTTCTTCAATCTGGGTGACTTCACCGGCCATCACCCGGACTTCCTGCCCTGGGACTTGGTAATTAACTTCGATGATATCGGCCGGCCAGAAGTGGCTAAGCCCTCGCACGGCGATCACTGCCATCAGACCCAAGGTCATGATGACTGCGATCGACACCGCACCAGCATTCATCCAGATCCACGGCGTACCGCTCTTGAACCAGGTATTCAGGTTGTTCTGTTTCACGGACATATACCTTCCAAGACCTTAGAGCGAGGCGTACTTGACGCGCAGACGCTGGCGCACCACTTCTGCCAGGGTGTTCATGACAAAAGTGAAGCCAAGCAGTACCAACGCCGAGAGGAACAACACACGGTAGTGGGTACCGCCCACTTCTGACTCAGGCATTTCCACCGCCACGTTGGCCGCCAGGGTGCGCAGCCCTTCGAAGATGTTCATGTCCATGATCGCGGTATTACCCGTGGCCATCAGCACGATCATGGTTTCGCCAACGGCGCGGCCCATACCAATCATTACCGCAGAGAAGATGCCTGGACTGGCGGTGAGAATCACCACACGGGTCAGGGTCTGCCAGGGCGTAGCACCGAGAGCCAGGGAACCAAAGGTCAGGCTCTTGGGCACGCTGAACACCGCATCTTCGGCAATCGAGAAGATGGTCGGAATCACCGCAAAACCCATGGCCAGGCCGACCACCAGGGCGTTGCGCTGATCGAAGGCGATGCCCAGATCATTGCTCAGCCACAAGCGCATGTTGCCATCGAACAGCCAGTTTTCCAGATGCCCGCTCATGGCCAGCGACACGTAGCCGACCAGCAGAATCATTGGAATCAACAGCACGGACTCCCAACCATCTGGCACGCTTAAGCGGATTGACTCCGGCAAACGACTCCACAGATAGCCGGCCAGCAGAATGCCGATGGGCGTAAAGATCAGTAGGCTGAAGATACCCGGCAGGTGGCCTTCGACATAAGGTGCGAGGAACAGGCCGGCGAAGAAGCCGAGAATCACCGTCGGCAAAGCCTCCATCAGCTCGATCACCGGCTTGATCTTGCGGCGCAGCACCGGTGCCATGAAATAGGCGGTGTATAACGCCGCGGCGATGGCCAGTGGCGCGGCCAGGAGCATGGCGTAGAACGCTGCTTTCAGGGTGCCGAACGCCAGTGGCGCCAGGCTCAGCTTGGGCTCGGTATCGGTGCTGGCGGACGTCGACTGCCAGACATGACTTGGGGCGTCGTAGTTCTCATACCAGACCTTACCCCACAGCGAGCTCCAAGAGATTTCCGGGTGCGGGTTGTCGATAATCAGGCGTTGTAGCTGACCGTCGCTCTCCACCAGCATACGGTTGGCACGCGGTGACAGGGTGGCCAGGGCCTGCCCCTCAGCAACCGGCTCGACCAATAGGGTACGGTGCGCGGTGCTGTGGAAAATACCCAGATTGCCTTTCGCATCCAGGGCAAAGAAGCCCTTGCGGCGCTCTTCGGGAATAATCTGAACGATCGGGCTGTCGGCCATCTGGAAACTACGGATTGCGGTCAACGACGCTTTGCCGTCGTCCTGACGCACCATAAACCACTGGCCGATTCCACCACGGCTGTCACCGATCAACAGTGATATGCCGCCGAGCAGCGGAGTAGCGTTGCTGACTTCTAACTTGGCATCGGCCAGCAGCTTGTAGCGACCATTGAGGGTCTTGCTGCGCAGGTCGAACACATCCGCAGTAGCGCGACCGTTCACCACATACATCCACATTTGCCGCGGGTCGATGATCAACGCCTTGATCGGCTCAGCAATCTGCGGCAGCGCAATACGCTCCTCGCTGAGCGTCACTTCACCGGTCATCAGGTTTTCTTCACGGCCCAAGCTCAGCACATGCAGCTCGATGCCGGTAGAGCCGGCGAGCATCAGGGTGCCACTGTTCAGGCTAAGGGCGAGGTGATCCAGCTCGCGGCCTTGGCTATCCAGTACGATCGGCGCATCACCGAAGGGGTACTCGACACTAGGCGTGATGGTCTTTATGTCATTCGGATAGGTAATCTTGTAGGCATGCTGAAACACCAGCACCTGGCCGTTAGAAAGACCCAGGGCGATACGGTTACTGCCCGGCTGATCCTGGGCAACCGAGATAATCTGCGCATCCGCCGGCAGCGGCAACTGTACCTTGCTCAACGCCTGCATCTGCTTGGCATCGAAAAACTGCACCTGCCCCTTCTGATCTAGGCGCATCGCCACCTGATTCTGCTCTTCCAGCGCCAGCAGCAGCGGCGCACCGGCTTCATTTAGCCAGGCAACCTGCACCGGTTTACGTGGCTCTATGCTGGCGCCTTGAAACATCGGCAGCACCACGTAGCCCAGGTAGAAAAAGATCAGGGTGATCGCACCCAGCACCGCCATACCACCCAAGGAAACCGCCCAGCGGGCACAACGGTCTTTAAGGGCGCGGATACGCCGCTTACGCTGCAGGGCAGGGGTATTGAAGTCCAGCCCGAGGGGTTTGGATGTGGCGGTCATGGTTTCACTAGCCAAGTCATTCATAAGTAAGAGCGTCTCTGCGCAGCCATGAGCGCGCCATAATGAGTTCTGTCGCTATCAGCGCGTTACTCTAGCCACACTTTATGACAGAAAAGTTACAGGGCTTTGACAAAGCTACGCCCGCCTGTCGAAACGAAGGCGGGCGTGCGACTTACTTGGCGTCCTTGCCAGTCTGGTGAACCTTACAGACCTAGTTCCTTCAGGGTTTTATCGATCACTTTCTTCGGCAGCGGAATGTAGCCGTCTTTCACGACTACTTCTTGGCCTTGCTTGGACAGTACCAACTTGATGAACTCGGCATCCAACGGGCTCAGCGACTTGTTCGGCGCCTTGTTGACGTAGACGTAGAAAAAGCGAGCCAACGGGAACTTGCCGGCCAGGGCATTGGTTTCGTTCGCTTCGAACGCCTCACCGCCTTTCTTCGACAGTGCCACAGCGCGAACGCTGGAGGTCTTGTAGCCAATGCCCGAGTAACCAATGGCATTCACTGTGCTGGAGATCGACTGCACTACCGAAGCCGAACCTGGTTGCTCGTTGACGTTTGCTTTGTAGTCACCCTTACACAGGGCTTCTTCTTTGAAGTAACCGTAGGTACCGGAAACCGAGTTACGACCGAACAGCTGAATCGGCTTGGCGGCCCACTCACCGGTCAGACCCAGATCACCCCAGGTTTTGATATCAGCAGCACCGCCGCACAAGCGGGTGTTGGAGAAAATGGCGTCAACCTGAGCGATGTCCAGGCTCTTGATCGGGTTATCTTTGTGTACGAATACCGCCAGGGCGTCGATGGCCACCGGCACAGCAGTCGGCTTGTAACCGTACTTTTCTTCGAACGCCTGAATCTCAGCATCCTTCATCGGACGGCTCATCGGACCCATCCCAGCAGTGCCTTCAGTCAGCGCGGGCGGCGCGGTAGAGGAGCCGGCAGCCTGAATCTGGATATTGACGTTCGGGTATTCTTTTTTGAACTCTTCAGCCCACAAAGTCATCAGGTTGGCCAGGGAGTCGGAACCGACGCTGGACAGGTTGCCCGATACGCCGGAAGTCTTGGTGTAGCTCGGCAGAGCCGGGTCGACAGCAGCAACCGCAGTGGCAGCAGCCACGCCAGCGGCGACAAAAGTCATGGCCGCCATCAAACGCTTAAGTTTCATGCCTTACTCCTGGAAAACTAGTGTTGGATTGAACGGGGCCAAGTATCTGTAGGCCGCATGACGACTGTATGTAACCAATATGACAGTTAGATGACCGTCGTCGATATTTCAGCCACGCCGATGGAAAGACCGAATAACCGCTGACAAAGCGCTATGGTCGCCCTGCGACTGCTGAGTCGTTATACTCGCTGCGCCCGCAGTCCCGTGGGCCTGTCGGGCGAACCCGCGATAGCCGCAGAGCCTGCCTCGCTGCCACCGCTAGCCCTGCACTGCGCCAATAACAACAACCGCGCCGCGAGCCTATCCGATGCACGATTTCGAACAGGAAGACCCCATTCCGCAAGGCGACCTGGCTTTGCAGATCACCGCGCTGCCGCGTGAAACCAACGGTTTTGGCGATATTTACGGCGGCTGGCTGGTCTCGCAAATGGATCTGGCCGGTACCGCCATGGCCAACAAAGTGGCAGGCGGACGTGTAGCCACAGTCGCCATCGACCGTATGGCCTTCCTCGTGCCGGTGGCGGTGGGCGCGCAACTGTCCTTCTATACGCAGACCGTAGAAGTGGGTCGCAGCTCGATCCAAATGCTGGTCGAAGTGTGGAGCGATGACCCACTGTCCAGCGAATGGCGCAAGGTCACCGAGGCCGTATTCGTCTTCGTCGCCATCGATGGCAGTGGCCGCACTCGCTCCGTTGCGGCTCGGCGCTAACCGCCCGCTACCGAAACGAAAACGCCGGCCCCAAGGCCGGCGTTTTACTGTGTCTCAGGCGTTAGCCGCGA
>TARA_R110000868_G_scaffold138456_1_pt1 | contig 10555 bp, 12 predicted proteins | sample TARA_R110000868 | Tara Oceans TARA_R110000868 (sample SAMEA4397489) | marine metagenome | biome: Polar Biome; feature: [SRF] surface water layer (ENVO:00010504); material: water (ENVO:00002006), including particulate matter (ENVO:01000060) such as... | depth 5 m | reverse complement strand
AGGAGCGCAACTCGTGATCTGCCCACAACCGCAGTGCAAAGCCTGGACTCGCGTGCTGGAGACCAGGCACAAGTACGACAATGAAGTCTACCGGCGGTATGAGTGCGCGAACGGCCACCGGTTCTCGACGATGGAGAGAGTGAAAGAGAAACGTGCAGCCAACCCGCCTAAAGCAGATTGAAAGCGCTCTCAGGAAACGCCCCATGACCCGCAAGGAGTTGGCGGCCACTGTGTTCCTGTCTGAGCGTGCCACCGAGTACAACATGAAGAAGATGCATGAGCGCGGCCAGGTCTACGTCGCAGGCTGGTCCCGCACCAGCGGGAGGATTGCCAGGGTCTACGCCTGGGGGATAGGCACTGACGCTCCACGTCCACCAGCCTACTCAGGCTATGAGCGCGTGCAGCGGGTGCGGGAGCGTGAGTCTCCAGAGGAGAAAGATTTTCGGCTGGCGCGTGAGCGTGGCAAGCGTAGGAAGATTAAGGTTGATCCGCTGATGGCGGCTTTTTATGGAGTGAAGTGACTACCGATAAAGCAAGCCGCGAGGCCTGTTGTAGCGCCGCATATCTTCAGTCTGAATCGGTACATCAAACTTGTCAGACACTGGCGTGTACGGCGCTATGTCACGCGGGTCCAGCCTGGTCTGGCGTAACCCTGTCATGGCGTTGTACGCCGCACGATCCTGCGGAGTAGTCAGGATATTCTCGCGCACATAGGGGTCATCTGTAAGGCGCTTATTCTTTAGCTGCTCCAGCGCCGACAACGTAGCAAACTGCTCGTCTATCATGGTCTTGTAATTCGGGTCCTGCATAAACTCAGGATCAAAATAAAACTCGTTAGTCGCTAGACCAAAATTTTCTTGCAGATACGGCGCACCAGCAATCAGCCTTTGCATCACTTGCGCTGAACTGGTGGGCGCTATCTCATTCCACTTCTTGCTCATGGAGCCAGGATCACCTAAGTTCTGCTGAGACAGAACGTGTTCAATCTCATGCGCCCTAGAGATATCGGGGTCAGTGGCAATCGGGCTATAACGTATCAGCTTGGGAGCAACAGGACCAGGCAGCCCAGAAGTGACGGCGGCATTGCCTGGGCTGGTGATAGGCATACCCTCGTCAAATGCCTCCAGCAGCGAGTACGTCCCTGCCATTGTGTACGGTTTCGCACCAGGTATATCTTTGAGAGACAACCTATTCATGAATGACTTGTGCGGCTGTTGATCTCTGTATTTGCCGGTGTAATCAGCAGGCAGTTTTGCTTGATCGGTTGCTCTCCAAATGTTGCCCTGCTGCTCACGCGGCAGCTTGAGGAAATCCTCAAAACTTAGGTAGTCAAGCAGTCCAGCCATCGTCTAGTCTCCAAGTAGTCCAGCGGGTGCTGTAGGAATTCGCTCCGCACCCAAGTAAGCAGCACGCCGCCCAGCTTGAGTTCCAATCAGCTTGACGGCGGTGTTAACCTTCTGCTGCAAAAGAGCCATTGCGCTATTGTCAATGATGGCCTTCTGCACCAGTTGCGGATCGCTCGATACCATCACCTTGGCGACTGCATTGCGTTGCTCTTCGTTGAGGTTTGGAGCCTGCTTGTTTATGAACTTGCCTAGCACCCGCATGGCCGTCATAGGGTTGGTGATGTTCATCAACTCCTCTGCTGAGATGTCCATACCTACGCGAGCAGCTTGCCCCTGAGTCGGTGCGGTGCTGGAGCCACCAAGGACCACATTCTTTGTACGCTGAGACTGCGCCGCCAGTTCAAGCCTGGACAGGATGCCAGGCAAGTCATCCTGCGGGTAAATCGTGCGCAGGATGCGTCCCTCTTTACTCTCAGGGTTTGCGAGTGTTGCCATCATCGACGCACGCTGGCCGGTACTCATCTTGTTGCGCAGCGCGTCCATCACACCAGCACGCAATGCGCTAACTGATGCTGGGTCGCTTATCAGGTCATTGAAGTAAATCTCAGCCTCATCAGCACTCTTGCCGAATATCTTGCGTCCTTCTGCAAATGCGTCACGGGTAGAACGTCTGGCAGCAGCCTGGGCACGTGCATCTGCCAATGCCTTGGAGGAACTGTCAATATTGGCGCGTAGTGAACTCTCAACATTCTTGAGCGCCTCGCCTACAGCCCCACGGCCACCGGTATACGCCTCGTTGACTGATGTCTGGATGCCACGGCGAATAATCTCGGCATCCTCTAGCGTAGGTGCGCGGCTGAACTCAACATCGCCAGATGCGTTGAATGAGAAGAACGGTTTCTTTCCAGTCTGCGCAACATACAACTCGTTGATGTTCTTCACAGACTGAGGTGAACGCTTGAGCGCGTCAGTCAGCCCTGACAGCAGCATTGGGGATATGACGCCACCCTTGCCAAAGGCATTGGTGTACGCCTCTTCTTCGACTTGCTTTGCTGCCGCGTCAGACAGCTTGTACTGCGCCATGACGTTTCCAGGTTGGCCGGACAACCTTTGCTGCATCTCAGACACTGCTAAACCACGCAATAGGTCAGGACGATCCTGGATGCCTTTCTGGATGGTTGTGGCTGCCTCTCCACCCTTGGCGTACATACCGCGCACTGCCATCGACATGGTCGCATTCTCGGCCATGATGTTGCCGCTGATGATGCCCTGCACAACTTGCTCTGGCGTCATGCCTGACTCTCTGACAATGCGTTGAATCTCGGTCTCAACGATCTTCGCTCCACGATCACCGGTAAGGCGACGCGCAGAGTCCATCAGCTTGTCAACGACAAAACCGCCACCACCGATAGCGCCAGACACAACCGGAGCCGCTACAGCGCCAACTGCTGCACCCATAGGGACGCGAGACAGTCTGTCTATCACGTCACTCTCTCCGGTGTTAAACGCTGTCACGCCACCGATTCCTGCGCCCCTAGCGGCCATACCCGCCAGGCGTGACATCATTGGCGCTGTACGCGCTATGGCCGCCGGTGCAGCGGCCTGCGCACCAGGCATAACCAAAGCAGCAGCAGTTGGCAGCAACCCGCCTGCTAATTCATAACTTAGCGCAGCGCCTGGCTCTGCTTCTTGGTACGCCTTAGTCTTTGTTCTGATGTCTGCAAGTGCAGCGTCGTAGTTCTCACCGGCCATCGATCTCAGGTACGCCTCTGCCTCGTCAGCGCCACCCAGCAGCAGACCCTGCGCCATAGATCGCACACGCTGCGGCTCAACTGGTGCAGGCGCTGGTGCTGGTGCGGCTGCTGGAGTAGCCAGCGCAGTGCGCAGCGCCATGAGTTGGTCTGTAGTGAAACCTGATAAGTCACCGGCTTGCGCCTTGCGTAACTGCTCGTCAGTGAATTGTCCTAGTCCATCGCTCATCGCATTCCACCTCCACGTTGTGTCTGAGCGCGTCTTGCTATCTCAGCATCTATTGCATTTTGAACAGCATTTCCTTCACCAGCCGGTTGATATGGCTTCACAGTGTAGAAAGGAACGTATTGTTCTGCACCAGGTAATGCAGAGAATTTACCCAAAAACTCTTCATGCTGACCGATACGGTATTGAGCAACTTTCTGAGCAGTCTGCAATGCAGTACGCAACTCAGCAGCACTCATGTTCTGATCCCCAACCGCCGCACGACGTAGCAATTCACGCTCTGGTGCAGTGATAGCGCCCTGGCCCTTCATTTGACCGGCTGCTGTAAGTTCCTGCTGCGCAAGTCCTTGCACCAAAGTCTGAGTCTTAGCAAGAACTTCGTTGGCGTCTTTGCCAACAATGCCAAACTGCTGACCTACTCGGGTGAGAGTAGTGCGGTAATCTGCCAATGGTCCGGTAATAGCCCCACTGAGTGCTGGGAGAATCCTGTCCACATTCATCAGGGTCTCGTTAGCAGACCTAGCTTGATCTGTCATTGTCCCCATTTGAGCAACGATGTCCTTATTGATTTCAACGGCTCTTGTTTTATCACCAGTGTCAACTTTTACGCTGGTTTGCGCTGCTCCTGACTGACGTAATTTCACTACGTTATCAAAAGTTAACGGCAAATTAAGTTCTTTCAAAAGTCTTATTTCAACAGGTGACGCCTCTTGCTTCAATGATTGCAAGTTCTCCAAAGTAACAGGCAGATTCAAAGCCTTTAGCTTCTTGATGTCATCAGGACTCGTATCTGGCTTTGGTTCCATCAAGCGCAACGCCTCTTTATATCCTTCATTAGGTGGCAACCTAGAAAGAATCATCCGCTGCTCTTGAGTTAGTGATGCAAGACCCGTAGGTGCTGCTCCAGCACTAGGAGCACCAATCATCGCAGCGCGTGCCACTGTAGGACCAGATGGCAAACCTGGTGCATTGATGGCTTGATCTGGCGTAATAACACTAGTAGGTTGCGCACCACCACCGCTTTGACCCATAAGGTAATTCCGATACGCTTCCTGATCCGCTACTTTGCGCTTGTACTCATCCATCTTCTGCTTGGCTGCCATGCTCGTGAGCAGATTCTGCTGCGCTGCCGTGTAGCCCTTCTGACCAGCACCATACGCCTCACCAAGCGCCTGGCCAAGTCCCACAGGTGTGCGGCTCGGGCCTGATGCCGCAAGCAGTTGCATGGCAGCAGACATCAGACCCTGGTTCTGTAGCTGCGCCTTCTGCTCTGGCGTCATGTACTCGTCGAATGCCGATGCACCGCCAAACAGGTCACCCAGCAGGCCACCAGTGCGAGTAGGTTGCTGGAACAGGTCAGGGTAAGCCTGCTCAAATGTCTGCGCTTGTCGTGCTTTCTGAAATAGATCAGGGTAAGCCTCTTCAAATGAATCATACGGGTATGCCATCTTGTTCCCCTTATCCAAAGTATCCAAGCAAACCGCCGATGCCAGCACCAATTGGTCCACCAAACTGGTAACCGGCAGCAGCACCACCCAAAGCGCCTGACGTGCGGTTCTGGTAGTAGGGTTGCGTTGTTGTCATCCCGAGATTGGGTAGCTGACCAGAAAGAGCGCCGGAGGCAACACCAAACTTCTCCAGGCCGATGTTGCGCATGGCATCCAACTGCGCCTGCTCCAGCGCCTGACGCGCACCGCCCAAGCCCATCACTGCCTGGCCGCCTGAGATGTTCGCGCCCTTGGCGTACTGCGCCAACTGAGCCGCCTGGCCATAACCAGATGCACGCAACTGCGCAGCGGTGTCAGCCGCCTGCTTCAGTGCAGCGGCATTGGTGAGTGACTCCTGCACGCCCTGGCGCGATCCACCAAATGCCTTGGCAGCAGTTGCCGCCTGCCGGTCCTTGATTCGCTGGATGTCCAGTGCGCCACCAATGTCAGCCAGTGAACGCTGAACCACCTCGTTCTCGTAGGGGTTCATAAACTGCTGGATGGACTCGCCAGTGAACGGGTTCAGAGCCTCGTTTGTGACTTGCTGCTCACCCGCCGTATATAGCGGGTTGAACCCTGCAAATTGTCGAACCGGTAATGCACCGGCAACGCTCTGACCCTGCTGAATGTTGGCGAGATAAGCCGCCTTCAGATCAGGATCAATTGCTGTGGTGCTAGTTGTGCTGCCGCCGCCTTTAGACATATCGTTTCTCCTTACATTTCGAGCAAGCCGCGTAGCTTGCCCTTTGAAATCTTGCCCGAGTTGATAGCGTTCATCAACTCGATACCGTACTTCTTGACCGCCTTGTCGTTGATGACAAACTCGCCATCCTTGAGCGCAGCGTAACCGTCATCTGGTCCCGCTGGGTTCGGGCCTTGCAAGTGCATCATGGAGACGTGACCGCCTTGCGCAAATCCACCGCGAGTACCGCGATCACCGCCTCCTGATGCATCACCGTTGTTGCCTCCGGTAGCTACACCACCGCCGCCGCCTTCACCACCACCACCTCCACCGCCATAGTTGCGTCCCTCATTGCTGTAGTTTTGGGCTGCAGCCTGTGCTGCGGCTGCTGCTGCGGCATTAGCTTGAGCCTGCGCTCTAGCTTGAGATTGCGCCTCTTGTTGCGCTATCCTGGCATTGGCTTCTGCTGCTGCTTGAGCCTGTGCTTGCGCATCTGCTCTGGCAATTGCATCTCTTGATGCTTGCGCTTGTGCATCAGCTTGCGCTTGCGCCTGGGCTATTGCTGATGGCTGACCAGCACCATATGCAGCGTATTGCGCAGCAAGCTGGTTCATACTCATGTCTCCAGGTACAACACCATTACCAGTGCTGTATGGGCGTCCTGCGGCATCAGTTTGTTGTTGAGCAAGATATGCGGAGTATTGGTCTACGGTTGGAGGTGCAAGTCCTAAAAGCCCACCAGCATCTGCTGATGGTGTTGGAGGAGTTGTAGTATCACCAACTGGTGCTGGATAGTTTCTGCCTTCATTGCTGTAATTTGGATTCACTTGGCTTGCCAAGTAATTGCCATACATGGAGGCTAACCCCCCAAAAAGTGGAGATACATACCTTAAATTTCTTCCAAGAGTAGACACGTTGTACGCCTGCTCGCTGGTGGGCTCAGTAAATGTTCCACCTTCATCTGCTGGCATACCGCGCCCACCACCGCCAAGCTGTCGGATAATTTCAGCATATTGGTCTTGCTCTACTGGTAGTGATGGTGCAGGAACGGGACGCTGGTAAGGAGTAAAGCCTCCGGTGTAATCGGACGCATAAGGGTTGAATCCACCGGACGGCATACTTGTGAACGAAAACGGCTGCGACTGCGCGTACTGCGCCATGATCTCAGCGTAACGGTTTCTTGTCGCCATCTCACAACTCCTTAGACAAGATATGCCACTTCGGGGCATATCCCTCATCTGCTAAAAACGTCCTTGCCCAACCCTTACGGCCAGCCAAGGTAACTCGCGTGCAACCAATCTGCTTACCCCAAGCCTCGATGTGTGGTCGCATCCGCTTGAGTTCATCGAGGTCGCCGCCAGCAAGAAAATAGTGCAGATTCTTGAGTCGCGGATAGACAATGATCTCTGTGATGACTGCGCTATTGACCCCAGGCCAAAGCTGGAATCTGTTCTCCTCTACACCCTGCGCAACATCTTGAAGAGTGTGGGTTCCTGCCGAGTATTCTAAGGCGGCTTCGATGTGTTGTGCCAACCTCCAGAAATCCTCCATTACCGTTTCCCTGCCGCCGTAGCCTCCAGCCGCATCACGCCGACCCGCCAATCTTCCAAGACATTGCCGGTGACCTTCATCTTGACTGACCGACCTGTAAACCTAGCGTCGGTTGGCGCTTTGGCGCTGAACGGGCCGTAGCTTGTCTCTGCCGATGTTGGGTACATCCTAGCCGTAAATGAGATGGCAACCTCTCCTAGCGTCTGCTCGTCAGGGATAACCGACCTGACGGCCATGACGTTGTCGCCATTCCCAAGTTCAATCGGGCCTGACTGCGCGTAGGGAGAGACTGAGTCGTAGGTGAATCCAACCTCGTGGTCATAGACATACCCATCAGTTCCAACCATCATGGGGTTGACAAACACGCCTCGGTCAGTTCCCGCTGTACGCGCCAGCAATCCGATAGCCCAATGTCCCTCACGATAGCTATAGGTGACATATGAATCATTTTCGTTGGACGATAGTGACGGGTAGAACCAGGTCACCTCTCCATAAGCTGAGTTGTGGACGGCGTAGACCTTGGACGCCTGGTTCATATTCATGTTGTTGAAGACGTAGTCTCCGACATCGCACGCCATAGGCTTGACGTAACCGTCATATGACCAGAATCCTGACTTCGACATCCACATAGCGGACGTGTCGATGGCCGCCACCGCCTGCGCTGAGATGACGCCGCACCCGCTGCCTACCTTCTCAAATGAGTAGACATAGGGTAGGCCGATGTAGCTGGCGACGTGCGCGTCGGTGTCAGTGAATAGGATGTTGACGCCACGCACGCGCTTGCCGCACCTTAGAGAACCTGGAGTTGCCAGTTCAAAGTCACCCGCCTGGTTGGTAGATGCCGCAGTCCAGGTCGTATTATTCTCCTGGTCAGACCACTTCACTAGGCGCGGGTTACCCGACGCTCCCAAAGCAAACAGGATGCGCTCACTGGTAACCATAATGGCAGAGCAGCTTGTTGGTGCGTTGGTGATGGCAGCCGCAATGGTAGGAGTCGTGAATCCTAGTTGCCACTCGTAAATCTTCCCGTCTGTATTGCTGCACGCCACCAGGTACTCGCCCCAGGTATCCATGCTCCAGGTAGTGGCCGGTACTGATCCAGTGTCTGGCCGCGCAGTGCCGTAAGACAGACTGCCGTAGGTGTAGTACCCGAATCCGGTTGTGCCAGTTGCATCAGCAGATCCAGTGGTAAAGCCTGTCGGCGTGATGTCCTTCAATACACCAGCTACATCCATCGCGTACAGCTTAGACTGAGTACCGGCAGCCGCCCAGCGGACTGCGCTGTTATCTCTCCAGGTAATGATGCCTCTGCACTTACCCGTCATGGCAGATGTAGACTTTATCCTCCACCCTCCAATGGGTCGCAAAGTGTTCTCAAACCAGCGGACCAGGTTGGAGTCGTACCAGCGGCCAACCGCCTGGTACTCAGTGCCGTTGCGGTAAACGCCTGGGGGAATCTTGAGTGGAATGAGTGCCATGATTTATACCGATAAATTGGAGACAAATGACATGGTGGCAACCACCGATGCCGTTGACGGCCTTGTCGGTGAAGTGCCAGCGGCATACGCTTGGATTGTCACTGTGGCGTCTGGAGTTGACCACCAAATCTCAACAAAGTCATTGGCGTTGAGTTGGATGAAATAGTTCCACCCAACAATGGAGTGCCCGCTAATACTGCCGTGAGAACTAGGGACGCCGATAAGTCCAGCAGATCCAGGAATGTCAATCCCTGCGCCGGACGCATCCTTGCGCAGCCAAACGGTTACGTCATGCTCTTGCGTATCGGTATTCTCAAACTGCACGCTGAACTGCAAGTTGTAGATTCCGGACTGTGCGACGGTCAGTCTTGATGCCTTGCCTCCACTCGTCACCACTGACACGCCATTGGCATAGTCGGTGGTGTTGAAAGTCATTACCGTCGCAGTGTTGGCGGTGGCCGTCTGATCTGCGGTGTCCTGGAACGCGCCATAAGGGACGTTTATGTACTTACCACCTCGCGGTCCGAATAACGCCCCCAGGACGCTTGTAACGCGCTTGGCGTAGTTCCCGATGTTGCTGAGTGTCTGGCTGAAGAACAAGCGATCATATGTATCGCCAGGGTTGCCGATGTTCGGCTGCGCTGGCGTTGTGATCTGGCTTGTGTAGTCTGTCATACGTTTCGCTCAAAGTGCGGGCAGTCTACCAGCGACTTGAAATTTCCGCCCCAACGATTTTTAGGGTGCAGGCTTTCCCAATACGCGCCTAGCGGAGCCAGGATGCCCTTGTCCCAAATGATTTTGCCATCACGAAAAAAGTTAAGGTCGGCAGCGCACCGCTTCAAGTGAATGGAGTTCATGGTCTTAGACCGCCCCGTCTTGAAGTAGATAGCTTGCTGCTCTGGAGTACGGGCAAGTTCCCCGCCGGTGACCATAAAACCTTGGTCGGTGGCGTGTTGGATTAGCTTGCAGAAGTCCAGCAGAAACGCTGCTTGTTCAGTGCTTAGGCTCATACCACCTCCGATTGTTTGGGTTCTTCATCCGTTTCGCCGTGGGACAGCTTCACACCCGCCAGCAGACCAATAAATCCGCCCACGATGGTTTGGAACGCGGGAGAAATGAGTTTAAAAATTTCAGCGTTGTCAACTTTTTCATCAAACAGGCCAGCCATCAGCACCGCGACCATGCCGATGATTACTACGCAAAGGGTAAAGCTGACCATAAGGGTCACGAGGAAAGTCAACTTGGCTTTCACTTGTTGCTCCTCATTTCAGCCAGCTTCTCTACAGTCCTTGCGCAAAAATAAGCCCCCATAATTAGCTGTCCCCAATTCCCCAACAATGTTACGTAACTTTCATTGGCGTTGTAACCGAAAGCTGACATCATGGCAAACAGAAAAAAAGCAAAGAAAACGGCAATCAGCGCCATTGGCCTGATGTTCTTTGAGAGCCATGAATCCGAATTCATGTCAGCCTGCCAGCGGTCTGTGACGTTCTCCGCATCACTCTGTGCGGCCTTTGCAAGCATCTCCATCTCGGCCAGTTCCAGCTTGGCCTTCTCGATGCCGAGTTCAATCAGGCGCTCTTCATGCTTGAACTGCAAGTCTCGCAGCTTCTCAACGTCAGCCGGTGTAGGGTTGTCGGGTATCTTGATGCCCAACGTGTTCTCGACCACCTCCTTGCCCTTGGCCTGGATAGCGGAAGAAAGCAAACCCAGGCCGTTTTCAGCAAGAGTACCGAGTAGTGCGCCGATGATTGGAATCATGAGAGACCTCTGTTAGTAATAACGTGAAACGTGACGCTTATCAGTGGGACAACGATAGCGGATGCACCGGAAATCCAGAGTGTGTTCATGATGATTGCCACTTTTGCTTCCTTGTCCTTTTGCTTGCGTTCTGACTCTTCTCTTTCCATCGTGTTGCGCTCCTTAATCATCCTGGTGCGCTCTGCCATCATCTCTTCCCAAACCGGAGCATTCCCCGAGTAAAAGAGAATGTCCTTCAGTTCCTTCTCATGTTCCCGCAGCGCCTTGGATGCC
>TARA_R110000868_G_scaffold1986_3_pt1 | contig 10557 bp, 10 predicted proteins | sample TARA_R110000868 | Tara Oceans TARA_R110000868 (sample SAMEA4397489) | marine metagenome | biome: Polar Biome; feature: [SRF] surface water layer (ENVO:00010504); material: water (ENVO:00002006), including particulate matter (ENVO:01000060) such as... | depth 5 m | reverse complement strand
GTCACCCTCTGCATAGGCCTGTTCGGCGCTCGCCAGCAACTGCTCACTGCCCCCGGCCAGGGCTACGTACTTGGCTGCCGCAGCCACTGGTGGTAATGGGTCGAGGTTGGCTGGGTTGGCGTCATACCAGCCCAGGTAGAACTGATAGATGCCGCGCACGTTGTGCTTAAGCGTGCCGTAGTAGCCATGCACGTGCAGGTGTTGGTCGAGGCTTGGCGGCAGCTTTAACTGCTCAGCGATCTCTGGCGCGGTGAGCCCAGCATTCATCAAGCGCACGGTTTGGTCGTGCAAGTAACGGTAGACATCACGCTGCGCAGTGAGGAATGCCTGAATGTTGTCCTGCCCCCACACCGGCCAGTGGTGCTGGTTGAAGAGCACCTGCGCCTCGGCGGCGTGCGCACGGCTGGCGTCGATGTAGTTGGCCCATTGCAGGGCATCGCGCACCTTGGCCCCGCGCAGTGTGTAAAGGTTGTGCAGGGTTTGCGAGAGCAGCTCAGCGCCGCCAAAGGCTTTCAGTTCTGGCAGGCTGAAGGTCATCTCTGCCGGCGCTTCGGCTCCGGGTGTGTTGTAGAAGACAAAGCGCACACCATCGACGTTCAGTGTCTGTTCGCTGGCGCTGATCAGTTGGGTCGGCGGCAGAATGCCCATATGACCGAACGCCACCGCCTTGCCCAGGCCGTTATCCACCATGCCCTCGGCAGTGCGTGGCAGACGCTTGCCGTACATAAAGGTGGCGCGGCGAGCCATGGCAACGCCCATCATCAGGTTTTCGCTGGTGGCTTCCTGCATAAACCCGAGCGGGGCAATCACCGGCACTTGCCGAGCCTTGGCTTCTTCGGCGCTGAGCACGCCGAGGGCGCCGCCAAAGTGATCGACATGGCTGTGGCTGAAGATCATCGCGCTGATCGGACGCTTGCCCAGATGTTGAGCAACAAAGTCCATGGCGAAGGCGGCGGTTTCTCGACTGGTCAGCGGGTCGATAACAATCCAGCCGCTGTCGCCCTCAATCAGGGTCATATTGGCCAGGTCGAAGCCGCGCAGTTGGTAGATTTTTTCGCTGACTTTGAACAGGCCAATCTGGTTATTTAGCAGTGCCTGCCGCCATAGGCTCGGGTTGACGGTCGCCGGCGCTTCGTCCTGGATAAAGGCGAAGCTGTCGAAGTCCCAGATTAGCTCGCCGTCGGCATCGCGCACCTGGCCCTGTGGTGCGGCAATTAATCCCCGGCGCGCCTGGGCCAGGCCCTTGGTCTGGTTCAGGTCGTATTGCTCAGCCACCTTGGCCTGGGCTGCTTGTGTGCTGGGTGTAGCGGCGCTGGTGCTGGGCGCGGGGCTGTCGCTGCAGGCGCTGAGTAACAATAGGGTGCTGGGTAATAACCAGCGCAAGGGCAGATTCATTGGCGTTCTCCACAGGATGACTGGTCAGAGCATGGGGTGCGGCCTATCATGCGTCCAATGCAGCTAAAACATCTTTTCAATGCGTATAAGACATGAATATAGAACTCCGTCACCTGCGTCATGCCCTTGCCCTCGCCGAACATGGCAATTTTGCCCGCGCTGCAGAGGCGCTTCATCTCTCCCAGCCGGCGCTATCACGCAGCTTACAAGCACTCGAAGCGCAAGTTGGCGAGCAACTGTTTGATCGTAGTCACCGTGAAGTGACCCCCACGGCGATGGGCGAACTGCTGTTGCAGCATGCCCGCAAACTGCTGCTGCATGCCCAAGACCTCAAGCATGACCTGCAATTAGCGCGTGGTTTGGAGCAAGGGGAGTTACGCATAGGGGTGGGCCCGTTTGCCGGCGCAGCCCTGGTCGCCCCGGTGCTGGCCATCTTGAGCCGTGCCCATCCTGGCGTGCATTTGGAGGTGATACTGGCGCCCTGGCAAGAACTGCCAGCGCGCTTGCAACGCCGCGAAATCGACCTGATGGTGGTCGACTTACACGAGATTGAAGACGACCCCTGCTATGCCGTGCAAGCTCTTGGTGAACACCACACGTTGCCGGTGTGCCGCGCCGGCCATCCATTGCTAGAACAGACCGCGCCTGGTTTTGAAACGCTGTTGCAGTACCCACTAGCTGGGCCAAACCTGCCTGAGGCCATTCGCGAGGAGCTGCTCAAACGCCTGCCCAGTGCGTTACAGAACACCTGGCGGGCGCAGTGGAAATTGGCGATCACCTGCGACAGCTCAGCTATGCTCAAGCAGCTTTTACTGGGCTGTGAGGCACTGGCGATGTTGCCGTGGTTTATGGTGGAAGACGAACTGCAACGCGGTGACTTGCAGGCATTGCGCAGCCTCGCCCCTGGCCTGAGTGGGCGCTTCGGGGTTGCTCGTCTGCACGGCCGGCGCTTATCGCTGGCGGCGCAGTGCTTTATCGAGACGTTGCTGGCGCATGACGTCGCCGTGCGTCAGCGGCAGGCGGCGTGGCTGGCTCACTAGGCTGCGTGTAGCCGTACCTCGGAGGTTTTATCGACGGCAGGTACAGATGCTCAACCGTCAGTTAGGGGTCGTTGCGTTCTGCGTCAGCTGATTGCGCAGCGCCCGGTCGACCTTAATCTGTAGCTTGTAAGCAGGCGCTTCGATGGCGTCGTGGTCGCGGGTATAGCGGCGGGTAAATTCGCCTACGCCCCATTGCCGGTACTGCTGCACATGCAACAGCTCATGGGCTCAGAGCGCGACATTTTGCTGCGCGTCTTCGGCATTACGGAAGACGATGATGTCGATCAGCGTCACCGCCTGCACGTCAGGATTTTGCAGCAGGGCATTGCCGGCGTTTAGCGCCTCGCCGCCGCCGACCTTAAAGCGCGCCGAGTCGAGCACCGCTATATCGAAATAGGCCTCCAGCTGCGCGCGGATATGCAAGGGAACAGGCTCGGTACCGTCGGCGGCCGCGCGCTCACGCGCTTGCAGCAACCCTTGCTCAAGACCGGAGGCGGCTATCAGGGTGGCGTTTTCGTAGAGCCCATCGATGTCGGCCTGGCTGAGCGGCGCGCAGAAGCACACCACGGCACAGACCTGCTGCTGCCCGCTGGGGCAGGCGAGAACCGAGGCAGTAAGGCCGAGCCCACCAACCAATAAGGCGGCCCAGCGCAAAGGATGGCGCAAAAACACAGCAGGCAAGGACGTCTCCCTAGAACAATAGCGACCGCAGATGGATGGGGCATTCCGCGTCGGGTTGGACAGTGGCCATTGAGCTTGGTTGCAGCGGTGCAAAGGCGCGTCAACGACGTGTTATCTGCCCGACGTATGCGGCTATACCCGCACCCAGCGCTGTCGGGTCCAACCGCTTAGGGCATCGACGCCGAACACCAGCAGCAGCATCGCCAGGATCACCGTGCTGGCCTGTGCTTCCTGGAACAGGCTAAGGCTGACGTAGAGCATCTGCCCCAGACCGCCGGCCCCGACGAAGCCAAGCACGCTGGCCATGCGGATATTGTTTTCCCAGCGGTACAGGCAGTAGGCCAACAGCTGCGGCCAGAGGTTGGGCAGGGTGCCGTAGCAGAATGCGGCGATCTGGCTGCCGCCTTGCAAGCGGATCGCCTCGGCCGGTGCGGTCGGGGTATTTTCCAGGGCTTCGGCAAATAATCGACCGAGTACGCCAGCGGTGTGCAGGGCCAGAGCCAGGGTGCCGGCATTCGGGCCGAGGCCAGCAGCCAGCACCATTAGCGCCGCCCAAACCAGCTCGGGAATGGCCCGTAGGGCATTCAGCAGCAAACGTGCTGCGCTCTGCAGCGGCCAGCCGAAACGCCCGGCGGCGGGCAACGCCAGGAGCAAGCCAAACACCGCCGCCAGCAAGGTGCCGATGGCCGACATGGCCAGAGTTTCCAGCGCCCCCCGGCTGATGGCCGCGAGGTGCTCGGTGCTCAGGTCGGGCGCAAGGAAGCGCCGTACATAGCCGAGCATCTGCGCCAGGCTGTCGCCGCCGACCAGCACGGCGAGGTCGATGCCTAGATAGACGAACGAGGCATACACCGCCACGCCGATAGCCAAGAGCAGCAACAGATTGATCAGCCGGTTCATGCCAACCTCCGGCGCAGCAGGCGGCTGAGCTGATCGGCCAGCAGCACCAATAGCAGGAAGGTCAGCAGCATGCTGGCCACCTCGCCGCCGGCAAACATGCGCAGCGACAGATCGATCTGCTGGCCGAGGCCGCCGGCGCCGACGAAGCCCATCACCACCGAGGCGCGAATCGCGCATTCCCAGCGATACACCGTGTAAGAGGTCAACTCCGCCGCCGCATTCGGCAGGATGCCGTAGGAAAATGCCGTCAATCGGCCGCTGCCGGATTGCAGCAAGGCGTGCATGGGGCGCTGGTCGACTGACTCGTAAATTTCTGCGTAGACCTTGCCGAGCATGCCGCTGTAGGTGATGGCGATAGCCAGTACCCCGGCGGTGGGGCCAAGACCGACGGCGCGCACGAACAATAGCGCCCAGACGATTTCCGGCACGCTACGCAAGAAGATCAGCAGCCCGCGTACCGGCCAACGCAGCAACTGCGCCAAGGCTTTAGGCCGGCCACCACGGGCGGCGGCGGAGAGCGACAAGGCGCGGCTGGCCAATAGGCTCGCGGGGATTGCCAATAGCAGCGCCAGGGCCATCCCCGCAGTGGCGATCGCCAGCGTTTGCAAGGTGGCCTGCAGCAACAGCTCGAGAAACGCCGTGTCATGCGCCGGTGGCCAGAACGCCGCGACAAAGCGGCCCATCTCGCTTTGGCTATCGGCTTGCAGCAGCACGCCCAGATCCAGCTCGCTGAGCTGAATGCCCGGCCACAGCAGGGCCAGTGCCAGCAGGCTGAGCAGCAGTCGCGGCAGGGCAGCCGGGTCGCGCTGGGTGTGGCTTAGCATCGGGGAATCTGCAGGCTCAGACTAACGGCGGGTAGGGGCGGTGAGAGCAGTTGTTCGTTGGCATACAGCGCATCGAGCTGTGCTTGGTCGACTTCAGCGGCCGGGCGGTCGAACAGTATCTGCCCATCACGCAAACCGATCACGCGCGGGAAGTGCGCCAGGGCCAGCTCCACCGCATGCAGGCTGGCGATCAGGGTAACGCCGCTGGCTTCGGCATGCCGACACAGCACACTCAGGGTATGCGCGGCGAGCACCGGGTCCATGGCCGATACCGGCTCGTCGGCCAGCAGCACCTCGGGCGCCTGGTACAGCGCGCGGGCAATGCCAACGCGCTGTAACTGGCCGCCGGAGAGTTGCTGGCACTGGGCGAACAGCTTGTCAGCCAGGTCCAGCTTGGCCAACTCACGCTGTGCGCCGGGAATATCCAACGGGTGCAGCAGGCTCAGCAGACTCTTGGCCAAACCCCACTGGCCGAGTTTGCCGGCCAGCACCGCTGTTACCACGCGTTGGCGCGCGGGCAGCGGCGGTGCCTGATGGACCAGGCCGATACGTGCGCGCAGGCGTTGACGTTGGCGGCCAGAGAGCTGCCAAGGCTGTTCGCCGAGCACGTGCAACTCGCCGCTGCTCGGTTGCAGGGCGGTGGCCAGTAGGTTGAGCAGGCTCGATTTACCGGCCCCGGAGGGGCCGATGATCGCTACCCGCTCGCCCTGCGCAATGTGCAGATCGACATTGCGCAGGGCGTGAGCGCCATTACCGTGCTGCAGCGTCGCCTGAGTCAGGCGTAGGCTCATTTCAGCAGGTCGGCGGCGCGAGCGGCTTCCTCGATGCCTGTGTAGTTCTCAGGCTTGGTTTCGATAAAGCGGCTGGCGGCCTGCAGGTCGAGGATCGCCTTGTGCGCGGGGTTAGCCGGGTCGAGGGCGAGGAAGGCGGCTTTGATTTTGGCCACCAGTGCCGGATCGAGGCTGCCGCGCACGGTCCAGTTGTAGTCGAAGTAGCTCGGGGTGGTGGCGAAGACTTTGACCTTGTTGGTGTCGACCTTGCCGCTGGCAACCAGCTTGTCCCAGACGCTGGCGTTGAGCACGCCGCCATCGACCTTGCCGGCCTGCACCCAGGCGGCGGTGGCGTCATGTGCGCCGGAGTAACCAATACGGCTGAAGTAGCTTTCTGGCTTGATGCCGTCCTGCAGCATGAAATAGCGAGGCATCAGGCTGCCGGAGGTCGACGACACCGAACCAAAGGCGAAAGTCTTACCCTTGAGGTCGGCCAAGGAATTCACATTGGCGTCAGCGGTGATGAACTTGCTGGTGAACTGGGCGTCTTGCTCGCGCTGTACCAGCGGGATCGCGTTGCCGGTTTTTAGGCGTACTTGGACGAAGGTGAAACCGCCAAGCCAGGCCAAGTCCAGGCGGTCGGTGGCCAGCGCTTCGACCACGGCGGGGTAGTCGGCAACTGGGGTGAACTCGACTTTCATGCCCAGCTGTTGTTCTAGGTAGGCGCCCAGCGGTTTGAATTTACGCAGCAGTTCGGTCGGCGCTTCGTCCGGGATGGCGCTGACGCGTAGGGTTTCGGCAGCGTGGGTCAGGCTGGCGGACAGGCACAGGGCGGCGAGCGCCAAGGAGCGTTTAAGCATGAAGATTCTCCGGTTCAATAGCGGAAAAGGTTCTAAGTGACAGCTCAGCAGATCAGCTGGCCGCGTTTCGTCAGGTAATCGACGTGGCGCGATTATAGGGAGCGCTGCGCTAAAGACCAGCGTTGCCAGCAGACCGTTGGAAAACAAGCGGCGTTGGCAATCCTGCGTTTCCACCGGCCTGTTAGAATCCGCGACCTGTTTTCTGATTTGCCGAGAGCCTGACCGATGAGCGAGCCGATCCGCCTGACCCAGTACAGCCATGGAGCCGGTTGTGGCTGCAAGATTTCCCCCAAGGTGCTGGACGTGATCCTCGCCGGTAGCGGTGCGCAGAACCTCGACCCCAAGCTATGGGTTGGCAACGCCTCGCGTGACGATGCGGCGGTGTATGCCATTGACGACGAGCGCGGCGTGGTCTCGACTACTGACTTCTTTATGCCGATCGTCGATGACCCTTACGACTTCGGCCGCATCGCCGCCACCAATGCGATCAGCGACATTTATGCCATGGGCGGCGACCCCTTGATGGCTATTGCCATCCTCGGCTGGCCGGTCAATGTGCTGGCGCCGGAAGTGGCTCGCGAAGTGATTCGTGGTGGCCGCGCGGTCTGTGATGAAGCGGGTATTCCGCTGGCCGGTGGCCACTCCATCGACGCGCCGGAGCCGATCTTCGGCCTGGCTGTGACGGGTGTGGTGAGCAAGCGTCACATGAAGCGTAACGACACCGCCACGGTCGGTTGCCGGCTGTACCTGAGCAAGCCGCTGGGTATCGGCATTCTCACCACCGCCGAGAAGAAAGCCAAGCTGCGGCCCGAAGATGTCGGTCTGGCATGCAAGTGGATGTGCACGCTGAACAAGCCCGGCAGTCGTTTTGGTAAGCTCGCCGGGGTGACCGCAATGACGGATGTCACTGGCTTCGGTCTGCTCGGCCACTTGCTGGAAATGGCTGATGGCGCCGGCCTCACCGCGCAGCTTGATTACGCTGCCGTGCCGCGTCTGCCAGGCGTTGACTACTACCTGGCCGAGGGCTGCGTGCCCGGCGGCACGCTGCGTAATTTCGAGAGTTACGGCGAGAAAATCGCGCCCATCAGCGAGGCGCAACGCAATCTACTCTGTGACCCGCAGACCAGTGGCGGCCTGCTGGTGGCCGTCACCGCAGAGGGTGAGACCGAGTTCCTCGCGTTGGCCAGCGAGTTGGGCTTGAACCTAGCATCCATTGGTCAGCTGGTTGCGCGACAGACTTACGCGGTAGAGGTGCTCTGATGCGCGACAACAGCAGCGACTACCGCGACATCTTTCTCAATGACCGAGCGATGATGGATGCCCGTGCTCCGGTGGAGTTCCTCAAGGGCGCCTTCCCTGGCGTGCTCAACCTGCCGCTGATGGACGATAGCGAGCGGCAGAAGGTTGGCACCTGCTACAAGCAAAAAGGTCAGGTCGCGGCCATCGAGCTGGGCCATCAGTTGGTCAGTGGCGCGGTCAAGGAGGAGCGTGTCGCGGCCTGGAGTGCCTTCGCCAAGGCTAATCCAGACGGTTACCTGTACTGTTTTCGCGGTGGCCTGCGCTCGCAGATCACCCAGCAGTGGCTCAAGGAGGCGGGTATCGAATATCCGCGGGTGATCGGCGGCTACAAGGCCATGCGCAGTTTCTTGCTGGAGACCACCCTGCAGGCGGTGGCCGAATGTAAGTTCGTCATCGTCGGCGGCATGACCGGCACCGGCAAAACCGAAGTGATCAGCGCGCTGAGCAACAGCCTGGACCTGGAAGGCCACGCCAACCATCGCGGTTCCAGTTTCGGCAAGCGGGCCACCGGCCAGCCGGGGCAGATCGATTTCGAGAACCGCCTGGCCATCGATATCCTTAAGCAGCGCGCCGCCGGCACCAAGCAATTTGTGCTGGAGGACGAGAGCCGCTTGGTTGGCACCTGTTCGCTGCCGCTGGAGCTGTACCAGGGCATGCAAAATTATCCACTGGTGTGGCTGGAAGACAGCTTCGCTGGCCGCGTCGAGCGCATTCTTGGTGATTACGTGACCCAGCTGTGCGCCGAGTTTATCGAGGTGCATGGCGTCGATGATGGCTTCCATCTGTTCGCCGAACGTTTGCTGCAAAGCCTGAGCAATATCCAGCGGCGCCTGGGCGGCGAGCGCTATCAGCAGCTGCTGACGACAATGCAGGCGGCGCTGGACGAGCAGCAGCGCAGTGGCAATGTTGACCTTCACCGTGACTGGATCGAAGGGCTGTTGCGTGAGTACTACGACCCTATGTATGACTTCCAGCGCGAAAGTAAAAGCCCGCGTATTGAGTTTGCTGGCGAGCAGGCCGCGGTCATCGCTTACCTGAAAGAGCGACAAGCTAACGCCTAGACAAGTGAGTACCTGAGCCCAGGTTGTGGGCTCAGGGGTTAAAACACCGAAGTTAGCGCGGGTTTGCTCGTTATGCCTGAGTTGCTGTCTGCAAAATAAGCATGAGCTGATGTCGACTTGCGGCCGGCCTTACAGGGGAGGCGATTCAGCTCTTGTCTTTTTCAAGGACGCGTTGGTAGCTGCTGACCTTTTCAAGGGTGCGGATATAGCGCTCGATGTGTGGGAATTCATGTCCATCTTTTAGGCTGTTCAGTGCCCCCTGTACGACGAAGCCCAGCATAAAGTCTGCACCGGTCAGGCGCTCTTCCACCAGGAAGTTCCTACCTTCAAGGTGGTTGTTTATATGGGCAAACACCTTGTTGAATTCAGTCTCCGCGTAGCTGTTTAGAAACTTCAGGTCGGTACCTGACTGGGTTTCAAACTGATTAAATATTTTCAGTAGAAAAGGCAGCATGGCTGAGCTTTCTGAAAAATGAATCCACGTCAGGTAATCAATGTATTCAGCTGAACCTTCAGCCGGCGCCAAGTGAGGCGCAAAGCGCTTAATCAGCACTTCCACCATCGCGCCAGACTCGGCAATTATCTGTCCGTCTAGCTCAATGACAGGCGATTTGCCGAGGGGGTGGATGGCTTTCAGTGAGGCAGGGGCTAAATGAGTTTTTTCATCGCGCGTGTATTTGATGAGCTCATAGGGCTCACCTATTTCCTCCAGTAGCCAAAGGATGCGAATGGAGCGTGATGCATTCAGGTGGTGAAGTTTTATCATCGGTTTAGCTCCGTGGGATGTACCGAACACTTATGTGCGGTGATGCTGGCCAGGTAATTTGGTTGTCGTAGCGCGTATGCTACGCGCACAATAGTCAACCGGTCTACTATAGGCTGGCTCAGCCCGAGGCAGGCTCAATGTGTCATGCTTTTGTTGCCGGGTAGGGCCCTCAATTGAGGTCTGAGGTGGGTGGTGTGGAGGGAGTATTGCTATAGTAGAGCGTTGAGATCCTCTGTAGACGACTGGTCTAATTTACTGGTAACCTGCCCCGATGAAGCAAAACTACGATAATACACGCCAGCATTTACTCGACACCGGCCATCGGATGATGGTCGTGAAGGGCTTTACGGGCGTGGGCCTTAACGAGATTTTGCAGGCCGCCAGCGTGCCTAAGGGCTCGTTCTACCATTACTTCAAGTCCAAAGAACAATTCGGGCAGTCCTTGCTTGAGGATTACTTCCGCAATTACTTGGCGAACATGGACGAGCGTTTCGCGGTGACCGGCAATACGGCCCGCGAACGACTCATGGGCTATTGGCAGAAGTGGCTGGATAGCTATTGTGAACCCTGCGATGAGCAGAAGTGCTTGGTGGTGAAGTTGAGCGCTGAAGTGGCGGATCTTTCCGAGTCCATGCGCCTTACGCTGCGCGACGGCGCAGATCAAATTATTGACCGTATCGCAGCCTGTATCGAGCAGGGGCAGCGTGACACGTCCTTACCTCAGGGTGATGCTTACCGCACGGCCACAGCTCTTTATCAACTGTGGCTCGGGGCCAGCCTGCTGAGCAAGCTGCACCGTAATAGTCGGTCGTTGGAAAACGCCATGGCCACGACCCAGACCATGCTGGCCTCTGATAAGGCCTGATGGCGAGATTGCCCACCCTGTAGGTGGGCTATTTTTACTTGCCTAATAGCCGACTGGTCTAATTATTAGCCTTGATACAACTGCCTTTTCACACCC
>TARA_R110000868_G_scaffold74710_2_pt1 | contig 10558 bp, 6 predicted proteins | sample TARA_R110000868 | Tara Oceans TARA_R110000868 (sample SAMEA4397489) | marine metagenome | biome: Polar Biome; feature: [SRF] surface water layer (ENVO:00010504); material: water (ENVO:00002006), including particulate matter (ENVO:01000060) such as... | depth 5 m | reverse complement strand
AACAAGTTCAACCGCATCAACAGAATCAACAAGTTCAACCGCATCTAATGAAGAAATTGACGCTCTAATGTCTGGCGGTACAGTTTCTGGTTCACCATCTTTTACGTATAGTTATTATTCTGTAATCAGAGATGGGCCACTCGGCCTTACAATTTATACTACTATTTTCCCATCAATAGACGGAAAGCCTACAAGTTCAGACTTAGATGAAGAGTATCCTCCTTTTACTAGGTCTACCACATTAGTAGGCGCTGGTGGATATAGAACTGTTGCAGAAGTAGAGAGGTACCTTAAGGAGGACGCTCAACAAAAAGGGTTCACCCCAGAGAACGGAATTGTTTACCCAAAAGAAAATACTGTAGCATATTATTATACTATAGTAGGTGAGCCTATAGGGTATTATTTTTCAAAAAAATTAGGAGGAAATACAGAAATTGATGAATCTTCAATAGAAAACTATAATAATTCTATTGAAGCCAATGAAAACGATGGGAGTCTTACTTTAACTCTTAGTATTGAAAATAATAATCCAAATCTACCAAGTTTTGAGAGGTTATTTGTTTTGGAGCCTGATGAAGCAGTGGATTCTTTAAGAGATTTAGAGTTTGATGCTGAAGATTATGAGGAAGTATTAACAAATTACGGAGATGAGATTGTCATAGACCAATCTACAGGACTAGTCAAGCAGTATCCAAAAGTTAGCGAATATACAGTGTTTAATGTAACAAATAATATTTCCCTCCCAAACTTTACAGCATCAACTAGAAATGTCAACACTCTTAAGGAAGCCTACGAACGAGTTCAATATCAACATGGCAGGCCGTTTGAAATTGATGGAGTTGAGTATCCTGCTGCAGGAACGACCCTAACAGAGCAGATTATAATTGACTCTAATGGAAATGAAGTTATCAATTTAATAACAGGAGAAATCCCTTCGACTGAAAGCGGTAACGTTGAAGAATCTGAGGCGCTAGAAGATATACCTGTTGGAAATCTAGATGTTCCTAGAAGCACAAGTTTTGGAGGTGAGTTAGGAGCTATATTTAAAGAGGTTGGTCAAGGAATATCTGAAGACCTATCGAATACACTCTCCTCTCTTCTCGCTGTAAATCCACTAGATATAGGTTTGACAAATATACAATATCTAAATAAATACTTATTACCAGAGTTAATTTTAGGAAAAAGAGAATTGGTAAAACAGATAATGACAATGTTATTTGGACCTAAAGAGCTGATGAGCGAAGACCCAGAAACGCAAGAAAAACTATTAAACTCTGCGGCTTGTGGCGAATCTATGTTTTCTGTAACTAACAATCCTAGCGAAACAGATAGGCAGTTAGAATTTAATAGAGTCGAACTAAAGGAACAGTTAAAAAAGGGAAAAATAGAATTATTTATATCTTGTCAAAAAGTAGAAATATCATTACCAGAAAATTTTATAGAGGAATTTGATTTAGTTCCATCTGAAATTTCTGGCATACCTGAGGCTAACAGGCCAAATCCAGCAACATCATTCACTTTGTTGTCTAACTTTATGCAAAACGAAGTTCAAGCTCAAAGAAATGCAGCAGATGGAAATCAAGTTAAAAAAAGTTTTTTCCAAATATTAATGGATAAAATATTACAATATATAAGTGTGGCATTTTCAGTAAACCCACTTATAGAAGAAGTTTTTTCTTTCATAAATAGAGAACTTTCAAAGACTGGTCAGCCTAATGTTAATCCATCAGAAATATTATCTAGCCCTTGTGAAATAACCAATGCTTGCAAAAGTGAAGATAAGGAAGAGTTTAAAAAGAAATCTGCCTTTTCACAAAGCTTGATAGACTCTCTTTACGCTTTAGCTTTATCTATGTTATTAGAAAAACTTTTATCTGAAATAAAGCCTAAAATAAAAAAGCTAATACAAGAAAAGGCTTTAGAAAAATTAATAATATTAAGAAAAAGAATGTTAGCAAGATTTAGTATGTTAGAAAATGCTAGCAAGTTATCAGATTTAGCATCCAAGGCTGCAGCGCACAAAAGTGCTCTTGACAATAGTGGGATTAGTGATATATTTAACTTTTCTAATAGAACATAAAAAATATTATCTAATATTTATAATTATGGGATGCATAAAGCCAAATAAAAAACTACAAAACTCTGATGGGCTAGCTAATTTTGTTTCATTTCTTTTTGAATTTGATAAAATTAGAATTCCTAAATTGGGTTTATTTCAAATATTACTATCAGACTTAAGACCAGGATTAGACAGTGATTTAATGGCTTCAAATATAATATCTAAATTTGAAAAGATAGGAATTCCTTCTGGCGCGCTAAATGGTGGAGCTAGTAATGTTATGGAAGAATATACTAAAGTTATTACTGATGAGATTGTAGATTCAATACAGTCAGATATGAGAATAGATATAGCAGTAGATACAGGTATGTTAATACAGAGTAATGGAGCAAATGCAGGAGGCCCAGTTGTAAGTGCAGGCCAAAACATACTTCCTCATGGAGGAAATGCAGTTGCTACTTAATTAATTAATTATTATGAAATGAAAAAAGAAGTTAAAAAATCAAAAACACAATTATTAAGAGATTTGCAAGATGTTGTTGATAGTTTTAATGAAAAAAAGAAAGTTGTAGATTTTATGTTAGATGAAATAGATATTTTAGAAAAAAAATATCATCAATTAGTTAGTGAAATAAAAGACAATAAATAGAAAATATGTTACCTGATTCTCTCTCAAAATATATAGGACATTCAGTACAGCAACAAGTTGCCACAGCTAGTAGTTCTCAAAGTTCTAGTAATAAAATAATATATTTAGGTGAGGTTGTAAGTAATATTGATTCTTCAAAAATGGGAAGAATTAAAGTTAGATTAGTAACAAAAGATGAAAAAAACAATATAATAGTTGCAGGAAAAGACAAGGACAATCCAGAAGCAATTGAAGAAGGGGTGGTAGCATTTCCTTTAATTCCTGATTTTTTCAGTTCTATACCAGAACCTGGGGAATTAGTTTATATATTATTTGCAAACCCAACAAAACCAGATAATGATAGGTATTATATAGGGCCAATTAGAAGCATTAAAAACCCAACGACAAAAAGTGAACTTGCTAGCTCATCTGTTAGGCTGTTTAATTCTTCAAGTTTTAATGGAGAAAAAGGAGCTCAATCTGAAAACTCTTCAACTGTTGATAATAATGAAAAATATATTTATATAAAAGGAAAAGAAGATTCTGACATTATATTTAAATCTAGAGAGGTGCTAATAAGAGCGGGAGCATTCGACGAAAATTCAGCTAACTTTAGTTTAAATGAAAATACAAAGTGTTATATCCAAATGAGACAAACGAGCACCACATTACCTCCAGAAGGCATAGTTCCTTCAAGGCAAAAAGACTGGTCTCAAACAAATATTGTAGGCTCTAATATAAATTTAATATCATCAGATTCAGATGGAGCAAAAAATAGAACGTTAAATCCTGATGGAAGTTTATTACTACCCAATATAGAAGCTGAAACAAATAGCAATCTGGAAATATATGGAGAAGAAGCAAAAAAATTACATCCTTTAGTTTTAGGAGACGAATTAGAAAAGTTATTACAATTGATAATAAGGTTTTGTCTACAACATATACATCAGCCACAAAGCCCAGTGTCTCCTGAATTTGATGAAGTTGATTATGTTTCTGAACTAAAGTCTTATCAAGATGCTACTGTTATGGCAAAAATACTCTCTAATTCTGTAAGGACAAATTAACTTGTTCTTACCAATATGTCTGTATCAGGATATCTAATTTCAAACATAGATAAAGGAGTTGATAATATAGAATTATCTATATAGTTTATTAAAGTTTTTCTAGCACCAGAATTGTTGATATTATCAGAAGTGTTTGGGTTGTTATTTAAATATACACTAGGACCATCTGCTTGAGTTATTAAAGTTGAAGAGTATCTTCCTCCTTCTAAGTTATATGCCTTGATATCCACTACGTTTATGACACCAGGAATATCTCTGAGATTATCTGTTAATTGAGATATGTATATAGGCTGATTCATATCCCACTCATCAACGTTAAAATATTTTTTCATATTCTGTAGAGCTTCTAATCTAACTTCGTTTGCATTGTAACTTTTGTCTGTCAATAAATCTATCTCAAACATTAAGTTAATAACTTTTGCTCCGTTTATTTCAACATAATCATTTATCATTCTATATCTTGAAAGATATTGCACCATATTGTCCTTTGTTACGCTGGTTGAGTTTTCTGTTAATTTCCCATTTCCATCTTTAGATATTATATATATTTGAATTTTATTATCATTAATTTTGGCTCCAACTCTAAATGGAACCCCAAATTTTCCTGGCATTTGCTTTACTCTAGCTAAATAATCTGGTATAGTCATACATCTTTCTTGTGCCGCGAAATTGCTTGATGCTGCATATCTTATTTCTTGTGAAGTTGGAGTGCCTTTACCTCCTAATGCAGGAATGACATTAGTTGCTCTTGTAGAAGATAAAACCGCATCATTCTTTGATGCGTCTACTCCTAATATTATTGCGTTTATATTTGAAACTGAACCTAAAACTCTAGCTCCTATATTAGTTGATTCACCACCACCAACTCTATACTTAACAAACAAAGTGTTTCCTGCTGGTAATTTTGAGCCTAAAGAAGTGTTATTAAACATTTTTTTATAATTAATATCACCAGCATTAGTTATTGTAAGGTTATTTAAATATTCTGCATAAGCGTCAACATTAGGAGTTCCTGAGCCAAAAGTCAAAGAACAACTTCCATCTGATGAAAACTCTTTAGTAAATCTCCTGTTAACTTCAACCCAAGACCCAGCAGAAGATTCTGAGTCAGAGTCTTTATTTATAAAAACCTTAGAATCTGCCAAATGTTCTACTTCATAGTATTTATTTTCAAAATTTTTATAATCTGCATATGTTGGAGTAAAAGACGGGTCTGTACTAGGATATGCTATTACGTCTAAAATTTCTAAAACATCATTTCCAGGTAAAAATATTTCTAAAAATTGCGTATTAGAATCTTGTTCTGTAGTAATTCTTTTAAAAATTGTCGTAGTACCAGCAACACAAAACTCCCTTTTAGTAATTTTATATTCTATTATATTTTGTGAAGCATCAAAAACTGGCTCCACAATTCTATTGGCAGCACCAGTTTCTGAATAGTCACTTGAAAAATCTATTTGATTTTGAGTTTCAAAATTTTGTCCACCACCCCCTATTCGAAATCCAGGTCTATATATTGGTAAATATTGAACATCTGGACCACTACTAGTTATGGGAACCCTAATAACTACATCTACTAACGTAGAAGAGCCCTTTTTTCCAGGGACCTTATACCCTAAAGTTTTGGCTAATCTATATACTGAACTTGGCTCTTTTGTTCCATCTAAAAAAAGTTCATTAAATCTTTTGTCTGTATAATAAGATAGCAAATCAGAAACATATGCCAATAAGTCAACAAGCGCCATACCAGCACTACTGACATTAAAATCTTGCCACTCTTCTGGGAAGTAAACTTTTAATATACTATCTATATCATTAGATATAGAGTCAAAATCCCTATTTAAATAATTTTGTTTTTTTATTTCTGGCATATCCTATTATTATTATTATTATTATTATTATTATTATTATTATTATTATTACTGCACATCATGTTCTCTTGGTATATTTAGAGTTATAGAGTCTTTTACTTCATAAAAATTCTTTATTGTAAAAAATATTTTTATTGATAAAAAGTTATTATCAGCGTCTTCAGAGAAAATTACGTTATCTACAATTATTTGAGGTATAAACTCTTCTATCTTTTCTTCTATTTCTAGTTTAAGTTGTTTTTGTGAAAAATCATCTAAAGGCTCCATTAGATAGTCATAAATAGGAGAATATACATTGTTTCTCATTACTCTATGCCCTCTTTTTGTAGTCATTAATGAAATTAAATCATCTTTCAAGGCCTCGTCTGTTGTTTTGTTAACGTCAAAAACCCCACCCTTTATCGTTTCTTTAAAAGGAAACTTTATATTTATACCTCTTGCCATTCTTTATTTATTATATAAATAAATAGTAAAAGCAAAAAAAATAAAGACTTTTTTCGAATACTATTTATATTTGTATAATAAATATGATTTTTTAAATAATTAAAATGGGAAGATTTCGAATATATCCTAATAAAAGTAACACTATAGCTAGTGGGTTTTATGAACAATTTAATTCTGGATACAATCCTGGAGCTCTACTATGGTATGGTGAGAGTTCTAATAGAGCTAGCATTTCAAGGCATTTAGTGCAGTTTAACTTAGATGAATTACAGTCTCAAATAAACTCAAAAGATATAAATCCAAACTTTGTTTCTTCTTATAGGCTAAAAATGACAAACGTAATACCAGATGATGAATTATTAGATTCTGATTTTGAATTTGCAAAAAGAAAAAAAAGAATTGCAACATCATTTGACCTGGTAGCATTTCCAATAAATAAATATTGGGACCAAGGCAGGGGCTATGACTTATTGGGTACTGAATTTATAAAAGTAGCAGAAGGAGATACTAATTTAACTGGTTATTCTAATTGGAATTATGCAACAAGTATAGCTCAATGGGACGAGCCAGGCGTATTTACTAATCCAACAGGCTCAACTGCTGTTACACAATATTCTACTCAACATTTTGACAAAGGAGATGAAGATATGGATATGGACGTTACCGATATAGTAAAAGATTGGTTGAGTGGCGGTTCGCAAAATAATGGTTTTGCTATAGCTTATGCTAGAGAGTATGAACTAATAACTGGAAATACTAGATATTTGTCAAGATTTTTTACGGAAAAAACTAATACAGCATTTAAACCATATATAGAAGTGGTGTATGATAGTCAAATAGTAAGAGACGATAGATTGAGAGTTGCTAATGATAGGGTTTCAAGATTGTTTTTAAACGTTTATAGTGGTAATACATCGGCAAATTATTTTTCTGCAGGAACAGTTTCTATAAAAACAGTTTCTAATGTAGACGTTTACACAGGATTAACTCCAACTTTATTGACAAAGGGATTTTATTATGTTGATATATTAATGAGCTCAGGAACGAAGTCGCAAAGATATAAAGACGTTTGGAATGATGTCACATTCAATCCAGGAGTAGATAAACAAAATTTTGAACAAACATTTCAAATTTTAGGAAGTTATTATAATAATTATCCAAAAGAAACTAATGATTATGTTGTTGACTTATACGGCATATCTAATAATTCTATAATTAAAAAAGGTGAAACTATAAGAGTTTATGCCGACACTAGAGTTAATTATAGCACAAAATCTCCAAATGAATATTATGGACTAGAATATAGACTTGTTCAAAATCAGATAACAGAAATTATACCTTGGTCAAAATTTAATACTATTGTAATAGATAATTGTTCTAAATCATTTATAGATATAGATACTTCATGGTTACTGTCTAATCAAAATTATAAAATAGAGCTTAGAGTTAATGAATTAGGTACAAAAAAAATACTAAAAGAAGACATATATTTCTCTATTGAAATAGATTAAAAGTTGACTTTTTTTAAAATTTAACTATCTATTAAATGTATAACTAAACAATTTTGATGTCAGAAAGTATTAAAAAAATAAAAGTTGAAAAAGATATAAATATAGGTGTATATTTCACAAATGTATATGCAGACTTATCTTTAGTTAGACAAAGTTTTCAATCTAACGGAAATTCAGGCGTAGTAAGAGGGCCTTGGAATGAACTGTTTAAAGTAGAAGAAGAATCTTACGGTTTAATTGGAAATGATAATGAAATAATTGAACTACTTGAAAAAATAGACGGCTCTTACTTTAGGAGAAAGCCCTTAAGTACAGAGTATGAATTTTTAACTGAAGAAGAATCTAAAAGAGTTATAAAAGGAAAAAAATATTCTATAAATTATCAAGGACTAGTATTAGATATAGACCAAATAAGTGCTAAATCTTTTTTTAAAATTGAAGGTGATGTAGTGTCTGGTTCAAGCTCTTATACTGGCGTGTTTTTTAAAAAGGAAAAAGAACAAGATTATAATGTTGACATATCACTCATAAGGAGTTTTGACACTTTAGACACTTTAAGTGTAAAAAATAATCCACTATCAGAATTTCCCACTCAAGAATCTGAAACAGGTGTTGTAATTGGCACTTTATACGCAAGACAAAAGATATTTGATGAAAATGGAGATAAAGTAAAAATACCTTTAAGAAACGTACCTGTTGCAATATTTAATCAGTCAGATAAATTTCCAACAACAGCATCTATTGATGATGAAGGAAATAGAATAACTCTTAATATTTTAGAAAACTCAAAAAGATGGAACTACCCAGATGACTATTCTTATGTTGCTGATGTTGGTTCAAAAGAGGCTGAAAATTTTTTAGGAGAACTTGATTCAGAAGGTCTTAAAAATACCGAAGGTATATTAAAAAGTGTAAACTCTTTAAACGTACCAGAAGAATATTTATATTCTACTATAACAGATGAAAATGGAGAATTTATAATAGAAAATGTCCCAACTGGAAATAGGGTATTATTGTTTGAAGTTGACCTATTGAAACAGGGAATGACGAAAGATGAAGTTCAGTTGAACTATTTTCCATATCCAACCTCAATAAGCCCAAATGTTGATAGCGTTCCTCATTTTTATTTCAGACAAATACCAGTGGGAGTAGGACCTTCTTGGGGCTCTTTCCAGTCTGGATATACTCAAGTTGACATAGTCGCAAGTATAGATATGAGAAGATGGAGTACTTATTATATATCGCCTATAGTAAGAGATGGGGAAAATCTTTCACAATTATTGGCGGGAGGTAATTTTGAAAGTCTAAACGTATTGGTAAAAGACATGACGAAAGAAGGTTATCCACTAGCTAATGAAATTGCTGAAGTTTTAGACATACATAGCAGAGATGAATCTAAAAGAGTTGGTTGGTATACCGAGGTTAAAACAACAAAATATAAGGCACAATATAGAGGAGATGGGTTTCAAGCATTTAAATTACCTGCAAATCTATATGACCCAAATGGAAGCGCCTCTTATAACTCTGGACGGACAAAATTAAGGTCTCAAAAGGGAATTTGGCTATCTTGCTATCAAATGAAAATGCTATATGGAAGCGATGTAGAAACAGTATTATACAGAGCTACAGGATTTATAAGACGGGAAATAACATCAAATGAATTATTTCAACAAAAGTCTAGTCATTTTGACGTAAATAGAGGTCCTGGGAATGGAAAAGAAGATGCGACTGGCAATGGACCACAAAGCTCAATAAACACTTTTCCTTACGAGAGGCCTTGGACAATAAATTATCCAAATAAATATCAAATACCAAGAATTCCTAAAGTTAGTACGGAAAATAGAGACGTAAACGGAAAGATACAGCCTAGATATGTAGATGGAGATATGCCAGGTCTTTTTGTATATCCTGACGAAGAAAAAAATGTAGGTCATGGATATGCTTCAATGAGAGGTCTTGACTCAAATGACAATCTTTTTAACAGATTTGGAACAACTATTACTAGAAGTAGAATATATAAATATGAACAAGGTTCAAGGTGGGATGACGAGTGGTCTAATGGATTTAGACCTCAATATCATCAAAATACCTTTACTGAAGACTATATAGTAAAAGACGGAGAGGGATACCAAAGGGTTGAGGCAGGATTTTCTTATTGGCTAAAGCCAGAAGGTTGGGGTAGAGTTAATGCTCAAGGTTGGGGAGATTATATGTTAGATTCAGATATAAATTCAAAATACCCGCCAACTGCAAATAATGGTAATAGCACTTCACTTATTCCAATAACCTATTTAAATAGCGGAACGTTCAGAAGTGGCGAACAAATATGGCTAAGTTTAGATGCTACTTTACCACGTTGGCTCAGAGGAGGCTCCTTAGACATATATAGAGTAGTAGACGATACTGTAGATGACTTGATAGTGCCAAGGCCTCCTGAAATTAAAAAATATTTTCAACTAAATGTGAATACTCTTTTGGCAGCAAATGACAAAGAGTCTAATGATAAAACTAAGTTAAGAATTGAAGATATTAAAAAAAATGACGCAACACATTTTGCAAGCGCAATGAAGATTTATATAAGAAACGATGGAACTATAGATAGAAAAGTTAAAATAGATGGAGTTTCAAATCTGCTCGCAATAGGTCAAACAGCAAGTTATTCTATAAGTAGCAACAGTAGTATTATTTTTCAATCAAATTCTGGTTTTGATGAAATAGAAAATACTTATAATCAATGTAGATATGAAATTTACTTTCAAACAGATGAAATACCTAAGTCTGGGGTTGTTAAATCTAATGTAATTGCGGTATCTAAAGACGGCAAGCCTAACGGAGAGGTGGAAGTAGGATATATGCAATCTACCATTACGGGTAGTCACGGTCCAATAGCCACTAAAAATAGCGGCAAATTTAAAAAATGTGGAAATAATTTCACTAGAAATAGAACGCACTACCTTGATGGAGTCATACTTCTCAAT
>TARA_R110000868_G_scaffold129972_1_pt1 | contig 10558 bp, 11 predicted proteins | sample TARA_R110000868 | Tara Oceans TARA_R110000868 (sample SAMEA4397489) | marine metagenome | biome: Polar Biome; feature: [SRF] surface water layer (ENVO:00010504); material: water (ENVO:00002006), including particulate matter (ENVO:01000060) such as... | depth 5 m | reverse complement strand
TGTCCCGGGCGTTCGCACGTCCCGGGCCAGCCCCGCCCGCTCCAGCAGCCGGATCAGGCCGTAGCCCCAGTCGCTCTGGCCGGGATACAGGCCGATCCGGGCCGAGCCGGGCCAGGCATGATGGTTGTTGTGCCAGGCCTCGCCCATGGTCGGGATGGCGGCCCAGGGCACGTCGTGGGCCTGAACGCCCGCGCCCTCGACCCGCCACGACTGCGGCCCCCGGCGATGGGCCAGATGGCCGACGAACCAGTGGCCGGTGACCGAGGCCGTGATCCGGGCACAGACGCCCCAGACCACGAAGCCCCAGCCGCCCAGCAGATACAGACCGACCGCGATCGGCAGCTGCTGCAACATCCAGGTCCGCTCCAGAAAACGATAGAAGCGATCCCGTCCGACCCGGCCCAGATCGAAGGCCGGCGGATGGTCGAGCTCCAGCCGGGCGTGCATCTGCCAGATTGCATCGACCGGCATCGACCGCCGGTGGGCCAGATAATCGTGGCAGTCGCTCTGGCGCTGGGCCCAGTCGCGCAGATCATGGGTGCGGATCATCCAGAACGGCCCGCTCATGCCCACGGCGGTCCCGACCCAGACCAGCCCGTGCTCCAGCCATAGCGGACAACGGAAACTGCCGTGGATCAGCAGCCGGTGAAAGCCGACCGAATGCCCCAGCAGCAACCCCGCCCCGGTGGTCAGGGCGAACACCGCCAGCGCTCCGGGACTGATGGTCAGCGGTCCCAGCACCAGGGTGGCCAGCAGCATGGAGCCGTTCCACAGCGAATGCACAGGATCCCAGACCACCCGACCCGCGACCGGACTGCATCCGGGTGTCTCGACCAGGCTGTTCACGGCACAGGGGTCTGGATCATCGCTCATCGGTCCGTCCCGCCGCGCTGATAGGCCATCCACCATAGACCCCAGCCAGCGACGGCCCCGGCCAACGCACCGGCTCCTCCCGCAATCCAGTGAGGGATCGCAAGAAGCCAGATCAGGCCCACCAGTCCTGCCCCTCCGGCCACGGCGACCGGCCAGCCCCGCAGTCCGAGAGCATGAAGGCCCGCCCAGATCGGGAAACCGACGATCACGCCTCCGATAACCCAGACGGCAAAGGCCCATGGAAATAAGATCAGGGCCGGACCCAAGAGCTGTATTTGCATCGTCGCAACAATGAGGAACAGGAACAGGAATACAGTCGCGCTTGAGCCAAACAGGCTCAGGCCCAGTAACCCCCAGGCCATCACGCCCCCGGTCAGGCGGGTCTTCGCCGCTCTTTGTTTCATATCCAGCCTCCTAGGTAATTAGTTCTTGACTTAAATACCTAATCGAAGAGGCTGGCAAGCCCTTAGCAAATCGCTTAAATACATCCCCATGCAACGTGTGTTTGAAGCCCTGTCGTCCGGCGTCCGGCGCAAGATCCTCGCCTATCTGGCCCATGCTGACCTGACCGCCGGAGAGATCTCGGCCCGGTTCGACATGTCCAAACCGGCCGTGTCCCAGCATCTGTCGGTGCTGGAGAACGCCGGCCTCGTGCGCAGCGAAAAGCGTGGCCAGTTTGTCCACTACAGCCTCGTGCCCGACCATCTGGCCAACACCCTGAACGCCTATGCCCAGGAGGTCTGCCCGGTCTCGAAGCCGATCAAGGCTGAAAGCGCGGCCCTGGCGAAGGGCAAGAAAGCCAAGGGCTGATTCCCGCCGGTTCCTGGCGACCGTTGCCGGTTCAATCGGCTGCGGGGCAGTCCAGCGGTTCCCGGTAGGAGACGGCAGAGGGATCGAGCCTGCGGGCCGTGGTCATCTCCGCCTCGGCTTCGTCGCAGCGTCCGATCGATGCCAGCGCCGTGGCATAGCTGTGGTGGAAGGTCGCTTCGTTCGGCTCCTGCTCGACCGCGCGCTGACAAAAGCCGATCGCCTCCGGGCCCCGGTCCGCAAGCGTCAGATAGTAGCATTGGTTGTTCAACAGGCCCGGATGGTCCGGGCTTCCGGCCATGGCCTGGGCGTTGTGATCCAGCGCCCCGGCAATATCACCAAGGTTTTTCAGCACGGAAGCCCGCTGGGAATGCGCGACCCAGTCGGTCACGGGCAGGCGCTGGAACGCCGCCAGGGCCGGTTCGAAGGCCGGGTCGTTGCCTGCCTTCAGCAAGGGCAGGATCAACGTCAGGATCAGGCTGCGGGGCTCGTCGCCCACGGAATACAGGCCCCGGGTTTCGGGCGGGAGGGTCGGGTCCTCCGACAACAGCCTCCACGCCATCCGGGCGTCGTCCAGCGCCTCCTTGTCCCGACCGACATGGCGATAGGCATCGCCCCGAAACGCGTGGAAATGCGCATCGGAGGACACGGTCTGGCCTGGCATCCGCGCCGCGTCATACAGGCGAACGGCCTCGGCAAAATTTCGCGCCAGATAGGCCTGGGTGCCGAGGTTGATCATGGCCCAGCTGTGAGCCGGGCTGCCCGGGGCGGTGGCGTCGGCGCAGGCCTGGTAGTTGCTGGTCCGGCAGGCCGGTGGTGGCTGAACCTCCTTGGCCTGTGGAGTCGGGGCGGCGGCCAGGGTCAGGGCCAGACTGAGAAAAAACATCATATCCGCACCAGTTTCAGGTCCTGATAGTCGTACGAGAAATCGATATCCGGCGAGACGCCCTTGACCGTGGCCCGCACCGGGTGGCCGTCCTCCAGTTCGAAGGTGATGAAGGCGTCCTCCTCGCGGGTGTCGGGGAAGCGGGTGCGCATCGTGTCGCCGTCATAGGGTTCCAGCGGGCCCTGCAGGGCCGGGTTGTGGGTGAAGCTCAGCCACAGTTGCAGGTCGTGGGCCTCGATGGTGACATCCCCGTACCAGGGATCGCGCCACGTCCCGGCATAGGCTGACAGCGGCAGGGACGGCGGGGCCCCGGCGGCCTGTTTGGCGTCGATCTCGACCGCGGCGGCCAGGGATTTGGCGATGCCCTCATCGTTGCGCGTCACCGAGTCGGCGACCCAGTCGAAATCGGTCTTGGCCATGCAGATGTCGGTGATGCCCGAGCGCAGGGCCCGCAGCAGATGGCTCTCCTCGGCATTGGAGAAGACCGAGAAGCCGACGTTGCGGCCGGGAATCAGCATCGTCGCCGAGATGCCGCCGGGTGATCCGCCACCATGGCTGACCAGCCGTTCGCCGCGATAGTCCTGCACCGACCAGCCCATCGCATAGGTGGCGGCGATGGCGCGGCCGGGCAGGGCCGCGGTCGGCCCTTCGGACGAGTTGACGATGACGTTGGGCCGCCACATCTCCTTCGCCGTCGCCTCCGAGAACAGCCGGCTGCCGTCGGGCAGAGCCCCCATGGCCAGCCGCACCGCGATCCATTTCGACCAGTCGGCGGCGCTGGCGCAGAGGCCGCCCGCCGCCGCCGCCGAATCCCAGTTCCAGATGGCGGCGATCGAATCGGCGATCGGCCGCATCGGCCCCTGGTAGCGCAGCGGCGGCCCGGTGCGGGCGTGCGGCAGGGCCGATTTTTCCGAGTCGGCCAGGCTGGCCATCGGCACCGTATCGCCCATGCCGACCCGGTCGAGGATGCGCGTCTGCACGAAATCCTCCCAGCGCTGGCCCGAGGCCGCGGCCAGCACCTCGCCGGCGACCACGAACATCAGGTTGCAATAGTGATAGCCGGCGCGGAAGCCATGTTCGATCGGCACGAACGGCACCCGGGCCATCACCGCCTCGCGGCTCCGGTCGCTGTTGGGCCAGAACAGCAGGTCCCCGGCCCCCAGGCCGAACCCGGCCCGGTGGCTCAGGGTGTCGCGCACCGTGATCCGCTCGCCGATCACCGGGTCCGACAGCGTAAAGCCGGGCAGATAGGTGCGCACCGGCTCGTCCCATTTCACCCTGCCCGCATCGACCATCATGGCCAGGCCGGCGGCGGTGACGTTCTTGGAGTTGGAGGCGATAGCGAACAGGGTGTGGTCATCGACGCGCCGCGCCTCGCCCATTTTGCGCACCCCATAGCCGCGCGTCAGGATGGCCGCCCCGTCCTTGACCAGGGCCACCGCCAGGCCCGGCTGGTCGGGAAAGGCCGCCAGGCAGCGCGTCACATAGGCATCGACCGCCGTGGCCAGATCGGCATGATCATTGGCCGCCGCCTGCGCCCAGGCCGACAGCGGGGCGAGGGCGACGGCCCCGGAGGCGGCCCCGGTGGCGAGGGCGGCGCGGCGGGTCAGGCGGATCGACATGGGCAGGCTCCGGAACGAACGGGGCGCGAACGCTAGCCCGCGCCAGCGACCGATGCCAGACGCACAGACCGACTTCCCCATCCCCCTTGTGTGTCTCGCTGGCCACACCCACCTTTGCCTCAGATCAAGGCGTCGCTTGTCGCAAGGGCGCAACTGGTCGACCATCCGCCGCTTCAGGGGACACGCATGAATCTCGACCTCTATTCCGACCGCGCCAAACAGGCGATCCAGTCCGCCCAGTCGCTGGCCCTGGCCCGCCGCCACCAGCAGTTCGCGCCCGAGCATCTGCTCAAGGTGCTGCTGGAAGAGCGCGACGGTCTGGCCCGCAACCTGATCACCGCCGCCGGCGGCGATGCGGCGAAAGCCGAGACCGCGACCGAGACCGCCCTGAAGAAGCGCGCCCAGGTCAGTGGCGGCTCGGGCCAGCTCTATCTGGACGGTGACACCGCCCGCGTCTTCGCCACGGCGGAAGAGGCGTCCAAGACGGCCGGCGACGCCTTCGTCACCACCGAACGCCTGCTGGCCGCCCTGGCCCGCGAGGGCGGGGTCGCGGCCGAGGTGCTCAAGGCCGTCGGTGTCACCGCCAAGGCCCTGGATGCGGCCGTGATCGACCTGCGCAAGGGCAAGACCGCCGACTCCGCCGGGGCCGAGGACGCCTATGACGCGCTGAAACGCTATGCCCGCGACCTGACCCTGGCCGCCCGCGACGGCAAGATCGACCCGGTCATCGGCCGCGACGAGGAGATCCGCCGCACCATCCAGGTGCTGGCCCGGCGCACCAAGAACAACCCCGTCCTGATCGGTGAACCCGGCGTCGGCAAGACCGCCATCGTCGAGGGCCTGGCCGTGCGCATCGTCAACGGCGACGTGCCCGAGAGCCTCAAGGACAAGACCGTGATGGCCCTCGACATGGGCTCGCTGATCGCCGGGGCCAAATACCGCGGCGAGTTCGAGGAACGGCTCAAGGCCGTGCTCGGCGAGGTCACCGCCGCCGAGGGCCAGATCATCCTGTTCATCGACGAGATGCACACCCTGGTCGGGGCCGGCAAGGGCGACGGGGCCATGGATGCCTCCAACCTGCTCAAGCCCGCGCTTGCCCGCGGCGAGCTGCACTGCGTCGGGGCCACCACCCTCGATGAATATCGCAAACACGTCGAGAAGGACGCCGCCCTGGCGCGGCGCTTCCAGCCGGTGTTCATCGAGGAGCCCAGTGTCGAGGACACCGTCTCCATCCTGCGCGGCATCAAGGAGAAGTATGAGGTCCACCACGGGGTGCGCATCTCCGACTCCGCCATCGTCGCCGCCGCGACCCTGTCGCATCGCTACATCACCGACCGCTTCCTGCCGGACAAGGCCATCGACCTGATCGACGAGGCCGGCAGCCGCGTGCGCATGGCCGTCGACTCCAAGCCCGAAAGCCTCGACGAGATCGACCGCCGTCTGGTCCAGCTCAAGATCGAGCGCGAGGCCCTGAAGAAGGAGACCGACAAGGCCTCGCAGGACCGGCTCGAAAAACTGGAGGTCGAAATCGCCGACCTCGACGCCGAGTCCGGGGACCTGACCGCCCGCTGGAAGGCCGAGAAGGAAAAGGTCGGGGCCGGGGCCCAGCTGCGCGAGACGCTGGACCGGCTGCGCGCCGAACTGGCCGCGGCCCAGCGCGCCGGCGACCTCGGCCGCGCCTCCGAGATCGCCTACGGCCAGATCCCCGGCATCGAGAAACAGCTGGTCGAGGCCGAGGAAAACGAGACCGACAAGGGCGGCCCCCTGACGCCCGAGGTGGTCGACGCCGAACAGATCGCCCAGGTCGTCAGCCGCTGGACCGGCGTGCCCGTTGACAAGATGCTCGAGGGCGAGCGCGAGAAGCTGCTGAAGATGGAGGACGCCCTCGGTCAACGCGTGGTCGGCCAGGACGAGGCCCTGACCGCCGTGTCCGATGCCGTGCGTCGCGCCCGCGCCGGCCTCAACGATCCCAACCGCCCGCTCGGCTCCTTCCTGTTCCTCGGCCCGACCGGCGTCGGCAAGACCGAACTGACCAAGGCCCTGGCCGAATTCCTGTTCGACGACGAGGCCGCCATCACCCGGATGGACATGTCCGAATATATGGAAAAACACAGCGTCAGCCGCCTGATCGGCGCCCCTCCGGGCTATGTCGGCTATGACGAGGGCGGGGCCTTGACCGAGGCCGTCCGCCGCCGCCCCTATCAGGTCGTGCTGTTCGACGAGGTCGAAAAGGCCCACCCCGATGTGTTCAACGTCCTGCTCCAGGTACTGGACGACGGCCGCTTGACCGACGGCCAGGGAAGGGTCATCGACTTCAAGAACACCCTGATCATCATGACCTCAAACCTCGGCTCCGAGTTCCTGTCGCAACAGGCCGAGGGCGAGGACGTCGACGCCGTCCGCCCCATGGTCATGGAGTCGGTGCGCGCCCATTTCCGCCCCGAATTCCTCAACCGCATCGACGAGATCATCCTGTTCAGCCGCCTCGGCCGCGAACAGATGGCCGGCATCGTCCGCATCCAGCTGGCGCGTTTCGAGAAACTGCTGGCCGACCGCCGCCTGACCCTGGCGCTGGACGACCCCGCCCTCGCCTGGATCGCCGACCGCGGCTACGACCCGGTCTACGGCGCGCGCCCGCTGAAACGGGTGATCCAGAAGGACCTGGTCGACCCGATCGCAAGGAAGCTGCTGGCGGGGGAGATCGAGGACGGGTCGGTGATCGGGGTCACCGCCGGGGCCGACGGGCTCGAGATCGGGAAGGTGCGGGTGCATTAGGATGGCAATAAAGCTTCACGCCTTCGTTGCTAGTGGGCCGCAGAAAGGCACCTTGCTTTACCCTCATCGACATATGGACGGTGCCTTCGTCGTTTCGGTGACGCGGTTCAAGCGCGATTACCAACGCGAGCCGAATGAGGCACTGCTGCTTGGCTGGCTTGAGAAGGGCTACAAGTTGCGCATGTCGAACCCGCATGAAGGGGCCGCTCAACCCCGCCTAATTTCGCCTCCCTCGATCTTCCGACCCGTTCTGCCGTAATGAGAACGAGCTGGAAACCGGACGGTGCGGGTGCATTGACGCTCGGTCTACGCCTTGACGCAGTTCACTAGGAACCGCTGAAGTGTATCCCAAACGCTACAAAGATGCTGTCTCGATGGGGATAGATCGGCGCTGTGGATGTATTTGTTCATAGAAGATGCAGATAGAACTTCCTCGTTTCTCTGAAATTTTCTGAGTATTTCTTCGTATTCATGGTCAATGAGGCCCTGGGATTTCTGATCGGTGATTGCTGCTCGCATCTTTTCTGACCATGACGCGTTGGAATGTTTCGTATCTCCAACGGCGTTAAGGTAATAAGTGGCGCTAAATTCAATAAGAACTCGAAATAGTACTGAAATAGCGTTTGGTTGCTTGTCTAAATACAATCGGAATTGAAGCTCGTCCCATATTGCTCGCACCCTTGTAAGCTCCGGCTTTTTGGGGATGCCAAAGTTCACGTCGTGAGGGATTAGGTTTTTTCGCTTGGCCGGTCCCGGCTTCGGTTCGGGATCGCTAGTCTCATCGTCGGTTTCTTGCTCCCCACCGCCTTCGCTCGGTGCCTCCGGTTGCTCGTCTTCGCCTTCGTCCTCGTCCCCTTCGCCCTCTAGCCACTCAGACAGAGGGATCGGAGTGCGAAGTACGAATTTTATAGCAGGCAGCATCCCCTCAAGTTCGAGCTCGTTGAGATAGTTTCCTTTAGTCTCAGCATCCCAGACGTCGGCGAGTACTTTCTCGCCAAGACTCATGTCTTCGTAGATGCGAGTAATAGCCTTCAGAACTGCCGCAGGTTCGTGGGAGAAAAACAGCTCGTCCTTTTTCAGTTTTAGGCCGACTCGATTTCGTTGAGCTTCGCCTGAGAGAAGACGATTCACATTTGAGATGGGCACCTGCCAAACTGGACGCGGGTAGCCCTGCTTTTGGAGGGCGGCGTGAAGTTCCCTCGCTATATTTATGGACCGGCCTCGGCCCGTTCGTTCGATAAAGTTGTGCTTGGCTGTCGGATCCCACTGACTCTGTCCAACTCCGTTTTGGGAACCAGTGTGGCGGCGATAAAGTAGCTCGTCGATTACGTCGCCGTCAGTTTCAAGACGGCATTCAACTTCCCTAGGTATCTCGGGGTTGGCATCCGCTAAGTCGCTATAGAATTTTGTCCATTCTGGGGTGGAGGCCCTTCCTGGATTGTCGAGCAACTTAAGGGATGCGATACGGCGGTTACCGTCATAAACGACCAGCCCTTCCGCTTCTTCGCGGATAAGTGGCGGTTCATATATTTTCTTGGTAGCAGCAATATCCGCAGCTAGACGACGCATATGGTCGCCTTTGTTTTCAAGTAGCCATTTGAGAGCGGCCTCTTCAGATGGCAGTGGTCCGTGGCGGTCATTGTCCCGGTTAACTAGCAGATCATCGATCTGCTTGACGACGTAGCTCATCTTGCGCCCCTCCCAAGGCGCTGCAATGCTCGCTCAAGTTTGGATGTTGAGCAAGTCTCGCGTTATGCGGTCATGTATCGACCCTCGCGGCATCACCTTCATCGCCCCATCTTGCAAGATCGCTAAGTGTGCGCTTGCCATCACCTCCGCCTGCCCACCCCCGCACCGCCTCTTCCGCCACCCGGTCCGTCCACGCCGTCTTGCACGTCGCATAGGCCGCGCTGTCGTCCGGATGTCGGGCCGCGCAGCGCGCCTTCTCGCGCGCATAGGCGGCGGCCGTGGCGGGCTCGGCGCGCAGCCGGTCGCGGAAGGCCAGATGCCAGGCGATCATCGGGTCCCCGGCCGCATGGACATGCAGATGCACGGCCCGGGCTCCGGTGTCCGGATCGTCCCGCGTGAAATAACGCCGCCCGGTCACGCCGTTCTCGCTGCGCCAGCGATAGCCCAGCCCCGCCAGCGCCGACCGCGCCGCCGTGATCCTCGCCAGCGACCCGGCCGCGCCCAGCAGATCGATGACCGGCTTGGCGCCGAGGCCCGGCACGGCGGTCGAGCCGATGTGGTGCAGGGCGCGGAACACCCCGGGCGCGGCGGCCTGCAGCTCCGCGATCAGGGCCGCCGCCCGGACGCTCCACTGCGGGTCATGGGGCGCGAGCGCGACGGGTCTGGGCATGCGCCATGATCCGGAGCGGGGCGGGCGCGGTCAAGGCGATCCGGTGGATCAACGCCCGTCGTCCAGGGGTTGGGTTCTAGGCCTTCCGCTTGTCCGACGCCGCCTTCGCGCCGATCTTGATTGTCTGTCCCGACCGCCGCGTTGGGGACGGCTCCAGCCCCTGGCGCAGCATCCGGTTGATGCGCGACTGCCAGCCCTTGCCGCCGGCCTTGAAGGCCGCGACCACGTCCTGATCGAGGCGGATATAGACCGGCACCTTGGTCGGGGCCTTCTGCGCCCCCCGGGTCTTGGGAAAGGCCGCCTGTTCCGCCTCGGACAGGCTGGTCGCGTCCCCGGCGCGGGCGAAGTCCTCGTCGGTCCATTCCGGGTTCGGCCTGTTATCGGACATAGCGGTCGATCTCCTTCTGATGGGCCCGGCGCAGGCTGATGGCCCGGACCTGCCCGTCCCGCAGCGTGTAGGCGAGGCTGAAAAACACCCCGTCGATCACGCCGAACGCCCGTTTGCGGACCTCGCCATAGTCGCGGCGGTCGTCCTCGACCACGGCCAGAACCTCAAGCTCGCCCGCGAGGGCCAGGGACACGCCGTGCTTGGCGATGTTCGCTGCGTCCTTGGCGGGGTCAAACGCGATGGCCACGCGCTATTTGTATATACATTTTAGCCCGCAAATCAACCGGCCCGCTTCAAGATCGCCGTCAGACTGCCGTCGCTTTCCAGCATCACCAGCTCGGCCTCGATCATGTCACGGCCGCCGGCGGCGCGGATGGCGCTCAGCACCTCGTTGTCGGTGATCCGTTCGCGCCGCAGCGCCGCCTCGACCGGCACTCCGTCGCGCACCAGCACCGTCGGCTCGGCCCGCACCCCGCGCCGGATCCAGCCCCAGCGGATCGACGACCAGGTGACCAGATACTGCAGGCCGATCAGACTGGCGAAGGCCACCAGACCCTCGGCCAGGGCCACGTCCCTGTTCAGCAGGGTCGTGGCCAGGATCGAGCCCAGCGCCACCGTCACCACCAGGTCAAAGGCGTTCAGCTTGGACAGGGTGCGCTTGCCCGACAGCCGCAGGAACAGCACCAGCCCGACATAGACCAGAACCGACACCAGCGCCGTCCGCCCCAGCCCCGGCCAGCCCTGAAACAATATGCCGTCCATCGCCTCACCCTCCTGTGCTTCCCACAGCGAACGGGCGGGGCCAGGGAGGGTTCATCCATAGCCCCTCTCCCGGGGGAGAGGGGTTG
>TARA_R110000868_G_scaffold40362_2_pt1 | contig 10559 bp, 8 predicted proteins | sample TARA_R110000868 | Tara Oceans TARA_R110000868 (sample SAMEA4397489) | marine metagenome | biome: Polar Biome; feature: [SRF] surface water layer (ENVO:00010504); material: water (ENVO:00002006), including particulate matter (ENVO:01000060) such as... | depth 5 m | reverse complement strand
AAGCTGGTCACCACCCATAAGGCGTTCAACGGTATGCAACCCGGAGAGATGCACACCGATGTCGGTGTCCCCTATCATCCCGGCGCCCTGAAATTCTATAAAGAAAAGGGCATGTGATCGCGTAGACCGGTCCGAGCCGGGAAACCGAGTGATGACCGACCCCCGCCCGCAGGACCCGGCAGAACCGGGTCCTGTCACGCCCGAACCCGATATGCCGGCAATCACGGCGCCGCATGTCAAAATCATCGGGGCGGTGCTCGGCGCCGCACTGACCTTCGGCTCCATCGCCGAAGCGCTCGATTTTTATCAGCTCGCCGGCACGGCCGGCTTTATCGAACAGCGCCTGATCGGCATGCTCGGCATCGCGCTGGTCCTGGCCTTTGCGGTCTTCCCGGCGGTCCCGAAAGCGCCGCGCCCCTTTATCCCCTGGTACGACTGGATCGGAATCGCGGTTTCGGCGGCGGTCTGCATCTACGTAACCTGGCAATACGCCGATATCTTCGAAAATCTCCATGCGCGGCCGCCGGAAGTCATCGTCTGTGCGGTCATCATCGTCGCCCTTGTCGGCGAAGGATTGCGACGGACGGCCGGCAAGGTGCTTTTCGTTTTCATGTCCTTCTTCATCCTGTTCGGGCTGTACGGCCATTACGTGCCGGGACAGTTCGAAGGCCGTGACGTCGATATCGACCGGATGTTCCTATACGTGGCGCTCGACCCCAACGGGCTGGTCGGTATCCCGATGGTCGTCTCGACAACAATCGTCATCACCTTCGTGTTTTTCGGCCACCTCCTCGAAGCGTCGGGCGGGTCCAAATTCTTCACCGATATTTCCGTCGCCCTGATGGGCCGCTACCGCGGCGGCTCGTCGAAAATCGCGATCAGCGCATCCTGCCTTTTCGGGTCGATCTCGGGCAGTGCCGTCTCCAACGTGGTGTCCACCGGCGTCATCACGATTCCGATGATGAAGCGCGGCGGCTATCCCGCCCATATCGCCGGCGCGATCGAAGCCGTCGCCTCGACCGGCGGCCAGCTGATGCCGCCGATCATGGGCGCCGCCGCTTTCGTAATGGCCGAATTCCTTCAGGTCCCCTATGGCGACGTGGTAATCGCCGCCATTATCCCGGCGCTGTTATACTACATCACCCTGTTCATTCAGGCCGATCTCTACGCCGCGCGCCACGGCATCAGCCGGGTCGAGGAAAACCTGATCCCCGCCAGGGGCCGCGTATTCCGCGCGGGATGGCCTTTCCTGCTGCCCTTCGTCGTACTGATCGCGGCCCTGTTCCATTTCAATCTGCGCCCGGACACATCGGCCCTGGCGGCGGCCCTGGCAGCCGTGATCATTGGAATCGGTATCGGCTACGACGGCGCCCGCATGTCTGTCAGATCCGTATTCCGGGCGTTCTCCACTACCGGAATCGCCGTCACCCAGATCGTCATGATCGGCGCCATGGCGGGTATCGTCATCGGCGTGCTCAACATCACCGGGCTCGGATTCGCGCTCACCCAGGCGCTGATCGCGATCGCAGCGGGCAACCTGTTCCTGCTGCTGGTTATGGCGGCGGTCGTGTCGATCGTGCTCGGCATGGGCATGCCGACCCTCGGCGTCTACCTGCTGCTCGCCACCCTGGTCGCCCCGTCGCTGATCGAGGTCGGCGTACCGCCAATGGCCGCCCACATGTTCGCGCTGTATTTCGGCATGCTGTCCATGATCACCCCGCCGGTCGCCATCGCCGCCTTCGCCGCGGCAACGGTCGCCAATACCAATCCGATGCGCACCGGCTATGCCGCCGTACTGTTCGGCTGGTCGGCCTATGTGATCCCGTTCCTGTTCGTGGTGTCGCCAGCGCTGCTGTTTGACGGAACGGCGGTATCGGTTCTGACCGCCACGGCGGCGGCCGTCGCCGGGATATGGTCGGTATCGGTAGGGCTTGCCGGACGGATGTTCGCCAATCTCGGAACCGCAATCCGCGCCGTCTATATCGCCGCCGGTATCGCCCTGCTGATCCCCGCCGCCGTGATCGACGGGGCCGCCTTCGTCAATCTTGCCGGCGGTGCGGTTGCCGCCACCCTGACGATTTTGGGGAAACGACGGAAAGTCTGACTCCGCCCTACGACCGATCGCAGCCACGGCGCAGAAATCGGTTGGCGCGGTCCCGCAGCCCCCCTATACATCCCTCCCTGAGTATGGGTGCAGCCCTTCGTCGGCACCCCTTATAGACCGTTTGCAAAGAGATTCCGCTACATGAGAAACAGCCACGAACCCAATTTCGCCGACCGCCAGAAAACCGCGAACCAGGCCAAGCAGGCCCTGCTGAAAAAAGCCAAGGAAAAGGACCCGACCAAGGATCCGAAATTCGCCGAGCGCCAGGAAAAGCGCCGGCTCGCCGCCATCGCCCGCGAAAAGCGGCTCGCCGAACGCAAGGCCGAACGCGAAGCCGAAAAAGAGCGCAAGGCGAAGGAAAAGGCCGCGGCCGAGGCCGCCCGCATTGCTGCCGAAATCGCCGAGAAGGAACGCCTCGAAGCCGAAGCCGCAGACGCTGCGCAGGCTGAAATCGACCGTCTCGCCGCGCAGAAAGCAGAACGCGACCGCCGCTATGCGGCCCGCAAGGCGCGTCGCAAATAAGTCCGGACGGGCCTGCGCCCGAAACGTACCGGACGAAACTGCCGCACCGGGTTCAACCATAAAGTAAAATCAATTTTCCGGTTCCCGCCCGTACCCTGACGCTGGCGGCGATCAGGCCCGCATCCCCCATTCGGCCGGCCCGAACCCGCGGCGCTTGCGCTCTTCGCGCCCGGCATTGCCGGAATAAGCGTTTCACCACGCCGGAAGCGCGCTTAAACGGCAAAACTGTCGGTATTTTTTACAATGCGACACGGAATCGATCGAACGGCGCCTCCGAAACCCTTGGGACTCCCCGGAATCGGCGATCTGGCCCGTTTCTTGCATGATATCTGCGTGTTTATCGCCTGATAACGGGTCAAATACGTGGAGTATGGAAGCATGAACAGGAAATTTGTCCTCGCCGCAGCTACCGCCGCCGCTTTTGCCTTCACCCCGGTCACGGCATCTGCCGTGCTATACCACTACGTCGACTGGGATGACGCCAATGCCGCGGGCGGCACCGCCTCCGGATTCATTACACTGCCCGATTCATCCACCGTGACGGTCAGCTTCGCGGCCATCAACGCCGACACCTCGCCCGGCACCCTCAATTTCGCACAGATCGACGGCACCGGGATCAATTACTGGAATGCAAACGCACAGGCGCCGTTCCTCAGCACCGAGGTCGACAACGCCCCGCCCGACAGCGATATCATCTCGCTTGTCGGCGGCGACAACCAGACCTACAGCGTCACCCTGTCGGAAGCGATCAAAGATCCGATCATGGCCATCGTCAGCCTCGGCAATGACAGCGAGGCGATAACCTACGACTTCGATTCGCCGTTCGAGATCGTCAGCCAGGACGAGGGCCACTGGGGCGGCTCCACGACCGCGTTCAGCGAACTCCCGGGCGACATCCTGGAAGGTACCGAAGGCCATGGCACCATCCAGTTCATCGGCACGTTCACCACCTTCACCTGGACCGTGCCGACATCGGAAAACTGGCACGGCTTCACGTTCGGAATCCGGACAACCGAGGCGATCGAGCCGTCGGTCGTGCCGGAACCGGCGGCGATCGCGCTTTTCGCCCTCGGCATTGCCGGGCTCGGTTTCGCCCGGGTCCGCCGTTTCCCGTTCTGACGGGCACGGGATGGCGCGGGTCCGCGTAAGCGGAATATGCGCTAGGCGCCCCGCAGCCGGTCCACCAGCGCCGCCGCATCGGTCGGCAACGCGTTGCCCCGCCAGCCGACATATTGGTCGGGGCGGATAACCGCAAGATCGGCCTCGTATAAATCGCGGAGATTCTCGCCGGTCGCATCGAAATCCGAAAACGGCACCCCCTTCGCCGCCGCCGCGTCGCGCAGCGGCTGAATGTCGGCATCCCCCGCCAGGCGCAGCACTGTGAACCCCTTGCCGAAACGATCGAACAGGGCCGTGCCGTCGGCCAGCCAGGCATGGGGCGCACGGCCGCCGGGATAGGCCGTCGGGACATAATCGAAGGGCGAACTTTCCGGCGGCGGCGCGGATTCGGCCGCGATATCGACCAGCGGCGACGAATCGTAGCGCGCGCCGAGCTGGATCCCCATGCAGAAATATTCCTCCGCCAGCGTCTCTTCGGTGCGCTTGCCGAATTCGGCGCGGAGCGCGTCGCCTTCCGGCGTTTCGTCCTCGATATTCACCGGCACGGTCAGCGACGATTTCCCCTGCGCCAGCGCATAGGACTGCGCCAGGTTGCGGACCGCCACCGGGCGGCGTTCGGCCTCGTAGCTTGCCACCAGGTTTTCGCCGGCCCAGCCGTGATGCCACGCCGCCAGTTTCCAGGCCAGGTTCTCGGCATCGCCGACGCCGGTATTCATGCCGAATCCGCCGGTCGGGGTGAACAGGTGGACGGCGTCGCCCGCCAGGATCACGCGCCCGTCGCCATAGCGGTCGGCGACCAGCGACAGGCCCGCCTGCCATGGTTTCGACGACAGCACCTTGATCGGGATTTCCTTGCCGATCACGCGGCAGATATAGGGGCGCGGGTCGAGGGTTTCGGCGTTCTGTCCCGGTTCGAGCTTGGCCCAGGTCAGGAACTGACCCTTGCCGTCCAGCGCCACGATCGACGCCCGGCCCTCGGGATTCAGCGAATGGAACTGCCACGGCGCGTCGGTCTGCATCACGTCATACAGTGCCGGCGCTTCGAAATAGACCGACAGCATCTGGCCCATCATGAAGTCGCGCTCCTCGCCCGACTTGCCGTCATATTCGATCCCCAGCGCCTTGCGCACCGAACTGCGGCCGCCGTCGCAGCCGATCATGTAGCCGCAGGAAACGCTCTCGGTTTCCCCGGTTTTCAGGTTTTCGATCTCGACGGACACCCCGTCCGCCGTCTGTTCGAAGGAATTCATCCGCCAGCCGAACCGCAGGTCGACGCTGTCCTTCGTATCGAGTTCTTCCTTCAGCACGCGTTCGACGAACATCTGCGACGCGCGCTGCAACGGCTCCGGCCCGATTTCCAGGTCGTAGGACCCGGGGGTCAGCCGTTCGCGCAGGGTCGGAATCCTGATCCGCCCGATCTCGTGGGTGTTGATCCGCGTGACGAAAATCGCGTCGCCGCAATGGTCCAGCGGCAGGCCGACATCGCGCATCCGCGGCGCGATTCCGAGACGGCGGTAATGTTCCATCGTCCGCGCGTTGTGGGTGTTGCCCTGCGGATGGTTCGGCGTCGTTTCCGCCTGGTTCACCAGCATGCAGGGCACATCGCGCCAGGCGAGGTCGAGCGCCAGGTTCATCCCGACCGGACCCCCGCCGACAATTACGATGGGTGTTTTCGTCATGCGTGTATTTCCTGATTTTCCTGTTAGACGACGGCAAATCGAATTTATAAAGCGATGATCCCGGCCTCAACCCCATCGCGACTGTCATGCCGGATTTATTCCGGGATCCAGCCTTGAGACAGCGCCGTGTTCTCGATCCCGGCACAAGGCCGGGATGACAAATGCGCACCCGGATAGGTCGTTATTCCTTGTCGCCACCTGTCTGCGCCTTGGCGAACTGTTCCATGAACGCTTTCTGAATATCGCCGAACCCCTGGACCCCGGCGGACATCCACTGCGTCATCATCTTTTCCGCGTCCATGTTCTGCGCCATTTCGGCGGCGCGCTTGGTCAGCTCTTCGACCACCGCTTCGTTCACCGGGGTGACGTCGGGCAGACCGAGAAACCGTCGGGCCTCCTCCGGCGTACAATCGATATCAAATGATACTTTCAATGTTGACTCCTTCTGCCAGTGACGCAAGTACTGTATCACAGACCCAGTTCAACGGCCCAGTTACCCGCCAGCCATCCGCCAAACATCCGAAAGACCGGTATGTCCAGAAATCGCCTCTCCGAAGAAACCAGCCCCTACCTGCTGCAGCACGCCGACAATCCCGTCCACTGGTACGGCTGGGGACCCGACGCGCTGGCGGCGGCGAAGGAACAGGACAAGCCGATCCTGCTGTCGGTGGGCTATGCCGCCTGTCACTGGTGCCACGTGATGGCCCATGAAAGTTTCGAAGACGACGCCATCGCCGGGATGATGAACGAGCTGTATATCAACGTGAAGGTCGACCGCGAGGAACGCCCCGATATCGACACCATCTACCAGCATGCGCTGCAGCTCCTCGGCCAGCAGGGCGGCTGGCCGCTGACCATGTTCCTGACCCCCGACGGCGAACCGTTCTGGGGCGGCACGTATTTCCCGCCGGATTCGCGTTACGGCCGGCCCGGCTTTCCGCAGGTATTGTCCGCCCTCGCAGAATACTGGACCGACCAGCGCGACAAGGCGCTGGAAACCGTCGCGGCGCTGAAAGGCGGGCTGCAAAAGGTCTGGTCGCCCGAAGCGGTCGAAGGTTCGGGGCGCGGCATCGCGCTTGCCGTCAATGACGGCGTGGCGGCACGTCTCGCCCAGGAATTCGACATGGTAAATGGCGGGTTCGGCCAGGCGCCGAAATTTCCCAACCCGTCGATCCACGAACTGCTGTGGCGCACCTGGCTGCGCGGCGGCAACGAAAAACTGCGCGATGCCGTTCTGGTGTCGCTGACCAAAATGTCCCAGGGCGGGATCTACGATCATCTCGGCGGCGGCTATGCGCGCTATTCGACGGATTCGATGTGGCTCGCCCCGCATTTCGAAAAGATGCTCTACGACAATGCGCAGATCGTCGACCTGCTGACCTGGGCGTGGCAGTCCACCGGCGACAAACTGTTCGCCCGGCGCGTCGAAGAAACCATCGAATGGGTGCTGCGCGACATGATCGCGCCGGTGGACGATGCCGCAGGCAAGCCCTTCGCCGCCACGTACGATGCGGATTCGGAGGGCGTCGAGGGCAAGTTCTATGTCTGGTCGTCAACGGAAATAACCGACATCCTGGGCGACGGCGCCGACACGGTGCTGTTCAAGACGATTTATGACGTCACGCCCGCCGGCAACTGGGAAGGCGGCAATATCCTCAACCGGATCGCCCATCCCGACCTGCTGGACGATGCCCGGGAAGCCACGCTGAAAGCCTGCGCCGACAAATTGCTGGCGGTCCGCAACACGCGCATCTGGCCGGGCTGGGACGACAAGGTGCTCGCCGACTGGAACGGCCTGATGATCGCCGCCATGGCCAACGCGGCGCGGGTGTTCGACAGGCCGCACTGGCTCGACGCCGCCATCTCCGCCTTCGCCTTCGTCCGCGACCGCATGCAGGAAAACGGCCGGCTGCTGCATTCGTTCCGCAACGGAAAGCTGAAGCATTCCGCGCCGCTCGACGATTACGCAAACATGGCCCGGGCCGCCGTCGCGCTGTACGAGGCGACGGGCGATTCCGCCTATGTCGTCACGGCGATGGGATGGGTCGACGTGATCGACACCCATTACTGGGACGATACCGGCGGCGCCTATTTCTTTACCGCCGACGATGCCGAGGCGCTGATCATCCGCACGAAATCCGCCGCCGACAACGCGACACCGTCGGGCAACAGCGTGATCGCGGCGACCCTGGCGCGGCTGCACTACCTGACCGGCAACGACCATTACCGTCAGCGCGCCGAGGCGATCATCGCGCTTTTCGCAGGCGAGGCATCGCAGAACTTCTTTCCCCTGACCGGCCTGTTCTGCGCCAACGAAATCCTCCAGACCTGCGCGCAGGTGGTCATCGTCGGCGCGGCGGACGATCCCGACACGCTGGCGCTGCTCGACATCGCCTGGAAGGCGCCCAACATGAACAAGCTGATCCAGCGTATTCCGCCGGACGTCGCCCTGCCCGAAAATCACCCCGCCGCCGGCAAGGGCCGGCAGGGCGGGCGCGCCACGGCCTATGTCTGCATCGGCCAGACCTGCTCGCTGCCGCTGATCGATCCGGCGGCGCTGCGCGACGCGCTCTAACCCGGCCGCGGAGCGGGGGCCTTGACGGGAAACTGCCGTAACGGCGCAACCTTAAACCAGGTTAAGCCGCCGGATGCGGAACCGTGCTTTGCTGAGAGCGTCGTCCACAGATTCAGGAGAGATTCCATGAACAAGGACCTGCAGCGGCGCGTCGAGAAGGAACGCGCCGAAAAAGCGGCCCATGCCAGGAAGATCGAGGAAATGCGCAAGGAAGGCGCGGCCGACGCGTCCGGGGACCTGGCGCGGAACATCGAGGCTGAAAAGAAGAAAAAGAAAGCGCAGAAAAATATCCGCGACGCGCTGAAAGACAAGTAGGGCGGGGAGAATCCGGCGCATGCCGGACTCTCCCGGTCCCTGCCTTTCCGGGGCCTACCGAACCCGGACGAGCGCCTCGAACGGGCGCAATGTGTGTTCCTTGCCGCCCCAGCCGATATTGCACTTGCCGGCAACGACCTTGCCCGGATGCACGCCCTTGTTGAGCGGCGCCCGGCAGATGACGAGGCTCCGGCCCGGTTCCTTGCCGCCGACATAGGCGCCCTTCGGCAGGCGGCCGGTCGTTTTCATCCAGCGGAACGATTTCGAACTGGCGACCAGCACCTGGTAGGACGTGAAGGTGCGCTCCTTGCCGCCCCAGCCGATATTGCACTTGCCGGCAACGACCTTGCCCGGATGCACGCCCTTGTTGAAGGCAGCGCGGCAAACCGGCAGGGTGCGGCCGGGTTCCCGGCCGCCGATGAACACGCCACGCGGCATCCGGCCGTTCCTGACCGTCACCCATTTCGGCGCGGGCGTGCCGCCGGTTGAAACCGGGGTCGGTTTGGGTTTCGCAGCGCCGGCGCAGCTCGCATTATCGCCGGCCTGCTTCATGAATATCTTGCGATAGGCGACACAGTCGCGCGCCGCCGGCATGCCGTTGCGCCATTGGACGTTACCGTCCAGCGTGCGCATAAAACCGAGCATGACGTTCGGTCCCGACGCGGTGCTTTTAGATCCGATATCGCGCAGCATACGGCTGACCTCGCCCCGCGACATCAGGATCATCTTGCTGATCTGCACCGTGTTGAAGCCCGCAGCGAACTTGCGGTAATCGAATGCCTCGTTCGGGTTGGAGTAGCCCTTGTCGGCGATTTTCAGGTGCTGCGCGTTGAAGTTTGCAAGGGTGATCTTTTCGCCGCCGCCGGACCCCATGACCGAATTGAAATAGTTCTGCGGGCTGGTCAGCAGCTTTTTAAGCTCGGCCTTGTTCATGCCGATCGCCGCTTGCAGCATGGTGTCGAACGCCTTGTCCTTCAGCTTTTTGATCGCGGCCTGAAGCGCCTTCGGCGTTACGGCGTCGATCACCTTGCCGATCACCTTGGCGGTGGCGCCGACGAAATCGGGCGCCCCGGCCATCGACAGGATGTGATCGCGCGCATAGGCGCTCATGATCGCTTCGGCCTTCGCGATGTCGGCCGTGCGGCCCTTGTTGAAAAACAGCGCCTTCGCGACCTCGTGACTGACCTGCGGCCATTTTCGCAGACCGGTATCGATGTCCTTGATCCACGCCTTGCGGTAGGCCTGCTGGATACCGTTCGCGGTGATATAGGCCGTCATCTTGGTGCCCAGGGCGACCTTGCTGCAGCTGAAATCGGTCAGCTTGCACTTGTCGATCTTCTTTTTGTAATCGGCAACCGTGTCCTGGTATTTCTTGATGTCGCGCGCGAGATTGGCGCGGATCGTGGAAAAAATTCGCGGGATCGAATATGTCGTCCCCGCCGCCCCCTGCCGCAGCAGGGTGTTGCCCAGATAGGTTCCCGGCCGCGCATCGACCATGTAGGTGTAGATCAACCGGTCAATGCCGGAGATGCTGGCGTTGAAGAAGTCGCCACCCAGCGCGTTCTTGGGCAGGCGTTTGTCCACATACCCCTCCAGCAGGACATGTTTGGTCGCATTGCTCGGCGGATTGAAGGTGAACGGCCCACCCGAGAAATTGTTGATGAACGTGTGGCCATACATGTCGCCTGCCGCATGGGTCAGGAAACCCGCGACAAACGCGGTCATGTAGCGCGAATCCGTCGGAATCTTCAGTGTCTGAAACGCGCGCTTCACCACAGGATTGCTGAACGGGTCGCGCCGGGCCCATATATATTGCAGCCACGTATCCGATCCGCCCTTTACACCGGACCCTTTTTCGTCCGGATGAATCGACTGCTGGCCCGACAGGATATCGGGATAGGCATCGGGGCCGAGGACCCCCGCCCGATAGTGGGAGGGGTACTTTCGGATCGCCGCGAGAATTTTACTGTCGACCGAATAGGTGCCGACCTTACCGGTCACGACGCCGGTCTCGTAGTCGACGCTCTCGATCGTCACCTTGCCGTCCTGCGCGTCGTCCAGCGCGCGTTCGGCGAAATACACATGCGTCGTCGGTTTCCACGCCAGCGCGGCACCCGGTGTCAGCATAACCGGGACCGCAAACGACAGCACGGCCCCCAGCAGGGCCGATTTCGGCCCTGACCCCAATAGATTCATCTTGATAGCTCCTACCCCTTGAAAGACGACAGTGTATTAAGATCAAACG
>TARA_R110000868_G_scaffold123534_2_pt1 | contig 10564 bp, 8 predicted proteins | sample TARA_R110000868 | Tara Oceans TARA_R110000868 (sample SAMEA4397489) | marine metagenome | biome: Polar Biome; feature: [SRF] surface water layer (ENVO:00010504); material: water (ENVO:00002006), including particulate matter (ENVO:01000060) such as... | depth 5 m | reverse complement strand
CCCACGATGAAACCTCAGAAGTGGCAGCAACTGGTAAACAGTTTGATGCAGGGTGCAACTTTCTTAGATGTGCCGCCCGAGCTAACTATATCGGGGCAGTTCGTTGAACACTTGCGTAGTTACTGCACCAGCCATGTACGAGCCATGTCCCCAGAAGAGATGGATATGGGTAAGCCTTGGACGGATGGAGGGGTTACAAAGTTTAAGATGGACGGTCTGTTAGAGTATCTTCATCACCGTAGATTCTCGGGCCCGACCAGAGGACAACTCATGCAGATGATTCGAGACTTGGGTGGAGACACTTGCAAGCAGAACGTTGTTAAGCGCAGCCCGAAAGGCGAAGTTAAATCAACTCTTAGATGCTGGGTTATACCTGCGTTCGAAGACGAGGAAATAGAACTACCTGTCAAGGAGATATCAAATGACATCCCATTCTAATAAGTTGATGCGGGTATCCGAAGTGGCCGATCTGCTTGGGGTATCGAGGTCCTATGTCTACAAGCTGGCGCAAACAGATCCAAACTTCCCGCAGCCTATTGTGCTGGGCAGTGAGCACAGCAAACGATCCGCCAGCCGCTGGGTTCTACTCGAGATCGAGGATTGGGTTAACAACAGACCAAGAGGAAAAGATTATGATTCCGAATAGTAAGCTTTTGTTGGGTCCCCCTGGATGCGGAAAAACATTTCGTTTGATACAGGAAATACAGAACGCTCTTGACTCGGGAGCCCACCCCTCAAGGATCGGGGTGATCTCATTCACTCGAAAAGCAATCGAGGAAATGATCTCAAGGTCCTGTGCCAAGTTTAATCTGGAGCCCAAAGACTTTCCTTACATGAAAACATCTCATGCGTTCGGGTTTCATGGGTTAGGACTCAAGACTACGGACATAATGAGCCCCGAAGACTATGCCAACATAGGCCGTGAGATTGGGCTGACGTTCGAGGGCAAAGACTACACGTCATTGGATGGTGGGGTCACACTGCCTACAGTGGGCGGGTCAGGGGCACGGTACTTGCAGCTAGACAACAGGGCTCGGCTCCGGAAGATCGAGATCGAACAGGAGTATAACGAGGAAGCGGATTGGAGTTTGTTTTTTGCCAAGCTGAAACAACTATCCGAGCAGTTGGTCGAGTACAAAAGATCAACGGACAAGTACGACTTTGTTGATATGATAGAACAGTACATCGAGCACGGCGAGACTCCGAATCTGGACTACCTGTTTATTGATGAGGCCCAAGACTTCACCCCGCTGCAGTGGGAAATGGCTCGTAAGATTGCGTCGAGCTCCGAGAATGTTTGGGTTGCTGGAGACGATGATCAAGCTATCCACCGATGGACAGGCGTGGATGTTGCGGAGTTCAACAACTGTTCGACTAACATCGAGGTGCTGAGTCAGTCGTTTCGGATCCCTAAGTCTGTCCACCGTCTTGCGCTGTCTGTATCAAAAAGAATTTCGGGACGCCATGAAAAGACGTTCACCGCTCGGGAGGAAGAGGGCAAGGTCGAATACATAAACTATCTTTCAGAGGCCCCGATGCACGAAGGATCATGGACGTTGATGGCGCGGACCAACGGGTATGTCTCAGAGATGGCGAATTATCTGCGAGGACAGGGCTACAAGTACTCTCGCAATGGTAGGTCCAGCTTGTCAGAGATCTTGGTGCAGAACCTTTTGACTTGGGATGAGTTGTGCAAGGATGGATCAGTTCCTTTGCCTGACGTTAAGCGTTTGTACGACTCAGTAAAGAAACAGGGCGTGGACGCTGTTGTCCGGAGGGGCGCGATGCAACTGCTTGACGCTCTCCCTGCAGATACTACTCTGTCAATGAAAGAACTGGTAAAGGACTACGGTCTGTTGAAGGACTCGGCTTACGGCGCATACGAGATACTAAACGTGCCGAGCTCCGAGCAAGAGTACATCGATGCTATCTTCCGCAGAGGGGAGAATCTTTTATCTAAACCTCGGATCAAAGTCTCTACGTTTCATGCTATGAAAGGCGGAGAGGACGATAACTGTATGGTCTGGACTGCATCGACCAAGGCGTGTGACCGCAGTAAATTTCCTGACGATGAGCACCGAGCTTTCTATGTCGCAGTAACTAGGGCGAGGCACAACTTATACATCCTGCAGTCCAGCAACAAATATAGGTACACGCTATGAAAAGAGATGAAGTCTTAGACTCCGCAAAAGAGTTGATCAATGGGCAGAGGGCCAAGGATTATGGCGATGCATACGAGAACTTCTCGCGTATTGCTGATGGATGGAATATAATTGTCAGAGAATCACAGCGCACCCATGGGTTCATTACCCCACAACACGTTGCGCTAATGATGGATTGGATGAAGTCTGCCCGTCTGTTGAATGGCATTGACCATGAGGACTCTTGGATCGACAAGTGCGGGTACAGTGCATTGGGTTCAGATTTCTCTGAGCGTGAGGCTAAGATCCTTGAGAGGCTAGGAAAGGTGTTAGCTAAATGAGTCAGAAGTTTTTGTTTACAGATGATAGTGGTGATTCCAGTGATCTCAATTACCAACTCAAGGGTGAGATGAACGTGATCGAAAGCGATTGGAACATCCCTACGGAGTTCCCTGACCTTACTGCGTACAAAGAGGTTGCTGTCGATCTGGAAACAAAGGACCCCCACCTGACTACGCTCGGCCCTGGATGGGCTACGAACAACGGACATATCATTGGGATTGCTGTCGCTGCAGGAGAATACAAAGGGTATTTTCCCATGCGGCATGAGAACGGGCACAACATGGACCCGAGGATCACGCTCAAGTGGATCAAGAAGCAGCTATCTGTCCCTGATATGGACGTGATTATGCACAACGCAACCTATGATGCGGGTTGGTTGAGGGCAGAAGGTGTGGAGATCAAGGGCCGGATTATTGACACGATGGTTACGGGTGCTTTGGTGGATGAGAACCGCTGGTCCTTTGGCCTCGATGCTATGGCCCGTGACTACGCTGGGGTACGGAAGAACGAGCAGTTGCTCAAGGCGGCGGCGGCGGACTTTGGCGTGAACCCTAAGTCGGAGATGTATAAGCTGCCCCCTAAGTTTGTTGGCGCATACGCCGAACAGGATGCAGTTGCCACGCTCAAGCTTTGGACCGCTCTGAAAGTACGACTCGATCAAGACGAGCTATGGGACGTTTGGAACATGGAGACAGGGTTGATTCGTTGTATTCTGGACATGCGTACCAAGGGTGTGCGGGTGGATCTTGATCGAGCGGACCAAAACAAAAAGGCTTTGCAGTCCCAAAGCAAACTTCTTAGGGGGCTACTGGAGAAAGAAGCTGGTATGGAAGTGGACATCTGGGCGTCTGCGTCTATCCAAAAGATGTTTGATAAGTTGAAGTTGGAATATCCCCGCACAGAGAAAGGGGCTCCATCGTTTACCAAGAACTTTCTCAATGATCACCCCGAGAAGATTGCCCAGATTCTGGTTAAGCTGCGGGAGTTCGACAAAGCGGACAGCACATTTATCGACAGCATTCTTCGCCATGAACACAACGGAAGGATTCACACCGAGTTGCACTCTACGCGAAGGGATGCAGGGGGAACTGTGACGGGTAGATTTTCATCTTCTAACCCCAATCTTCAGCAGCTTCCGGCCCGTGACCCTGACATCAAGCGGTACATTCGAGGCATCTTTGTACCAGAGGAGGGCCAGAGGTGGGGATCGTTTGACTACTCGAGCCAAGAACCAAGGCTCCTCGTTCACTTCGCCTCGATGATACCGTCCACTATCCGGCATCCAATCGTGGATCAGATCGTGGAAGAGTTTCACACGGGTGACGTTGATCTTCACCAGATGGTTGCGGACCTTGCGAACATCACTAGGAAGCAAGCGAAGACCGTGAACCTCGGCATTATGTACGGCATGGGTGTGGCTAAACTGGCCGACCAGCTTGGCATTTCAAAGGAAGACGCCAAGGATTTAATCGGTAGACACCACTCTAAGGTTCCTTTCGTTAAAGGATTGGCAGACCTAGCCAGTAAGCAGGGCGAGAAGAACGGGCAGATACGCACTGTAATGGGCCGTAAGTGCCGCTTCCACCTTTGGGAGCCTGTCACCTACGGAGTAGGCAAGCCACTGCCCTACGAGGAAGCTATGAAGGAGTACGGGGGCCCTGGAGGTAAAGGCATACGCCGAGCGTTCACATACAAGGCTCTGAACAAGCTTATCCAAGGCTCCGCTGCCGATCAGACTAAGAAGGCAATGCTTGATTGCTACAACGAGGGGCTCACCCCTATGCTAACGGTGCATGACGAGTTATGTTTTAGTATCGAAAGTGACGAACAAGCTTCGCGGATTAAGGAGATCATGGAGACAGGAATGCCTCTTGCTATCCCATCCAAAATTGACGTTGATATCAAAGAACACTGGGGAGACATCGAATGATGGAAATGGAAGACTTCAAAACTATTGGCTTTAAACAAATGCACCAGATGCAAATCGATACACTGATCAACTATATCTCTACCACCGTAGAGATTGCCGCGTCACTCGGAGATCAGGCTGTATTGGCTGAAGTTGAGGAAGAGTCAGACGAACTTATTAAAATGTTCGGTGGAAAAGGACTGTTCGTCACCGTAACAACAGGGGAGCTTGTTGTTCGGGAGATAAACACGCATCCGAATAATGGAAAAAGATAACGTAATCCGCCCATGGTGTTGGTTGCATCCTCTCGACGGCTTCGAGCTCACGCAAGCGGACTTAGTGGAGCAGCAATGGGATACTCTTTTGCACGACGAAGAACAAGCTATCTGGGATCAATACTACGAGCTTGAGGCTCAGACAGAACTGATTCGACAACAACTGCAGAAGATTACTGATTCAAGAAAGAGTTAGCTGCTCGTTCCGCTGCAGTTCCTCCCAACAACTCAGGGTTCACGGGCCCTGGGGCTCGGGCTTGAATGATAGGTGAAGCAGGCGGAGTCAAACTTCCCTCCTGTTGAAGGTACGGGTTGACAGGTCTTGGTGCCTGCGGAGCAAGATCTAAGTATGGATTTGACCTTGTCGGTGGAGAAGGCGGATTAATCTCAACGGGTTTCATCTGCCGATCATCTTCTACCTGCGGATCCAACGGGCGTCCAAAGTAATTATCCTGCACGTTTTGAATAGCTGCCCTTGGCAAACTATCCAGGGCATCAACTCTCAATAGTTTTTTGTACACGTCTGGTGTGATTTTAAAGGGCTCGAACTCTCCGCGCATAATTCCTTTGATCCCACCGATGTTGTTCTCTTTAAGAGTCCGGCGAATTTCAGACTCGCTGACACCCATGGTCCGAAGGTCTTGGATCATGCGGTAGTAGCCACGGTCATTGCGATACTTGGCTGCGTTAGCGTCTTCATAGCCCTTCAACAGTTGTTCCGGAGTAACTCCGAAGTCATCTGTCAAGCTGTTGAACATGCGCTTTGAGTCCGTCTGTCCACGCTGGAATCCGTATGCTGCAAACCGAAGGCCCTGCTTTGGGTCAAACGTTTGTTCCGAAACACCTGTACTAAGTCGAGCCAACTCTTGTTTCCAAGTCCGCTCACGGCCCATCTTATCTTGAGAGGCGATGGCATCGATACCAAGTCCGTCACCCGCAACGCCGCGCAAGAAACGGCTGGCTTCGATTTTACCACCGGATATATCCGCCGCCGCCAGAACGTTTGGAATCATTGTGTTTGCCACATGCCCTGCCATCTTAAACACTATTGTGGCCCCGTTGTCCTCGGGGTTATATACTTGCGCCCCAGTTGATGTGCGTCCGCCACGGTATGAGATATCTAAAAGAGCATCTGTTAGCATGGCTTCGTCTAAGAACGGAGCAAACGCTTCGCCCAAGGTGCCAAATCCTACGTCCACAATAAATTGATCGAGATCCTTTCCCTCTGCCCTAGCGGCATCAAATTCTGTAATGGCACGGTTGGCAAACCGAGACAGCACATCGTAAGGGTTCGAGGTACTATAGTTGATGTATTTAATTTCCCCGTCTTCTGTTTTTCCCGTAGGAATCAAGGTTGCGCCCTTCATCCAAGGAGCAGCAAAGGAACGTTTGAGGGCTTCCATTTCTTCTCGAGTCACGTCTGTAAGTGCATACGCGCCTTCCAGTACCGCAGCGGGAACAATCGCCGTTGTAGTAGCAAAGCCCAACAAACGCTGTCGGCCTCGAGCTTGAACTGCTGGAATGTCAGAGGCCATATCGTCCAGACCCTGCCTCACAATGTTAAAACTTGTACGATACATCTCTGCAGGGAACGTGATGAAGTTACCAAACGGAAGCTTACGCCCCAACTTAATGAACTCAGACGCACCCTTGTTGTAGTTTGGCACAGTGTCCCGCACGATCTGTGACGCTCGGGTCTTGATAAGATCATCAATGTCCGCCGTTCCAGACCGTATCAATTGCTTTGCTTCGATTGAAACATCGTCCATGTTCTTGGTCAGGTACTTAATCTTGTCAGCCTGTGACGCACCGTCTAGCATGTGCCGTATCTTGGCTTGCTCCGAATGGTACGAGAAGTATTTCCAAATATCATCCGACCCTTGGTAGGCTTTCTCAAAACCCGCCGCAACTTTGCCGACACTTTTTGCCAGCTTACTGTCTACGGGCTTGCCTCTGACAGCCTCGATAAAGTTCTTTGGCCGAGGTTCTGCAGCGTTAGAGTACCCAATACCTTTGCTTAACTGGTCTTGAATTTCCCTTAACTCTGCATTTGTTCCCAAGACTCCACGCCGTTGTGCGTCAGCTAGGTCATCAAACACAGCTTCACTGCCTTTGTTAAAGATATCCGATGTGACCGCAGTCACAGCATCTTTGAAGTTGCTGCCTCTGCCAAGGCCCGGCCAATTACCGTTAGCCGTTGCAAAAGCAACAGCCGTTGTGAAGTTTCGTACCTGAGTGATGGGAGACAGAACAGTCTTGGCGTATTGAGATAAACCCTTACCCTTCAACGCTACACCTAAACCACCTCGCAAGAGTTCAACCCCAAAGTTTGACTCGCCCATAATTTGGTTGGTCAAATCTTTGTATATTTGTTTTGGAACGTAGTGTCCGTCCAAACTGCCCCAGCCTGTTCGCCCGATAAGTTTTTCTACATCTGCGTCCTTGCCTACGGCTCCGATAACACTTGCTGCTCCGTCATCTCCGCCCAATTTAACATAGCCACGGCGAACTAATTCTTTTTTCTGTGCAGCACTAAGGTCTGCCCCGTCACGAAAGAACTTTCCAATGCCTGTGTTTGTTTTAGCCATCTTAGCAACAGTGCCGAAGTAATCATCAATGGCGTTGAACTGAGCAAGGTCGGCAACAGTGCCAAGGACAGCGGCCCGTGGATCATCGATCTCTCCAAGAAGAGCGCGAAGCTGTGGGGCTATCTTTTCCCTGGTAATGAACATGCCTGTGTCCAAGCGGTCCTTCGCCACAAAACCACCCTTTAGCTTTTCGTTTTTCTTCAAGGCGTATTTGTTCAAGAACCCTTCCCGAGCCATCTTAACTACAGTGTCGGTGGGACTGCCTTGTACTATAATTTTCTGTTTGTCCCCCGTCCCCGAACGAGCCAGACCATTTGATCGCAGGAACTGATCGTTGAATACGTTATCAACGTCCGCTCGAGCCAGAGCGGAAAGCTCTTTTCCGATTAAGTTTTTGTTCTTCCGAAAGAAACCGTCTGCTACTTTAAGGGTCTTCTCATCAGGGACATACTTCGCATCCTCAAAGATTTTATACCGCCGACGAACGTAGCTTCCCAGCCCGTCTTGAATAACGTCCTTAATCATACGACCCTCTTTGGTCATAAAATTGTTATCACTTAGGAACTTACTGTCCAAAACACCTTGGCTCAGTGTGTCCACATGCTGGCGAATCTCAACTGCATCCCGTCTGATCTCTCTTGGGAGAGCTCTTAATGCCGTAGCCTTGTCCGCAGGGTCCGAGATGCGTAGGAAATCCAACACTTTGTTAAGGGCGTTTGCTTTCTCTAACGAACCACCGTCCGGCAAAGACTTCATAGTTTTGTCCAGAGACTTCTCTATCTTGTCCATCATCCGCCCAGCTTTATCCAAGTCAGGCTTGATCTGTCCGTCCAGCAACAAACGTTTGTCTGCAATTTGTTCCGGAGTAGCACCGCGATATCTGGTAAAGACAACCATTTCCGCAATACCTTTTTGGAACCCAGACAGGTCATCTCCCGGTGCGTTCAATGTGCGCTTGTCCACCAGATCATCGAAATACTTACCCGCTGCGTCAATCTTTTTCTTGGTTCCCGCTGCGATATCCTTAGAAACCTTTGCATCGCCAATAGTTTTACCCGCCGCAGACAACCCACCTTGGATTGCCCCGCCAACAACACCAGCTTCTGCCAAGACCTTTAGGCGGTTTCCTGCCCGAGCAAGAGATTTCTCAGTGCCTTCCAGACCAATTAGGTCTGTAGTTTGAGTAGGTCCTGCCTCGACCCAATCACCAATGGTGGTTGAGTTATCACCGGACACGGCCATTTCTATGCCAGCAACTGCGCCAAGTTCCCTCAGTGCAAGGTTAGTGCGCTCAGTCTTAGAAAGCTTGCCTGTCTTACCAGCAAGCTGACGAGCTTTCATAAATCCTTTGCCGACTTTGCCAGCAACACCAACACCTGGAACAACAAACTGTGTTATTACTTCTGCGCCAACACCAGCAATACCCTCGGGATCAAACCCCGCCAAGTCTCGTAGGTACTCAGCACTTTCGGTTACACTGTCTGTGTAGTTAGTGCCTTCCCCCGTCAAAGAGGTAACAAGGTCCACGCCAAGTGTTCCAAGGCCAATCACACCTTCACCGATGCCGATCAACCCAGAGCCAACGCCCTCGAACACTTCACGGCCTATGGAGCCTTCCATGAACTGTTCTCTATAACGCCCAGTTTCTTCTTCCGGCTGTAGATAAGGGTTAGAGTTTTCAACAGGGGCTTGGGGTTTGTCCAAGTCTAGGTAAGGATTAGTAGCCATTTATAGCCCCTCGATGTTAACACCGTCTTGTTCAGCTTGCTTCAGAATCAACTCCCGTTGTCCGGGCTGCTGTTCCAAAGCTTCTTTAACCAACCGCAGTCGTTCCTCGGGGCTTGTTGGAGCCGCCGGAGCCGCAGTTGGAACACCGCCGCCGCCGCCATAGTAAGGAGCTAATGCCGCCGCCGCTTGCTGCATGGCTGTATCGATATCCACACCTCGAGCCGCAACAAGTTTACCAGCGAGATCACGAACCGCATCAGCAAAAGGCTCAAGTGGGGACATGCCGGACTTGCCGCCTGTCGTAGCCGCCGATCTAGCAGTAGCCGTCTTTTTGTATTCCCCTAGACCAAGCAGTACTGCCTCGGCAAAAGCGTCTGGGCCTTTGCCAATAGACGAGCCAATAGCTACGTCTGCAATACGTTTGTTGATCTCATCGATGTCGTTGACATCTTCCATTCCAAACACTGACCGAGCAAACTCTTTCTTAGAGTCTTCTCCCAAAGGCATACCTGCTTGGTCGAGTACAGTGTTAACAATATTCTCGGTGTTATCTGTGGCAATTGCGGAGTCAATAGCATCTTTGGTTTTTGCAGCTTCTACTGCTGCACGTTGCCTATCGTTTTCATAGGCCGCGTCAACCTTTTTGCCTAATTCTGTGTTGTCTAAATACTCGTTAAATCGAGCAAAGAACCCGTCAGATACAACCTCTTCCGCAATGGGCTCCTCAGTTATATCAACTTCTCCTCCGTCAGCCATCCGCATAGACGGATTACTGCTTGGGACAGGAGGACGTTCGAAGCCCATTGCGGAAGGGGTGGGCATTTGAACTTGCATGGGCATGGGCATGGGCATGGGCATGGGCGGAGCAAGGTTTGACATCTGCTCGGCACCAGCACCCATGTTGTTTTGGCCCGATAAGTTACCAACCTTTTGTTGGGACTCTATCAGTTCCGGAGAGGACGCCATAATGCCGCCCATCTTCTGTAGCTTTGACCGAGCGGGTCTATTGGCTGCGGCGAATAAACTGCGGTTGTATACGTTGTCCATGACTATCCTTACCTGAGAGCACCAAGCCCACCGAAAATGTTCCCTTGCCCTTGTGCGCCACCGTAAATATTAGCTCCCGCCATAACATTTGACATGGGGCTGGCCTGTGGTGTGGCTGCTGCAGCGAGAGAGGTTCCGCTGGATGGTACGCCGGACAAGACATCTCTCATGTAAGAGAACCGTGAGAAGGGCTCGTAAGCTTCTTCTAATTGTCCAGCACGTTGCACATCGTATTCTTTTTGTAGTTGGTTTTGTTCTAGCTGACCAACGTTAAACAAAGAGTTTATGTCCGTCATGCCCAAACTTTGAGTTGCCTCTCCTAAAGCCCCGATGCCTGTGCCTAAACCTTGGAACAGTTGGCCTGCATTTTGACCTCTTTTCTGTTGGTTTTCAAAAGCACTCTGCGCTTGGTTCTGTGCTCCGGTATACGCTGCGGAACGAAGCTGAGATCCAGTACGAGCTTTTTGGTCAATTAGGTTTCGTTGTAGCTCGGACTCTTGAAGGGCCTGACGAGATCCGCCAAACGCTCCTGCG
>TARA_R110000868_G_scaffold231895_1_pt1 | contig 10566 bp, 3 predicted proteins | sample TARA_R110000868 | Tara Oceans TARA_R110000868 (sample SAMEA4397489) | marine metagenome | biome: Polar Biome; feature: [SRF] surface water layer (ENVO:00010504); material: water (ENVO:00002006), including particulate matter (ENVO:01000060) such as... | depth 5 m | reverse complement strand
TGGAAAATGGTCTCCCAATGTTAGCAAGTATAGCTGCTGGAGTTGCAACAGGTGGGTCAAGTACATGGGTACAAATGGCAGCTGCTGCTGCAGCCTCTGGTGTAGCTAATAAAGCAGTAGGAAAAAGTGATGAAGAAGCTATAAATTCTGCTCTTCTAAGTGGAGCAACTGCAGGACTATTTGGTGGTGCTGGAGGTAGTGCATTAAAAAATGTTGGGGAAGATGCAGCTATAGAAGCAACAAAAAAAGCATCACAACAAGCAGGTAAAAATGCTATTGAACAATCTTTATCAAATGTAATACCAGCTACTATGCCCGGTAATTTAGTAAATTCAGGAGCAAATGCTGCTCTTGTTGGTGGTCAAGCAGCCGGTATGGATGCTTTTCTGAATACTGTACCTCAAGCAGCTGCTGACGATATACTAATGGCAGAGACAGCAGGAAGATTAGCAACAGATGGAAGTGTTGATGCATTTAGAAATAATGCTATGAAAGATGCTTTCGCACTTGCTGATAAAGGTGGTTTAAAAAATACATTTAATTCTGCTGTGGCTCCCATAAGTGATGTGGGCGAAACTATTAAATTTGGAATGTCTGAGGCTGGCGGTAATAGAACTTTAACTGATATGTTAAGTGAAAGAGCTGTTTATACACCACTTGCTGCACGAGGAACAGGTGAGCTTGCAGTAAATGCTTATGCAGATAAATTAAACAAAGATGCTAACAAACCTTTTTATGATCCTTTAGCTCCAGAGAATAGAGAAGTAACACCAATTAACACTATACCTTTTACTCAGACTTTAAATCAACCATCCTATACAGAAGAAGATATTTTTAAAAACTTTTCTCAAGGTCCGGGAATGAATTATTTTAACCAAGCTTATGGTCAAGAAGGTGGACAAGTTTTACAAATGAAAACTGGTGGTAATCTTGGAAATTATATTCCTTCAGTAGGTATTATAGGTGGTCTATTAGATTCATTAAGGAGTAAGAAAAAAGATACTTCACCTAATATAACTAATAATTATTATGGTACAGGTCCTGATGGACAGCCTATGTTAATGGATGGTCCTCCACAACAAATACCTTTAGGTAATCCAATACAAATGGCAGGTGGTGGTCTATCAGGTTTACAAGAGTCTGCTAGTGATGTAAAAAATAAATTTTTTAGTAGTCCACTCATATCTCCTTTATTAAAAACATTGGGTAAAGACCCTGATAAATTTGGTCCAAAAGGATCAAGTCAAGGCGGTAAAGGAAAAACTATTAGAGGCTTAGTGGATGATGTAAATGAACAGAAATTACAACAACAAAAACAACCAACTCAGAAAATGAATCAAGGTGGTATGACACAATTCAATAGTATAATGGGTAATCCAGCTTTACAATTACAGAATCCTAATCCTCCAATGCAAATGGGTCTAGGTGGTTGGGTTAGTGAAACATTAGGTCTAGGTGGTAGTGGTAGTGCAAGTGCCGGTGGTCCAAAAGGATCAAGTCAAGGTGGTAAAGGTTCAGGAAACTTTAGTGAAATGCTTAACTCTCCTGAAGTAAAAGCTATGTTTCAACAACAAGGAGTAGGTGTTGATGGTTCTACAGGAACAGATCAGTTTGCTCAACTGAGTGATAACCCTGTGCAACAAATGGCAGGTGGTGGTATGATGGGTGACATTCCTCCTGAAATGTTAGAGATGTTAAAGTCACAAGTATCTGCACCAGCACCTGTAAAAGGATATGATGTATTAGCTGATATTAATAATAACCCTATGCAACAAATGAATCAAGGTGGTATGACTGGAGCTGGTCAATCACGAGCTTCTTTAATGCAAGCACTACAACCTATGCTTCAAGTAGCTAATCAACAATCACAACAACCGGTACAAATGGCAAGAGGAAAAAGAGTAAGTACAGATATAGTAGAGGGCTTAAGAGCTATTGCAGACGGAGCAGCCTTTGAAGGAAAAGTAGAAGGAGCAGGTGATGGAATGTCTGATGATATTCCTTTCATGATAGAAGGAGAACAACCAGCATTACTAGCAAGAGATGAATATGTTATTCCAGCTGATGTGGTAGCGATGGTTGGTAATGGTTCAAGCAACGCAGGAGCAGAACAGTTTGATCAATTTTTAAATAACATAAGACAAACAAAGTATGGTAGAACAGAACAACCTAGGGAGACACAAGGCCTTGAGGCTTTACTAGGATAGATATATATGTACAAAGTAAGTTTAGTGCCCACCAATGAAATAACTAACACATGGGAAAAGATAGAAGGATTAGTTGATAAAGTAATACCTTATACATATGGAAGAATGTTAGCTGTAGATGTATTACATAGTTTAATTATTAATCATTATCATCTCTGGATTATTTACAAAGAAGATGAAGGTAAATGGGACGGAAAGATAGAAGCGATAGCAATAACAGAATTTATGAAGTATCCTAGAAAAACTGTGTTGATGATTAATTTTATTTCTGGTGATAAATTAGATGATTGGATTAAAGACTTGGATAAAGTTCTTGTTAACTTTAGTAAAAAATCTGGGTGTGATTTTCTTGAAGGTTGTGGAAGAGCTGGATGGGAAAGAAAAGTTACAAAAATAGGATGGAAAAAAATGTTTACAATAGTGGAGAAACATCATGGGTAAATCGAGTAAAGGGCCTCCGGCAAATACATCACAAACTACAACATCACAGTATCCTGATGAATTAAAACCATTTATTGCAGATATCTTTGGCAAGGCTAAAGGTATTGAAGAACAAAGATCTTCAGATGGTTATCAAGCTTACAATGCTCCACGTATTGCAGGATTTAATGATGATCAAACTACAGCTTTTCAAGGTATCAGAGATGCTCAAGGTGCAAGTCAACCATACTTTGGAGCTCAGTCAGCTTTAATTAATAGAGCTACTGCAGGACCAAGTGCTGCACAAACTGCACAATATATGAATCCTTATACACAAAATGTTATTGATATACAACAACGTGAACTCGGTAGACAGGGTGCACAAGAACGTCAAAAAATAGGTGCTGGTGCTGCCAATGCTGGTAGCTTTGGTGGGTCAAGACAAGCAATACTTGAGGCAGAACAAATGCGTAATCAAGGTATGCGTGGTGATGACATACAAGCCAAGGGATTAAACCAAGCATATGCTCAAGCTCAACAAGGTATTGCTCAAGCAGGAGCTCGTGATCTACAAGGTGCTGGTATGTATGGACAAATGGGAACACAGGTTCCTGCTCAAAGAATGAAAGAGTTGGGAGCTCTTGCTGGTGTAGGTGCTGCTGATCAGACACAAAGACAACGTGCTCTTGATTTAGGTTTTCAACAATTTAGAGATGAGTATAATGCTCCAATGCAAAATCTTAATGAATACTCTGCTATTCTTAGAGGGTTTCCATTACCTGCAGATACGTCAATGAGTCAAACATCTTATAGTCCCGTTGCTCCGTTGTCCAGTCAACTACTGGGTGCTGGTGCAGGTCTTACCGGTATGGCTGGTATGGCTGGTCTCTTTGGTGCAAGTGGTGGGCAAGTTAAGAAGCTAAGAGAAGGTGGTCTTGCAAGTATGTATGCTCCTTCTAGTAATAGAGTAAGAATGGGTAAGACTAATTATGCTGGTGATGAATTAATAGAAGAAGAAGTAGTTGAAGAGTATAAACCTAAGAATTGGTTTGATGCTGGGATGAATATGTTTAGACCAGAGGAAGCCAAAGGTAAATCTATTTATGAAGCTATGCAAATATTAGGTGGTGGTGATTCAACAATAAGTGAGGGAGAAGAAAGAGAAAAAGTACAAGCATTTAATGCACTTACTCCGGAACAACAACTAATACAAAAAAAAGAAGAAGAAAACCAAAAACTATTAAATGCTAATTTTCAATTAATAAAAGAAGAAGCTGCAGGTATTAGAGATGTTGATGGTAATTTAATAGAGAATGTAGCAGTAGAAGAAAGTATTACTGAGAATGTACCAGCTACACCATTTGAAGTTCCTAAAAATCAAGAATTATCTTTCATGAACTGGATGAGTGGAGAACAAAAAGACCCAGCTCGTGAACAAAGAATGCGATTTGCTACATGGGGTCCTGTACTTGCAGGTGCTTCTAGAATAATGAGTGCAAAAGATACAGCCACAGCTGTGGGAGAACTCTTTAATACTGGAGCAAAGGTTGCTCAAAGTTACATAGGTCAAAAAGGAAGTGAAACAGCTATGAAGGCTGCTACAAGAGCATCAACTTTAGCCGGTGCTAAAACTATGTCTGAGATAGTAGAAAACTTAACTCCAACTGCTGCTTATGTAGCGGCTAATTCTTCTATAGATAAATTAATTACATCCAATGACGGACAAGTTCCTGATAAGACCACACCGGAATTATTAGAAACCTATGAAAGATTAGTTGATCAAAGAGATGTAATAGCAGGTCAACTAGGATCAGAAAAACTACAACAATTAAGAGAAGATACATTAAATGGTCTTCGACCAACTCCGGGTAGAGAAGTTGTTTTAACTCCTGAAATAATGGGAATGTTTTCACAAGAAGAACTTTATAAACAGTTTACAAATAGTGATGCTTATAAAGAAGTACCAATAGGAGAAGCTCCTGCAACAATAAAAAAAGCAGAGGGTGGTAAAATAAGAAGCTTTGATTTTGTAGAACAAGGTGATACACTTGTAGCAGTACCTAAACTAACTTAGGAAAAAATATGCCAAAAACTGTTTTACTGCCTAATCAAAAAATTTTACAATTTCCAGAGGATGCTACTTCTCAAGAGATGAACATGGCTATTGGTAGACAGTTTCCTGAATTGTTTGCTGGTGCCAATGAAACTACTGAAGTAATATCTCCTAAATTTGTAGAAGAAAAACAACCTAGGAATCCTCCTCTTGGTATGGTGTTTGGACAAGCATGGGATCAATCTAATCTTATGGTAGGTAGAGCTATTCAAGCTTATGGAGAACTTACAGGCAATCAAAAAGATATTGAAGTAGGACAAAAATGGATCGATGCAAATAAAAAAGAATTAGAAGTCTGGGATAAAAAGTTTGAAGAAGGTGGTTATAAAATGCTACGTCCCGGAGATGTTAAAGGGCTAGGTATAAATCCTTTTGGTGGTGAAAATAAAAATGAAAGAGGAGCTTGGGATTTTATACAACAATCTACAGCAGCTACTCTTCCTTACTTATTACAAATAATTCCAGCTGCTGTTGTAGGAGCAAGAACAGCACCTCGTTGGGTTCCTAGTATAGGAAAAAAACTACTAACAAAAGAACTTAGTAAGAAGACAGCTGGTAGTATGGCTGCAGCTTTTCTTCCTTCTGAAGTTTTTAATGTTGGAGTAGCACAAGATGAAATTAAAACAAGAGGTGGAGAAGATTTAGTAGATCCAACTACTGCTTTTAAATATGGAACAGGAATGGCTCTGTTAGATTCACTTGCTCTTGGTCCTGTAATTCTAGGAAGCATGATGAGGTATGGGGTTAAACCTGCACTAAAAGCAGGGACTGCATCCTTTGGAAAAAATAAAACATTGGCTGCTGCAGGAACTGTATTCAATGCTATTAATAAAGTTATACCAAAAGGAAAGTTAGGAAAAGCAGCTTTTCTTGGTGTTAGTCAAGCTGGTTCAGAAGGATTTACAGAAAGACTTCAAGAAATTTTAGCTATGGAAGCTGGCTATGATGCCACAGGTAAAAGAGTTAGTGTAGAAGAAAGAGCTAATAGATTACTAGAATCTACATGGGCAGGAGCAGCTGCAGGTTTTGGTTTTGGTTCAACAGCTGGTGCTGTTACTGGAGGGGGACAAGTTGTAGGGGACGTTCTAAAGAAAGCAGAAGCAGCTCGTGATCCAAGAGATGTACCACTTCAACAAGGAGAACTCTTTGGTAGAGAAGATGCTCCTGAAGGTTTTGGAGGAGGAAGACAAGGACCTGAACTTTTTGGTGAAGAACAAATAGAAATAGAAGAGCAAGGTCCATCAGCTCAAATAGATTTATTTGATGAATTAGAAGTAGAACAAGAAGGTCCAGCACTTGAAACAAACTCATTAGATCCAACAGAAGAGATCATTGACTCAAGCATTCCTTTTCAAGAACAAATAAATAATAGTATTGAAAATATTACAGAAAGAGTATTAAATTTATTTAATGCAGGAGTTAATATTGACTCTCAAATTATATCTCGTGATGATGTTCAAGAAATTAATAAAACAACTCCTGAACACACAAAAACTATTCTTGATACATTAGTAAACAATGATATTCTAACTGAAATTATAACTGAAGACGGAGAAGTTACAGACACATATCGTTTAAGTGATACAAGAAAAGAACAACTTAAACAAAATCCAAAGGGTGCTGAAATATTATTTGGAAAACGTACAGATATAAATAATAAAGAATTTATTAAAAATATAATAAATGGTTTAGCAGAAGTTAGTAAAGAAGTTATAGATAACTTTGAGTACATTACTTGGGAAGGTGGTTATCAAGGAAAACAAATTAGACTTGAGACTGATGTAGATACTAAGCCGGGTCTTATTCAAACAGATGGAACAGAAGGTCCGGGAATAGACACACAAATTGTTCGTGTAACAGTAGAAGATAAAAATGGAAATGAAGTTGAGCTTACACCTATAGAATATAAAGGAAAGAAAACCGATCCTGTACGTAGAAAAGCTATTAAACAAGTAGCAGAATATTATCAAGAAGAAATACCTTCTTTACTTTTTAAAAATGAAATGTTAGGGGATGACTTTACACTAGATACTAGTCTAGAAGAAGAGTTGGATACTATAGATGCACAGTTAGATTTTGTACAAGAAGAAAATAAAAACCCTATAGAAACTAAAGAATCTAGAATGGATAAAGGAGAGCGAGTAGAACTTGTTGAGTCCTTAAGCCAAAGTATTATTAGTGGTAGTATTTTAGATAAAGCAAATGATGCAGAGTTACTTAAAATGTTTGGGGATGAAGACGGGGTAAAAAAATTTAGAGCTGCTGTTAAAGAAGAACAAGATGCCCAAAGAACTTTTGGTGCTGTAGATCCTACAGGTTCTATTAATAAAAGTAATAATCAAAGAAAAGTTAAAGACATGGAGTTCTTTGATCCTATAAACTCTCGTAGTTTAAATGGACATGCTGCTCGTTTAAATTTATATGAAACTTATATGAATGGTACTTATCAAACTGCATTTAAATATCCAGCTTTTGCTAAGATGTATAATTTATTAAGAAAATATAATATAATACAAAGAGAAACTCAAGCTGAACTAACTGATTTTTTTAGAGCCTATGCTGAGGTAGCTGCTGATAACCCACAAGGTAAAGCAAACTTAGATCGTTTTATTATTGCAGCAAATATATTAGGGGAAGAAGGAAACTTTACAGTAGCTACTGATGAATCTTCAGCATCAGTAACCTTTCCAGAAGACTATAAACATAGTGCAGGTGGTGCAAGATTCTTATCAGGACAAGAGGCTGTTGATGCTAGTTTAGGAGACGTTAATGATTCTTCTAATCCTGATTACATAACTATTGGAAAACCTATTACTTTAAACAGTTCTGAAACAGAAGCTTTTATGTCTTTGAAAAGAGGCTTTAAAGAGATGGCTGATAAAAATATAGAAGTTACAGTAAGATATAAAGATGATATAGATTCTAATACTTATGGAAGAGTAGTAGATAGATGGATTGCTGGTGGTAAAAAAGAAAACTTATCAGATTTATTTAAAGAAGAAGTTGAAGTTTATGAAGAGTCAGGTGATATAGATACAGCAACAGAAATGGCAGAGCTTGCTGAATTTATAGAAAATCTTGAAGACCAAGCTATAGAAAATTATTTTCCTAATGTTCGTGAAGGAGATGGAATATTTAGAATAGTTTGGAAAGGTGAAAAAGATGGTAAAGATTTTACAGAAGTAGTATACAGAACAGATATAATTAAACCTTTATATTCTATAGGCAGCTTTGAAAAGTATTCAAGGCAATGGATATTTAAAAATTTACCTACAAAATTATTTGAAACTTATCCTGAAAAAGCTTTAGTAGAAGGAGGACAATATGAATATCAATTTTTTAATAAAGTTCAAACTGAAATACAAGATGTTAATGAACTAGGTGGTAGAGTAGGAAATGATCAAATACAATCTATGTTACTGGAGTCACATAATCAATTAGCATTAAGAACTGGCAATAAACAAGGGATTGAAGCATTTCAAGCACAGCTAAGAAAAGTTATACAGAATGTAAATGAACAAAGAAAACTTACAGGACTAAATAAACATTATCAAAAAAGAAAAGGTATTCCGGGATACGTTACTCCTCAAAATTTTAAAACATATATTCCTAATTCTTTTTCTATTTACTCTTCTCAAGTTGCACGTTATTTTGCAAGAGCTTCTACAGAAAAACAAATGGATAGTGAACTAGAGTTATTAAGAAGTCGTGAGCCTTCACAGTCAGATGGTTCTGGTCAAGCTTATTCTGTTAAACCTTTTCCTTTATCTCATAGTTTATATACATTTGGAAAGAAGGCAAAAGACTTTACTTTAAAACCTCAATCTGCTTTGTCTATGTTTAAGAGCATAGCTTTCTATGGATTTCTTGGAGGAAATCTTTCTTCTATTATGATTAATTTAATGCAAGGACATGTAACAGCTATAGCTTTAACAGGAGTATATGGAATTAATGCTGTTCCCGAAGTTATAAAAAATACTGTGAAGGCTGCTTGGATAGCTGCTAGTTTAACTGCTCTTAGTTCTTCAGGAAAAAGAGGATTATATATTCCATCTTTAAAATCAACAGAAGCTAAAGTTAGAAGAGATGCTGAACAAAAATTATTAGATTGGAAATGGTTAGGAATAAACAGAGATCAGTATGAAGCTATGGCTCAATTAGCTCAAAGAGGAACCATTGGAAAAATAAATACTGAAGCTTTATCAGGAAATTCTGATATACAAATGCAATATTTTCTGGATAAGATTGGAGTAGGTACCGGTGCAGCAACTCCTCTAAGAGCAACAGCTAATAGTGCTGTATATATTACAAATAAAGTAGGAGCTATTTACGCATGGGGAGAATTAACAAATAGAATAGCTGCTGGATTGTCAACTTATAACTTAGCAAAAAAATATGGTGTTGCTAAGATGAATAAGTTTAATAGTGCAGAAGTTATGAACTCTGATTTAATAGACAATGAAGCCGGTTATATAGAAGCTGCTGATATGATTGTAAATATGTCACAGTTTAGTTTGGATGCATATAACAGACCTTTACTTGCTAGACAAATGGGTGGTATTCCAGTTCAATTTTTACCTTTTGTTAAGATGATGATTGATATTACTGGTAATGCTATGATGGGAAGATATGGTGGAGACAAACAATTAGGAGACGTACAAACTAGGTGGACTAAGCAAGAGATAGCAGACTTAAAAGCTGCTGATATAGACACAGCTCGAAAGGGTATTAAAGAAGGGGATGTAAAAGAAGTATCTGGAACTAGTGTAAGTGGGGGAACCATCAAGAGTTTAGGCGGTGTTGCAATCCCTACAGTTACTAGTCAACAAGGTGCTGTTATGTTAATCGGTATGGTCATGAGTCAACTCTTTTTTGGAGGAGCTTATGGAATGCCTTATGCTGATGATTTAAATGAAATTGTTAAACTTATAGCTCCTAAAATAGGTATGGGAGAATTAGATGTTAAACAAGAAATGGTTATATGGATGTCACAAAATGGTGTTAACGAACTTTTTATAGAAGGGTTTGAAAAAGGAGCACTTAATAAATTAACTGGCTTATCTGTTAACCATAGGTTCTCTTTAAATATGGTTAACAATGTAATAAGAAATTATGATAATCCTGCTGTTATTATTGGTGGTCCTGCTTTCTCTTTTGGAGAAGGTTGGGCAACCAGAATGAAAAGATATCTACAAAAGGGAGATTATATACAGGCTGGTTTAACTTTGGTTCCTTTTGCTCTAACTCAAAACATAGCTAAAGGTTTGGATGCATGGGAAAATGGAGTATCAACACAAGCTGATATGTTAAAGATGCCAGCAGGAGATTTACAAACTTCTTTAGCAGCAGGTTTAGGTTTTACTACTACAAGAGTTACTGGTGTTTCAGATCAAATGGCAAGAACTAATTTTATAATAAATAAAAATAAAGCACCAAGAGCACGAGCTACAAAAAGTTTAGCTCATACATATTTTAATGAGAAGTTATTTAATTATAAAGGACAACCAGAGAAAGCAGCAAAAGCTAGAGAAGAACGTAGAGAGCTGTTAGAAGAAATTAAAGCTTATGATTTAAAACAAAGAGATTCAAATGGTTTAAGAACTTATGAGACTATGATTAATTGGAATGGAACTCTTCGAAGCAATGCTCGAAGGCAAGCTAAAGACTGGTGGATAGCACAAAAACCAGACATTATGAGAGGTGAAGAAGCAGATTATAATAGAATAGGTATTAGAAGTGATAAACTTAGAAAGAGTTTAGAACGTAGAAACAAACTTAAATAACTTTTCCTTGTGAGCCTACCTCATATCTAATATACTACGTACA
>TARA_R110000868_G_scaffold145660_4_pt1 | contig 10568 bp, 22 predicted proteins | sample TARA_R110000868 | Tara Oceans TARA_R110000868 (sample SAMEA4397489) | marine metagenome | biome: Polar Biome; feature: [SRF] surface water layer (ENVO:00010504); material: water (ENVO:00002006), including particulate matter (ENVO:01000060) such as... | depth 5 m | reverse complement strand
CAAGTCCACAGAATTGCATCCGATTGATGTTCACGAGAATGTCGAGGCGGCAATCATGGCTGACCCTCGGCTGAAAAATGAGCTAAGTTTAGAGGCTCCCTACCAAAGCAGGGTGGCCGTTGGCTCGGTAATCTCTGCGGTCGGCGTTCTCGCGCCGCTCATTGGGCAGCTATTCGGTTGGGACACCTCTCAATGGGTGGAGATACTGACCGCCCTTGTTACTCTGTCCGGCGCGGCGCTGGCCCTGTATGGCCGGTTTGCATCCGGTCTCAAGCCATTATTTTCGAGGAAATAAAAACATGGACGATGAGCCTATATCAAAGGCAGACATTGCCGGCGCCGGGTGGCATTTGGACAGGCGCATACCACTCGTATTGATACTTACAATTCTAGTCCAATCGGGGGCCGCCGTCTGGTGGGCGTCGAATACGGATAGTCGTCTAGCCGCCCTCGAAGCCATGAGCCGTGACACTTCCGACCAGAGCGGCAGAATTATCCGCAACGAAACCAGGATAGAAATTCTGGCCAACACCTTGACGCGGATCGAGGACAAGTTGGATCGCGCCCTTCGCGACCAAATACCGATCCGCTAGAAGGATATTACAATGTTGCGTGCCACTAGCTAACCACAAAAGCTGCCCCGACAAACAGCCCCGTCAGAAACGCCATAACTGTGCAGATAAATATGCTGATTTTCACATCGAAACTCATGGCTTGATCCCCTTTAGCGCACGCATTGACGACTGGTTTATGGCTCGGTCGAACTCCTCCGTTGGTGTGGCTTCCGGTCGCCATAGAGACAGTTCGCGTTGCAATCGCTCAACCTCTGCCGTGAGGCGGACGATCTCGTCGGCGGCTTTGTCACACAGTGCTTGGTACTTTTTCAGGTGGGTGGATATGTCAACCGACGTTGGCGCACCACAGCGTAGTCTCGTTGTCAGGTCAGTCATGTCTCTCTCCTACAATGTTGCGGGGTCACATGTTTGAGGATGTCCCACTGGTGGCGAGACATGCGGGCGAAAGCGTTCACCTTTGCAGGAACTGTTTGATCTCGGCGGCTTGGATGTCAATAACGTCACGCAGTTTGGCGAGGCCAGCCCGCAGTCCATCAACCTCCAGTTTTCGCTCCTCCTGCGTGGTAATCAGGATGCTGTCCAGGTCGGCCACCTCTGTCGTGAGGCGGGCGATCTCGCGATTGGCTTCTCTTTGGGAAAGCCACTCGCCCTTAGTGGGTTTGTTGATCTGGTCACTCATGGCCGGGTTCCTCCTTAAAGCCGGACCTCAACCGTTCCAGATAAGGCCAGCGGCGGCACGCAATATGGTCAACTGTTTGCCATCGCACAAACAGGCTGAACCGTTCTCGCCATGTCAGCCAGTGGATTTGACCAGCCCACGATAGCATCGGGCCATCGACATGCCGCCAGTTTATGTGCGGGCCGGCGGAAATTGCCCATGTGGGAACGCCTACGTCACTCATGCCTTGGGTTCCTCCTTGGGGCTCGTATGCTTCAATAGAATTTTCAGCCATTGTCCGTAGAACTCGTCACTGAAGTTGGCGTCGACATCCTTGAGGATGGCCTTCAACTGTGAGACCTCTGCTTGGAGGCGGGCGATCTCGTCGTTCTGATCCACGATCTTCCGGCTACCAACAGCATTGTCCGCCTTGAGACGGATGTTCTCCGCGCGGAGGCGGGTGATCTCGGCCCCCAAATCCTCGACCATCTTTTCCAGTGGCCCGCTCGGCTTAGGCTTGCCGACGTATGTTGTCTCGTCTGTCATGGCGTCCATCCTCTCATTGGTCTTTTCGGCCAGTTTGTCTTTGACTTTTTCCATGCCCCGCTGGCCTTATCTCGTTGCCGGTCGGCTTTGCGGATTTGCCGGATATCGTTTTTTGTCTTGAACCGATGGCATTTTATGCAGATCGCCCGGCAATTATCCAGACCATTTCCGCCCTCCAAAACGTCCGGTAAATCATGGTCAAACTCGACGCCGCACCATAATGGCCCATTGCACCGGACACCCTCGGCAAGCCCGTAGCGGACGCCGGATGCCTCACATAGCTTGCCGGATCGGGCCAAGGCAGCGCGGCGGGTTGCGCGGGAGAACTCGGTGCGGCTCATGCTACCTTCTCCTTCCTGATGGTGCCGATCGACATTTCTTGTTCCTTGTCAATCTCCTCCATCAGAGCCTCGCCGTCGATTCCAAACTGAATGTTGAGGACGTATAGAGCCCGCTGCACAAAGCGTTTGAATTTGTCCTCTCCCATCCGGTCCCATGCGATTGATTTGGGTTTGCGATAAACCGCTCCGTAAAGTGTTTGACGAGATTCAACATGACCCACGGCGATCTTTATAGCGTCGAGCAGTTCCTCTTCGTCGTTCCACCCATCGACCGATTCACAGACTCGGTTGAGCATGGCAAAGAACCAGCGATGATGTTGCGGCGATCGCGGGACGCTCACGGAAACCATGATTTCCTTGCCTTCCTTGATATTGGATAGGAAATCGTCGGCGTGAATGTCCGCAGGGACAAGTGTTTTTCCCCTGCGGACAAAGCACCTGGCGTTCAGGTTGCTCACGGCTCGAGCTTCCGTTCATGCCGCTGATAAACGGCGATAGCCTCCTCTTGATCGGGCGGCAATAGATCCTTTACATATTGATCGACAAAGACGTTCCATGTGGTTTCAAGCTCGGCGATATCCCCCGGAGGCTTGCGGGCTGTCACCGTGGCGCAAATCGTATCGCACCATTTCAAAAATGCCTCTGGATCGCCGGTGCCGGGATACTCCGGCAGCGTTACCTTTGTCGTCTCCTTCTTGGCCTTTGGCTCCGGCTTGGCCTTTTCTTCCTTTGGTGTCCCTTTTTCGTCCTCTTCGTCCTCGACGATCTCGGCGTCGATCGTATCTTCTTCGACGGCGGGCGGCGCGGGTGGCGCCTTTGGTGCATTAACGACAGGCGTTGATGTTACGACTTCCGGGCTTCTCTCCGCCTCATCAGGGTCAATTATGCCGGCGAAGCCGAAAGCATATCGGGCGCATTGGATTGCAGCCTTATGGCGAAGCATCCTTTTCGGCCATTTATTCCAAGGCTCCGTTTGGCGCCGGCACTCAGACATATATTCTGTAATGGCGATTGGATGCCCGCGATCCTTGCGCCAGATTCTCGCGGTAATTGAGGAAATTTCCCCGGTGTCATCAAAATGATCGTCAAACTCAAGTCCGTCCATGTCTGGATGCGAGTTGATAAGGTTCATCCACCCATCAATGCCCACAATCGGCTGTATGCCGCCTCCCTTAACCGGGAAGGCGTATATTTCCTTGGTGATCGGATTGAGGTTGTATTCCCTTGCGACCAGCAGGAACGCGGCAAACTGCTCGCGTGAACAATTATTAGGTACGACGGTTGCGCGAAGCGTTGCCTCGAAGTTTGGCGCGGTCATGCCGTAGCGGGACGCCATTGCCTCAGTGACGGACTGGCGCGGCTCTTTGATTTTTGCTATTTCGTTCATGTTCATACTGCCTTTTGGTATTCTTCGACCTCGACGCCGGGGAGAGACACGCCGGAGCGAACTGCGCGGCTGGCTAGAGCCTCGACGAGCGCCCTCATTTCCGGATGAACCTTCAGCGCCTCATAGCAAGCATCAAAATCGACGATCTTCGCCCGCTTCTCGGTCCTGAGTGAAACCCGCGCGCCCGTCCTGCCGGCGCCCGCGCTTTTCTGCTTTGCCGATTCCTCGGCCTCCTGCGCCGCCTGGATGGCCTCGGCCTTGGTGTCCGGGTCATTGACCTTATCGGCTTCCTCGCGGAGCTTGCGCGCCTTCTCTTCCTCGGTCCGGCGCTTTTCGTCGTCGGCCTTTTTCTGCGCGATCAGATATGGCTCAACGTGCTTTTTGAGCCTTGACGTGAGATCCTTGGCGTCTGTGATGATCTCGCCCCACTTGGCATCAATCTCTCGCCCGCCGACGAGGAAGGGCTCCTTCTCGACCTTGCGATGGTCGTCGGCGCGCTTTGCCAACTCATTGAGCCGCTTGGCCCACACGGCGGCGCGGTCGGCGTCCTGCTTTGTCTCAATCGACGTGGCAAGGAACTGCTCTGCAAGCTCCTGCTCGCCGGCAAGTTCTTCCGCGAACGTCGCGGCGTCGTTGCCAGCCGGCATGTTGGGCCGGTCGTCGCCGTCTGATGTGGGAGCAAATACCTTGGGCGGATCGTCCGGCCATACGCCGGTTTCAAAAGCCTTGCGGTATGTCTCTTCCTCGACCGGGTGCTGACAAATGTAGGTCCAGATATCGACGGCGAGAGACTGCCGGGCGCCAGTCTCAAACCCGACCAGCGCGACAAGCTCGCCGCTTTCGTCACGCCACGTTGCAACCGGACGGCGCGGGCCGGTCTTGGAACGCTGATACCAGAAGCCGGGCCATGCCTCGCCTTCGTGGACGGGCTGCGGCTTACCGACCATCGCATTGTGCCAGAATTTGTAATCGGTGCTATTGCTCATCGGTGTTTTCCTTTTCTGAAATTGTGCATCCCATTGCTTCCCAAATCTCCGGCGAGCCGCAGTTTTCGGGAAAAACGACAAGCCATTCCCCGCCCGGCACGACATTGGTGACTTGGCCGTGCCGGACGCCGCGATTAACCCATTGCCCGATCGTGAAATGCCGGGCGACAAGGCGATCAACGTCGCCGGGATAGATGCGAAATCCGGTTGAGTATTCGTTAGAGGCAAGCTGAACGGAGATACCGTCTTTCCCAAACTCATCACGGCATTCCGGCGTATCAATCGGATGCGGGTCGTGTTTGACGCGAACCTTGACTGAGATCACGTCGCCCTTGCGGTATGTCCAAAGCTGCGGTTTTGTATCAATCATGCTGATTATCTCCTGTTGAGTTGAAATGGACGAGTGCGGACGTAATGGCCGTCAGGGTCATTGCCGCCCAAGCCTCGATAAAGGACGACTTCTTGCTCAAAAAGCTCCTGAATGAATTTCTGATTGTCGGGCGCGGCCTTGGCAATCTGCTCCCCGATCGCCTTCACGATCGGATCGACTGCCGTGAGCAAATCAATCTCATTCGACCAAACGGCGCAGACGGTGACTTCAGGCTCAGAAAACCGCTTGAGAGCCAAATTAGCATCTATTTCAACTTCAAGGTCGGCAAACACAGTCCGGCCTCTTTCGTCCCGAATCTGGTGTGTGTACCATATCATTTAGTGGCCTCTGGTGCTGTATGGTCGGAAAACCATATTCTTATTTTATTGGTGTTGCAAGTCATAAAAATATGGAATACGGTTCCATGATGAAAAAATCTAATGGCGGACGATTACATGGCATTTAAGAGACTTCACCCGATCAAGCGAATGAGGGTGCTTTCCAGTATGACACAAAGCACGCTTGGCGACTTGTTAGGAGTTCACCAATCAACCGTTGCCGCTTGGGAATCGGGCCGGGCCATGCCTCGTCCGAATGTTTGGATTTCCATCACGAAATTTACTGGCGTGAGGCCGGAACAGTTGATACAGTTTATGAACGAACAGCGGCGAGAAGCATCCGATGATGCAACGAGCCACCAGTAATTCGGCGATGGCCGGATGCGTTCCGGGCGCTTTCCCGGTGGAAGCTGTCAAGACTGTCATCTTGGCGCCTTCCCTACTCTACGCTCCCTTGTGGGCGTTTTCCTCCCTAAACTTGGCGGGCGAAGCTCTTGCCTTCGCCCGCCCCTTTCTTTTCCCCTGCGCGGCTGGCCTCTTGCGCCAGGCGCAGCTTGAGCGCCGTCGTGTGCCGCGTGCTGGCTGTTGTCGCAAACCCGGTGCGCGCCTCGACGGCGCTCTCGACCATTCCCCAACAGGAGATTTTTAATGTCTGATATCGGCCATAATTCAACGCCAGCCGGGGTTGTCCAAGACCAGCTTAAAGCCATCATCGAGCGCGTCGAAAAGCTCGAAGAGGAAAAGCAGACGATCGCCGGAGATATCAAGGAGGTCTATGCCGAGGCCAAGGCCAACGGATTCGACGCCAAGATACTGCGCGAGATCGTCAAGCTGCGGAAAATGGATTCGGCGGAGCGCCAGGAGCGCGAGGCAATCCTTGAACTGTATATGAACGCACTTGGCATGTTAGGCGACACACCGCTTGGTGAGGCCGCACTTCTCCGGGCCATCCCGGCATGAACGATTGCGCCATCTGTTTCAGCTTGGGCGGTACGCCGGTCGGGAAGGGCCGGCCCCGCTTCGTGAGATCGAGCGGACACGCCTATACGCCGGACAATACCCGAAATTATGAATCCAATTTGCGGCGTCAGGCCATTATGGCAATGGAGTTGAACTATCAGAAGCGCCTGTCTGGCCCGGTCCTTCTCAATGTCGTGGCATATTGCCCGATCCCGAAGAGTTGGAGCAACAAGAAAAAGGTGCAAGCCTCGATCGGCCTGCTTCTACCCACCACAAAACCGGACGTTGATAATCTGCTCAAGATCGTCGGTGACGCTCTGAACGGCATCATTTACGACGACGACAAGCAAATCACTATGGCGTCGATCCGCAAGGAATACAGCGACGATCCCCGCCTTGCCGTGTTTGTGTCGCCAATTCCCGTATTCTCAAAGCAGGAGAGCTAAGAATGAGACTGTTTCTTACGCAAAAATCCTATGCAAGAGCCATTGCCGAGGCCGTCAGGACGGAGCCTACGCCAGGCAAACTTATGATCCGGTATTCGGAAAACCCCGAATTGCTCCGGCAAGCCCGCGCCGCGTTCGACGGCCTGTCTGAGCCGGACGGTTTTGCGGCCTATCGGTCGCTCAACACCAGCGAAACCTCCGTGATGCTGACGCCGATCAAGCGCGCGATCTGCGCTTATGCCGTTGGCCTCCAAAAACTGCGCGAGGGACTGTGATGTTTGGTTATCTGCGAGCCCCACTGAGGCCACCAGATCCCGTTGTGACCAAAGGCGAGATCGAAAAAATCGAGGAGTTTCTTCGCCTCGCAACAAGGGCGCGACTGCGCCGCTATTTGAAAGGGATAAAGGCATGAGTGACGTGAACGAAGCTATCCGCGAACTGCTCGACAAATATCAATCTGCAAATGAGGAAATCGAAACCCTCCACAATCTACTGACGTGCAAATCTGAACAGTATGTGGCCGAGCGCAAAGAAGTGGAGAGATACCGCAAAGAACTAGCCGCGATGATTGATGGACGAAAAGCACTTGAGGCAGAGGTTAAGAGGCTTATGGAAGAAAAAGCGATGCTAATGGAAGGCTTGGAAGAAATACAGGACAACCGAAGCAATCATGGCGTTTTGACACTACAAATAATAGCCCGATCAGCCCTCAAGGGACCACGGCCATGAGTGAAATTTCACCCACATGGACAGACGAGAGGGTCGAACGCCTCAAGCAGCTATGGTCGGAAGGCCATTCCGCCAGCGAGGTAGCCAAAACGCTTGGTGGCATCACGCGCAATGCTGTGATTGGCAAGGTGCATAGGCTGAAACTCTCCGGTCGGGCGAGGCCGGTCGGTCCCCCAAAGGAAAAGAAATCACGCATTCTGGCGGGATCGCGGCGCCGCTCGAGCCCGACGCGAACATTCGCAAAAAACCGAAAGAAGTTGACCCAACGGCCCGCCAGTGAAATTTCACCGGCAACGGAGGCGCTGATCGCGTCTGACATACCGGCGCCGGTCGGTCCAGGCGTCACGCTGATGATGCTCAATCCCAAAATGTGCAAGTGGCCTATCGGCGAACCGGAGGACTTTGGATTTCACTTTTGTGCGCATACGGTTCGCGATGGCTATCCATATTGCACGCATCATGCTTTGATCGCGTATCAGCCCAATAAGCCGAGGAATAGAAACCCCGGAACCATAAGGGGATTTTATCGCTAATGAGCCAGCGCTCCCATGAGATCCACCTAAAATTCTTTCCGCAAGCCAAGCCGATTTGCAAATACACGATTGAGCAAATCCGAGAGGCTTCCGACGCGGCGCGTGCCAAAGCGCGCGAGCTTATATTCCAGAAACAAAGGCGGAAGGACGATAAATTATCTAGCCAGCGTTCACGGCGGGCAAATATCCATATCATCGACGATTCCCCTATCCATATCGAGGCGCCCCCGCGTGACCTGAAAATCCTGCGGGTTGCTGCACTCATGTATGGCGTTTCAATGCGGGAAATGGTGGGAACCAAGCGCACCAAATACATGACCCATGCTCGAAGATATGCGGCAACGCGGTTGCGTGATGAGCTTGGCCGGTCATTCCCGCAAATTGGAGGATTGCTGAACCGAGATCAGACAACGATCCAAAATCTGTTGAACCCAAAGGCTAGGCGGGTCAAAGAGGAAATAGCCCATGAGTGACGACACAGACGCCAAAGAGCGGAAAAGCCACGTCTGGAAGCGCGATTCTCTTGATTTCTACGTTGAGCCCGAAAGGGCGACAAGGGCGCTTCTCACGGTCGAGAAGTTCAACGGCGCCATCCTCGATCCGTCCTGCGGCCAAGGCAATATCGTCAAGGTGCTACGCGGCGCCGGCTATGACGCCAAGGGCCGGGATATAGTCGATCGCGGGATTGACCGAGAGGCATGGATGGGCGAGGCCGACTTTCTCGAACAAGCTCACCCGGTTGATCGTCCCAACATCGTTTTCAATCCGCCATTCTTTCGGGCGCTTGGCGCCGAAGCCTTCATTCGCCGGGCGCTGGCGGTCACATGGGGCAAGGTTGCGGCTTTCGTCGATATCCGCTTCATTGCCGGGGATAAGCGCGCCAATAGCCTCTACGCCGACTTTGCGCCACATCGCGTCTGGATCATCACTCCGCGCGTCTCCTGCCCGCCTGGCGACTATCTCGCTGCCGGCAACAAGGCCGGCAATGGATCGGCTGACTGGTGCTGGATGGTATGGGATAAAACGGCGCCATACACCGGCACATCGCTTGGCTGGTTGAGGTCGGGAAAGCCTCAATCCGGCTTGCAAAATAGTCTGTAATTTGCTAGTTTTATTGAACGTCTCAGCGCGGAAATACGTTTGCAAGCGTCGGCTTCCTCACTGAAGCCTTACGCGCTGAGACCAGCCTAGCCTAGTGAGAGGTAATTAAATGAAATCACATATTTGGATGCCTTTGTTTGTCTCCGATTATTTGGCAGACACAACACACCTCAGCACCATTGAACACGGTGCTTATCTCCTCCTCATCATGGACTATTGGCAACATCGCGGCTTGTCCTGCGACGACAAACGGCTTGCCCGTATCTGTCGCATGACGGATGAGGGGTGGAACGATATTCGAGACACGCTGGCTGAACTTTTTGATGATGGCTGGATACACCACCGCATTGATGATGAACTGGTGAAAGCCGACGCCCTTCGTGAGCAAAAATCCAACGCCGGTAAAGCATCCGCTATAGCGAGAGGCCAACAGCCGTTCAACGAGCGTACCAACGGACGTTCAACAGCCGTTCAACAGCCGTTCAACGAGCGTACCAACGGGGGGGCAACGGAGGGGGTAACGGCTCGTCAACGGCAGGGCAACCAATCACAACCACCTTCACACACACCTATAAGGAAGAAAGATCCTCGGCATGAAAGTAAAAGGTAGTTAGTTGCTCAGAGGTAAGGGCCGACCGAAACGGAACCGAAACGACTGGAGACGAGACATGGACCTACGACCATATCAAACCGACGCCATTGACCGACTGAGGCAGTCGATCGCGGCTGGTCGGAAACGGATCATGCTGCAAGCGGCAACCGGATCGGGCAAGACCGTAATCGCCGGAGCCATCATTCAACGGGCATTGGACAAGGGCAAGCGCGTGACGTTCTGCGTCCCTGCTTTGAGCCTGATCGACCAGACGGTATCTCACCTGTACGCCGAGGGGATTACCGACGTTGGGGTGCAGCAGGCAAATCATCCGATGACCTCGCCATCGAAGCCGGTGCAGATTTGCAGCGTGCAAACGCTACTGAAGCGAGACCTCATGCTGGCAGATCTGGTTATCGTCGACGAGGCCCACAAAATCTTTGATCTCTACCTGGATTGGATGGGCCGTCCCGAATGGGCGAAGGTGCCTTTTATTGGTCTGAGCGCAACGCCCTGGTCGAAAGGGCTAGGCCGGCTATACGAGGAATTGATTGTCGTCAGGACGACCGAGGATCTTATCAATGACGGGTTTTTGTCTCCCTTCCGCGTATTTGCGCCGTCTCATCCTGATTTATCAGCGGTAAAGACGATTGCGGGCGATTACCAAACTTCGGGATTAAGCGGCGTTATGAGCGACAAGGCTCTAGTGGCTGATGTTGTGGAGACATGGCGCACTCATGCGAGCGATCGCCCGACATTCGTGTTTGCCGTGGACCGGGCGCACGCGGCGGCATTGCAGGAGCAATTCATCGCGGCTGGAATCCCGACCGGCTATTGCGATTACAAAGTTTTGCTGGAGGAACGTGAGGATTTGCGGCGGAAGTTCGAGCGCGGCGATATTCAGGTCGTGGTATCGGTGCAGACCATGACGACCGGGATAGACTGGCCGAGCGTGTCTTGCATCGTGCTGGCGAGGCCGACAAAATCCGAAATGCTTTACGTCCAG
>TARA_R110000868_G_scaffold132025_1_pt1 | contig 10568 bp, 13 predicted proteins | sample TARA_R110000868 | Tara Oceans TARA_R110000868 (sample SAMEA4397489) | marine metagenome | biome: Polar Biome; feature: [SRF] surface water layer (ENVO:00010504); material: water (ENVO:00002006), including particulate matter (ENVO:01000060) such as... | depth 5 m | reverse complement strand
TTGAGTATTGGCAAAACAATATGATGGATGAAGTAGCCGTTATTACGTTAGAAAGAAATGAACTAAAATGGGCAAGACAACCATACTTCATATCTCCAGCTTTTATTATGAATCAAAAACAAATAGATGAATATTACAGCAAGTACCTTAATGATTTCAGTAGTAATAGAATTTCAAAATTAAATTTATATAAGCTAAAAAGCGAAAACATTTTACCATCTTACAGAGCAGAATTGATAAAGAGATTTCATCTGTACACAAGATTCATGAACATCAACCGCGGCATAAATATATACGATATACACCCGCAACTTAAAGAACTTTAACATATATTATGGAATTAGATATGAATTACCGTGAAATGGCTTATAGAAATGCTTTAGAATCAGTTAGAGCAATCTATGAAAAATCAAAATACGACCCAGAAATAGACTTATATCGTTCTATTGATATTATCAACTCAGTAAGCACATGGCAATTCGAAGGTAAAGAATGGTTAGTGCGAGAGCTCCTCCCTTTCTTACCAGAAAAAACAGAAAAAATTGCTGTACTTGGCAGTTGGTATGGACTAGTTTCTATTATCTTAAGAAATTATATTTCAGAAGATATAATTATACGCAATATTGATTCTGATCCAGTTACACAAGTAATTGGATCCGGTTTATTAAAGTCTATTGATTCTTCTCATAAAAACACTCAATTCTTAGTTGATGACGCGATAAATCATGTTATAGAAAAAAGAAAAACTTATGATGTGATTATTAATACTAGTTGTGAACACATGGAACAAGACGACATTAGATTTATTATAGAAGGAAAAAAGCCTTCAACGGTAGTTTGTTTACAATCTAACAATTATCATTCTGTTCAAAGTCATATTAATACCTACGACAGTTTAGAAGAATTTGTTGAAGAATTAAATTTAGTATCTGTATATTATGCAGGAACTCTTAAAGCAAAAGATTATGATAGATATATGGTGATTGGTCAATGAAAAGAGTTATCTTCACAACCTTTGATGATATAACAAATTCTAATAATCTTGATAGCACAAATGTGTTATTAGTAAAAGAATATTTTGATCGTTTAATTCAAAATAAAAAAGACTATTGTGACAGAAACGGTATCCAGTTTATCTTTTATCATAATACGATGAAAGATTTTTTGCCTACAAATGACGCAGAGTTTACAAAGGTGAATCTATATAAACATCATCTCATGGCAGGTTTAGCAGAAGAATATGACGAAGTCATGTATGTTGATATGGATGTTTTGTTTAACACAGACGAAAATATATTCGAGTCTTTAGACCTTAGTAAAGGTATTCATGTAAAAGATCAAGACAAAGATGTAGTTAACAAAAATATTGCAAATCTTTTTTTAAAATCTAACGGTTTAAGATCACCTACTTTAAAATACCATATTGCGAAAGATATGCTTGGTGGCAGAGATAATCACGTACTTAATACGGGAGTTATCATTGGAAAAAGTGAACATATTAAACTAATAAAATTCTCAGATAGACTAACCGAAATGGTTAATCTCGTTAAATCTATAAAACAAAACAACATAAAAAGAAAAGATACTTCTTTCATTCGCAGACACTATTACCCAAACAATGAAGCTCTTTTTTCATACATTCTAGAAGAATATAACATTCCTTATGTCCTACTTGACGAAGAATGGCATACTATGTATTATGATAAGCCCGTTGATTATATTGGGTGCCGAGGAAAGATTATTCATTTTATTAATAAGAAATTTAATAGATTTTTTAAAGATAAAACGAAATGTATATTTTCTTTGTACGTAAAAATCGATGATGAGAAACTAGACAACCCGCCAACATCAGATATTGAACCTCTTGGCAATAAAAGTAAAAGAACACAAATTCAATTTGAAAAACATTACGACGATCTCGTAAAAGATAAACAAGAGTATGCACAAAATATTGGAGCTGATTTTATATTATATGAAAATGATGATAGATATCAAGAGTTTAAAAAAAGGTTTAGAAATCTATCAGAGTATGATGTAGTAAATTTATACAAGATTTACTGTTTAGACGAGTTAACCAAGCAATATGATTTAGTTTGTTATCTAGATTTTGACGTTTATTGCAGAAGAAAAGATGTTGATATATTTGAAAATGTTCCTATGGAATACGCAATTGCTTGCCAATTTCAAACTAAAAATGAGTTAAAAATTACTAACACTATTCAGTATTTTAATTCTTTTATAGTTGATTTTAGGAACCCTCATTCTAAATATTGGAATACCCATGCGCTATTGACTGAAAAAGATTTAGATGGAGACTATCCAGTTTTTAACACAGGAATTATCGCCGCGTCTAGATATGTAATGGAAAAATTAGATTATTTCTCAGATATTGATGAAGTAATTAATACTATGACTGAGCTAAAAGAAGATGAGTTTTCAATGTATCCAGAAAACATACGTCTTTCTTTTGGATACGACAACGAAAGTATTTTTGCGTATAAATGTAAAGAGAATAACCTTCTAACTTCTAATCTTTGGAGTCCGTTATGGCATGGAAAGCATTCTTTAAAGTATGCCGAAGCATATGATAAATTTAATATAGAAAATACTTTAAGAGGAAAAATAGTAAAAAAAGAGTTTGACGCTTGGTGTATTGAAGAAGATCCAGTATTCGTACACTTTATTTCTAAACAATTTGGTTTGGTTTTCGATAAATAGCATATAAATGAAAGATAGGTGGGTGCAATGCACAATACAACAAAACTAATTATAAATCATATATTTTGTCATTTAATGCTTATTCCGGCGTTTATGTACGGTGATGCGTGGATGTTTTTTGCCGCATTTATGTGGTGGCAAGTAATAGCTGTAATAGCTATTTCAGGAGGATACCATAGATACTATTCACATAGAACTTATAAATGTAGTGAATGGTATCAACATTTAATTAACTTCCTTGGAATATTTTCTGGTGCTGGGCCAGCGCTAACATGGGCGGCTGTACATAAGCAGCATCACACTTATTCTGACAAAGAAGATGATCCGCATTCATATCATCATAAAGGATGGTTTTCTGTTTATGTAAACACTTGGGGATATAACTCGAAAATTAAGCGTAGGTTTATTAAAACTCTATGGAGAGATCCTATCCTCAAATGGTGGCATAAAAATTATTTCAAAGTAAACGTCGCTATTATAGTAACATTTACTTTGATTAATCCTTTGCTCATGGTATTCGCATATGCTATGCCAGTTATGTTTGCTTTCCATGGATACGGATTATTAAATATTCTTGGCCATAAAGATGGTCCAACAAATACTGCGCTTGGAAACATCTTAACTGCAGGAGAAGGGTGGCACGAGAATCATCATAGGAAGCCAAGCAGTTACAAGATAGGAATTAAATGGTGGCAGTTTGATCCAACTGCATATTATCTAAAATGGTTTTTTATAAAATGAAAATACTTTACTGCCAGCCATCGTATTACAAAAAAGCAGTCTATATCCCATATGTTTATTTTAAGGCAAAACAGCTACTTAAAGATATTCCAGATATAGAATGGCTTGATCCATTACCTTACATCAAAGGAGATGAAACATTCGACTTAGTGTATGCTGATGTAGTGTTGCTTACTTGTTATGTTTGGAATATTGAAAGAAATGTTCAGATAGCAAGAAAAGCAAAAGAAATAAATCCTAATTGTATTGTAGTAGCGGGCGGGCCACAGATTCCTCTAAATGAAGATCCCTTTGAACTGTACCCAGAGTTCGATTATGTCTGTACTACCGAAATAGAAAATGTTTTTCCTCTTGCTTTTCTAAATAATTTCAAAGTTCCTGGAATGAGATCAAGAACTTTTAATATAAAATGGACAGGATACAGCACTCTAAATGAACTCGAATCTCCTTGGACTGAGTATAGAGAAGAATTAAATTCTATTGCAAATAGATTGAGAGAATGCGACATTGGGCCAATGATTCTATGGGAAACAAATAGAGGTTGCCCATATAAATGTACGTTTTGTGACTGGGGTTCAGCGACCAATTCTAAAATTCGTAGATTCAATCACGAAACATTGCTTAAAGAATTAGATGTATTTTCTGAAATTAAAAGTCATATGGTCTATATTGCCGATGCAAACTTTGGTATATTTAAAAATGAATTAGAATATATTCAAAAGATCTGCGACTTAAAAGAAAAAACCGGTTATCCAACACAAGCTTTCTTTTCTTCAGCTAAAAATAATAAAGTCGTCGTAAATCAATCATACGCATTATTGCATAAAGCTGGTTTGTTACAAACTGCTCATATAGCATTTCAGCATACAGATGATGAAGTACTTCAAGCTATAGACAGATCAAATATTAAAAACGAAAAGCTAATTGATGAGATGAAAGAAGCTTATCATTTAGGCGTTCCATTAGTTGGCATGCTTATTATTGGAAATCCTGGAGATACTTTGCCAAAGTTTCAAAAATCATATTATGATTTGTTTGAGCTGGGTTTTCATGATGATATTAAAACACAAGACTTTATGATTTTGCCGAACGCGCCTGCAAGCGATAAAGCATATGTTGATAAATGGAAAATTAAAACAATTGAGAGATGGCATATAGATCATCCTTATTTAGATAGATCTGTGTCTGCCATTCCAAAAGCAAAATACATTTGTTCAACTTCTACTTTTGATGAAAATGATTATCTAGAAATTCAGGTGTTCAACGCTTTTATTTTAGCAGCTCACATTTTTGGCGCAACAAAATTTATTTCAATTTATTTAAGATATGCTCACAATGTATCTTACAAAGATTTCTACGGAGCTCTTTGGGATAATAAAGATATTCAACGAATCTTAACTCCAATAAGAAAAGGATTGAAGAAATACATTGAAGGAACTAAAACGGTTAAGCTTATTGATGGTGTTGCTATCGATCTTAAATGTTTTGAAGTTTTACTTGAGAATCACGATGAGATTCTTAATATATGCGAAGAGATTGCAGAAGTTTATGAGTCAGGGATAATCCTTAATGATCTACTTTCTTTCCAGAAAAATATTTTAATCAAATGGGGTGAGCAGCAAGACCTAGAATTGTATTATAATATTGATGAGTTCTTCAATAAAGCAATGACACTTCCTCCGGGTGAAACGCTTGAGAACTTCGACTTTCAGTTGAAGCACCAATACTTTCCAGCTACCGATAAATACTATCGCAACGTACATTTGAATGAAGTAGTACCAAAGCCAAAAAACAAAATGAAATGGCGAAAGGTATTTAAAAAATCAAATATGAGATTCAGAAACACTTACAAAGCGAGCATTATATTTCATGAAAGCGATTCGAATTAGTGATGACATTATGTGGGAAGATGAATTAGTTCGTCTTTTTAATATTCTTTCATTATCCTCAGCTGATAAGAATCGCGATTGGTTTGGGCGCTTAGCAAATAACTATAAACAGTATGAAGAGTGGTATGTTTGTGTAGATAAAAATAGCATTGTAGCTTTTTCAGGTGTAGTTAAAATTGGTAATTATTATAGATTGCTTTCTCGTCTTTGGTACGATGAAGATTATAGAGTAGATGGTTTAACTACTCCGCTTCATACTATAACGCCAGCAATGATGATGGCCGAATTGATGTTAGAAGATTTTACTGAAAATTTATTTTGTTCTATGGAATACCCGCAAAGAAGAAAGCATTTAGAAAAAGTAGCAGAAAGATTAAACTTTAGGTTTGGCAGAAAATTTAAACTTAATCATGATATGCATAGAACATGCGATGATGATACTTTTAGTTGCTGGCAAAACACTATTTCTGAAGTAGAACTAGACTTACCATCAATGAGTGTAAAAGAATGGAGATTGAGATTTGGAAACTCAAGAAAAATGCCTGATAGAAAAAACTAAAAGAACAAGAGTAAAAGGTCTAGGTCCTCGTAGAACTGAGATGGTTACTTTTGCAAAGATTGGTGATGTTGATTTAGCTCTTTTAGATCAGCTTCGCAGCATACTCGTGCGCAATCCTCAAAATGATTTGGGAGGAGATGGATATAACATTTCTCAGCAGTGCGATTTAGAAGGTGTGTTTAATGCAGCTGGTAGTTATAGACAAGTTTTGATTCAAAAATCTATTCATAACCATGATACTGCTTCAGAATTTGATTACACGAATTATGTTGAGCCGGTCGAGATTCCTTGGTTTGAAAAGATTTATAGATTAAGATTATCTCATATGGGCCCAGGCCATACTATTAATTGGCATATTGATACGGACACAAGTGTTATGTGTCGAGCTCAGATTTGCTTAAATGAAAATGATTCAGTATTTAAATTTAAAACAAAAAATGGAATAGAAGAATTTAATATGAAGCCTGGCGAGATGTGGTTTATTAACACTGGCTGGCCTCATAGCGTTGAAGGCGGTGAAAAAGAAAGATCGGTAGCAATCTTCGGTTTTGAATATAAGGATTACCATGGAACAGTTAACTTATTGCGCTCATAATATAGAAGTAGATCACGATAAAATTGAGCATGAAGTTTTGTCGATACCTATTTCTTCGTATCACTATGACAAATTTAGAAATACATATATCCTTCCTCTGTTTAACCCAACAGGAAAGATCGGTAGAGTTGATCCAAATGCGCAAGGTGAAATGAAATGGTCTATGGATTTGCCTGAGGTACAAAAAGCTTTTAGTCCAATTTTAGAAGAGCTTCCGGGCAGGTTTACTATTCTTTACACACCTCATAATCAGGAAATGAATGTTCACCTTGATTGCAAAAAAGAAGAAGTTGGAACTCGCCAATATAAGTGGCGTTACGTTGTTAAAGGCGACTTAAAAAGCTTATATTTTTTAAATGAAAACATGGAAAAGGTTTATCCCAACCAAGGCGAAAGAAGTTATGTAATGGATGGAGGGCATCCTCATTCAATAGATGTTTCAGACAAACCAAAATGGACTTTGTGTATAGGATCTCCTTGGAGAGATAATTTACCGAAAGATTTAGACACATCTAAAGCATATATAATTAAAAGACCAGAAATAAAGGATCAGTGGAGTGTATGAAAAAGTAATGGGTAAAGGATACTATATCATAGAAGATATAGACCTTACCGAAGATCAGTTTATTGAATTATCTTCTGAATTTGGAAAGCTATGGGAAGAAGAAGATCACTGGTTAGCAAAAGAAACTTTACCTAGTAATGTACTATACTGGTCATCCCACGAAAAGTTTATACGTATGAGTATTCCTTGGCACGCAGATAATTCAGCGAGCAAAGATAGAAAATTTCCTTTAAGATCTTTTTACGCTGTTTCTATCCCAGATCCAGAAGACGCTAAATTATATTTTTTAGATACTACAACAGCTTTTGAAATGATGAGTCCAGAGAGGCAGCAGCATTTAAGAGAGTGTTCTATTATAGTCTGTGATAATCCATCTTTCAAACAAGCTGCTGGTAAATGGGAATTTGAAGGTCCCTGGGTAGAACCTTTTACGAAAATACATCCTATCACTGGCAAAGAAAATATTAATTATGGATGCATCGCCATGGAAAGCGATGTTTTTGGATTAAGCCCAGACGAAGGATATAAAGGAACTGAATCTTATAATAAAGGTATATTGCATCCTGATGGAACAAAATGGACTGACAAAGAAATATCAGAACTATTCGAAGAAATGATAAATAAAGTAGGAGTATATGAACATAAGTGGAAAGAGCGCCAGTTTCTAATTATGGATAATTGGTCTCATTTGCATTATAAACAAACTACTAAAATCTTAGACAAAGAACGTTTAATCTGGAGAAGGACGGTATTTCAACCATGGCATACTACGTAACAACAATGATTTCCACAGAAGGTCTAGACGGAGATCCTAATTTCTTTTCTGACTACATCACTAATCCAGCCAAACGTTACATGGATTGGTCAGCTCTAGCTTTACCGGCAGATTTTTGGACTAGCTATAGCGCAGTTTATTTAAACTATAGAGATAATAATAAAATCATTTTTAGATCAAAACATGTTGATGCTAATAACGATATGTTTGTTATTCAAGTTTGGGAAAGCCAAGCAGTCAGAGAACAATTTTTAATTGATGCTGATCACGCCACTTTTGAAGCTAATAAAAGCTTTAGTGTAGAGCGTAATGATTACGAAGCTACTTCTGCTGAAATAGAAACTCTAATTGATGATGTGATTGCTTCCGGCGATTATATCATACAAATATGCTTACCAGAGTTCCAACGTTCTGGAATGGTTATTGGCGATCCACTAAAAGGTGATGTATTAGTTACTGTGGATTAACGTTACCAACAATGTGAGTACGAATAAACTGCTCTCGATTCGCGTTAAGAGCAGTATGATATAAAGTAGTATCTACTAAATAGATTGATCCATCGGCTGGAAGCTTATAGACTTTATCGTCAATAATAAACATACATCTTTCGTTTGACGTCAACGGGATATGAATCCTTGGTGTTAAGTCAATATGATAAGAATAGCACGAGCCTTTAATCATTTTCATCGCGCGAGTTCTAAACATTCCATATTTCTCTAATAGAGAATATGTATATGGCATGTCGTCGTATAAAGGTACTGTGTAAGCCGATTCATCTACTCTTAAATCGTAGGTCTTACCAACAGCACCATCAAAGTCTCCTTCAAAAGAACCTTGCAAAGGAAACTGTGCGGAGACTTTTTTGTTGTCTAGCTCCTGCTGAATCCAATCAATATCACATTCACCAATCTTTTTAACTACTTCATTCATACTGATATCGTTAGCTCCTTTACTCTGTATTCTTGATTAATAACCCATAAGATAGTATCTATAACGTAATCTAAATCCATTTTTGGCACGTCAACATGCGCGCATCTTTCTGTATCGAAATATCCAAAATTTAAACACGTAACATTATGTCCCATGTTGTATAGCTGTTCATTTGCTGCTCTTAAAGCTTTTTTCTCAATAGCATATGGAAATATATGATCCCTGCCACCAACGTAATCAGAAGCTCGAGATCCTAAGCTAATTACTCTTTTTCCAAGAGCAGCAGCTTCATAAAGCTTTTCGACCTGAGTATATCCATCATGTTTATTATTAATGAATATATCGCATTCTTCTAAAGTATCAACAGTTGGTAAAATCTCAGATAGTTCTTTACCTAAGCCACGTCTTGTTCCAGTAATATAGAATTTCATATATTTTTCTCATTTATCTTGTCACGTATTTCTTCAAAAGATCTTCCATAAAAAGAAATTCTCAGATTATAGCGTTCTCCATGACCAGTGTTATCCACCATATGCATGGTTGATGTATTGATTAAAGCAGCTTTATATCCATCTAAAGTATATATCTCGCCATTGTAATCAAAAATTGTTGGAGCTCTTTCTGTATTTATAAAATCATACATAAAAGCAGCTTGTGGTGCCCCAACTGCCGCAGCTCCGTCTATATGCCATTGTAATATCTTATCAGCTTTAGTAATTAAAATAAAACAATTGTATCTTAAATCTCCAAGATCAAAGTACTTAAGAAAATCTTCAGCAATCTTGTTTAGAGTTCTATCTTTGTATTCCATAAGTTCTGGGTTGTTTCCAATCCATTCCTCATGTCCGTATATTGTTGTGATCTTTTCAACAGTTCCAGAATTGTCTCTATAAAATATATTGTCTGCATATTTTTTAAAGTGTTGATAATACTCTTCTATCTTTGCGTCTTCTAAGAGATAATCATCTAAAATTAAATAAGGTAACATTTTTTGTCCGATTCTGGTGGAATAAAAAAATCTTGGTGGTTAAATTTTAGGGGTTTGTTATGTGCTATATTAGCTTTTACAAATTCGTAAAATAATATGTTATTTTCTTTAGTGATGTGATTATATCTAACATCAATATATTTGCTTCTTATAGACTCGTGAGTTTCATTCCACACAATATTTTCTTGCCGCGTTATGTCAATTATAGCTGAGGTATCGTCATCGTAAGACCAACTTGCTCCATACAATATTTTTGTATCAGGTCTTATACGTAGTATTTGTTGTTTAAGCATATTACCTATAAAACATTCTTTATCGTCATCATACAAATAATCTTGCCAGCTTTTGTATGCTAAATAAGTTTCTTTTTCTTTTTCAGTTTCTGCTCTTTTTAGAAGGAAATCAATGTTATATACATTTGGAATATGTATGAAATTTGAGTCTCTTGATACACTCATTCTGCCAGGTCTAGGAAACACAAATATCACTGTGTCGTACTTAGAGTGGTTGCGCAAAAATATGTTGTACATGTAAAACGCGTCACAGCCCCTAACACTGTAGTTCGTAATGCTATACTCGTTTCTCAGAAGATATACCCAGCTTTTGCCTATAGCTTCGAGATCGTAGCTGTCATGCATGCATCCTTCGTAGCTAAAGCTATCACCAAATATTCCCAACGAGTCCAAAATAAAATCTCCAGATGTCCACAATAATTATTTATTTATTTAAAATAAAATGAAATAAACTGTTGACATTCGCTTTTAGATTGTATAGAATGATTATATAAACAGAAAGGATACAAAATGAC
>TARA_R110000868_G_scaffold29420_2_pt1 | contig 10569 bp, 6 predicted proteins | sample TARA_R110000868 | Tara Oceans TARA_R110000868 (sample SAMEA4397489) | marine metagenome | biome: Polar Biome; feature: [SRF] surface water layer (ENVO:00010504); material: water (ENVO:00002006), including particulate matter (ENVO:01000060) such as... | depth 5 m | reverse complement strand
TCCAACTACAATTACGGTCTTCATACGTATACTATTAAATGTTACCCAGCAATATTACGTATTATTACGTAATATATATGTGTTTTTTTGAAAATAAATACGTAGTTTTGTTGCGGAATTCTTAATATCCCACTTAAAAAATATAAATCATGAACATAAACAAAGCCCCAAAAGTTAGTCTAGTTGGTGCAGGTCCAGGGAGTAGCGACCTTATCACCTTAAGAGGATATAGAATATTGGAAGAGGCCGATATCATTCTATATGATGCTTTGGTCAGTATGGAATCGCTTAATGACTTAAATCCCAACATTCCAAAGATATATGTAGGAAAAAGATGTGGGAAGCATTCCTTTTCCCAGGAAGAAATTAATAGGTTAATTGTAGAAAAAGCTTTTAAATACGGACATGTGGTGCGTTTAAAGGGTGGTGACCCATTTGTTTTTGGGAGAGCTAGTGAAGAATTGGAATATGTAGAATCTTTTGGAATCCCTGTTATGGTCGTTCCAGGGGTTTCAAGTGCCATAGCTGTACCTTCAAGTCAGGGCATACCGCTAACCCGACGTGGCATAAGCAGTAGCTTTTGGGTAATGACGGCCACAAAACGCGATGGTTCATTTTCCGAAGACCTAGAACATGCTGCAAAGTCTTCTGCTACGATGATCATACTTATGGGAATACGTAGATTCCTGGAAATCGCCAAAAAAGTTTCTCAATATAGAAATGGATCGACCCCTTTTGCCATTATTCAAAATGGAACAACCATAAATGAATCCTGTGTAACAGGAATACTTAAGGATGCCCATACAGTAGTGGACAAAATAGACGTATCACAGCCAAGTATCATAGTGATTGGGGAAGTTGTGGCGGAACACCCAGCATTTTTTGAAGAGGAGATTCAAAGGGTTCTCAACTATTAAGAATCAATTTAAAAGCGAATATTTAGGATATAGTAATTAAATTAAGTTTTATTGTGAGATTTCGTAATGGTAAGCTTCATATTTTTCTGTACTGATAAAAATACGCTCAAATTCTAAAATTACGTAATTATATTAAGCAATACTACGTATAAATACCTAATTTTGAATTGTTGATTGAAATTACTAATCCTTAAAACAATTCAGTTATGAAAGAATTTGTCTCAGCCAAAGCTTCAAAATTAGAACTTTTAAACTTAAAGAGTGTTCCAATACGTACATTTTGGATTACCTCTATAGCCTTTTTCATTTGTTTCTTTGCATGGTTCGGTATTGTTCCCTTTATGCCCGATGTGGTTAAAGATTTGGGGCTGTCCCCAGCACAGAAATGGAACTCCATAATTTTAGCGGTTTCGGGAACTGTTTTTGCCCGATTGCTTATTGGTAAATTATGTGACAAATATGGTCCTAGATTATGTTATACCTATTTATTGATACTTGGTTCCATCCCGGTGATACTGCTTGGGTTTGTACAAACACCGCTTCAATTCTTAATTTGTAGACTGTTCATTGGTTTTATAGGTGCTTCTTTCGTTATCACCCAATTCCATACTTCTATAATGTTTGCTCCCAATATAGTAGGTACCGCAAATGCAACTTCCGCCGGTTGGGGAAATCTTGGCGGAGGTGCCAATCGTTTAGGTATGCCATTGATTGCTGCTGGGGTTATTAGCTTTGGAATTTCAGAAGAAATAGCTTGGCGTTATTCTATGGTAATTGCTGGGATTATATGCTTGGCAATGGGTATTATATATTACTTTTTTACCCAAGATACTCCTGAAGGTAATTTTAAGGAACTTAAAGAAGAAGGGAAAATGCCCTGCTTAAAGAAGGATGAAGTGTCTTTCTTAAGTACTCTAAAGGATTATAGGGTTTGGATTCTATTCTTGGTCTATGCAGCTTGTTTTGGAATAGAGTTGACGGTATATGGGACCATGGATGATTATCTTCAGAATAGGTTTGGCCTGGATAGGTCTACCGCAGGAAATTTGGTACTGTCTTTTGCCCTAATGAACATATTTGCCAGGACATTGGGCGGTTATTTCGGTGATCTGTTCGGAAAGTTTCGTGGGCTCCGCGGTAGAGTAATTTTTTTAGCCTTGATATTGGCTGCCGAAGGTCTTATGCTTTCTGTCTTTTCGGTAACCACTAGCTTGGTATTCGGAATGATATTTTTGATTGCATTTAGTCTTACCGTTCAGATGGCCGAAGGCGCCACTTTCTCAGTAGTCCCATTTATAAATAAAAAAGCTATAGGCTCTATTTCCGGAATTGTTGGTGCTGGAGGTAATGTAGGTGCCTTTATGGCCGCTATGTTATTAAAATCCAAATCGGCAGTCGCAGAAAGTGCCGCCATAGCAGCAAATAGCGAATTAGGCGAACAAGCAGTGAAGTCGGCCCAAACTACGGCAGCAGCTTCAGCCGTTTCCAGCGGATATTTTATTATTGGAGGATTTATAGTATGTGCAGCTTTATTATCCCTTGCTATTAGGTTTGCCACGGCCGAAGAAAAAGCTGTCATACAGGAAACCAAGGGTGAATTTATATTATCAGGGGCGGATAAATAGGTGAATATCATAAGTTGGATGTTCACTAACAGTCTTTACCAAGAAATCTCAAATTATTAAAAATTCAAATCTAATTATGGAATGACCATTATACAATACCCATTTCCATAACACTTACCAGAATACGAAAGTTGCCATGCTTACTTTTTTACAACCAAAACGTTTAATGGTCCATTACATCTGACCTCTTAATAACAAATACATATAAACAGATGAAAAAAATATATCTATTATTTACCATTTTAAGTCTATATGGACCATTATCCACTGCGCAGTTTACATTGGATGGCGAATTTAGACCGCGTACCGAACTACGCCATGGTTTTGGCAGCCTAATTGCCGATGATGCCGATCCTGGCTTTGGCGTTTCAACACGATTGAGATTAAATGCAGGCTACACTATGGAGGCCTATACATTTTATGTAAGCCTGCAGGATGTTATGGTATGGGGAGAAAATAGACAACTGCTACCAGATGATGAAAATAATTCCTTCGCTGTATTTGAGGCATGGGCAGATATTAATCTTGGTAATGGTTTTTCTACCAAATTGGGAAGGCAAACCTTGGATTATGACGATCAGCGTATATTGGGCAGTGTTGGGTGGACACAACAGGGACGTAATCACGACGCTGCTATTTTAAAATATGCCAAAGAAAAATTTCAAATGGATCTTGGATTGGCATATAGCCAGGATTATGACAACCCTAGTGGGTTTCAGTCTGTAGGTACCGCCTATAATACAACAGGATTCTTCTCTTATAAAACCATGCAATACCTTTACTTAAAAGAAAATTGGAAAAATATAGGTGCAAGCCTTTTGATATTGAACAATGGCTTCCAAAACTTTGGCACGGATGGAACAACACCAGATGGGATAAGCAATTTACAAACCTTAGGAACACATTTAAATTTTAAAAAAGGAAGCTTCGATACTGCTGTGAACGCTTATATACAAACAGGTGAAAGACAGGGCGCCATTGATGTAGCTGACGCTTACTTGTTGGGTATGGATTTTAACTATGCCGCTTCTGCTAAAGTCAACTTAGGGGCTGGTATGGAAATTATTAGTGGTAATGACGCCACTACAATTAATAAAACGGAAGCATTTTTTCCCCTGTATGGAACCAATCATAAGTTTAATGGATTTATGGATTATTTCTATGTAGGCAATCATGCCAATTCAGTTGGTTTATTGGATGTTCATATAAGCGCTAATTTTAAACTAGGTAAAAAAACCAGCCTTCTGACAAAGGCACTTCATTTTAGTGGTGAGCAAGTATTACCCAGTGGGAAAAAATCTTTAGGTACGGAATTAGATCTTGTGTTTTCACAAGCCTTCAATGGCTTTTCCTTACAGTTGGGTTATTCCCAAATGTTTGCTGCTGACGGTATGTATGAATTAAAGGGAATCACAAATGACGCTTCGGACAATAGCCAAAATTGGGCCTGGGCCATGTTGGTCATTAAACCCAGTTTTCTGAATACTTCCAAATAGGCTAATTAATAACAAAATCCTGCCAATTAGCGGGGTATTTGATTTAAAAACATCTCTTGAAAACAACCTTCAAAAGCTTGGTTCATGAATCTATTTTCACCGTATGAATACTTAGTTTTAATTTTATACTATATTTGTTTGGAAAGAAATAACAATTGTGGATAAAACTACTAGTATTGTATTGGCTGACGATCATTCCTTGGTAAGGGATGGAATTCGTGCATTATTGGAGGAAAATGATAATTATGTGGTTATTGGGGAAGTCTCCAATGGCAAAGAGGCAGTTCAAATGGTGTTGGACAAGAAGCCAGATCTCTTGATCATTGATATTCGAATGCCTTTAATGAACGGTATAGAGGCAGTGGAGGAACTTAAAAAACATTCTTCATTTACAAAATGTATTATACTTTCCATGCACGATTCGGAAGAGTATATCCTTAAATCGGTAAATGCCGGAGCCAGTGGTTATCTTTTAAAAGATACAGGAAAAACAGAATTCCTTAAGGCCATTTCCACAGTGGAACAAGGAGGTAAATATTTCAGTGGTGATATTTCCAATGTTTTGGTAAATAACTTGTTAAGTCAAGGACATGCAAAACAGGAGGGTAAAGTTCCAGCCAGCAATGGAAACAACTCTTTTGGAATAACAAGTAAAGAACTGCAAATCTTGGAACTTGTACTTTCTGGTCTTACCAATAAACAAATATCAGAAAAACTTCAAAAAAGCAAACGTACTATTGAAACCCATCGCTTTAACCTAATGCGAAAGATGGGGGTCAATAACCTGATGGACCTGGCCAAGAAAGCGCAGGAACATAAGTTGGTTTAACCATCCCTCGGCGACAATTATTTATCTACTAACTTAATTAAATGACCTTTTAGGCTAATTATAATTCGGTTAAATCCAATATATAATCACTTTTATTGTCTTTTCATCAATATTCTCCTTAACTATTATCAATAAATTACTACGTATTTATACTTAATTTGGTAATTTTAGACCATTATTACATGGTTTCTTTTAATACTAGGATTTTATGCAGAAAAAGAACGAACATAAAACTATTTGCTCCTATTGTGGGGTTGGATGTGGAATATTGGTGGAAAAAGACTCCAAGGGTAATATTAGTGTTGAAGGAGATCCCGATTATCCGGTCAACAAAGGTATGCTTTGTTCCAAGGGAAAGAACCTTAACTACGTGGCACAGGATACCAGTGATCGTATATTGTACCCGGAAATGAGATGGAGTAGAAACCACCCATTGCAAAGAGTAACCTGGGATACCGCTTTTAACAGGGCTGCGGCCGTATTTAAAAGCATAATTGAAAAACATGGCCCTGACAGTGTAGGCTTTTATGTTTCTGGACAATGCCTTACCGAAGAGTATTACCTTGTAAATAAGCTGACCAAAGGATTTATTGGTACCAATAATATTGATACCAATTCCAGGCTATGTATGAGTTCCGCAGTAGTGGGTTACAAAAAAATGCTGGGGGAAGATTCCGTTCCCATTTCCTATGAAGACATAGAATTATCGGATTGTTTTCTGATCGCCGGGGCTAATCCAGCCTGGTGTCATCCCATTCTTTTTAGAAGAATAGAAAATCACAAGGAAAACAATCCGGATGTAAAAATAATAGTCGTAGATCCGCGGAAGACGCAAACCTGTGCTGCAGCAGATCTACATTTACAGATTTTACCTGGGACAGATGTTATCCTATTCAACGCTATTGCCCGTTGGTTGATAGAAAAGAAAAAGATAGACAAGGATTTCATAAAAAAGCACACCGTGAATTTTGATGCGGTAAAGGATAGTGCCTTTCTACTTTCTTTAAAAAAGGCCTCCGAACTGTGTGGTGTTAGTGTAGAGGATATTAAAAAGGCGGCCATGTTTATAGGTAACGCCAAAGCTTTCATAAGCATGTGGACCATGGGTTTAAACCAAAGCGTCATTGGAGTCTCCAAAAATGTTGCTTTAATGAACCTATCCTTACTAACAGGACAAATAGGAAAACCTGGAGCCGGACCTTTTTCACTTACTGGACAGCCCAATGCCATGGGAGGTAGGGAAGTAGGTGGCATGGCTAGTTTATTGGCTGCCCACAGGGAATTGGGCAATCCTAAGCATCGAAGGGAAGTGTCGGATTTCTGGGGCGGAAAAGAAATTAATTCTGAACCGGGATACACGGCAACAGAGATGTTCGATGCTCTGGAAAGTGGTAAAATGAAGGCAGTATGGATAATTTGTACCAACCCAATTGTAAGTATGCCCAATGTGCACAAAGCAGAACGTGCCTTAATAAATGCCAGTTTTGTAGTAGTTCAGGATATTTCCCATAATTCCGAAACTACCAAGTTTGCAGACCTACTATTACCGGCAGCTGGTTGGTTGGAAAAGGATGGGACCATGACCAATTCCGAAAGACGTATTAGTTATCTCCCCAAAGTGATCGATGCACCAGGGGAAGCCTTACCAGATGTCGAAATTTTATGGAAGTTCGCGCAGAAAATGGGGTACTATGGATTTGACTATAAAAATACCAGTGAAGTATACGACGAACATTGTCTTTTAACAAAAGGTACAGAAATAGATATATCGGGACTTTCGCACGAACGTCTAAAACGGGAAGGTAGTTTTCAATGGCCAGTTCCCCACAACACCCATATGGGTACTCCCAGATTGTTTACGGATTTTAAATTTTTTACCAATGACAAGAAATCGCACTTTAACGCCCCAGCTTCACTTTATAATAAATCCGAATTAACAACACCTGAATATCCATTGATACTCAATACTGGAAGGGTTAGAGACCAATGGCATACCCGTACCAAAACAGGAAAGGTAAAGAGACTACTCACCCATATTCCCGAGCCTTATTTGGAAATGAACAAGGTGGATGCCTATTTGAGAAAAATAAAGGATGGGGATATAGCGGTCATAAAAAGTAGAAGGGGAACGGTTAGAGTAAAAGTAAAGGTGAATTTTGACATTCGTGAAAAAGTGGTGTTCCTACCCATGCATTGGGGCAAAGTGCTCAACAACGATTTTGGAAGGGCCAATAATTTGACAAATGACCTGGTTGATCCAGTTTCCAAGGAACCTGATTTTAAATACTGTGCTGTAGAAGTCACAAAGTATGTAAAACCAAAACAGAAAATCCTGATAATAGGGGCAGGGGCCGCAGCCTATAGATTTGTCCAAACCTATAGGGAGAAAAATGAAACGGATGAGCTCCATGTGTTCTCCAAGGAAAAAGATCCATTTTACAATCGAGTATTGCTGCCAGAATATGTGAGCGAGGAACTTACGTGGGAAGCCTTGGAAAAATTAAAAAAAGGAGAGCTTCAAAAGTTAAATATCTCTCTACATTCAGGGATTGGAGTAAGGCAAATAAACAGAGAGAAAAAAACCATTTTGGACGACAATGGTTTTGAACACGCTTATGACATCCTTATAATGGCCACAGGTAGTCGCGCTTTTGTCCCAAGTGATGTGCAAATAAATATGCCAGGCCGGTTTACTATGAGAGAACGTGGGGATGCCGATAAATTGCGTAAATATTTACAGGATACAGGTCTTCCCTCGGAAGAACAACATGTGGTTATTGTTGGAGGTGGGCTATTAGGCTTGGAATTAGCGGCCGCACTGAAGAAAAACAATGTGAATATCAGTATAATTCAGCGTGCCCCTCGGTTAATGGAAAGGCAGTTGGACCGAATTGCAAGTCGACTTTTGGCTGAGGATGTCAATGACCGTGGAATCAAAGTTTATTATGACAATGAGGTTAGTACGGTGTTTGAGGAAAGGGACGATAAAAATTCACTTTCCATTACTTTAAAAACAGGAAGGACCATAAAAGGCAATGCAATAGTTTATGCCATAGGTACCCGCCCCAATATTGAATTGGCCAAGCATTCCGATCTTAAAACTGGAAGGGGAGTGGTAGTAAATGAATATTTACAGACCAAGGACCCTCAAATTTTTGCGTTAGGAGAAATTGCAGAATTTAAGAATGCTCTTTTTGGAATTACTTCAGCTGCGGAGCAACAAGCAGATACCGCGGCAAAATATATCTTAGGGGATTTTAGTAGTATTTATAATGGGTCCATACTCATGAATATTCTAAAGTTTGAAAATCTGGATCTATGTAGTCTGGGTATGGTGAATGCTCCAATGGATGATAATACTTATGAGGAAATAATCCTAATGGACGTCAGCAAAAAATATTATAAGAAGTGCATTGTTAAGGATGATACCCTAAAAGGTGCCATTTTAATGGGGGATAAAAATGAATTTGCAGAGTTCAAAAGACTTATCGAAGAGGAAATTGAATTATCTGAAAAACGAAATGAACTGCTTAGAGGACAATCTAATTCGGTACCCTTAAAAGGAAAATTGGTTTGTTCCTGCAGCCAGGTCGGGGAGGGCAATCTAATAGAAACTATCAACAGAGGCTGTGAGGACTTCTCTAAACTCTGTTCAGAAACCGGGGCCGGATTGGGATGTGGAAGTTGCAAGCCGGAGATACAGGATATACTGCGCAAACAATTACAAACTGTTACTTCATAAAATATAGGATAATGAATGATGATTTACATAGAATACTGATCAAAGGAGGGGTAACCTCTCCCGGAGAATTAAAGGATATCATTACCATGTTGGAAGCAGGTGGACTAAAGGAGGTTTATTTTGGATCGAGGCAAGATCTATTATTTCCTTTGCAAAATGCCAAGGAGGAACAATTGGAACAAATTTCAAATTTTAATACAGATATAATTGCCGATAGAAGTTATCAAAACATAGTGAGTTCCTACGTGTCAGCGGATGTATTTGATATGACCTATTGGCTAAAAGGATCTACCTATCTATATATTTTGGAGGGTTTTGATTATCTACCGAAGTTAAAAATCAACATAACCGACCCAAAGCAACGCTTGGTTCCAATTTTTAGCGGGAACCTAAACTTTATTGCATCGGACAATGAGGATTATTGGCACCTAAACGTTAAACTCCCACATTGGACCAAATCTGTTTACTATCCCGTTCTCATTTATAGCTGGGATATTAATACTGTAGCCAAAGCTATTGATGAGATATATTTGGACATTGCGGATATAGATGAATTGTTTTTTATACTCAATAAAAAATTGGACACCAACAACAGGACTATTGAGCGGGAACTAGAGATTCCCTACATTAAATTTCCCTATTATGAAGGAATGAACCGGATGGGTTTAGATCAATATTGGCTAGGCCTGTATTGGAGAAACAATAGATACGATCTTGATTTTCTAAAAAAACTATGTGGGTTTTGTTTGGACAACAGTATTGGAAAAATATGTATAACCCCATGGAAATCTTTTATAATCAAGGGCATAAAAAGTTCCAGTAGGCCTGAACTTGAACGTTTTCTGGGACAAAAGGGAATTAATATACGTCATTCCCAATTGGAAATGAACTGGCATTTACCAGTGGATGATATGGAAGCCTTGGAGTTAAAAAAATTCTTAGTCCTAAGTTTTGATCAAAACGATATAAGTACTTACGGCCTGACCTTTGGAATAAGTAACGAAACAGGTAAAAGAACCCATTTTTCATCCGTTATCATCGAAAAAAACACCCCACCCACTATAGTTAAGGATTTTGCCATAAGGCCAACTTACAATGTGTTGTACTTCAGGAATTTTGATCCCAATACCCAAGAATATCAGGTATATGCCCAAGATGTGGACAAGGTAGAATTGCCTGGGCTCCTAATGGAACTAAGTAAAAATTATTTCAATCAGTTGGGCAGGGCAGTTATAAAAAAAGAAGCACCCAAAAATATCAATGTTGAACAATTGAAAGAAGTGTATCAATGTACCTCCTGTTATACGATTTACGATGAAACCTATGGAGATGCCAAATCACAAATTCCCGTTGGAATCCCATTTAATGAACTTTCCGAGGATTACAGCTGCTCTGTTTGTGGGGCTAACAAATCCGGATTTGAAGAAATGAAACTACAAATATTGTAAGGCCTGTAAAGCAGTCATATTTGGGTTGGAAAATTTAAAAATTGGTTTGCAGATTTAGTAAACAATATTGGGTGAAACCATATTCTAGTGATCATCTGCTAAAGTCTGGTAGTTGGCCAGGATTTACAGCTACTTATTCATTGTATAACACCAACCATTTAACAAACTCCTGTCGGTTCTTGAAATGAGGTTCCAAATATTTTAAGTCATCCTTAAAACCTCTTTTTTTATTAATAATTAGGTATGTATTTGAACTTTGGGAGAGTGAATCCAAGCGAGAGACCATTACATCATCATTTAAATCCCAAAGCTTATCCTTCCATTGTTCATCTTTTTGAAATTGAATTTCCCGATTGGTAGTGTTATTCCTTAATTTCAAAGTGATTGGATTGTCCCCTGAATATAAAGGTATAGACGATAGAAGGTAATGATAAACAACAATGGTCTTATTTTTCTTAGGGGTAACATTATTAATGAAACGCATCATTTCCCTGGGGGAGTTAAAGGTTGAC
>TARA_R110000868_G_scaffold4895_11_pt1 | contig 10577 bp, 6 predicted proteins | sample TARA_R110000868 | Tara Oceans TARA_R110000868 (sample SAMEA4397489) | marine metagenome | biome: Polar Biome; feature: [SRF] surface water layer (ENVO:00010504); material: water (ENVO:00002006), including particulate matter (ENVO:01000060) such as... | depth 5 m | reverse complement strand
ATTAAGTGGTTGTAATAATAAAACGCTTACTGATTTTGCAATAGTTGTCGGTGGTTTATGTAATACTATTGATGTATTTAATTCATCAGTAATAACTTGTAGATCAATTATTGGTGGTGGTCAACAAAATACAATTACAAATGGAGATTCAGGTATTTTATCTGGACAACAAAATATAATATTAGCTGGTATATCAACTATTGGTGGTGGTCAACAAAATACAATTGCCTGTGGTGCTAGATCTTTTATTGGTGGTGGTTGGTTTAATACTATTAGTAATCCTAACGGATGTAATGCTATTGTTGCTGGTAGTGGTAATAAAGTTTATAATGGATGCTCTAGTGTTGTTGTTGGTGGTACGTTAAATACAACGTCAAATTGTTATGGTTTTGTTGGTGGTGGTAGAACAAATGTTTCAAATGGTCTAAGGTCATTTGTTGGTGGTGGACTTTCTAATACTGCTTTTAATAGTGAGTCATTTGTTGGTGGTGGTTGTTTAAATACCGCTTCTGGTCTTAGTTCATCAATTTTAGGTGGACAATGTAACAAATCAAGTGGTACTTGTTCAATTGTTGGTGGAGGACGTGGAAATATTACATCTGGTAATACATCAACAATTTTAGGTGGGTTTTTTAATACTACTCTCGGTACTTGCTCTTTTATTGGTGGTGGATTAGGTAATACAACAATTGGTTGTAATTCTATTGTTAGTGGTGGTTATTATAACACATCAAGTGGAAATTACTCAACTATAAGTGGTGGAGCAGCTAACACATCAATCTGTAATTATTCAACTATAGGCGGTGGTGTTTCTAATATTACCGATGGTTCTTGTTCATTTATTGGTGGTGGATCTACTAACTTAATTTCAGGTGGGACATTTTCTGCCGTAGTTGGTGGACTTCAAAACACAACAACCTCATCAACATACACATTTATTGGTGGTGGATGCCGTAATACTATAGGTAACTTTGGTTGTTGTTCTTTTATTGGTGGCGGTGTTGGTAACACAATACTTAGTTGTTACTCAGCTATAAATGGTGGAAGTAGTAATAGAATTAGTGGAACTGGCGGATCTACAATTTCTGGTGGTTTGCAAAATACTGTAAATGGATTTGGGTCTATTGTTGGTTCTGGATATTTAAATACAAACAATTCAACGTATAGTATTATTGGTGGAGGTAAAAATAATGTGTCGATAACTGATTACTCTGGTGTTTTTTCCGGTTCTGGTAACACATCAAGTGGTTTATATTCATTTGTTGGTAGTGGTTGTGGTAATTTAACAAACGCTTTAGTATCGTTTGTTGGTGGTGGGGTAAAAAATACGGCGGTAAGTACTGGTAGTGTAGTAACCGGAGGTCGTTGTAACACAACCATTGGTAACTCATCAGTTATTAGTGGTGGGGTACAAAACACATCTTCTGGTAGTTACTCAACAATAAGTGGTGGTTTTAGTAATAGGATGGTTTCAACATCTTTTGTTTCCGTTATTGGCGGCGGTAGACAAAACACTGTTGATTGTTTATACTCACACATTGGTGGTGGATATCTTAATACTGTTTTTAACTCTTATTCAACAGTAAGTGGTGGTTATAAAAATACAATAAATAACCAATATGGTGGTATATTAGGTGGTAATAACAATAAAGTTTTAAATGATTGTTCATTTATTGTTGGTAACGGATTAACTTCAACAGCCGCAAATACATTACACATTAATTGTTTACATATGGCTAGTATACCGGTGGATCCTGCTCCCGCAACTTTACCGTTAGGTACTGTTTATATGTGCTCAACTTCAGGAAACGCATTATATATTTGCGCATAACTATAAAATAAAAAACAATGGGAATTTTTATTAGACCAACAGTAGAAAAGAAAATTAAAATATCTGGGACGGATATTAACACAAATGTTTAATGCCACAACAAATACAAATAACAGGAGCAACAGGAACAGGGCCTTACCAGGTTCAAGTATGTGATATTACAAAAACATATTGCACAACAATTACTGGGTCAACTTTTATTCCCCCAACATATACGTTTGATGTTCCACCCCCATTTGAGGAGATCACATCATTACTTATTGTTTTAACAGATTCAACCGGGTGTGAATATTTTGAGTATTACGGATGTCCTCCGACACCAACACCAACTCCGACACCAACAGTTACTCCCACACCAACCCCAACATATCTTTGTTATTGTATAACGGCACAAAACGCAACAAGTCAAAATGGTTATTTTGATTACACGGATTGTAGTGGAAATTATGTTTCATCAGTTTTAATACCAAGTGGGGTTACATATTACACTTGTGGGATTCATCCAACAAATGAAATTAACATTTCAACGGTAGTAGGTGGATTTTGTAATTCAAATCAATCTTGTCCAACACCGTCTTGTACTCCAACACCAACAAATACTCCAACACCTTCACCAACAAATAGAGGGTCATTTAAATCGTTATACCGATCATCAAATACATCAAGTGGATCAAGTGGTGCAAGTCAGTTAAAGTTACCGTTAGAACCAACAGGAAACTACGCATTTACAGTTTATTGGGGTGATACGACATCAGACTTTATAAATGTGTGGAATGACCCTGCGGTAACTCACACATATGGAGCACCTGGAGACTACCTTGTTGAGATTGATGGAACGATAGAAGGATGGAGATTTAATAATACCGGAGACAGAAAAAAAATATTATCAGTTTCAGATTGGGGAATATTAAAGTTTGGAAACAACGGAGATTATTTTTACGGATGTTCCAATCTAACATTAAATTCCGTTAACGATACACCAGACATATCAATGACCACAAATATGTCCCAAGCATTTAGAGAATGTTCTTCTTTAACAACAGTTAATAATTTAAACTCCTGGAATACCTCATCAGTTAATGATATGTCTTATATGTTTTCATTTTCTAATTTATTTAATTCAAATATTGGGTCTTGGGATGTTTCAAATGTTACCATAACACAAGGTATGTTCTATGATACGACCTTGTTTAATCAAGATATATCGGGGTGGAATGTTTCATCTTTAGGTGATAGTTCGTATATGTTTTCAGATGCAACGAACTTCAATCAAGATATATCATCCTGGAATACCTCATCGGTAACGAATATGTCCGGAATGTTTTCGGATGCAACTTCATTTAATCAACCTATTGGGTCTTGGGATGTTTCAAACGTAAACTTAATGAGTTATATGTTTCAAGGAACAACTGGGTTTGATCAAAACATCGGAACCTGGAATGTCATAAATGTTTATGATATGTCCGGAATGTTTGATGGAACATCTTTATCAACTCAAAACTACGATTCATTACTTCAAGGGTGGTCATTACTTTCACCGTTACAACCAAATGTAATATTTGATGGGGGTAATTCACAGTATTTAACAACATCGTTATCTGCAATTACAGAACTTACAACATTCCCAAATTATTGGACAATTACTGATGGTGGTCAATCAAGATTTGAATCAACTTGGAATACAACAAATACAAGTGTCGGGTCTTCTTTGGTAAACCAAATACAACTTCCATTGGAGGTATCTGGAACATATAATTTCTTTGTTGATTGGGGTGATGGAAATTCTAATACAATTACTGTGTGGAATGATCCATTAACATTACACACATATACAACACCGGGTGTCTACACAATAAAAATTTATGATCAAATAGAGGGGTTTAGATTTACTAATACTGGTGATAGAAATAAATTATTATCCATTACAAGTTGGGGTCAGGATTTTAGATTGGGTAATAGTAATGGGTATTTTAGAGGTTGTACAAATTTAGATTTAAGTGGTGTACAAGATATTTTAAATTTAACCGGTACGTTAAATATGATTTATACTTTTAGAGATTGTTTTTCACTTACTTTGGTAAATAATATGGAATTATGGGATACATCTTCTGTTACAAGTATGTTAGGTATGTTTATTCAAGCATCATTATTTAACCATCCAATTGGATCTTGGGACACATCTTCCGTTATAAATATGAGTAGTATGTTTCAAGGGACAAATGGGTTTGATCAAAACATTGGAACTTGGGACGTATCTTCTGTTACAAATATGTCTAATATGTTTTCATCGTCATTATTATTTAACCAACCAATTGGATCTTGGGACACATCTTCTGTTATAATTATGAATAATATGTTTACCAATGCATCGTCGTTTAATCAAGATATTGGATTTTGGGACGTATCTTCTGTTACAAGTATGAGTAATATGTTTTCATCGTCATTCTCATTTAACCAACCAATTGGAAGTTGGGATACATCGTCCGTTACAAATATGAATAGTATGTTTCTTTTTGCGACATCATTCAATCAATATATTGGGTCTTGGGATACATCGTCCGTTACAAATATGAATAGTATGTTTTCATCATCATTCTCATTTAATCAACCAATTGGAAGTTGGGATACATCTTCTGTTATAACTATGTTAGGTATGTTTACCAATGCATCGTCGTTTAATCAAGATCTTAACTCTTGGGACGTATCTTCTGTTACAAGTATGGGTAATATGTTTACCAACGCAACATTATTCAATCAAAATATTGGGTCTTGGGATATATCATCAGTTTTAAATATGAATTTTATGTTAAATAATTGTGGAATGGATACAACAAATTATGATCTTACATTATGTGGTTGGTCTCTTATTGGGACTTTACAGTTTTTTGTTCCTCTGGGAGCCAGTGGTCTAACATATACAATTTTAACTGGAGGGCCTTGTAGGGGAGTTATTACCGGAACATGGGGTTGGGTAATTACTGGTGATAGTGGAATTTAATCATTTATTTATTAATATCATTTTTTATTTTTAAATTAAAAATATTAAATGAATACAATTTTTGTTCAAATAGCATCATTTAGAGATCCCCAACTTAATCCGACACTTAAAGATATGTTGGAGAATGCAAAATACCCGGAAAATTTAAGAATAGGAATCTGTAATCAATATAATTCGGAAGATGATTTTAATCTTGATGAATATAAAGATGATGAAAGATTTAGAATTGATAACATAATTGATACGGATTCTCAAGGAGTTTGTTGGGCTAGACATATGGTACAACAAAGGTATAGTGGAGAAACATATACATTACAGATTGATTCCCATATGAGGTTTGAAAAAAACTGGGATGATGAAATGATTCAGATGATCAAAGATCTACAAGATAAAGGACATAAGAAACCATTACTTACGGGATATGTTTCATCTTTTGATCCAGACAATGACCCAAAAGGAAGAACTCAAGAGCCGTGGAGAATGACGTTTGATAGATTTACACCGGAAGGTTGTGTTTTCTTTTTACCTGAAACAATACCCGGATGGAAAGAATTAAAAGAACCAATAACCGCAAGATTTTATTCTGCTCATTTTTGTTTTACGTTAGGTCAATTTGCAACCGAAGTACAACACGACCCAAATTATTATTTTCACGGAGAAGAAATCTCAATCGCAGTAAGAGCATACACTCACGGTTATGATTTATTTCATTCACACAAAGTTTTAATATGGCATGAATATACCAGAAAAAATAGAACAAAACATTGGGACGTAGATAAAGAATGGTATAAGAAAAATGATGCATCACATAAAAGAAATAGAGAATTACTTGGTGTTGATGGTGAAACGTTTTCTGGGGACACAAGTTTTTATTATGGGACTGAAAGAACAATACAAGATTATGAAAAATATTCTGGAATTTTATTTGAGAAACGAGCGGTTCAACAATATACGGTAGATAAAAAATATCCACCAAATCCATACGAATTTAAAGATGAGGTAGAATGGAAAGAAAGTTTTCTTTCAATATTCAAACACTGTATTGATTTATCTTTTGATATGGTTCCGGAAACAGATTATGATTTTTGGGTTGTAGCTTTTCATAATGATAAAGATGAAACCTTAGAAAGAAGAGATGCTGATCCGAATGAAATTTCTATGATGATGAAAGATCCGGATCGTTATTGTAAAATCTGGAGAGAATTTAATACAACCGAAAGACCTAAATATTGGGTGGTATGGCCACACAGTATATCAAAGGGGTGGAGAGATAGAATAACTGGTCAATTATGATTACTTTAGTTACAGGTTTATGGGATATAGGTAGAGGTGAGATGACCGATGGTTGGTCAAGATCATATGAACATTATCTTGATAAGTTTTCACAACTTTTAAAGGTGGAAAACAATATGATAATTTTTGGAGATCAAAGGTTAAAAGAATTTGTTTTCCAACACAGAGAAGAACACAACACACAGTTTATTTTGAAAAATGTGGATTGGTTTAAGAACAATGAATTTTATCCTTTAATACAAAAAATAAGAACAAACCCATCTTGGTATAATCAAGTAGGTTGGTTAAAAGAATCAACACAATCAAGACTTGAGATGTATAATCCACTTGTAATGTCAAAGATGTTTTTATTACACGACGCAAAACTTCTTGATACCTTCAATTCAAAGTTAATGTACTGGATTGATGCCGGTCTTACAAATACGGTTCATCCTGGTTATTTTACTCACGATAATGTATTAGACAAGATAGAAAAACAATTTAACAAATTTACATTTGTGTGTTTTCCTTATGAATCTAATACAGAAGTTCACGGATTTAATTATAAAAAGATGTGTGAGTTGTCCGGAAAAGACACAAAGATTGTTGCTCGTGGAGGATTTTTTGGTGGAGATAAAGATTCAATCTCACAGATGAATGTTTTTTATTATAATCTTATGATGGAAACATTAAAGTCCGGATATATGGGAACAGAAGAATCATTATTTACAATTCTTTTATACCAACACCCATCACTTATTGATTATTGTGAAATAGAATCAAATGGATTGGTATATAAGTTTTTTGAGGATGTTAAAAATGATAAGGTTGTATTAAAAAATGAAGGAAAGAAAATTGTGACAAATTATAATGGAGATGTTGGTTTATATGTAATTACATTTAACTCACCAAAACAGTTTGAAACTTTAATAAAATCAATGTTGGATTATGATCCAAATTTTATTCATAAGACCAAAAAGTTTTTACTTGACAATTCAACAGACCTTTCAACAACACCAAGATATAGAGAATTATGTGAAAATTACAATTTTCAACACATTAAAAAAGTTAATTTAGGTATTACACGAGGTAGAGTTTTTGTTGCCGAACATTTTAACGAACAAGAAAATTTATCACATTATTTTTTCTTTGAGGATGATTTTGGTTTCTATTCCGGAAAAGATATTACTTGTAAAAATGGTTTTATAAGAAAGGTAGATAACTTATATCAAAAAACTTTAGAAATAATTAAAAAAGAAAATTTTGACTACTTGAAATTGAATTTTACCGAGTTCTACGGAAGTCATCAAAAACAATGGTCTTGGTATAATGTTAGTCAAGAATTTAGAAAAAACCATTGGCCGAATAACCCAGAATTACCAAAACAAGGTCTTGACCCAAATTCACCAAATTTAGAGTTCAAACATATTCAATCACATAAAGGACTTCCATATGTTTCCGGTGAAATATATTTATCAAATTGGCCTATACTAATGACAAAGGAAGGAAATTACAATTGTTATCTTAAAACAAAATTTGATTGGCCTCACGAACAAACTTTGATGTCTAATTGTTATCAGGAGACGGTTAAAGGGAATATTAAACCTGGATTACTTCTTGTAACACCAACAGAGCATCACCGTTTTGAATTTTATGAACCTTCTTTGCGGAAAGAGTGTTAAAGAATTTTTCTACCCTTACTTAAGTTTTCTTTGGCCCATAGTGGTTGAAGATTTGTGTAGTGACAAAGTTTATAAACTTCTTCTTCCGTTTTAGCCGAAGATAATGGTATTATGTGGTCAATATGTATATGTTTTCCGATTAATTCCCAAGACATTTTTTCCGTGAATTGTTTTTCTAAATGTTCTTTAAGAAAATCTGGTGTACATCCTACGATATCAAAAGTTTTATTATTTTTTTTTATATTTTTTGATTTTAGATAAACCCGTATTCTTGACCTAATATTACTACTTAACTTGAATAACACATCATTATTACGCCTTTTATTATAATAATTTCTAATACCCTCAACATTATTTTCACAATATTCTTTTCTTTTTTCTTTAATTTTTTCAGTATTATTGTTGTAATATTCTTTTCTTTTCTCTTTAATCTTTTCAGTATTATTATTATAATATTCTTTTCTTTTCTCTTTAATTTTTTCAGTATTATTATTATAATATTCAGTACTTTTTTTTATAAAAAATTCTTTATTTTTTTTATAATATTTTTGTCTTTCTACGATTATTCTTTCTTTATTATTTTCATTATATTCTTTAACTTTATCAATATTATTGGTATATCTGTTTTTTCTATTTTTTTTAATTTTGTCTACATTATTTTCATAATATTCTTTCTTATAAATTTTATCACACGATATACACCAAGAAAGATATCCTGATTTTCTGTTTTTTCTAATATTAAACTCACAAATTTCTTTTTCTTCTTTACATTTTTTACAAATTTTTGTTTCCATAATACTCCTTTAATAATTTCTCAATTAACCGAGATTTATTTTCTTTTTCTTTAACCATTCTGTCAAAAATTTTACGGTCCAAACTAATTCCAAATTTAATTTTTCTCTCTTTTTCTTCCATTAATTTTCTTCCCATCCTAATAAATATCTATTAGTTTTAAAAAGTTTCACCTTTTTAATTGTTTTTATAAAAAATTTTAAATGAAGAAGTATTTATGAATAAAAGTTAAATGGAATTTTTTATCAAAAAAAATGCAACTCTTCCGGTATTAAAGATGCAAGTCGTTAAAGACGGTAGAAGTGACTATAATAATTTTATGGATTTTATTGAGGAATCATCCATTTTCTTTTCTATGACTGATATAGAGACGGGTATTCCAAAAATTTTAACAAGACCAGCAGGATTTGTAAAAAAAGAAGTTATGGAACCAAATGCTCCAGTGGAGTATTATGTTTACTATCAATTCACTTCAAAAGACACAAGAAAAGTGGGGAGATATGAAGGTCAGTTTCTTTTAAGAAATAGTGATGGTGTTTTAATACTTCCAATAAGAGATAAACTATTTATAAACATACAGGAAAGTTTCATCGCTGATGACCTTCCGTATGAAAGTTGTTATGTTTCTGAATTTCCTTGTTGTGTTAAAACACCAGTAATTCCAGTAACAACATCAACTACAACAATAATATTTTAAAATAAATAAAAAACTATGGCAAATTTACCAATATCAAGTTTACCTAACGTACTACCAAGTGGAGTAACACCAAATGACCTTTTGGTTATTGTAAATTATGATACCGCATTAGGGGAAACAAAAAATATAACGGCTTTTGATTTACAAACGTATGTCAACTCCGGACAAACACAATTATATGAAGTTGGTTCTGGTAGCGGATCAACACAAAGAATTGGCGTTAATGGTAATGCTAGTGGTCAATATTCAGTGGTTAGCGGTGGATTTAATAACACATCAGATGGATCCTCATCAAGTATTATTGGGGGAACAAATAATTTCTCTGGTGGTTTTGGGTCAATTATTGGGGGTGGTAGAGGAAACACAACAAATTGTGACTATTCTTTTATTGGTGGTGGACGTGGTAACACATCAAGTGGATATGGATCAACCGTAGGTGGTGGACGAGGAAATACATCAAGTTGTTTTTATTCAACAATAAGCGGTGGGAAATTTAACACATCAAGTGGATATTATTCAACAGTAAGTGGTGGGAAATGTAACACATCAAATGTTGTATTTACAACAATAGGTGGTGGTACTAATAATACGGCAGAGGGTGAAGGGTCTGTTGTTGGTGGAGGTTCTAATAATACAAGTGGTTGTAACACTGGAGTAAACAATCACACAACGATAGGTGGCGGATTTTGTAATAACGCCTTTGGTTTTGTATCAACCATAGGTGGTGGTACACAAAACACATCAAGTGGGTATTCTTCAACTGTAAGTGGTGGTAATCAAAACACAATAGATTCAATAACGTCAAGTGGTTACTACGTGTATGGATCATCAATTGGTGGGGGATCTTTTAATACAATATCGTCCTATAGTGGATACTATGATTCTTATGGTAATACAATTGCCGGAGGAACTTGTAATACAACACTTTCATCAGAATATAATGGACAAACAATTGGTGGGGGTCGTAATAACACAACAAATGAGAGATCTTCAACCGTAGGTGGTGGACAATTTAACTCATCAATTGCGGGATCCTCAACCATAAGTGGGGGCCTTTGTAACGCCGCAACTGGAGGATCCTCAACAATAAGCGGTGGGCGATTTAACACATCAATTGGGAATTGCTCAACCGTAGGTGGAGGATATTGTAACACATCAATCGGTGGACATTCAACCGTAGGTGGCGGGATAACCAATAAATCAATTGGTCTTTGTTCAACCATAGGGGGTGGACGACAAAACACATCAAGTTGTTATTCTTCAACCGTAAGTGGTGGTGGTCGTAACACATCAAGTGGAAATTAC
>TARA_R110000868_G_scaffold2384_2_pt1 | contig 10579 bp, 10 predicted proteins | sample TARA_R110000868 | Tara Oceans TARA_R110000868 (sample SAMEA4397489) | marine metagenome | biome: Polar Biome; feature: [SRF] surface water layer (ENVO:00010504); material: water (ENVO:00002006), including particulate matter (ENVO:01000060) such as... | depth 5 m | reverse complement strand
GTCAACGAGGGTGGTCTTGCCGTGATCGACGTGCGCGACGATGGCGATATTGCGCAGCTTGTCGAGGGACGCGCTCATGAGATAAATCCTGCTTGGTGGAAAGGCGCGCCCTCATACGCCGCCAAGCCCGGCATGGCCAGTGATTATTCCGCATCTTCTATGACAGCGCCCGCAGGCGGACAGGAGCATCGGCGGGTCAGCCCGCATCCGCCGCCTCGGGCGGGAGTTTCCGGCGCAATGGATAAGTGCGCACGACAAGGGCCCGCAAGATCGCAAAGCTCAGCGATGCAAACAGGACGAGGGCAAACATTGTCCAGGCCCACAAGCGTGCCGCCTCGCGGATCGGGCTGAGCTCGACAACCGAGACGAAATACCAGGACGGGCCGGGAATGCGACTGAAGGCAATCATGTGGACGCCGTCCGGGGCGACGAAGACACCAAAGGGCCGCGGGTCCTGGCCAAGCATCTCTATGATCGATTCAGGCGCCAGCGGGGTCGCGGCTCCGCCCGGCGCTTCAGTGCCGCGCGAGATTACCGCGCCATCGCGGTCAAACAGCATGTTGACGCCATGGCTGGGCGGGGTTTCCAGTGCAGATGCCAGGGTGTCATTCATCGATATGGACGTGCCGAACGCGCCGAGCAGGACATCGCCATCGCGAACAGGCTGACGGCAGGCGCTCGCAGCCCGCTCGCCATCGTCGGAATAGACAAAGCGCGACAGGCGCGTGCACTGCATGTCGCTATTGGGATTGAGGTGGAGGTCGAACAGGGCCGCATCCTCATCCCCGCGCAAGTCGAAATCGGCCGGCGCATCGATGCGGTAGAAGGTCAGCCGGTCCTCACGCTCCGGGGCGAACATCACCATGCGCCGGTCGGGTGTGAAAAAATACAGGCTGGTGAACTTGCCGAGAAAGGCTTCCCCGACGCTCCGCACGGTCTGAAACGCGGCCAGATAGCGGCGCTTTTCGGCATCCGTCATCTCGCCGCCATCCGCCATGAATGCGCCAACGCCGAAAACGTAATCGCCATAAGGCAAGTGCGTTCCATCAAACAGGTCCGGCGCGCTGCGACGTGTGCCATCTCCATGGAGCGGGAAGAGCCGGTCGAAATCATCTTCGATCGACTGGCCCTCCAGGGCGTCCAGCCGGCGCCGGAATGCGAGCTCGGCCGCGCGATTGAGAGTCCGCGCATCCTGGAAAACGCGCTGCTCGCGATCAGCCCGGACGCGGATATAGGCTTGCAAATGCTCGGCCTGCGCTGTTTCCAGCGCGCCATCAAAAACCCTGTAGCCGATCAGACCGGTTAGCGCGGCCAACAGCACTGACAGCGCGAAATGCGCCGCGAGGATCAATATTGGTCTGGCCGTCAAGAAGTATCTCCGTATCCGTGCGGAGGAGGATCCACGTTATCGTAAATCCCTAAAGCGAAGCAGCTAAAATTTGGTGTTCAAGCTTTCGCCGCCTGCCGCAACTTGTTGGCCTCCGGGCTGACCGTCGGAAACCGGTTCAGTGAGCAGGGCGGACAGGCGCTTCAGGCTGGCTTCGAATTGCTCCCGCTCGGCGTGGGTCAGGGTATCCTGAGCCTGCATGGATACGGCCTCCACTCGCGGGACCAGGGATTGATACATCGCCTCGCCATCGGTGGTCAGATGCAGGTGGCTGGCACGCCCGTCCTCCTGCGACGCCCGGCGCACAACCAGCCCGGCCGCCAGCAGCGCCTTGGTGGCGCGACTGACAATGCCCTTGTCCATCGGCGTCACCGAGACGACCTCGGCAGCTGTGCGGCCCGGCTGTTCGGCAATCGCCGCCATCACACGCCATTGCGAGAGATTCAGGCCTGCGTGCTGGCGTACAATCGCCGCCGTGTGGCGCGAGATCCGGTCCGCCAGGACAGTGATCTGGTAGGGCCAATACGTGTCCAGCCGCAGGATGCGGTGGCCGTCCGGAGAAGGGGGCAAGGCGTTCATACGCGTAAATTAGTTGTTTTCACAACTTGACGCAATAGCAACCAAACTGGTATTTGACGCCTCAAGAACATGCCGCCCCAGCGCGGAACCACCCTTATTTCCGGAGATGATTCATGGCCGATCTGTTCGAAAATCCTATGGGGCTTTGCGGCTTCGAATTCGTCGAATTCACCGCGCCCGAGCGCGGCATTCTCGAGCCCGTTTTTACCTCGATGGGCTTCGTCCACATCGCCAATCACCGCACCAAGGACGTCCAGTTGTGGCGCCAGGGCGGCATCAATATGATCATCAATTATGAGCCGAAATCCCCTGCAGCCTATTATGCCGCCGAACATGGGCCATCGGCCTGCGGCATGGGTTTCCGCGTCCGTGACGCCGGCAAGGCCTATGCGCTGGCCATCGCCAACGGCGCCGAGCCGATCGATCTGAAGACCGGTTTCAGCGAGCTGCGCCTGGCCGCCATCAAGGGCATTGGCGGCGCCTCGGTCTTTCTCATCGACCGTTTTGAAGACGGCAAGTCCATCTATGACGTGGATTTCGAATACATTGAGGGCGTTGATCGGCATCCGGCCGGCTGTGGCTTCAACGTGATCGATCACCTGACCCACAATGTCTATAAGGGCCGGATGGATTACTGGGCGAATTATTACGAGACGCTCTTCAATTTCCGCGAGATCCGCTATTTCGACATCAAGGGCGAATATACCGGCCTTGTCTCGCGCGCCCTGACCGCACCTGACGGCCTGATCCGCATTCCGCTGAATGAGGAGAAGGGCGAGAAAGTCGGCCAGATCGAGGAATATCTGCGCGAGTACAAGGGCGAAGGCATCCAGCACATCGCGTTTTCCTGCGACAATCTCGTGGCATGCTGGGACCGGCTCAAGAAATCCGGCGTGAAATTCATGCCCGCCCCGCCATCGACCTATTACGACATGCTCGACGAACGCCTGCCCGGTCATGGCGAGCCGGCCGACGAGCTGCGCAAGCGCGGCATCCTGCTGGACGGCACGACCGAGGGCGGCGAGCCGCGCCTTCTGCTTCAGATCTTCTCGGAAAAGGCGATCGGACCGGTCTTCTTCGAATTCATCCAGCGCAAGCAGGATGAAGGCTTTGGCGAGGGCAATTTCGAGGCCCTGTTCAAATCCATCGAAGCGGACCAGATGGCGCGCGGCGTCGTCGGCGCGGCCTAGGAGATCACCATGGGTGTCAATCTCAAGCGCATTCACCACGTCGCTTATCGCTGCAAGGACGCCAAGGAAACGGTCGATTTCTACAAGCGTGTCCTGAACATGGATTTCGTGCTCGCCATCGCCGAGGACCAGGTGCCGTCCACCAAGGCGCCGGACCCTTACATGCACGTCTTCATGGATGCGGGCATGGGCAATGTTCTCGCCTTCTTCGAACTGCCCAATTCACCGGCGATGGGCCGCGACGAGCAGACCCCGCAATGGGTGCAGCACATCGCTTTCGAAGTTGCCGACATGGCCGCCCTGGAAGAGGCCAAGGCTCATGTCGAGGCGGAAGGCCTTGATGTGCTCGGCCCGGTCAATCACGGCATCTTCAAATCGATCTACTTCTTCGACCCCAATGGCCACCGCCTCGAACTGGTCGCCAATACGGCGACGCCCGAGCAGATGAAACAGCTGCACGAGGTCGCCCCGGCCATGATCGAGGAATGGAGCCAGACCAAGCGCGCGCCGAAACACGCCGCCTGGCTGCACGAGCACGACTGAGGCGATCACCGATCTTCTCTCCCGCCCCGGCCCCAGCGCCGGGGCATTTTTTTGCCCGAGGCTTGCCAGCGCGAAGAGTTTCGCCAAACTGGTGATCATGTGGCGCCCTGTCCTCTTCTACGCGCTGGCCCTGGCCGGCGGAGCCTTCCTGCTGGAATGGCTGCAATTCCAGTATTTCACGCGGCAATTCGGCATCGAGATTTTCATCTCGGTCGTCGCGCTCGCTTTTGGCGGTCTGGGCATCTGGCTCGGCATCAGGCTCACGCCCCGGCCGGCACGATCACCGTTCAAAAAGAATGACGCGGCCCTGGCCTCGCTCGGCATCACAGGCCGGGAATACGATGTCTTGCTGGCGCTGTCGGCGGGCGAGTCCAACAAGGAAATCGCCCGCAGGCTGGCGATTTCCCCCAACACGATCAAGACCCATCTGGCGCGCCTGTTCGAGAAACTCGAAGTGTCGCGGCGGATGCAGGCGATAGAGAAAGCCAAACAACTGGAGCTCATACCCTGAGCTTCACGCCCTGGCCCGGGCCTGGTTCACAGGGGTGATTTGGGCCCAGTCACCCTTCAGGGTGATGTTCCACCGTGTGCTTATATGGCTGTGTGGCGGCACAACCAACAGGGGGCGCCCGGCAGAGGGCGAGAGCAACATGACCCGACTCATTCTCGTTTACGGCGTGATCGCCGGCATCATCGTCAGCACCTTCCTCATTGGCGGCATCGCGCTCGACACCTCGGCGGGCGAGGGGCATGGCGGCGGCTCGCTCCTGTTCGGCTATCTGACCATGCTGATCGCGCTCTCCATGATCTTCGTGGCGATCAAGCGCCACCGTGACACCGCACTGGGCGGCGTCATCAAATTCTGGCCGGCGGTCCTGCTCGGCCTGGCCGTTGCGGGCGTGGCCAGCCTCATCTACGTCGCGACCTGGGAGGTCTATTTCCGCATCACCGACGGCGCCTTCACCGAGACTTATGTGAACAGTGTCATCGAGGCGCAGCGCGCGGCGGGCGTTTCCGGTGCCGAGCTGGAAGCCTTCAGCCAGCAGGCGCGAGACTCCATGGCGCTCTACGGCAATTGGTGGTTTCGCATGCCGATGACCTTCGCCGAGATTTTCCCGGTCGGTCTGATCGTGACGCTGATCGCCGCAGCCCTGCTGCGCAATCCCGGATTCTTGCCGCGCACCGTTCGGGAATGAATACGGCTTAAAGGGCTGGCGCACGCGCGTGGCGCTCGCCAGCCCTTTGAATTCCTCGACTTATCATTTCCCAAAGGCCCGGAGCGTGCTATTTCCCCAATGACGGGGGAAATCACGCATGAATCGCTTGTTAGGCGAATTATCGAGGCGCCATGTTCTGCGCGTGGCAGCGGCGTATCTGATCGTCGGCTGGCTCATCATGCAGGTCGTCAGCGTCATGACCCCGGCCCTCAATCTGCCCGACTGGGTCGACGGATTTTTCGCCGTCCTGCTGATCGCCGGATTTCCCCTCGCGCTCCTGCTGGCCTGGGCCTTTGAACTGACACCGGAGGGCGTGCGCCTGACCGCGGCTGCCGATGGCAGCCAAGCCCCGCGAGCGCTGGTCACCACGGATATCGCCATTATCGGGCTTCTGGTCCTGGTCCTCGGCGTGGCGGGATTTCAGATCCTGACGCGAGCGGCGCCCGCGCCGGTCCACCCTGCCGCCGCACGTGAAACCGCCTCGATTGCGTCCGCCCCTCCGACTGTCGCCGACGCTTCGATCGCGGTCCTGCCCTTCGCCGACCTCTCCCAGGCCGGCGACCAGCAATATTTCTCAGATGGCATCTCGGAGGAGATCCTCAACGTGCTGGTGCGCGTCCAGGGTCTCGACGTTGCTTCGCGCACCTCGGCCTTCCAGTTCCGCGGCGATGCGATGGGCATTCCCGAGATTGCCGGGCATCTGGGCGTGCGTCACGTGCTGGAGGGCTCGGTGCGCAAGGATGGCGACACGATCCGCATCACAGCCCAGCTGATCGATGCCCGCGATGACCGGCACTTATGGTCGCAAACCTTTGACCGCCCCTTCACGGCCGGCTCCCTGTTTGCCATCCAGGACGAGATCGCCAATTCCATCGTCACCGCCCTGCGCGGTGTGCTCGATGTCGGAGAGGCGCCCGCGATCTCCGTCGAGGCGGTCACCGATAATGTCGATGCCTATTCGCTTTATCTCGAGGCCCGCACCCTGTTCCAGGCCCGGGCGCGGCTGGATTATGTTGATCAATTGCTCGAACGGGCAGTGGAGATCGACCCTGTTTTCTCCCAGGCTTGGGAAATGCGTGCTGCCATAGTGTCCCTGGCCGTTGAATACGGGTTCTCTGACAGCCCCGAAGATGAGGTCGCGCGCCGGACGGCGGAATTCGCCAATCGCGCCCTGGAACTCAACCCTGACAGCTCCACCGCCGTCGCTGTGTTGGCGAAACTGGCCACGAACCGATCAACGCGCATCCCGGCGCGTGGCGACTGGGCCGGCATCCTCGACCAGTTTGCCCATGCCATGGAGCTCGACCCGAGAAATGCTTCGGCCCTCCTCTGGTATGGCTCGGCGCTGGGAAGCGCCGGGCAACTCGACGCGGCCTTGGCACGCTTCGAAGCGTGCGTCCGGTATGAGCCCAACTATCGCCCGTGCCGTGAAAACGTGGTCGACACGCTTGCTGCCCTCGGGCGCGATGCTGAAGCCCTTCAGGCGCTCAGAGAGGCGCTGGAGCTTGGCGCCATAAGTCCGGAATATGTCAACCTGCCGCTGCTCGCCCGCAGTGGCGAACGGGACCAGTTCCTCTGGTCGTCCAGCACTTCGCGTCGACTGTTGGGCTGGAGCGGGCATGCCGAACTTTATGAGGCGCTCAGACATCCTGATCACCAGAACGAAGCGCTGGCGGAACGCATACGAGAGTTTGCTGCGCTCAATCCGGATCGGCTGCACGCCGCCATCGGGATCGTACTCGCCCCGCTCTCGGGCGATGGTCAGCAGCTCGCCGATGCCGGAGTGAACCTGCTCTTCTACGACATCCACTACCCACGTTATCGGGCCTCAACCTGGTTCCGCACCTGGGTGCGTGAGACCGGAATTCTGGCCTATTGGCAGGCCGAGGGCTTCCCGGATTTATGCCGCCCCGTCGGCGCTGACGATTTCGAGTGCGAGTAGAGGCATGATCCGATGAACAAATTCCTCGCCGAGCTTCGCCGCCGCAATGTCTTCCGCGTCGCCGCCACCTATCTCGTGGTCGGCTGGCTGGTGCTGCAGATCGTCAATGTCCTCACCCCGGCGCTGGACCTGCCGGGCTGGGTGGATGGCGTTGTCGCCGTCTTTCTCATCGCCGCCTTCCCGATTGCCGTGCTGCTGGCCTGGGCTTTCGAGATGACACCGGACGGGATGAAGCGCACCGAAGCCTTGCCCGAGGGCGTGAGCGCCGGACCCCAGAGTGCCCGGGCGCTGGACTATATGATCATTGCGGGTCTCCTCGTTCTGGTCGGCCTGATCGGCTGGCAACAGCTTGCGCCACGAACGGCTGCCCCGGCGGCTCCGGCCGTCACCACGAATGCTGAGAATGGCGATGCCTCGGTCGCCGTCCTGCCCTTCATCGATCTCAGCGCCGATGGCGATCAGGAATATTTCTCCGACGGGATCTCCGAGGAAATCCTCAATGTCCTGGTTCGCATTCCCGGCCTCGGCGTGGCGGGCCGGACATCAAGTTTTGCCTTCAAGGGCCGCAATGAAGATCTGCGCACAATCGGCGAAGCGCTGGGCGTCAACCATGTGCTGGAAGGCAGTGTACGCCGCTCCGGCTCACGCCTGCGCATCACCGCCCAGCTGATCCGCTCGTCCGACGGCTTCCACATCTGGTCGGAAACCTATGACCGCGAGATCGCAGATATTTTCGACATCCAGGACGAGATCGCCGCTGCGGTCGCCAATGAACTCGCTGTCTCGCTTGGCCTCGACTGGCAGTCCGGCGAACACGGCCGTACCGACGATATCGAGGCCTATGAGAAATACCTGCGGGCACATCAGCTCTATCTGCTGCGCGGTGCGGAGAATATGGAGTCCGCGGCCTTCCTGCTTCAGGAAGTCGTCGCCCGCGACCCCGGTTTCGCGCCGGCCTGGACAGCGCTGGCGGGCGTTTACGGCGCCTACTCTGCCTATTCGCTCGACCGCACCCCCGATTACACGGAGCAATGGGCCAGCATCAGCGAAGCGGCAGCACGCCGCGCCGTCGCGCTCGATCCGGATTCGGGTGAGGCGTGGATTCATCTCGGGGTTTCTCAAACTGTGGCAGGAGAGTGGGTCGAAGCCTTCGACTCGATAGACCAGGCCCTGGCCCTGGCGCCGAATAATTCCACCGTCCTCGACCAGGCCGCCCAGGTCTATTTGCAAACCGGATATATCCAGCAGGCGCGCGAGCTGTCCGCCCGGGCCATCTCGATCGATCCGCTGGTGGCGCTCTATTACAGCAATATGGGGTGGGCCAGATCGCTCCCGCCTGACGCGGATCTGGCGGGCGCTGTCACCAACTATCATCGCGCCATCGCCCTCGACCCGTCCTTCGGCATTACCTATCTGAACCTTTTCAATACCCTGGAAGCCTCAGGCAATCTGGCGCTGACGCAGGAGGCCTACGAGCAGGCGCTCTCCGATAATGCCCTCTCTGCGGCGCGGATCCATGATTACGGGGCGCTCTTCCAGGCCTGGGCCGAGGGGCCGGACGCCGTCAGGGCCGTCGCGCTGCAGATTGATCCTGAAATCGGAGTGGATGCCGGCATCATTCTTCGCGATGCCGACCTGTTTGTGGATCGCCTGCTCGCCATCCGGAACAAGCCGGGGGCGTTTGTGCCGCAATATCTCTACCTCCCCGTCCCCGGCGGCTGGCATGAGAATGCGCGCTGGCGGCAGCTCGTGCGTGAGCTCGGCCTGCTCGACCTGTGGAAAGCGCGCGGCTTTCCCGATGGCTGCCAGGCGTTGGGCGAGGATGATTTCCAGTGCGAGGCCCTGCCGATCCGATGATCCTCTCGCGCATCATCCACCATCTGCGGACCCAGAACTGGACCGCCATTGCGATCGAGTTCCTGATCGTCATCCTCGGTGTGGTGATCGGTTTTCAGGTCACCGCCTGGAATGAGGCGCGCACCGAGGAGGCGCGCGGGCAAGGCTATCTGGAGCGCATCCATGCCGATCTGGACGACGACATCGCCAATTATGAAGACCGCATCGCCTTCTGGGGCGTGGTGTCGGACTATGGTCTGAGCGCGCTTGCCAGTGCCAGCCATGCCGCGACCGGGGACAGCTCGACCGGGGATGCAGGCCGCGATGACTGGGGCATCATTGTCGACTTCTTCCAGGCCAGCCAGGTTGGCGAATTCGATCCCACTGAAATCACCTATACCGAGATCACCAGCGCCGGCGAACTCGGCCTGATCCACAATCCGCAGATCCGCGCCCGGATCTCCGCCTATTATGCGATGGGCAGCAATGCCGCCCTGAGCGAGCGGCCCGACTATCGCGTCACCGTGCGCGGCATCATCCCGATTTCACTGCAGCTCTATATCTGGGAAAATTGCTACGGCTCCGAAGGTGATGGCACCCAGAGCCTGCTGGCCTGTGCTGCGCCGCCCGGTGCCCGCGGGATGGCGCCCATCGCCGATACCCTCCTCGCCGACACCGCTTTGCATGCCGAATTGAGCTACTGGATTTCAATCCTGTGGGTTGCCGGCGCCATCGGCGAGGACGCGCTGACGAATGCGAGGGATATCCAGGCCATGATCGAGACCGAGCTGGGGTATGTGCCGTGATCGCCTGACGGCGCTCTATAATGCCCGCAAGGCCTGCGCCGGGCCGGCATTGAGCTGCCAGTCGAGATCAGTCACGACATCGGGGATCGGGCCGTAAGCGGCGAGGAAAGCCACATGGGCCGCCTCGTTCTGCGCGAAAGCCTGCTGCGTCGGGCCGGCGGCCGGATCGAGCCCTTCGGCGATGGCCCAGCGCCTCATCTCACCGCCCGCATCGCCCAGCTCGCGAAACTGCATGTTGAGCAGGGTCAGACACAGGGCCGGATTATCCGGCCGGGCATCGCCATATTCGTCAAACAGCGTGATGCGCAGATCCGGCTTTTGCGGTGCCGAGACGACCAGCACCACGCCGTCAAACCCGCCGAGGTCCGGATCCGGCGCCTTGATGGTGATCGTGAGTTCATGCTCCGCGATGAAGGCCTTGAGCCGGCGCCCGGCATGTCCGTCATCGACCGGCATCAGACCAGCCCTGTCATTTGCGGGCCGTCGCCCGGCTCGGCAAGCCATTCGCCCTCGGACCGCACATTGCCGACAGCCTTGTTGGCCGCATGGAATTGCAGGCCTTCGGAGGGCGCGCCCTTGAGCAGCATGTCCAGATCGCCCGGGGCCGGCTCGAGCCAGGCTTCGCAATCCTCCGGACGCAGCATGATCGGCATGCGGCTGTGCAATTGCGCCATGGTGGTATTGGCCGGCGCGGTGAGGATGGTGAAGCTGTCGAGCGTTTCGCCCTCGATCTCGGTGCGGTCCCACAGGCCCGCCATGCCGAACCAGTCGCAGCCGTCCAGATTGATGAACCAGGGCTGTTTCTCGCCCTTCGGCCCGGTCCATTCGTAAAAACCCACCGCCGGCACGATGCAATGGCGATGACGAAAGGCGTGACGGAAACTCGGCGCATCGGCGGCCGTTTCCGACTTGGCATTGAAAGTGGAGAATTTCATCTCCTTCAGCGGCTTGTGCCAGAAATGCGGCACCAGCCCCCAGCGCGCCATCGCCATCTCATTGCCGACCTCGTCCTCGCTTTTATGGCGGATGATCGGCGCCATCTGCGTCGGCGCGATATTCCAGCGCGGCTCCATATTCAG
>TARA_R110000868_G_scaffold106164_8_pt1 | contig 10579 bp, 11 predicted proteins | sample TARA_R110000868 | Tara Oceans TARA_R110000868 (sample SAMEA4397489) | marine metagenome | biome: Polar Biome; feature: [SRF] surface water layer (ENVO:00010504); material: water (ENVO:00002006), including particulate matter (ENVO:01000060) such as... | depth 5 m | reverse complement strand
CCCAACTATCTTTTCGCAAATTCTTTCTACTCTTGATCTCCATGTTTATATCCATACTCACGGCATCGTACTTATCCCATCTACCTTGTTCCTTAATGCCGTTCCATTCTTTTTTAAGAATTGGAAATATTCGTCGTTGTTGCTTCTCTCCCCAAATGTAATCGTTTTCGTAATTTACCATTTATATATATAGTTTAGATTTTAATTTAAGTAAAAATACGAACAATTAATATTTTAATTTCCTAAATGTTTTAATAAATCTAAATACTTATCAAAATAAAATATATCACTTTATATATATAATGGTTCATTCAGACAATATGTTTAAAATTCCCCCAGCAATAGACGAAGACACTATTTGCGACAGGATTGAAACCAATATTACTGATACAGACATTAGACGATATTTTGGCGATGGTGTTGAAGGTAAGGTAATGAAATATTCTGATTTAGCGAACTATGGAACGATTGACGAATTATTGCCTAAACCGAGAGATTTTAGAATAATTTTAATTGAAGATAGTTATAATAAAGGTCACTGGTGTTGTATACTGAAATATGATAAAACGATTGAATGGTTTAATCCTTACGGCATTAGACCAGACGCTCAAAAGAACTTATTGGGTAAAATGCGAAATATGTTATTAGGGCAACAACCAGATTACATAGATAATTTAATGAAAGCATCAAAGGGTTATAAATTAATTTATAATAAAAAGAGATTACAAAAACTTAAACCAGGCATTAACACATGTGGTAGATGGATCATATTAAGAATTATTTGTATGAAGGATATGATGATGGATTTGAAGGAATTTTTAAAATTAATTAAAGAAAATCAAAAGGCTTCTGGATTACCTAATGATGCCCTTGTAGCCATTTGGATTGGATAGTTGGGATAGTTGGGATAGTTTTTTATTAATTTTAAAAATAAATAAAAAAATAATATAAAATGTTTTGAGAAAAAATATAAAAGATTTTACCTGTCTAAACCCTCCCAAGTATCCCTATCTATACTTAATCCTTTTTAATATAGTTGGTTTGAGCTGTGCCTGTTGATGTCCCCATAGCGGCTACATCGTCTTTCATTTCCTTCATTACATCAGCGTATTTATCAGTAAGGAATAGTTTTCTCAACATGGAAGACCCAATTTTAGAACCGAATATTTTGTATAGCATTCTGGTTAATGAATTATTTTGAGTAAATGGTTCACCTTGATAATCAACTAATAACGGAATTAATGCGTCCTTCTCTCTTAACTTACTTTTAAGAGGGTGAAATTTTAAATAAAATTCTATCACTTCACGCATCAAAGGAGCAAGAGAAACGATTTGAGTTTTATATGTTCCTTGTGTCTTGTATTCATTAAATAAGAACTCATTTTTAAAGAGATCTAAAAAGTTCTTTTCTGTTCCGTACTCTGCTTTATATTTTTTAGTGATGAGTGCGGTTTGGTAATCCTTGTTTCTTCTTGGTTTTTGTAAAACGAATAAAGAGAGAACGACTAAATGTAACAACTTATCATATTCTTCTGATGTTAATTTTTTCTTATCTTTGAGTTCTTCAATTACTTTTAATTGTTCTTCCAACTTTTCTTTTACGGCATCTTGACCGATCCATTCCTTTTCCTCTTTATCCGTCTTTCCTGTATTGTCTTTTAAGGTTTTATTCATGTTGTCTAAAATAGAATAATAATTATCATACAATTTACTAAATTTCTTTTGTTTTTCTTTCAAAGATTTCAAAAGTGAAACAATAGATATAATATAACTTCGTTGAGTATTTGGTTTATACTTTTCTAATTTCCCCTTAATACCTTCAACATCATTCAAAAACTTTAAATTTTTGGGTGGTAGTCCTCCATTTAATCTAATAAGATTGGCTACATACAATTTCCTTGAACTTTCAGTAATATTCTTGGCGGTAAAAATCTCATTCAAATCTTCCATTTATATATTATACTATTATATAATATTTAAAAAATCTCCTAAATCTTTTTATAATCTATCCATCGCCTTTTCACTATCGGTTTTCGTTAGAGGGTGTAGACGCTCAAATTCCATTTCTTTTTCTTCCGTTTCAACATCTCGTATAATTTTTATACAACATATATCAACTTCCTTACATTTACTTTTGTAAGCCATACTCGCACATTTTAAAAGAAAACCTGCTAATGAGGTAATGAAAAAAGTCCAAAATACTTCACTTAACATTACTATATAGTAAGGATATATTAATGTTATATTTTTTTACTCCTGAAACAGCTACAATATTTTTCCCAAAATGTTCTTTTTGGCGTCTTCTCTCCTAAAAACTCTTCTAAAACTGAAATACAATTACCATCACTATCCATCATGTAGTATACATATATTTAAATAGTTGATAAAAATGTAGCAGAAAATCTGGTTAGTATAGATAAAGTAGGTAAAGATGCTGTATTGTTATAGTTTTGAAAGACCCTTAAACACATTTTATCATTAAGAGTTCCAAAGGCAATCTGGGATATATTTAAATTAGCACCACCGAAACCACCGCAATTACACCCTACATTCTCACCTCTTATAAATATTTGACCTGTCGTTTCGTTATTTAAAGTTAGAGCAATTGAAGTCCCAAGTATATTAGCAGGATTAGTCATATGTAAATTTGCTTCCAATAAATAATAACCTGTTTTTGAAAATGTTATAACATCAGCATTAGCAGTTGTAGATGGTGTATTAGTTGAGGAATTAAAACCTGTTGCTTTTGTACCAAGTAAAGCACTCAAATAACCAACATTATACGGAACGATAAAAGGTATTGTAGTTGTCTTTACTAATATTGTTGTTGGGTGATTAAAATATGGTAGATAAGCAATATTATTTATACTTGTTGTATCAAGATTATTAACATTAGTAATATCCAACCCACCCCCATCGTTCCCTGATGCTAAAACACCCCCTAATGTTGGAACAACAACAGGTATTGGATAAGCACCTCCATTAATTGTTGTTAAATTAATATTGTTAAGATTTGTAATGTCTAAACCACCAGCATTATCACCAGCAATCAGAGTATCGTTTAAATTGCTTACACCAGGAGCAGGTATACCATTTATTCTTGATGATAGAGCATTTACTCGTTGATTTAAAGATGATAGATTTAACATGTTATATATTAATATAACATTTTATTATATTTTAAAAAATCTTAATTATTCTTCATCTGGTAGTATACATATATTTTAAGTAGTAGAATATTGTAGTTCATATGTCGCCGAATTGTAATACACCCTACCAACACCAATCCCCAAAGCAACACCTCGTAATGGTTTAATAAAACAACCTGCTTGATTAGGATTGAGCGTTGAACCTGATGCGTTTAAACAGATAGAACCTGCGGTTTGATTTGTTGCCCCTGCGTATGATCCAATCGCCACAGCATTCGCTCCTTGACCGCTATTTCCAGCACTATTCCCAATCGCAACGCAACTATCCCCTTGATTTGTTTTCCCAGCATTCACACCAACAGCGACCGCCTGTATTCCTTGTGTAATGTTTCCTGCTACATATCCAATCGCCACACTATTCGCCCCTTGTGTGGCGTTTCCAGCACTCCTTCCAACCGCCACAGAATTATCCCCTTGTGTGGCGTTCCCTGCTCCATTACCAATAGCAACAGAAGAATACCCTTGTATGTTGTTCCCTGCTTGATTACCAATAGCAACACAGACTGCCCCTTGTGTTGTTCTCCCAGCATTCACACCAATCGCAACCGAACCTGCCCCTTGTGTATCGTTTCCTGCTAAATATCCAATTGCGACCGCCTGTGTTGCTTGTGTTGTTTGACCTGCTACATTACCAACCGCAACAGCGTTCGTCCCTTGTGTTGTTTTCCCAGAATTCGCTCCAACCGCAACCGAACCTGCCCCTTGTGTATCGTATCCTGCGTTCAATCCAACTGCGACCCCCTGTGTTGCTTGTGTTGTTTGACCTGATCCATTCCCAATCGCAACCGAACTCGCTCCTTGTGTTGTTTTCCCAGCATTCACACCAACAGCGACAGAACTACCGCCTTGTGTGGCGTTCCCTGCTAAATTACCAACAGCGACACTATTCGTCCCTTGTGAGGCGTTTCCAGCACTCACTCCAATCGCACAAGAGTAATTGCCTTGATTATTTGTCCCAGCACTATCACCAATAGCGACAGCACTCGCTCCTTGATTTAAATTTCCTGCGTTTAACCCAACCGCAACAGCGTTCACCCCTTGTGCGGTAATTCCTGCTCCACCACCCACAGCGACAATACTACTATCAACTTTTATAGTATCAGCATTTATAGTAAAAGTGCCTACTCCTATAATATTTGTAGTATCAAGATTATTACAAGTTATATTAGTAACATTAGTAATATCCAACCCACTCCCATCGTTTCCTGATGCTAAAACTTGGTCTAATGTTGGAACAACAACAGGTATTGGATAAGCAACTCCGTTTATATTTGTTGTATCAAGATTGTTAAGATTTGTAATGTTAAGACCACCTGCGTCATCACCAGATGTTAAAACTGCGGTTAAATTATCAACAACAGGAACAGGTATACCATTTATTCTTGATGATAGAGCATTTACTCGTTGATTTAAAGATGATAGATTTAACATGTTATATATTAATATAACATTTTATTATATTTTAAAAAATCTTAATTATTCTTCATCTGGTAGATTTAAAACAAAAGCTTCTTTTTCAGATAGTACAACCATAGGAAAACTTTTAACAAGGGTCACCCATCTACTCGGTAAAGTTTTGATTTTTTTGATTTGATGTTTGTCTAAACCAAAATAGTTTTCTAAAAGATATTTTAAACTACGACCGCCGAGAGAATGCGGAAAAATAGTAATGGAATGGGCTTCATTCAGAATACGGCGTGTTTCAAGTCCGTTCGTTGCTAAATGTGATGTATAAATTACTGATGTGTTCGTATGTCTACCTGTTTCAAGAAGCATATTTAATATTCCATTAACTTTCATTCTCATCGTTTTATTTGTGAGGCAATCAGTATCATCAAAAATAACTAAACTATCTTTAAAATCATCTGCTTTTAGATCAGTCATTAATAGTTCATTTGTTAGTCTTATTCGTTTCATGTTTTTCACTTTATCTATTGAACTATCTTCGTTAATAGAAGAAATGAGAAAAATAGGATTTTTGGGGAATAGTTTTCTATACTGGTCGCAATATTGTTTCGTATAATATGATTTACCTGAACCAGAAGCACCTGTTATATACAAAATTTGGCGTTCTGTTTTCTTATTTGGTATGTATTGTATCTTTTCCTTCGGTTTTGTTAATTTAATATGTTTTAAATAATCCGCTACATTAGCCTTGTCGTTTTCAATTGAGAGCGTTTTATTCTTCTTCTTATCACCTTCAAAAGTTATAAGAGCTACTGGCGTTCCAACATCTTCTGTATTCATTATACTTTAATATAAGAATAGATTTTTTTATTAGACTTAATATACTCTATTGCGTTTTTTTGAACTTCTGCGTTTAAGATTTCTTCCACTTTCTTCGTATGTGTGTTTATTTTCGGTTTTGTTTTCTCTCTTAATATTGTTTTTACTAAATGTTTAAATGCTGGATTGATGTGTTGTTCTATATGTTTAACATTTTTAATAATAACACCTACACTTACAGGTTTAAACTTTTGTTCTATCATCACGCTTACAAGTCCCATGTCGTTTTTATAACTGCTTAATTCTCCTGTTTTTGAGTTAAAAAATTGTATGAGATCTTCAATTAATTCTGGATTTGTATCTGATAATTTTAGATAAGCAAAAAGTCTTTTTAATGCTTTAAAATAATTACCTTCTTTTGAATAAAATTGTATGTCTTTTTTTAATCCTATTTCAATATTCTTCTTTTTGGTTTCTGCTGGATTGTATGTTTTAAAATCTCCAAAACTAATAGTATATATTTCACTAAATTCATGAAAAAGTCCATCTATTAGTCCAATAATATCCATTTTTATCATTCCTTCCTGTTGTAAACAATTGACGAAATAATAGGTTATATCATCTATAATTTGATGTCCTTTATTTATATCAGATCTCAACCATCTAATCGGTTTTCCGCCTGGTAGAACACCACATTTAAAATCTGTAATGTAAATGTTATTTGACTTGTACGCCGTGTTAAATTTCTCTTTGAAAAGTGTGTATACACACTCATACATTTCAATCGTTCTATCAAAACTTACAACTTCCATTATATCGTAGTCAGAAGCATATTTTATTTCTTTGATTGATGCTGTGCCTATTACTCGTTGTATGCCGTTTAAATGTAAAAATCCAAATACCTTTCTTTCAGACTTTGTATAATCTTTATCCTTTTTAATATGTATCGTCATTATATATATTAAATGATATTATTTTAAAATGATCCTTCAACAAAATCAAAAAAATCAAATCTTTCCTTCCCTTTTAATGCCGCTTGTCTTGCGTGTTCTTTTTCGTGTTCGTCGGTTGCTTCATCAAATATTTTCTGTTCTTCTGGGGTCATTTTAGGACAGCAACCAGTCTTCTTCTTTTTACATGCGATACAACAACGATTTTTAAATATGATAAAAAAGTATCTACCACGCCATTTTTTTACACTACAAACAACAATTTTATAAATGTATACGCCTTTTGTTTCATATAATTTTTTTAATCTTGGCGGTGTGAATGAGGCTAAACAACTATCATTAGCCAAAAAGGCAAAACCTTTATTCGTCTTTCCTGCGAAATGATCGGTCAGTTTAAAAAATGCGTTGGTTTTTTTTGTTACGCCTTCTGTTCCTTCTGGTTCTTCCAGTTTAAACGGCGGATTAGATACAACCCAATCTACCCCTGCGTTTTCTAAATCAACGCTTCTATAATCCGTTCCATGTTGTATTTCAGTAGTAATCATATTTTGACTATCTGGAAAGGCTCTTACCCAATTGCCTTCTCCTGCGAATGGTTCAAAAATAACATCTGTTGTTGTTAGATCTGGTATGTGTTTAACAAGTTCTTTACAAAGGGCTTCTGGCGTTTGATGGAAAAAATAGATTTCGTCTTTCGGCATTTGTATTATATTATATGAATATATAATAAGTTTTTGAATTTGCCTAAATGTAAAATATCTAAATAATCTATTTCATTAGATTTCCTTTTTTATTGAAATATATGGGAATTTTGAGAGTGTTTTTCATTTATTAAATCTAATAAATGAAAATCTGTAAATGATTTATTATTTGTTTATTCTTCTTCTTCTTCTACATCGTCATTAGACAAAGATGTTTTTATTAAACATACTCCACTTTTGCTAATGATGCCTTCACTTTCTAAAAAGTCAATCATCTTCTTATTATCTAAAATGTATACATTAACGCCAGATTTCTTCTTTACAATAAACTTGAACTTTTCTTGACTATCTAATTCATCTTCCATACAATATTGCCTTAAATTAGTTCCAAAAAGAACGCTATTCCAGTCGGCACTTTTATAATTCCATTCGGTTCTAAAATCCTTAAACATATTGTAAAAATGTGTTGCCGTAAATACTGATTTATCGCCTTCTTTACTATCTGCCTTACCATTATACATCGCTCCGTGTTTATAAAACTTGTTATTCAAGAATTCAAAAAATCTTACCAAAGGACTAACTGAATAATCTTGTAATGTCTTGTAATATTCTGTCTTAACTCTGGTATTAATCCAGTCTTTATTTTCTACCTTGCGTTCCAGTAAGAAACTGAAAAATGGGGCAATAAAACTCTTACCAACATAGTCGCCGTTTTTATCACGACCATACACATTAGAATACATTTTACCAAAATATTCATTATCATTACATATCTTGTTGTTGGCTTCTGTTGCCGTAATTCTTCTGTCGCCACTTTCAATACTGAAACTGATAGTATTGTTGGTTAATAATGCGTAGTTGGTATAATCCTTTTCCTTGCGTTGCTTCTCATGTTTTTCGTTGATTACATTAACAACATTCGTGATAAGAGATTTAAACTTTTCTTTATTACTGATACTTTCTTTTAGTTCAAACTCATTAAGAACAACCAATAGCTTACAACTTAATAATGCGTTGAAATTCTCCAACTGATTAAGACCTTGAATATTCAAATAATATTTAGATCCTAATATTTCATTACCGAACCAATCAAAGAAACTATCCTTACCTGCTCCCTGTAAAGATTTAAGAATTGTTGCTATGTTATTTTTACGATTAGGAAACTGAACCTTGAACGCCAACCAGTCCAAAAAATATTCGTAAAACTCTAAATTACCACACAAGTCTTTTAGATGTTGTAGTAGTAAACCAATTCCTTCTTCTGTATCTGTTGCCGCTCTGCGTTTATCACTTGTTTTTCCTAACCATTCTGTATAGTATCCCATAGCATTAAACCCCCTGAATTGATTATAAATATTATCTGGTGTTGTATCTTCCATACAATAAGGTCTAAAATCAACTCGTTCATACTCTAATAGTTGAGTGTCCTTTCTCCAATCCTTTACAAATTCTCGCTCTTCTTCTTCAAATGTTCCTTCGCCTTCTCCATCTGGTGATGGCTTGTAAACATATTTAGTCCAAAAGAGGTTTTCGTATAAGGTGTTTAATTCGGCTGGTGTTCTAAAAACTAATTCTTCTTGACTATCTACTTCTACAACTTCACAGAACCCAACAGGATTACGCACTTTAAAATTAGTTTCTTCAAAAGCGGTTTTTAAATCACTATAAGATGATGTGAGGTTTAAATCGCTAATATCAAAAATAGCATTAAACTTATCTGCGTCATCTTTTTTAGCCCACTTTTTAATTTTGTCCCAACTTTTATTCTTATCAACCTTCTTGACTTTGAATACTTCCATTTTAGCCCAATTCTCTAAAATGTTTTCTACATCGTATCCAGCGTAAAATGGTGTCCCATCGTCGTCTTTTAATTGACTGAAATGCTTGAAACAATCCTTACCTTCTTTTTCGTTGCCTTTATTTACAAAATGGTTCTTCAACATACAGCCCATTTCAAACCAAGAGGAATAATTACCTACTCGTTCCTTCGTGTAGCATACACACATTTTAACAAATAACTTTCCTGATTGACTATTAATTTCTTCCAATTTATCTTCAACGGCATCTATTTTTTCTTCAATTGCTTTTTTAACTTCTCCCTTCTTCTTACTCATACGAGTTTTAGTATCTGTTTTTAACTTGAAATAGACTATCTGATTATCGTCAAAATATTTAATCATCTTATTTGTAATAGTTCCTAATTCACCATCTACTGAAATTTCGTATGCGAATACTTCACCTGTTTCGTGATGTGAATATTTTGTTGGATATGAAATAAGACAACCACCATTACTTCTAAAATCTATTTTACATTCTTCCTTTGCGTGTGCGTCATTAGAACAAGAATGATTTAAGCGTTCATCATACTTGAATAGAATATGAAAACCTTTTTTGGTTTTTTGTGTTAAATATTGAGAGCATTCTGGATTGTGATTAATAAAAGCGTCATACGCTACTTTTGTATCAAAATCAATACCTACCATTCCTACATCTTTTCCTGTCTTGATGTAATAACTTTGTGGTTGGTTGAATGTTTCTTTACCAGTTTCCTTATTCGTCCATTTACTCATGATAAAGTCCTTGTAATTTTCAGGGGTAATGACCTTCGCCCATTCCTTAATCCCAATACCCAATTTCTTTTTTAATATACCTTCTGTATCATATTCGGTTTTTATTTTGTATCCTCCAAACCCTATAAGTCCGTGTTTCTCTAAATGAGTGGCGAAAAAGTCAGCGTTAGATTTTGGAAGGTTGATTAAACAAGGCATCTTATAGTATACTATTAGATAATAATTTATCTTTAAGTCATTTTATTTCTTAATTAATTGTTTTAATATAAATTATTCCTAAACATTTATATTAAATCGTTTTTCCTAAATCATTATCTCTTTTTTTAAAAATTCTAATGTTTTGTATTCCATCAGGAATTTCTCAAATACGCCAGGCGGTAATGTATCTATCGTTTCTTTCAAGGTCACTACTGCGTACAAGTTCTCCTTATATTGATCCCATACTTTATTATCTATGATATACTTTTTCCTAATATTCAAGGAATTCTTATAATTCCTTTGTTGCGTAGGATTTTCATTATACTTTTTCTTCATGTATTCGCTCATGTATTTATTTAAGTTTGCCGTCTTCTTTTCTTTGATAATGGTTTCCATCTTGTCTATATATATATATGATATTATTTTTAAGTTCTTTTATTTATTAATATTTTATATATTTTCCTAAACTATTCTAAATTAATTATTTCTAATTCGCATGTATACTCTTCTCCAATTTTTAGACTTGGATATGTTAAATCAATATATGTTCCGCCTTTTAAATGGTTGTTTACTTCTGGCTCTATTTTCATTACTTCGTTAAATATTTCTTTAAATGTTCCATCTTCTAAAATTTCGTAATGTGTATAAGTCTTTTCTTCTTTTTCGTCGTCTTCTGTAATAGTGATATATCTACACTTTGGATCTAAACACATTTATATATTATC
>TARA_R110000868_G_scaffold100129_5_pt1 | contig 10581 bp, 10 predicted proteins | sample TARA_R110000868 | Tara Oceans TARA_R110000868 (sample SAMEA4397489) | marine metagenome | biome: Polar Biome; feature: [SRF] surface water layer (ENVO:00010504); material: water (ENVO:00002006), including particulate matter (ENVO:01000060) such as... | depth 5 m | reverse complement strand
TCTACCCCTACCATCTTAAACTTAGCCCCAAAGGCGGAGTATGAAACGGATAGTCCTCGTATCAGGCACTTCCAATCCCGAATTATCCAGGAAAATTTCTGAGCATCTTGACGTGTCGTTGGTCAACCCGCAGTTGGTTCGATTCGCTAATGGTGAAATTTTTTGTGAGATAGAAAAAAACGTTCGCGGCGCAGATGTCTTCGTTGTGCAATCAACTTGTCCTCCGGTTAATGACAACCTAATGGAATTGCTGATTATGATCGATGCTCTTAAACGGGCCTCGGCTTCATCAATCACAGCAGTTATTCCAAACTATGGCTATGCTAGGCAAGATCGTAAGGTTTCACCTCGAACACCAATTACTGCTAAACTTGTAGCGGACCTTTTGACTGTTGCCGGCGCCACAAGAGTTATCACAATGGATCTGCATGCTGGTCAGATTCAGGGATTTTTTAATATTCCATTCGATAATATCTATTCTTCACCAGTGCTTCTCGATTATCTCGAAAACCACGTTTATACCGACAACACCATTATGGTTTCACCCGATGCCGGTGGTGTTGAGCGAGTTCGCCATTATGCTAAAAAGCTTAAGTGCGATCTCGCCATGATTGATAAACGTCGTACCGGTAAAAATATCGCCAAGGCCATGAATATCGTTGGTAACGTACAGGGCAAACACTGCATTATTGTCGATGATATGGTTGATACGGCGGGTACATTGATTGAGGCTTGTAAGGCGCTTAAAGAGCATGGAGCTTTGAAAGTTTATGCTTGTGCCACTCACCCAGTCTTTTCCAAACCAGCACTAGAGAGAATAGCCAATAGTCCAGATCTCGATCAGATAATAGTTACTGATACAATTCCTCTGGCCCCAGAAGGTAGAGATATCGCTAAGATTAAAGTTCTTTCTGTTTCAGAAATTTTATCGAAGGCCATTCATCGCACATTCAATAACGACTCCGTTAGCTCTCTTTTCGTGTAGCTGATTGTGACTAAGTTAATCGTAGCCCTTGGAAATCCCGGATCACAGTACGCAAACACAAGACATAATGTCGCTTGGATGGTGATTGATCGCCTGGCCGGTGCAAGCTCGCTTAGTTGGCGCGAAAAATTTAAGGGAGTCTTCGCTCAAAGAGAAGGCGACATAATTTTAAAACCGCAAACCTATATGAATTTATCTGGCGAAAGCGTTGTGCCAGCATCGCAGTTTTATAAAATATCGGTAGAAGATATTTTGGTGATTCACGACGAGTTAGACCTTCCATATGGAGTCGTAGCCTTTAAAAAGGGTGGCGGAAGTGCCGGACACAACGGACTCAAGTCCATAAGTGCACTGCTTGGAACACCTAATTATGCCCGTTTACGGGTTGGTATCGGTCGTCCGCCGGTCGGAAGTGTGAGCAATTGGGTCCTATCTGATTTTACAGCTGACGAACAGATTCAGCTGAGTGATTATCTTGACGCCACGGCTAAGGCCGTGGAACTTTACCAAGCCCAAGGTTATGACAAAGCAGCATCACGTTTTAGTCGTAAAGCCTTGATAGAAACACCCTGAGGAAGAATATATGTCTTTAAATTGCGGAATCGTAGGCCTACCAAATGTAGGTAAATCAACATTGTTTCAAGCGCTGACCTCAGCGCCTGCAGAAGCGGCCAATTATCCATTTTGTACAATTGAGCCAAACGTTGGTGTGGTGGCTGTGGCCGATGATCGACTGGATAAAATTACAGAACATATCAAACCACAAAAAACGATTCCTACAGTTGTTGAATTTGTCGACATTGCTGGGCTTGTAAAAGGCGCATCTAAAGGTGAAGGGCTTGGAAACCAGTTTTTAGGTCATATCCGTTCCGTAAATGCGGTCATTCATGTTGTTCGCTGCTTTGAAGATGATGATGTTATTCACGTTGCTGGCAGAATTGATCCGATTGAAGATATTCAAACCATTAATCTTGAGTTGGCGCTGGCCGATCTTGAAGTGGTAGAGAGAAAACTGTCCAACGCTTCCAAGGCAATCAAAAGTCAAAACAAAGAAGTCTCAAGCCGTGCTAAGGCACAACAACCAATATTAGAAAGACTACAAAAAGAATTAAGCGAGGGGATCGCTGCCAGATCTCTTGGCTTAAGTGAAGATGAACAAGAAATTGTTAGCGACTTGAACTTGATTACATTAAAGCCAGTACTTTATCTGTGTAACGTAGATGAAGACGCTGTTGCCAACAATGGAAACCAGTTTGTAACTCAGGTGCGTGAATTCGCTGATGCCGAAAATGCAAAGACTTTTATGATCTGCGGAAAACTGGAAAGTGAAATTGCTTCACTTGAAAGTGAAGAAGAAAAAGCCGAATTTATGGAAGCTGCAGGCATTTCAAAATCAGGTCTTCAGGTTCTTGCGAAAGTTGCCTATGACATGTTGGGGCTTAGAACTTATTTTACTGCCGGTGAAAAAGAAGTTCGTGCTTGGACCTTTCATGCCGGAGATAAAGCGCCACAGGCGGCAGGTGTGATTCACACTGACTTTGAACGCGGCTTTATTAAAGCGGAAGTTTTCCACTGCGAAGACCTCTTTAAATTTGGCACAGAGTCCAAGGTTAAAGAGGCTGGTAAATTTAGAGTTGAAGGAAAAGAGTATGAAGTGAAGGATGGCGACATCATGCACTTCAGATTTAACGTCTAAACTATTCTTCTGAAACAGCAACGTCGGCCGTGGCATTATTTCCCGCGGTCGCTATGGCCCTAGCGTTGAATGATTGTGCCATAGGCAGCTTAAAATAATCGATATCGTTTGCCAGATACTTATAAAAATAAACATTTCTATAGATGAGTTTGACGTACTTTCTAGTCTCTTTAAAAGGTATAGACTCAATAATCACCAGTGGATCTTCGTGAGTGAGCTTAGTGCCCATCCAACGCTTTAAATTTCCCTCACCAGCGTTATATGCCGCTAGAGTGTGAATAAGCGAGCCATCGTACTTCTTTAAAAGTCGCTTAAAATATTTTATTCCAAGCTTTAGGTTTAAATTTGGATCAACTAATTGAGAGTTGCGCACTCCGCGTTTTAGTTCGCGCGCGGTAGCAGGCATCAGTTGCATAAGTCCACGAGCGCCTACGTGAGATCTTGCCTCTGGGTTAAAGGCAGATTCTTGTCTAATGAGTGATAGGACAATAAGCGGATCGATACTGGAATCAATTTTCTTAATCTGATCGAGATAAGGCTTAGGGAACAGGTACTCAATCGTGGCAGTGCTCACTGGCAGAGAACCATCGCCAAGAGCATTATACAGAACCTTAAACGATGTCAGGTAAGCCTCTTCAAAGTTAAGAACTTCGGTCGTTCTAAGCATTGTGAATCGACGGAAGTCCTCTGGAGAGATTTGCTCAGTTGGTGCTTTAGTGAGGGCCTGATCAATTGTCATTTGCTTAAGTCTTGCAATCTCACTTTCTGCTAAGAAACGATCATTAACCTTAATCCAAAGGCGCAATCTTTTAAGAGTATTTTTCAAGTCGCCAGAGAGTGCCTCTTTAGAAATATTGGGCATGATAAAAGGTTTAGCAATAAAGCTCTTATCATTAATGAGCTGATACTCGCGCTGGGCGACGATGGAATAAAAGCTAAGTGGGTTGTTGGTTAGCAGGCGCTCATAAAGTCTGGATGAGACATCCTTTTTGCCGTGAGCCTCGAGTGAATAGGCTACCCAAAATTGAAGCTTAGAACTCATTTGGTCGTAACGCTTTAGAATTTTTTCATTATCAATGAATGAAAAGAGTTCCTTCTTATCACCCTTTAAGACACGCATGAACAAAGATTGAAAAGTTGCTTCATCTATCTGGACTGAGCCAATTGAGATTCGCTGCGAGTGAGAAAGAACATCGTCAGCTAGGTCCCAGATTTTAGCATGGGCGAGCTCTTTGCCCAGCATTATGAAATTAAGCCAAGCGACGCGCTGTCGAATGAAGTTTTTATTTTGTTGTTGAAACGAGATAACTTGGCCGACGACTTCCTTGGTGCGATCAAGATTATCAAAATTGGCCATGGAAAGATGTATGAGAGATCTAAACTCTCTTTCAAATAATAGATTTCCAGATAGTCCTCTAAGGCCTGAATTCTGGATATGTCCGGTGAGATCATTGCCAACGTCAAGAAGGGCCACGAGGTCCTTCTCGGCAATAATGTCAAACTTGATATAAGCATCAGTGACGGCATCAGAAATGAATTTATGCGTGTCCGAATCACGGTCGACTAATTTTAAGTAACGCTTTAAAAGGTGGCGCCTGTCTTTAAGTAAGTAAAAGCGTGCATGTCGCTGGAGATAGCTTTTCTCATCGCTACTGAGTGACTTAAATTTTTTGCCAGAAATTAAATTCTCAATGAACTTAACTTTACAGATGGATTGTAACTCGCTGGAGATAATCTCTTCTACATTATTAGATGGCTTCCACTCGCGAACACTGCCACTGGCACCACAGGCCTTAAAGAATAAATCAGAATTTTTAGCAGATTCAATATCACTAGAGAGCTTGATCACGGTATCGAGTCCTGGAAGCAGGGACTCTGATTTTAGTTTTGAAAGTTGGCGAAGTGACCAGCGATCAAGATTGGATCGCCTAAGCTGAGTAATAAAGCTGGATACAACTTTGGCTTGCTTGATATCAGCAGTGGAAATATCTTGATAGAAAAACGGCTTCTCTTGCGCGCGTAGGAGTGCACTAGATAATAACGTAATCGTTAAAAGAAAAAATCTGAACTTAGATGGCATTAGCAATATGACCTCCTATCACTTTGCCAAAAGAGCTGTACTACTGAAATCTTGCCTGTATCTCGTTGAGTTTTTGGCCAATTTCCTTCAGTACAACTTTCTTATCATCCGGCACTACAAGTGCGAGATTTGAAACATAGGTAGCGACTTCACTGATGTAGACGAAATCAGCTTTTTGTTTTTCGAGAATCGTCTCCATTGTGTCATTATAGTCAGCTGCCAACTCATGGAAGTAATCACCCTTCCTGAAGAATAGTTTATCAGATAAATGGCCCTCGCGCGCGGCGCCAAAAAATTTCATCAATTTATAGATGGGACCGGCAATCTTGTGCGAAAAAAAGACGCAAACTATGAAAATCATTACGGAAAAACCAAGCTGCCAAAGAACCAGTGTAATGAGCAGGTCCGTACGCTTTTGACTTAGTTGACTGACATGCTCGGGCGAATGGCTCGAAACATAGGCAATGAAGTTATTCATTAGGTCAAAGATAGCGAAAGGATAGATGAGACTCGAGATTAGGACCGCAACAGTGACAAGTGCACTAAAGCGCAGCTGGAAGCGGGGGTTAATCAAATAGGTGCGTCGACTATAGGCCACAACATTTCCTGGAAAGGTGTAAATCTAATCTTATTATAGCTAGTTCGTTCTACATTCCAACTGATAGTTCATTTCTTAGAGTCGTATGGCGCGACAACTAGTACGGATTTTGGTAAAAATGAGCCTAATGGAGCACAAATGTTAAACACCGAGCAATTAACTAAAGTTATTACGAATCCCGCTAGTCAAAAAACCTTTGCCGAAGAAGGTCGAGCTTTAAAGCTTGAGGTAAGCGGTGAGAAGATTTTAATTGAGTATAACCGAGATGGAATTTCAGCTGAGCAAAAGCGAACGATTGAAGATCAAATTGTTGAGCAACTAAAATCAGACTTCGATCCTTTAAATATCATTGTTAAAACTGTATCGACCCAGCAAGCTCAAACGGCAAACACTGCGCCAGCAACAAACGCTCCGGCCGCGAGCTTGAAGACCGGTCATGGCCCAGCCATGTCTAAGAAAAAACGTATTCCAAATGTTTCTAAAATATTGGCCGTGGCTTCGGGAAAAGGTGGGGTTGGTAAGTCGACTGTGTCTGTTAACTTAGCAATCTCTTTGGCTAGACAAGGTCTCAAGGTTGGAATCCTTGATGCAGACATCTATGGCCCATCTGTTCCCATGTTACTTGGTAAAAGGGACGTAAAACCTAAAGCTAATGATGCTAAAAAAATTGTGGCAGAAGAAGCCCACGGTATTAAGTTTATGAGCTTTGGTCTCTTTATCAAAGAAGAAGATCCAGTTATCTGGCGCGGCCCCATGCTTGGCGGCGTTCTTAATCAGTTTCTCTTTGATGTAGACTGGGGTGAATTGGATATCCTTATAATTGATCTGCCGCCAGGTACGGGTGATATGCAATTGTCTATGGTTCAATCCACTGAGGTTGATGGCGCAATCATTGTGACCACACCGCAAGATGTTGCAGTCTTAGACGCCGGTAAGGGCCTCAAAATGTTTGAGCAAGTAAAAGTTCCAGTTCTTGGGGTTGTAGAAAATATGGCAAGCTTCGTATGCGATAATTGCGATACTATTCACGATATTTTTGGTGCTAATGGTGGAGCAAAAATGGCTGAACGCTTAGGCGTCAAGCATCTTGGCTCAATACCAATTGAAAAAGCTCTGCGCCACGGCAGCGATATAGGAACTCCGTATATGACTGATCAAGCTCACGAGGGAAGACCTGTGTGGACAGCATTTTCGCAAATTGCCAAACAGCTCGGAGGCAAAGCGAGTGAAAAAAGTTTTCTGGGGAGATTGTTTAACCGATGAACGAGGGCTTGCTCAATATTCTCGATGAACAAAGTGCCATGGGTTTTACCGGCAAGGTAAACGTCCTTAAGAGCGAGAATTCCCAGTCTTATGCTGTGATCTTAATGTTAGAGGGAAAGATAATAAACTGTATGGCCAGTGCCCGCAGTGGTGAGAAAGCCCTTCTTGATACCATTTTTAAAGATGTTTCGAATTCACAAGCATTTAAAGTAGTAGTTGAACCCGAAGTCGTAAGCGAGGCAGAGGGAACTTTTAGTTGGAGTGTCGCCCAGCTGAAAAAGCAGTCTCGCTTGGTCTATGAAAATTTCCTAAACAATAAACAGCTCAAGCCCCCAGGGCAACTAAAGCTAGTAATTAACGCAAAATTCATAGCTGTTGGCGCTGAAATTCTAGCCGATGAATTTGATGTGCTTTCGACAATTTCTGATTATAGTAGAGTTCAAGACATATATAATAACTGTGACCTAATGGAGTACGAGGTAACTCAAGCTCTAGTAGGTCTGCGCCGTAAGGGTGCTATTAAGGTATTGGCCAAATAGGCTTGGTTTGGGGGAAGAATGAAGTCACAGCAACACAATCAGGGCGAGCTTAAAGAGCTTAAAGTTAAAATTGAGCGCGACATAGTCGATACAATGGAGCGTATGAGCACAAATACGGGCATAAGCTTGGATGAGCTGGTTGTCATCGCTCTTAAGCGTTTTCGTGCCTCTCACGGTGACTATGACGGCACCACCCCAAAGGCCGAATAGTCGATTACTGCCATCACAATAAATAGGAGCCGAGTGCTCCTTTTTTTTCACACTGTTTAATCTTTAGACAGCCTCAAGATTTATCAAATCCCACCACCATCGAAATATCGGGCACTTAGACTTGATTTGCCCAAGTATTGGACGTTTCGCCGGCTCATGACGCATGGCACGGTCGTTGCATATTAAACCCTCAAAGGCATTTTGAGAGGGATAAAATGAAAACTTGGAGCAAGACAAAATTAGCGATGGGCATGGTGGGACTTCTGTCTCTTGCCGTAGTTGCTAATGTTAACTTTGAGCGATCCCTTTATTCAGATTCATTTATGATCGATAGCTCGGCCAAGATTGTTTCGAGACGACTTGATGATTCATTCGCACGTGTTGTTGCCTCAGAACAAAAGGCAGATAAGATCGCAGTAAAATATTTAGAATTTAATGATGCCAACAAAGCCAAGATCAATGGTGCATGGGAAGTCATGCGTGGATTCGAAGATATTAACGATAAAGTTTCAGAGTTTTATAATAAGTTTGATCACAAGACCGAGGCCGTAGTTAAAATTGAGCTCGACCTCGCAGTTGGTGGTGTCTATGTTCGCGGCGAGGAGTTTGAAAACTTCTTTTATATCTCTGACATCACAGATGCCGGGACAATCTCGTTAGTTAGAAAGCTAGGCGATCAGCATTTCGAAGTACTAGAGGCAAAAAAACTCATCGAAGCAAGAGCGCAAAAACCAGTTGTTGCTAAGGCGCAAGAGGTTAGTGAGCGTGAAAGTGTTCGTGAATATAAAAAAGGCGTGGAGTTACAAAAAGATCTAGAGATGGTTATGGAAAGAGCGCTTCTGCCTGAACTATCTAAAGATGTTATCGTTGGTGACATGGTAAATGGTAGCCTAAGCCTTGCCAATGGAAATATTGAAGCACTAAGCGCTGTAATTAGAAATGAAAAAGGCGAAGAGCGCAGTATTGATCTTAGTTACGCTGAGATTAAAGACGGTGGTCAATTCCAAGTTGATTATATGGGCGAGATTGTCCATGGAATCATTACTAATAACGGAACTGATGCCTATAGAGTTAGGTTTGCAACAGGACCACTACAGGGCGCAATGCTTAATTATATGACTTATGAGCAGTTGGATGTCATGCACGAGCGTGAAGAAGAGGCCAAGTGGAAAGCTGAAGAAGCTGCTGCCATGAAAGAAGAGCCTGTTGTGAAAGAACAAGAGGAAACAGCGGTAGCACCAGCTTATTTAGAGAAAATTGAAGAAGAAGATATTGGCGATCAGCATGTAGATAGCGTGACGTTAATTGAAACAACTGGTTTTAATTTTGGAAGTGAGAGAAAACCAGCTTCAGTATTATAAAAAAAGGCCTCTTCCGAGGCCTTTAAAATCATTGTTATAAGCCGACGATCTCGCGTACGTCTTTCGCCAAGGCAGACTGCGCGTTATGATCAACAATCACAACGCACGTCAGTTAGCCTAATAGCGCTTTAAACTCTTTTGTCATCAATGGAACAATTTCAAACAAATCACCAACGATCCCGTAATCAGCCTTAGTGAAAATTGGAGCATCCGGATCTGTGTTAATAGCTACGATAACCTTTGAAGTTCTCATACCGGCCAAATGTTGAATAGCTCCAGAAATACCACAGGCAATATAGAGAGAAGGAGAAACTGTTTTACCAGTTTGACCTACCTGCATAGCGTGTGGAGCGTAGCCAGAATCAACAGCGGCACGAGAGGCACCAACAGTTGCACCAACAACATCAGCAAGCTCATTCAAAATTTTAAAATTCTCAGCATTCTTCATGGCGCGACCGCCAGAGACGATAATATTGGCTTCAGTTAGATCAAGTTTCTCTGAAGCACCCTTAACAATTTCCTTAACAAAAGCGCGAATTGTTCCAGCGTCAACAGTGGCTTCATTAGTTGCACCAGCTTTAGCATTTTCTGAAGCAGGCATACCAAGAGCATTTGGTCTTACAGTAACAAAGTGAGGCTTTGGCCCAGAAATTTCAACTTTGGCCAAACACTTACCAGCAAACAATGGACGAGTACCAGCAAAGGTACCGCCATCAAAAGTGAAGTTTACAACTTCAGAGGCCATGCCAGCATCGAAAGATCCAGCAAGGCGTGGAAGCAAGTCTTTACCTGTGGCCGTTGAGCCAGCGAAGACATAATCATAACCTTTATCAGCTATGAAGTTTTTGAGTGCGTTGGACCAACCCTCTGGAGTGTATTGCTCTAACTTATCACCCTTAATAGAGTGAATGTTTTCTGCGCCATGCTTAGCTAGGTTTGCAGCAGCTGCAGCAGAGATAGAACCAATGGCAGCTACATCTACAGATTGTCCATTAAGTTTACCAAGAATCTCATAGGCAACCGACTTAACGTCATCGCCTTGAATTTCTGCAAATACGAGTACTTTTGACATAAATATTTCCTTACTATTAATTAAATTACTTTTGCTTCATTACGAAGAAGACCAACAACATCTTTTACTACGCCAGCGCGTGCTGCTTCTTCCATTGCATCAAACTTCTTACCAGCTGGTTTTTCAGGAGGAAGAGTAAATTGAGAGTACTTAACTCTTCTATCAGCATCGCTAACACCAACATCAGCAAGGCTATGTTGTGCCATTGGCTTCTTCTTCGCCTTCATAATTCCAGGAAGGGAAGCGTAGCGGGGAGTATTTAAACCTTTATTGGCGGCGATAAGAACGGGCGTTTCAACTTCGTAGACTTCAAGAGATCCACCTTCAATCTCACGCTTAAGCATCAGCTTGTTGCCGTTCATTTCGAAACCAACAACAACTGAAACAGAAGGTATGTCTAACATTTGAGCTAGCAATTGTGGAACTTGAAGACAGTCGTCGTCGATAGCTTGCTTGCCGGCGAAAACTAGGTCTGGCTTTTTTCCACTCTTGTCGATTGCACCTTTTAAAGCCTTGGCAATCATATATGAATCAAGGTTGTCAGCAGACTCGACCAAAATAGCATCATCAGCACCCATGGCCAAAGCTGTTCTTAGAGATTCAGTATCCTTAACTCCACCAACGCGAAGAACGGTGACAGTCGAACCAGCATTAGCGGCTTTTACTTGTAACGCCTGTTCTACAGCAAATTCATCATAAGGATTCATGATCCACTTGATTGAACTTGTTTCGATAAAACTGCCATCGCCATTTGGGATAACTTTAGTCTCTGTGTCC
>TARA_R110000868_G_scaffold53249_6_pt1 | contig 10582 bp, 7 predicted proteins | sample TARA_R110000868 | Tara Oceans TARA_R110000868 (sample SAMEA4397489) | marine metagenome | biome: Polar Biome; feature: [SRF] surface water layer (ENVO:00010504); material: water (ENVO:00002006), including particulate matter (ENVO:01000060) such as... | depth 5 m | reverse complement strand
CTTCCCTGGTGGAAGAGGTGGCGGCGAAGCCGACGGAGATGGGGAGGATCACAGGGCGCGACATGCCCCGGTTGGCGCACCACCATCCCTCCCCGCGAGGAGAAGGTCCGGCAAGGCCGGGGGTGAGGCGGGGTAGCGCCTGGCTTTGAGACGGCACTGCCGCCCACCAGCTCCGCCCCCTTCGGGGGCACCTCTTCCATCAAGGAAGAGGAGGGGATTGGTTGATGCGGGGTGCCCTCCTCTTCCCTGGTGGAAGAGGTGGCGGCGAAGCCGTCGGAGATGGGGACGGCCTCGCGCCCCCTACTCCCCGATCAGCGTGAACCACTCATCCTCGGTGATGATCTCCACGCCCAGCTCTTCAGCCTTCTTGGCCTTAGAGCCGGCACCCGGCCCGGCCACCACAAGATCCGTCTTGGCCGAGACGCTCCCGGCCACCTTGGCACCGAGTGCTTGCGCCTTGGCCTTGGCTTCGTCGCGGGTCATGCGTTCCAGCGTGCCGGTGAAGACCACCGTCTTGCCGGCAACCGGGCTGTCGCTGGCGACGGCTTCGGCGTCCTCGATGGTGAGCTCTGCGACGAGGCGAGTGAGCAGGTCGCGATTATGCGGTTCGGAGAAATACTGGTCGAGCGCCTCGATGGCGGTCTCGCCAATGCCGTCAATGCCGAGCATTTCGGCGCGGACCGTTTCGTCTGACAGGTTCTGCGCAGCGGCGCTGAAATTGGCCCAGCTGCCATAGGTGCGGGCCAGAAGGGCCGAGGTGTTCTCACCGACATGGCGGATACCCAGCGCATTGAGCAGGCGGGCGAGCGCGATGGTGCGGCGGCTGTCGATGGCGGCGAAGAGATTGGCGACGCTGGTCTCGCCCCAGCCCTCGCGCTCCTGCAGGGGCGGTGTGATCTCGCTGGCGGCATTGCGCGCCTTGAGGGTGAAGATATGCGCCGGCTCGGTGATGAGGCCCTCATCATGGAAGGCCTCGATCTGCCTGGTGCCCATGCCCTCGATATCGAAAGCCTTGCGGCCGACGAAATGCTTCAGCCTTTCCTTGATCTGGGCACCGCAGATGAGCCCGCCCGTGCAGCGTCGCACGACATCGAGCTTGCCGGTCTTCTCGTCATGCTCACGCACGGCATGGCTATGGCAAATCGGACATTCCTTTGGGAAATCAAACGGCTCGCCCCGGCCAGGCCGGTCGGCATCGACCACGCGCACGATCTGCGGGATGACATCGCCGGCGCGCTGCAGCACGACCGTGTCGCCGACGCGCACATCCTTGCGGGCGATCTCGTCCTCATTGTGCAGCGTCGCATTGGACACCACCACACCGCCCACCGTCACAGGGCGCAGGCGCGCCACCGGCGTGAGCGAGCCGGTGCGGCCAACCTGGATATCAATGCCCTCGAGCACGGTGGTCGCCTGTTCGGCGGGAAATTTATGGGCGATGGCCCAGCGCGGTGCGCGGGCGACCTGGCCGAGGCGGGCCTGCCAGTCGAGCCGGTCGACCTTGTAGACGACGCCGTCAATATCATAGCCCAGGCTGGCGCGCCGGGCCTCGATATCATGATAGACGGCTATGAGGCCCTCAACGCTGTCGCAGACCTGCATCAGCGGGTTCACCGGAAAGCCCCAGGCCGCGAAACGCTTCACGGCCTCCATCTGGGTGGCGGCGAGCGGCGTGCTGACCTCACCCCAGGCATAGGCGAAATAGCGCAGAGGCCGCTGCGCCGTCATGGCGGGGTCGATCTGGCGCAGGGAACCGGCAGCAGCATTGCGCGGGTTTTTGTAGGCCGGCTTGCCCGCATCTTCCTGGCGCGCATTCAGCGCCGCAAAATCGGCATGGCTCATATAGACCTCGCCGCGCACTTCCAGCACGTCGGGCCAGTCAGTGCCGGGCAGGGTTTGCGGAATATCATCCAGCGTGCGCAGATTGGCGGTGACATCCTCGCCGGTCGCGCCATCGCCGCGCGTTGCACCGGAGACGAGCTGGCCCTTCACATAGCGCAGATTGGCCGAGAGCCCGTCAATCTTGGGCTCGGCGGTGATCGCCACCGTCTCGTCTTCGGAGAGGCCGAGAAAGCGGCGCACGCGGCCAACAAAGTCGGCGACATCCTCATCCTTGAAGGCATTGCCCAGCGAGAGCATGGGCACGGCATGAGTGATCTCGCCAAACTTGCCGGACGGCGCGGCGCCAACGCGCTGGCTCGGACTGAAGAGATCGACCAATTGCGGGAAACGTGCCTCGACGGCCTCGAGCCGCTGGCGCAGCGCATCATAGACGGCATCGGAGACATTCGGCGCATCATCCTGGTAATAGGCCTTGTCGTGACGGCGCAATTCACCGGCCAGCCGCGCATGTTCAGTGCGGGCCTCGGTCTCGCTCAGGGCGTCGACATCTTTCAAGGCGCTCATGATCTACCCCGGTCTCGCCCGTCTCGAATCGAGGCCGGACACGCTGCAAGGCGCGAAGAATAGCATCAAGACCGCGTCATTCGACGCCGATCTGCGCCCATTGCACAGGGTTTTTCAGGCCTCGACGGCCATCAACTGGTCAGCCTGGGCGCGCGCGGCATCGGTGACTTCAGCACCGGAAAGCATACGGGCGATCTCTTCACGGCGGGCATCGCCATCGAGGCGCTCAAGAATGGTGCGCACACCGCCCTTGCCGTCATCTTCCTTGACGATCTTCCAGTGGTGATCGGCCAGCGCCGCGACTTGCGGGCTGTGAGTCACGACCAGGGTCTGGCCGGTTCTGGCCAGGCGCTTCAGACGGCGGCCAACGGCTTCCGCCACAGCGCCGCCGACCCCCTGATCAACCTCGTCGAACACCAGGACACGGCCATCTTCTTCGCCTGCGAGGGAAACCTTGAGAGCGAGGCCGAAGCGGGACAATTCCCCGCCGGAGGCAATCTTGTCGAGCGCACCAAAGGGCGAGCCCGGATTGGTCGCGACCTCGAAACGCACACTGTCGCAGCCCTCCGGCCCGGCCTTTTCAGGATCGGTCACCAGGGCGGCGCGAAAGCGGGCCTTGTCCATTTTCAGCGGTGGTAATTCAGAGGCGACAGCCTTGGACAGGGCGTCAGCCGCAGCCTCGCGGCTGCGGGTCAGCGCGCCGGCGGCATCGCGGTAAAGGGCATCAGCGGCCTGCACGCTCTTCTCGGCCTCGGCAATGCGTTCACCGGCATTCTCGATCGCGTCGAGCTGGTCGGCCAGGCGCGCCTGGAGATCGGCCAGAGCGTCGACCGTGACCTCGTGCTTGCGGGCCAGGGCGCGCAGGGCAAAGAGACGTTCCTCGACCGCTTCCAGGCGGCCGGGCTCCACATCAAAGGCTTCCGCCGCATCATTGAGCGCATCGCCGGCTTCGGCAAATTCGATCAGGGCGCGGTCGATTGCAGCCGATGCACGATCCAGCGCGGCGCCAGCAGGCCCGCCCGCCGTGCCAATCTGGTCACGCACGCGTTCCAGCCCGCGCAGAGCGCCATTGAGCCGCGACTCGAGGCCACCGCCATCGCCAGCCAGCGCCTGCTGGGCCTCCTGCAGATCACCCAGCGCCCGCTCGGCCCCCATGAGGAATTGCCGCTCCTCGGCGAGCGCGTCTTCCTCACCCTGGCGCGGCTTCAGCTTGTCGATCTCGGCCAGCGCGTGATGCAGGAATTCCTGTTCCTCATTGGAGGCAGAATGCGCCTTCATCAATTCGGCAAGGCCGGCGCGGGCCTTGGACAGGGCGTTCCAGGCCTTGCGGCAGGCATCGCGCAGGGCGGCATTACCGGCAAACATGTCGAGCTGGCCGCGATGGGTCTTGGGGTCGAGCAGGCCGCGGCCATCATGCTGGCCATGCACTTCCACCAGCACATCGCCGAGGCTGCGCAGAAGGCCGATACTGGCGGCCTGGTCATTGACATGAGCCCGGCTGCGACCGTCCTCGGCAAGGCGGCGCCGCAGGATGAGCGGCTCACCGGGCTCGACCAATATACCGGCCTCGTCGAGCACAGCCCAGGCGGGGTGGCCAGCGACCAGTTCGAATTCTGCGGTGGCGGAGGCTTCTTCGGTTCCCGAGCGAACCAGGGCGCGTTCGGCGCGTTCGCCGACGGCGAGGCCGAGAGCGCCCAGCAGGATGGATTTGCCCGCCCCGGTTTCGCCCGTCAGGGCACACAGACCCCGGTCAAACCCGGCATCGAGACTGTCAATCAGGACCACATTGCGGATCGAGAGCGATTGCAGCATTCAGAGCGATCGCACCTCCCGTCCGATCAACCGAAGATACGTTGCATGGCACGCTGGATGAAGGATGGGTCAGCCTGATCGACTGCATCCTCGACCGCAATGCCTTCGCGGGTCAGCAGATTATAGCTGTCCTGATACCAGTCACTGCCCGGGAAGTTATAGCCGAGCACTGCGGCGACCTGGGTCGCTTCGCCATCGAGGCCAAGCGCGACATAGGATTCCACGAGACGGTGCAGGGCTTCAGGCACGTGCGACGTGGTGCCGTAATCATTGATCACATTCTGGAAGCGATTGATCGCGGCGAGATGATAATTGCGGCGCAGATACCAGCGGCCGATATCCATTTCCTTGCCGGCCAGATGGTCGCGCGTCATGTCGATCTTGAGACGCGCATCCGTGGCGTAACGGCTTTCCGGGAAGCGGCGGACCACCTGCTCGAGCGCGTCGAGGGCCTGCTGGGTGATTTGCTGGTCGCGGCCGACATCAACGATCTGCTCGAAATAGCAGATGGCGATCAGATAATAGGCATAAGGCGCGCTGCGATTGCCCGGGTGCAGCGAGATGAAGCGCTGGGCGTCGGAGATCGCTTCGTCATACTTGTTGGCCTGGTAATTGGCGAAGGACGCCATCAGCATCGAGCGCCGCGCCCACTCCGAATAGGGATGCTGGCGCTCGACCTCGTCAAACTGGGCGGCTGCCAGCTGATACTGGCCCCGGTCCATGGTCTCCAGGGCGGTAGCGTAGATCAGCTCAGCGGGACGTTCGACATAAGCCACCGTCGAATCCGGGCCACTAGCGCAAGCCGCCAACAGGGCGGACAGGAGAACAGTCGGCAGCAAACGCGACAAAAAGGTCATATGAACACGGCTCAACATCTAGGGCGGTCGAATGACCACCGGTCCAGAAAAGCTTGTAGCGGATCATGCGCCGCGACAAAAGTGCCGCGTCAGGTGATCCGCCGCTTAATCAGGAGTTGGCCATCGCAATGTCTTGCTGGCAAGCGTCACGTACCGTCACCATTTTCCAGGCGGACTTGTCAGCGAGCAGCGCAAGGAGCGCTTCATTGTTGATGGCATGGCCGGGACGCTGTGCGTGGTAACGCCCGATGATGGGTGCGCCGGCGAGATAAAGATCGCCCAGCGCGTCGAGGGCCTTGTGCCGGGCGAACTCGTCATCGAAGCGCAGGCCTTCGGGATTCGCGACACCGTCATCATCCAGCACGACGGCATTTTCCATCGAGCCGCCGCGGGCGAGACCCGCCGCGAGCAGGGCGTCGAGATCCTTGCGGAAACCGAAAGTGCGCGCCGAGGCGATGTCGCCGGAGAATATCTCCGGGGTCACCTCAAAAACACAGGTCTGATTGCCGACGGCATGGTGTTCGAAATTGATCTCGACCTCGATCATCGACTTCAGCGCCGGCATGAATGCGGCGCGGCGGCCTTCTGATTCGACGATCACCGGCTTGAGCACCTGGATCGCACGGCGCGGGGCGCCCGTGGCCTTGACGCCGACACGGTTGATCAGATCAATGAATGGCGCAGACGAGCCGTCCATCACCGGCAATTCCGGCCCGTCGATCTCAATGGTGAGGTCGTCAATCGCCAGGCCGGCCAGAGCCGCCATCAAATGCTCGACCGTCGCGACCGAGGCGCCAGCCGAATTCGAGATCGTCGTACCGAGACGGACGGCCGAAACATTTTCGGCGCGCGCTTCGATGCGGTTATCGCGATCGGTGATGTCGGAACGAACGAAGGTGATGCCGGCGCCGGTCGAGGCCGGTTTCAGCGCGAGACGCACCCGTTCACCGGTGTGAAGGCCAATGCCTGCGCAGACAACTGGTGCCGCCAATGTTTGCCGGTAAATCACAACAACACGCCATTCGTTTTGGTTAACAATCGATGGCGAATGCCACCCCTCGCCTGCACAAAACGACATGCGCCGTCATCATTCAACTAAAGCTTTGTTGCGGTTTGTTACGCTGGAAACAATCAGTTGGCCTGCCGGCGCAGGAAGGCCGGGATTTCCAGGTCGCCCTCGTCGAGACTATCGCCGAACAAATCACCACTCGCCATGCGAGTCGTTGTTTGTGTTGGGGAATTTCTCGTCGTCGGAGCTGCCTTGGGGGCGGGCTCAACGGGTTTGCGGCGACGGCCGAACAGGGAGAAACCCCGCTTGGGCTCCTCAGCCTCAACCGGCTCCGCAGCGCGCGACACAGTTTGCGACGCCCGGCGCTGTTCATAGCGCGCATTCAACGTCGCAGCCTCCTCGGCAAGTCGTGCCTGATCAACCCGCACCTGCGGTGTTTCGGCCAGGCCGGAATGCGTCTCGCGCACCTCGGAAACGTAAGGATCATGGTGTTCTTCCGGCTGGTGCACGGTCCCGATAGCGTCGGAAAGATCCTCAGCGCCGACAGCGATTTGCATCGGCTCGGCCTGGGTCTCTTGCGGACGTTCAGCGGGCGCATCTGCCACGGGCTTCGTCTCGGCCATCACCCGGCCCGGGCGATCCGAATTCGTCCGCTTCCAGGGCAGGATGGCATCATTGGGCGCACGCTCAGGAGCCGGCGCGGCACCGCGCAGGCGCGAACGCGGATCGACTACGGCAACCTCGGCATCAATGCCGGTCGCGACCACGGAAACACGCATCGAGCCTTCCATGGTTTCGTCAAAGGTCGAGCCGACAATGATATTCGCCTCAGGATCGACTTCCGAACGGATCTCATTGGCCGCTTCATCGACCTCATAGAGGGTCATGTCATAGCCGCCGGTGATGTTGATCAACACGCCGGTTGCGCCGCGCATCGAGACATCATCGAGCAGAGGATTGGAGATGGCAGCCTGGGCCGCCTCGACGGCGCGCTTCTCGCCGGACGCTTCGCCCGTGCCCATCATCGCCTTGCCCATTTCATTCATCACGGAACGGACATCGGCAAAGTCGAGATTGATCAGGCCGGGCATGACCATGAGATCGGTAATGCCGCGAACGCCGGAATGCAGCACCTGGTCGGCCATGGAGAAGGCCTCCGAGAAAGTGGTCTTCTCAGTCGCGATGCGGAACAGGTTCTGGTTGGGGATGACGATCAGCGTGTCGACATGATCCTGCAGCTGGCCGATGCCGGCCTCGGCCAGTTTCATGCGGCGCGAGCCTTCAAAATGGAAGGGTTTGGTGATGACGCCAACGGTCAGGATACCCATCTCGCGGGCCGCCCGTGCGACGACCGGCGCAGCGCCCGTCCCCGTACCACCACCCATGCCGGCAGTAATGAAAACCATGTGGGCGCCTGCGAGGTGCTCGCGAATTTCTTCAAGCGAATCCTCAGCCGACTGCTCGCCAATCTCTGGCCGCGCACCAGCGCCGAGCCCCTCGGTGATCGCGGCCCCCATCTGGATGCGCTTCTCCGCGGCGGAGCGGGCGAGCGCCTGGGCATCGGTGTTGGCGACAACGAAGTCGACCCCGCCGAGCTTGGCTTCGATCATGTTGTTGACTGCATTGCCGCCAGCGCCACCAACACCGAAGACAACGATACGGGGCCGCAACTCGGTCGATTCGGGCAGTGAGAGATTCAACGTCATGCGAGACCCCGTTGGTCAGTTGGTTGGGTTAACAACGATTCACCATGAATTTTCCGCCCATGACGCTTAAGCGAGGGTTAAGGGGCACGGATATTCGCAAAGTTAATGCTGTTGCCGGGCTGGACCTTCATCGCGCGGCACAGGCCAGCAAGCGATGCCCGGATCAGCCCGTACGGCTCGCCAGGCGTTGGCCGGGGTCGATCCAGACCTGGCGTGCGAATTCGCTATCGATGACCTCGACCGGATGTCCCAGCTCGACCGCGCTCTCGATCAGAGCTTCGACCGGTCCGAGGCTGCGTTGCTGGAGCGGCAGGATAACGCCGAACTGCACCGTCCGGTTCGCGAAAGTGTGAAAGAATTTCACCACATCCGGCGCCTCCGCCACGGCGACGCGCATATCCGCCTTGCTGTAATCAAGCAGAAGACGGTTGAGCTGGTGCTCGTCGAGCGCATCGACGATGCGTTCGGTAATCTCAACGAGCGAGAGCCAGTCCTGAAGACCGTCGAGTATAGCCTCGACATAGCCCAGCTTGGCGTGGGGCAGAATACGATTGAATGACATGATGAGCGACCGATGATTGCTTCGGCCGATATAGCCCATCACCCACGCGAAAGGGTTACCTTCTCAGTCATTGATTATGAGCTGTGCAGCCCTGCCAGGGCGGATCAGAAGCTCTCGGCGAACCAGCGCCACATTGCTCCGCCGGACGCGGCATCGCGCACCGGTTCGCGGCGCGTCCGGAGGCCACCGAGACTGCCAACACGGGGCGGACCGGCAATCGCCTCGGCCGCACCCCGGGTCTCGCGCCGGACGACCCCGGCGACGGCGCTGAAGGCGGGGCCTGACACGGCATCGCCAAGCCCGGTGATACCGCCAGGGCCCGCGATGCGGACCTGTTTGCCAAACACACGTGCAGCCAGTTCGCCGGTACCGGGCAATTGCGAGGCTCCACCGGTAAGGACCAGGCGGCGCCCCGCCGTCTTGCTGACACCGGCGGCGTCGAGCCGGTCGCGGATCAGCTCGAAGGTTTCTTCCAGCCGGGGCCGGATAATGGAGTTGAGCAGGGAGCGCGGTGCCGAGCCATAGACCGAACCGCGATCACCGGTGACCGAGGGAACCTCGATCATCTGCTGGTCATCATCCGGGCTGTCGAGCGCCGAGCCGTAGAGCGTCTTCAGGCGCTCGGCCGCAGCAAGCGGGGTGGAGAGCCCGCGCGCGACATCGGAGGTCACATGCGAGCCGCCTACGGGCACGGTATCAATGTGCAGGAGCGCGCCTTCGGCGAAAACCGCAGCGGTTGTTGCGCCAGCACCCATATCGATCAGGGTTGCGCCGAGCTGAACCTCGTCATCGCCCAGGGCGGACAGGCCGGAGGCATAGGGCGTGGCCACCACGCCCTTGAGGTCGAAATGGCAGCGCTCGACGCAGGTCATCAGATTTCGCAGCGGCCCGATGGCGGCGGTGATGACATGCACCTCGACGCCCAGTGTGCGGCCGAACATGCCGCGCGGGTCGCGAATGCCGCGATGGTCATCGACCGACCAGGCAAGCGGGATGGCGTGCAGCACGATGCGATCATTGACGGCAAATTCAGAGAGCGCCCCGTCGAGCAGGCGGCGCAGATCGCGCTCGCCGACTTCGCGCTGCGGCAGGTCGATCTCGGCAGCCAGGCGCGTGCTGGTCGGCTGGCCGGCCGACAGGGTCACGGTGACGGAATTGACCGCCAGCCCGGCCATGCGTTCAGCCTGCTCCACGGCAGCGCGGATCGCTTCGGCGGCCTCGTCCATATCAACGACGGCGCCGGCACGCACGCCGCGGCTCGACTGGTGACCGACACCGACAACGCGCGGCCGAGGGCCGGCAATCGTCTGATCAGTCTTGGCGATGAAGCAGGCGATCTTGGAGGAGCCGACATCAAGCGCGGCGCAGACGCCGGGCGCCTTGCCATTGACGCCAGCGCTGGCGCGCTGGGGACGGAGAAACTCGAACACACTCATGCCTCATGCTCCCGCATACCCGCCGCCGCTGCCCGGTCGGGCAGCGCTCTTACAATCAAATCACCCTGCCCGCGCAGGTCGAAACTCTCGGCCGCAAGCCGCAATATGCCGCGCTCGTCCTGCAGGCGGGCCAGGATGGCCATCGACGCCTGAACATCGCCTTCCGGCAGCTTCACGTCGGCGCCGCTGGCGAGGCGCAGATTCCAGCGCCGCTCCCCGACCCGCACCGCGCCGACCACATGGCGGCTGATGACAGGGTAAAGCCTCAGCGCCTCGACAATCTCGACCACGCTTTCATTGGCGCCTTCGGCCACCACGAGCGGCAGGGCCGGCGGATCCATCGCATCGGCAACGCCAAGCACCACGCCGTCGCGATCAATAATATTCAGCGCGCCATCAACCTGCCACAGGGCGAAGGCCTCGCGCGTCTCAACGACGATGGATATCCGGTCAGGCCAGAGCCGGGCGACGGTCGCCGAGCGGATCACCGGCAGGGCTTCCACCCGGGCGCGGACCAGATCGGGATCGACAGCGAAAATGGACTGACCGTCATAGATTTCTGTCGCCAGCACGATGTCGTGCGCGACCGTGTTCTCAGCGCCGGTCACATCCACGGAACGGACGGCAAATCCCATATCGGCAAGACGGGTCGTGAGCTTGTCGGTGCCCAGACGCGCGACATCATCGAGCTGCCCGAACAGGGCCAGGCCGGCAATCGCAGCCACCAGCAAGCCGGCAGCCGTCATCGCACCCAGACGGGCGGCATTTGCCACTCGGTAACGCGCACTTCTGAC
>TARA_R110000868_G_scaffold37447_9_pt1 | contig 10582 bp, 18 predicted proteins | sample TARA_R110000868 | Tara Oceans TARA_R110000868 (sample SAMEA4397489) | marine metagenome | biome: Polar Biome; feature: [SRF] surface water layer (ENVO:00010504); material: water (ENVO:00002006), including particulate matter (ENVO:01000060) such as... | depth 5 m | reverse complement strand
TGGGATGCTACATATTCAGGATCAAAAAATTCTTTATTGAATTTTAGAAATAGCGGAGTAATGCACTTTGCTGTTGTGAATAAAGTAGCAATAGCAGGGGCTTGGACTAGAGCTATGGTAGACGGGCTGGGGTATGAATTATATCAAAAACCTTCAGCTGCTAATAATGGACTTGGCGGGTACACTCTGTTAGCTTCCTATGCTGGGAACGCATATTTAACACAGTTTGGGGAGCTGATGACATACTCCAACGGCAGGTGCATAACCAATGTAAGCGTAACTGCTGATGCTTCGGGAAACAATGTATATACTATAGCCTCGAATAGCAGAGGAAATCAATTTTATATTAACTTAGTACAGCCTTATCTTTAATATATTTACAATAAAACAAATGTCCAGTTTAAATTGGGTGAATTGCTGGAAAGTCCTTAGAGCCTCAAGTACCAAAGTGTAACAATCTTGAGGATTGGAAAATCAGCAGCCAAGTCTAAGATACATCTTAGAAAGGTTCAGAGACTACTGGAGAGGTTTAGCCCTCTTAATAACCAGCTAGAGCGCCCAACACTTGAAAAAGTGATGATATAGTCCGATCTTTATGGAAACATAAAGCTAACAAAATGATAGTTTAAATCATCCTGCGTGGTGATTTATGGAAACATAAATCTAGCAGGATGATCGTTGCTTTGGATAATCATTCTAATATGAATATACGGGGAAAGTTATAACGCTTTCCTCTATATTTTGTGTATTAATAACGGCGCCTCTATAAAGGGGGGTGATGTATGTTACTATTTTTTATAAATAATAAATAAAACAAATAAACAGCAAATATGAAAACAATTGAAGCGGTCTCAATATGGGACAATGGAGTAGTAGAGCAAGCAACCGTGTTGAACGCTTACGCAATTAATGTTAACTTGAACCAATCGGCCACATTTTGGTATGGTTTAATGAAACAGACAGAAGAGGGGTATGTGTCAAGTACAGTAGCCCAAGGCAATTTGAATATGTCTGGGGAAGACTACCTACAGTGGGAAGTTGATAGCTATGCATGGGATTGGGTTGCCGCACAATTAGGGCTTGTAATAACCGGGGAATATATTGATCCAATTCCACCAGAGCCTGTTCCGGCAGAGCCTATTGTTGAAACTATTGAGGAGCCTGTTGTTGAACCGCCAGTTGAAGATACTACGGCATAACAACAAGGACTAATGAGTAAAGAACAACTTGATATATTAATAAGCAAATGGATTAGCCGTAAGCTAATGGTATTTATTATTGCTTCTATTGGCTTATTTGCTAGTACTCTAGAGTCTAGTGATTGGGTAATTATTGCAACCGCATACATATCTATTGAGGGAGCTACAAATATAGTTGAAAGATTAATGAAAGCTAAATCAATAAAATAATGGACCAGGGATCAACAAGAGTGTATATACTAAACACACTAACTTTAATAATTAGTCTTACAAATTTGGAAGCAGCGCTAAAAATATTATTATTGGTTATATCAATAATATTTACCGGTATGAAAATATACGATTGGATAATAGGTAAAATAAAGAAGAAAGATGTTATTAACGGTTAAAAGACTTTACAAGACAGAAACGTCAACTATAGGGGAACTTTTAGTTGACGGGATATTTGAGTGTTTTACTTTGGAAGATACAGAAAGAGCTATTAAAATAAAAGGCGAAACTGCAATTCCAAAAGGAACATATAAAGTAATAATCAACCAATCGAATAGGTTTAAAAGATTACTACCGTTGTTAATAGGTGTACCTAATTTTGAAGGTGTACGTATACATAGTGGTAATACAAACCATGACACAGAAGGTTGTATACTAGTAGGGCAGTCTAGAAACAAAAACTTTATAGGACAATCTAGAAAAGCGTTTGAAAAACTTTTTAAGAAAATGCAAAAAGCGGATAATATAACGTTAACAATACAGTCATGAAGTTATACATAGTAGTTATTGCATTGCTGCTGATGTCCTGCGGAGCTCGCAAAGTAGATATTGCAAATATAAAAATTAAGAAAGACAGTGTGTCTGAAACTACTATAAAGTTGGTTGCAGAAACCAGTATAAAGAAGATTGACACAACTAACATAAATACACAAGTTGAAATAGACGAATTAATATTAACGCCTATTGACACATCTAAGCCAATATCTGTTAATAATGTATTATATAAAAACGTGATTCTAAGCATTAAAAAAACTAAGTCTAACATTTTGTATACAAATATTAAAAAAGAGTCAGAAACAAAGCGTATTGACTCCACGGCTACTAATAAAGTGAGTGAAGAAATAGCAGTTGCTAGTAGTTCAAAAATAATAGACAAAAAAGAACCTATTGTGTCTAATATATTCTTATGGATAATAGGTATTGTTATAATTGCATTCTTGGTTATAGTATTTAAAAAGGCTAGTGACAATATTCACGGGTTCTAAAAATATAAAATAATACGTAATGATATAGGTATTAAACAAATAAAATCAAATCAAATTAAATAATAATGGAATTTAACTTACCAAGTAATATTGTGAAGAACCTGAGCTTTGGAGATGAAGCAAAGGACAAAATAATGAGTGGCGTCGAAAAATTAGCAAACGCAGTTAAGAGCACGTTAGGTGCATCTGGAAAATGCGTAATATACGAGGACGCTATGGGTAGACCGGTGATAACAAAAGACGGTGTAACCGTTGCAGAAAGCGTAGTCTTAATGGACCCGGTCGAAAATATAGGGGCTACTTTAATAAAGGAAGCTGCTAGTAATACAGTAAGAGAGGCAGGGGACGGTACAACTACCGCTACTGTCTTAGCTTACTCATTGCTTAAAAACATAAACGAATACGAAGGTGATGAAAAAATTAGGGACATTAAGAACCAAATTTTTGAGTGCTCGGAAGAGATTACTAAATACCTTGACAAAGTCAGTATTGAAGTTGAGGGTGATATGCTACGGCAAGTTGCTTACATCAGCTGTAATAACGACAAGGAACTTGGCGAAAAAATTGGTGAAGCTTTCGAAAAAGTTGGAAGGAATGGGGTAGTCTTAATGGAAGATTCTCCAACAAATGAAACTTATATTGATTTTGTTGAAGGAACACAATTTGACTCAGGCATTAAATCTCCTTACTTTTTAACAGACAAAGATAAAGGCACAGCGGTTCTTGATAATCCGTTGGTGTTGATTGTAAGTTCACCTATTCCAAATATAAGAAGAATACAAAGCATATTAGAACATATAGTCAAAACAAAAAGAAGTTTATTAATAATTGCTACTGTTGAACAACAACCTTATGCAACGTTACTAACAAACAAAGTAAAAGGTAACATTAAAGTTAATGTTGTCGATTTGCCTGGATTTGGCCCAACAAAACAAGATACTATTGAAGACTTAGCTTTATTAACCGGGGCTACAGTTATAAATGAAGAGCTTGGGGATGATCTAGATTTGATAGACATAAATGTGTTAGGCGAAGTACTTAAGTCTGTTACTGACTCTAAAAGCACTATCCTACAAGTTAAAGATATTGACGCTGACGTCTCAGAAAGAATTGCAGATGTTGAAACTAAGATTGCAAAAGAAACAAACGGTTATATTAAAAAGAAATTAGAGCAAAGATTATCAATGCTTACTGGCAAAGTTGGTGTCCTATATGTAGGGGCCGATTCTGCTTTAGAATTAAAAGAAAAGAAAGATAGAGTTGAAGATGCATTACATGCAACCAAGGCCGCCTTAATTGAAGGAATTGTTCCTGGAGGTGGAGTTGCTCTTTTAAATGCTTCGCAAATAATAGAGCCCAAAGGAGCTGGTTACGATATACTTCTTAAGTCAATACAATCTCCATATTATACAATATTAGATAATGCAGGATATGAGGATATATTAAATCCGAAAGAGTTTGTAGACTCGGATCTTGAGTTAGAAGACAGAGAATGGATAGGAGTTGGAGTAGACGCCACTTGTGGATGCTACAAAAATATGGTTGAAAATGGTATTATAGATCCAGTATTGGTTACAAAATCAGCGCTGAAAAATGCAATAAGTGTTGCAACTACCATAGTATCAGCTGATTGTATAATTTCAAATATGAGAGGATAATGCAAGCAGTAAACCACTTTATTATTATAGACAAAATTAAAGAGGCTCCTAAGACAGTTGGGGGACTTGAAATAACGCAAAGTCAGAACCATGATGTTAGATACCTAAAAGGTGAAATCATTAGCGTTGGTGACAAGATTGATTTTTTAAAGCCGGGTGATATTATCAGATATGATAAACATGCAGGCCACGGAATAGAATGGGTGGATAAGCTATATTTTGTTATAACAATTAATGATGTAGTTATTATTGAATGAGACTAACACCAGCAGACTTAAGAGATATAAACCTGTTCAAATATTATAGGATTGTACGTAAATGGGCATGCAAAACACACGAGTTGAATGATGCTGATTTAGAACTACTTATATATTTAGATTGCAAAGTACATTTTACACGTAATGATTTCATAGATGGTGCGTATACGTACTCTTGGGACAAAGCCAGATGGGAACGACTTCGCAAAGATGGTTGGATTGATGTATGGAGGCAACGCAACAATACAACAATGAAGTATAGTGTTTATCAAACATCGACAAAAGCAAAAAGATTAATTACAAGAATATATAATATACTTCTAGGAGTTGAAGATTTACCAACATCTCATAGGAGTAAGTTTTTTAAAAACAAATCATACACTGACAAAGTTTTTAACAAAGCTATCAATAACATGATAAAAGACAAAGAACGTTAAATTTAAAAAAAACCATTATGGCCACACCAGCAAACAAACCAAAACCCGCAATTCCCGCAAACAAAACAAACAAAAACGCAACGGATTCTAAAAAACCAGGATCTGTAAGAGTCCCACTTGCCGGGGATTGGGTTATGAAGGAAAATAGGAAAAATGTAGCACAAGCTAAACTTAGTAAAAAAAATAAAGAAACTAGAGCATTCAATTCCGCTAAAGCAGAACTTAGAGCCGGAGGAGAAGGCTTAAAGAAACTGGAATCAACTAATCAATGGGGTGCCGGTACCTGGAGCCGCGAGGCAGCGCTAAAAAACAAAATTGCGCAAATGGAAGTAAAAAATCCGGGCACCTATAAAAGTGTAAAAGGTGGCACTCCTCCAGCTTCAAAAGCGGCTCCACAAAAACCTGCAAAAGGTGTTGTTGTTCCAGCTTCAAAACAAACACCAGAAAAAGGTAAAGTAGTCGAGGCAAAAACAAATCCAACCAAAACTCCACCGGCAAAAGGTAAAGTAGTCGAGGCAAAAACAAATCCAACCAAAACTCCACCGGCAAAAGGTGGTGCTGTTCCCCCAAAACCAGGCAAAACAACCCCAAAAGCAAGTAGTTATGATACAGCAAATAAAAACGGGGCAATGGATAAATTAGTAGCCACTAGAAACTCATCCTCAAAAGGCAGTAGGGAATATACAAACGCTCAGAATTCTATTAATCAAGCAATGGGATCTAAGGTTAGACATAAAGCTAAAAACATAGAGCCAGTTTCAACCATAAAATCAAGTGGAGTAGTTGCTACTAAAGAGTTTAAAAAACCGCCTGTAAGTACTACCCCAGAAGCAGTTCAATTACCTAGTAAAAAAGGAGAATCTGCTGTTACTAAAAAAGAAAAAGGATTCTTTGGTAAAAAGTCTGCAATGAAATCTGTAGCTAAAAAAATAAAACGCTAATATGGCCTTTAAGATGACCCCTAAAAGCGGTATATTTGGTACCCATAGTGAGTCAACTAATAATACACCCGTGTTTAAAAAAGATGACCTTGGGGAAGGTATTGAAGCAGAGGCTAATAGAGACGGCACAATATTTATTAATGACAAGTTGCCTGAGAGTAAAGTTAAAGAAGCTGTCAAACACGAGAAAATACATTTAGATCAAATGTCTCAAGGTAGATTACAGTACACTGATGATTCTGTTATATGGAAAAAAGACACTAAGTCTCCAACAAAAATATACAGAAGGGCAGAAATGAACGAAGGACATCCAGATTTTGAGTGGGAAGCAGAAGCATATAAAAAATAAAGACTATGGCATTTACAGTTAGAAACAGCGCTAGGATATTAAATAGCATCACTAGTAAACAAAACAGGAATGGGGCGCAAGAATTATCAGCTCCAGGACCAAGACAAGGAGAGGGAGGGCAGAACGTTTCTTTATCCGAAGCAGAAACCGCTATGAGTACACCTATAACACAAAGTTGTTCACCGGCTAAGATGAATGCAGCTTTAGTTGCGGGAGCTGCGGATGTTGGTAAAAAATTCATAGATGTAGGAGCAGAGGTTGGAAAAGTTTTTAACAAAAAAGACCCAAACCCTGTAGCCGCTGATTTAGATAAAACAACACAACAGTAACAACTTAATAAAAAATATGTCAAATAATATTCCAATTACAGCAAGAATAAGCAAAGGTCTATTCGGCCAAAAAGTCTCAGAGCCAATACTTAACGTTGGGGCCGCTGGAGTGTCCGGTAATAACCAGACAAGTAATGCTCCATCGCCTAATAAAATGATGTCATCTCCAGCTAAGCAAACGTCGGCAGGAGATATAATAACCGGCAAAAACGAACCAAAGAATGCCGTTAAAGTAAAAACGGTTACAAAAGGCAAGGATACTATAGTTAAAGGCAAAGATACTGTTGTACCCGGTAAAAAATATGTGCCCAACGAAAACGCTTGGTGGAAAAGCAGAACCCCGGAACAGAAAGCCGCTCATAACAAGTCAAAACGCGAAGAAATTGCTAATGACCCTGATTACCAAGATAAAGTAGTAAAAGGAACTGACACTGTAGTGAAGGGGAAAGACGAGGAAGAGGAAAAAACTCTTATGGTTATGAACGAGGGTGACGCTTTGTCAACTTACGGCAGCAGACAAGCTGGCAGGGATGTATTGCAATCTAATAGAAAGTCTAAGAGGGCTGACATTGATGTTGCAAAAGCGGAGGCTAAGCTTGGGTATAGTACTGATAGTGAAGGCAACAAAACAACAATATCTGACCCTAAGTCTCACAATAAGAAGGCAAAGCTAGAAGCTAAATTACAACAAGCTAAAAATAACAAAACAGGTCTTGACTCTCTTTCTGAAAATGCGCGCTTGAAAGCAGCTCAATCGTCGGCCCCTGGCGGGAAAATTAAAGGCACTCAATTAGATTATAAGAAAGAGCAAACATATAGCCCTACTCAAGCGACCGAAGCTAACGCCGGTAATATGATGGCAAATTATAACGCGATGGTAGGGAAGTTGGGTTCCACAACCGAGAAAAAAAATCCAGCCTCAGATAAAAATACAATAGCGGACGCAGGCAGCGCAGCAACAGCAACTGCAACAGCGGATAACGATAATAAAGAAAGAGCTGAGGCTCGCACAAAGCAAGTATCTGATAACGATAATAAAGAAAGAGCTGCATTACTTAAAAAAGAAAACGGATTCTTTAATAAAAAGTCTCCAATGAAAATGAAGTACTTTAAATAATGGGATTTAAAATGCCTCTTAGCTCGCCTTTAAAAAGAGTAAAACCTTATGAGGCAGGAATGAGTGCTTCTGAAAGAAAGACTTATAATAATAAGACTGGAGGCAATCTAAAAGCGCCTCAGCCAGAGGGAGGATCGCGTAGAGACTCTTACTGCGCAAGATCAGCTGGAATTAAAAAATGCAAGAATCCGGATAAAAATGGGGATTGCCCTAATGATATAGCTAGAAGAAATTGGAAATGTTAATATTATGAAATCAAAGGGATTAGGTGATACAATAGAAAAAATAACAACGGTAACCGGAATAAAAACAGTAGTAGATACAATATCAAAAATTACTAAAAAAGATTGCGGCTGCCAAAAAAAGAAAGAAGCATTAAATAAAGTGTTTCCTTATAAACAATAATAATTAAATTAAATCAAAATGAAAAAAGTTACAGAAGCGGTTGTTGAAGACGCAACAAGAGTTATTGCAAGCGAAGAGTTAGCAATTTTAAATGAAAAAGTTACAGCAATTAACAAAGCACAAATGCAAATTGGTGGGTTAGAAGCTCATAAGCACGAGCTACTCCATGCATTAGCAGGATTAGGTGCCGAATTAAAAGAAATACAATCTAAGCTAGAAAGCGAATATGGTTCAGTTAGCGTGGACTTAGTAACCGGAGAGATTTCTGATGTTGCAAATAATACGTAAAATAAGTATTGGTAAAGATTATAAGAATGACGCCATGCACTATGCCGTAGGGCAAGAAGTGTATGGTGGTCATACTATAGTTACTATAATAGAGGAGGAAGATAAGTATTCCATCTATATAAGCAAAGAAGATCTAACTATGGTCTGGAAAGACTTTAACAAGAACATGTCAATATCCGTTGAATACGATATAGCCTATTAATCATGCGCAGTGTATTTAATTATTTGGTTACCCCAAAAGGGAACAGAACAACAGGAGAAATAGAAATAGACGGTACACAACTTATACTAAACACGGAATTACAAAACTACCAATACACAAATCGTGTGGGCATAGTTAATGGTACACCTATGGTGGGCAAATCTCCTATACAGAAAGGAGACGAAATAATAGTGCATCATAACGTATTCAGAAGGTTTAGGGATGTAAGAGGAAAAGAAAAAGACAGTAAAAACTTTTATAATGAGCACACATACTTGGTTCAACCGGATCAAATATATGCTTATAAGAAAGATAACAAGTGGGTTGCTTTGGATGGATATTGTTTTGTTAAGCCATTGAAATCAAAAAATATATTTTCACTAGATAAAGAAAGACCATTAATTGGTATTGTTAAATATGGCAATGACAATGTAGAAAATGGCACGCTTGTTGGGTTCAGACCAGGAATGGAATATGAATTCATAATAGAAGGGCAGAGGTTATACCGAGTACCCACAAATCTAATTACAATCAAATATGAATATCAAGGAGACGAAGAAGAATATAATCCTAGCTGGACATAAAGCAGTTGAGGAGTTAATAAAGGTAGCTCAAGAAAAGATCGTTGACTCAGGTGATGATATATCAGCTGACAGACTTAAGAATGCTGCCGCAACAAAAAAACTAGCTATATTTGACGCTTTTGAAATCCTAACTAGAATTGAGGAAGAACAGAGGATATTGGAAGACAGGCCAAAAGAAGATAAAGACGAAAAGAAATTTACAGGCTTTGCTGAAAAAAGATCTAAATAATGTACGAGCAATCATTATATAGTGTAATAACCCCAATACGAGATATAACAATATCTAGATTAAATAAGTCTAAAAAATGGATTTATGGATACAATAAAGAATACGATATTATTGTTATAAGTAAGACGGGTGAAATTGGAGAAATATACCAAATACAAAATTTAAAGATAGCTTTACCAAAGGCTACAACTAAAATAAGTAACAGTACTGACAAATGGACGCCTGAAGACTATCCTAAGGAGTTCAAATCAATAAATAGTATATTTGATTGGAGAGACTATCCTGACTCGTTTAAAGACAAGTGGGGAGTTTATATAGATGAGCAGTTTAATAGAAGGGATAATGGCTACTGGTTTAATAACAACGGAGCTCCGACTTATATTACAGGTTCTCATTATATGTATTTACAATGGTCAAAGATTGACGTTGGTAAACCGGATTTCAGGGAATCAAATAGATTGTTTTATATATTCTGGGAGGCTTGCAAAGCTGATCAGAGGTGTTATGGCATGTGTTACTTAAAGAACAGACGTTCTGGATTTTCATTCATGGCATCCGGAGAAATTGTAAACTTAGCAACAATATCAAGTGATTCTAGATACGGTATATTATCAAAATCTGGTGGTGATGCTAAAAAGATGTTTACTGACAAAGTTGTACCAATATCTGTTAACTATCCATTCTTTTTCAAACCAATACAGGATGGTATGGACCGTCCAAAAACAGAGCTTGCCTATCGTGTGCCAGCATCAAAACTTACAAGGCGTAAGTTAGGGGCAGCTAATCAAACAGAAATAATAACTGGGTTAGATACTACTATTGACTGGAAGAATACGGGAGATAATGCTTATGATGGAGAAAAGTTAAAACTTTTAGTACATGATGAGAGTGGCAAATGGGAAAGGCCAAATAATATACTGAACAACTGGAGGGTTACTAAGACGACATTAAGACTTGGTAGCAGGGTAATCGGTAAGTGCTTAATGGGATCAACTTCTAATTCATTAGATAAAGGAGGGGATAATTTTAAAAACTTATACTCAAATTCGGACGTTACAAGAAGGAACGCAAATGGACAGACTAGATCTGGGCTATATTCTTTATTTATACCGATGGAATGGAATTACGAAGGATTTATTGACTCTTACGGAATACCGGTATTCAATACTCCAAAAGCAGGTACTGTAGGCCCCCAAGGTGATTCCATAGATATGGGTGTTATAGAACACTGGATCAATGAAGCAGACGGCTTAAGGGGAGATCAAGATGCGCTAAATGAATATTACAGACAGTTCCCCAGAACAGAGGAACATGCTTTCAGAGATGAAACG
>TARA_R110000868_G_scaffold4171_7_pt1 | contig 10587 bp, 10 predicted proteins | sample TARA_R110000868 | Tara Oceans TARA_R110000868 (sample SAMEA4397489) | marine metagenome | biome: Polar Biome; feature: [SRF] surface water layer (ENVO:00010504); material: water (ENVO:00002006), including particulate matter (ENVO:01000060) such as... | depth 5 m | reverse complement strand
CGCAAATAACCACCGCCGAAGGTAAAGTGCAACAGGATAACTTTCATAACTACCTGGTGCCGCGCAACAGCCAGGCACCCACTGAAATCCACATACACCCTGTCAATGACCAGCTCAATGTCCCGATCGGCGGGGCCGGTGAGCCAGGGCTGCCACCCGTAGCACCGGCCTTGTGTAATGCCATTTTTGCCGCCACCGGCCAGCGTATTCGCACCTTGCCTGTCGCCGATCAGTTGCAAACCGCCGGAGCGACAGCCAACAGCAGAGATAATGGCCATGCAGTATCTTGACCAGCAGGTTGTCGAACAGGCATTAGCCTGGCTGCGCAGCGGGCAACCGGTCTGGCTCTGTACTGTCTTGTCGACCTTTGGCTCGTCCCCGCGCGAACCCGGTTCGATGATGGTGGCTCGTATTAACCCTCGGACGCAACAGACTGAGCATATCGGCTCGTTGTCGGGTGGTTGTGTTGAAGACGATTTTCTCGATCGGCTGTTAGCCGGTGAGTTTGCAAAACCGGCCGAGATCCTGCGCTACGGTGCCACTTTTGACGCGCTGTCGACGACGGGTGCCAACAGCAAAATCCAGCTGCCTTGCGGGGGGACTCTGGACGTATTGATTGAACGCTGGCCACCCAATGCGGACTCCCTTCAACATGCTCAGGCCATGCTTGATTGCCTGACGGGCAGCCAACCGGCAATTCGGGAAGTGACCCTGAACAATATCGTCGGTGCCGTCAGCAAACGCCAACTGACCCCGGCCCATTCCGCTTTAACCTCACGTCATGACATCCCGATCCACCAGAATAAAACAGGGCGGGTGCAACGACTCGACGGCAGAGTTCGAATACTCATAGGCCCGGCCTGTCGATTAATCATTGCTGGCTTATCTACCGTTGCCAGAGCCTGTGCAGAATTTGCCGTGGCGCTGGGCTATGAGGTGATTGTGTGTGAACCACGCGAAGAGGAACGCCTCGGTTTTAACCTGCCGGGCATTAGGCTCGAGACCCAGATGCCATCGTCGTTTATCCGCCAGGCGGGCCATTGTCATGCGGCTACCGCAGTGGTGGCCATGACGCACGATCCCCGCATTGATGATCTGGCGATGATGGCAGCGGTCAAAACCGCTGCGTTTTATATTGGAGTGATGGGGTCGCGCCGCACCTCGGACGCCCGCGCCGCACGCTTGATGCGGTCTGGCGGTTTGACTGCCGAGCAGGTCGAACGCCTGCATATGCCCATTGGTCTGGCACTGGGCAGTAAGACACCGGCAGAAATTGCTTTGGCGGTAATGGCCGATGTCGTACGCGTACAAAAAGGCCAACCCCGTGACCAACTCTGAAGCAACCGTCGAAAGCCCTCACCGTCAGATACTCGGAGTGGTTATGGCAGCCGGTTACTCCAGCCGGTTTGGCGCGGGTGACAAGCGTATGGCACGCTGGCCCGCGACTGGCCGAACACTGCTGGGTGAAACGATTCATCAGCTCCGACAAGTCTTGGCTGACGTGGTGGTGGTCATTAGGCCTGACGATCAGCCTCAGTCTCTGGGGATACCCGACGACAGCGATATCATCCGCGCACGCCATGCCGAGCAAGGTCTGGGGGCCAGTATTGCCGATGCCCTTGGCGCCATTCAGGCGTCTGCCACATGGAGCCAACGGCACAGCCTTGCCCTGATGCTGGGAGATATGCCCACCATTCAGCCGACCTCTGTGCGCCAGTTATTACAGCGTGCCAGCAGGCAACACATTGTACGTCCTACTTATCAGGGCAGGCCTGGCCATCCGGTGGTATTTGGTCGGGCATACTGGCCGGCGCTGCGACAATTACCAGCAGCCAGCGGCGCCCGGCAAGTGATTCAACAACACCTGAGTCACGTTCTGCACATTGCGGTTGATGACCCTGGTGTGGTGCAGGACATCGATACGCTTGAAGCCCTGACAGCGGCATCACATCGATCAGTCTGACGGGCGACTTCAACGTTAACGTCAAGACCCACATCGCCTTCCCATTTTCAACCAGCTCCAAGCACAGGTAACGATTTTATGTCCCGCGACCGCTATGGCGAACTACAAGCCTTCCTCAACGTTGCCCGTGAAGGCAGCTTTACCAAGGCTGCCGCGCTGCTGGGCGTTTCCCAATCGGCTCTGAGCCATACCATTCGGGGATTGGAAGCCCATCTGGGAATTCGCCTGTTACACCGCACCACTCGTAGCGTATCGCCCACCGATGCGGGACAGCGGTTGCTTGAGCGCATAGCGCCTCATTTTAATGATATTGATGCTGAAATTGCCGCTATCAGCGCCCTGCGCGACAAGCCTGCTGGCAGTGTGCGAATTTCCGCCAGCGATAATGTCGCTCAAAGCCTCCTCTGGCCCCGACTGGCACCGGTACTGCGCCAATACCCCGACATCCAGCTGGAAATTAATATCGATTTTGCCCTCACCAATATTGTCGAGCGACGTCTGGATGCCGGTGTTCGCCTGGGAGAGCAGCTAGAAAAAGACATGATTGCGGTGCCTATCAGCCCGGCAGTACGCATGGCCGCGATTGCCAGCCCCGGCTACTTCCAGCGCAACCCGATTCCCCAGGTTCCACAAGATTTACTGATGCATAATTGCATCAATTTCCGCCTGCCGACTTACGGCGGCTTGTACGCTTGGGAGTTTGAGAAAGATGGCCGGGAATTGAATATTCAGGTAAAGGGACAGCTCACCTGCAACACCAGCCAACAGGTCGTTGCGGCAGCATTAGATGGCACTGGCATCGGTTTTCTGACCGAAGACACCGCCATCCAATTCCTCCGTGAAGGGAAGTTGATACGCGTACTGGAAGACTGGTGCCCACCCTTTTCCGGCTATCACCTGTACTACCCCAACCGCCGCGAACCAACCCCGGCTTTCCAGATTGTGGTGGAAGCCTTACGTTGGCCACCTCGTTTCTGACGGCGATGCCCATCGGTTGGTATTGGCAGTTGGTATTGGCAGCCGTAAACCAAATGAGGCTACTTTACCGATTCCCACCAGCGGGTAAGCGTTTGCTCGGTATTTGCCGGTTTAACCCGCTCACCGATCACGGGCATCAGCAGCCGATAAGGCTGGCTGATGCTGGCGGCAGCCAGACGCTCCAGCAGGCGACGGCCATCAGCCTTCGAGGGCTGGCATCGATGACATATCAATCACAAAGCGATAACGCACATCGGACTTTTCCAGGCGCTCGTAGGCTTCGTTGATTTGATCCATACGGATCATTTCCACCTCTGGCAAGACACCGGTTTTGCCACAAAAATCGAGCATTTCCTGGGTCTCGGCAACACCGCCAATCAGCGAACCAGCCACCCGGCGGCGGCCCAGAATCATGGGGGCTGTGTGCAATTCCTGCATTAACCCCACCTGACCAACAATCACCAGCGTGCCATCCAGTTCCAATAACGGCATATACGGGTTGATATCGTGTTTTACCGGTACGGTATCAATGATCAATTCAAAACGATCAGCGGCATGCTTCATGGCAGCCGTATCGGTGCTGATCAGCACGGCATCGGCCCCCAAAGCCTTCGCTTCGTCGGCTTTCGACGCACTGCGGGTGATGGCCGTTACGTGCGCGCCCATCGCCGCCGCCAGCTTCACCGCCATATGGCCAAGACCACCGAGGCCAATCACCGCGACCTGACTGCCTGGCCCCACGTTCCAGGTACGCAGCGGTGAATAAGTGGTGATACCGGCACACACCAGCGGTGCGACACGGGCGGTCTCAAGATTTTCGGGCACGCTCAGAACGAATTCTTCACGTACCACCACATGGTTGGAATACCCCCCCATGGTATGACCCATGGCGCTGCCATCTGGCGTATTGTAGGTATCCACCCGGTGGCCACAGTATTGCTCTTCTCCGGCATGGCAGGGTTTGCAATGCTGGCAGCTGTCGACCATACAGCCCACTGCAACCAGGTCACCAATGTTGTATTTGGCCACCTCGCTACCCACCGCCGACACCCGACCAACAATTTCATGACCCGGTACCGCCGGGTATACCGTCCAGCCCCAGTCGTTACGAGCGGTGTGTAAATCCGAGTGGCAGACACCGCAATACAGAATATCAATCGACACATCATTGGCATGAGGTTCACGACGTTCAATGGTCATGGGGGCGAGCAGGGATTCTGCAGTTTGGGCAGCATAACTTGCAGTTTTCATAACAATTCTCTCTTCGATGTCATTTGATAAAAGCGATCGGTACGTTGTGGGCACCACTGCGGTGCCTTATACGGATTATTCTACGGATAGGTATTGTTGATCCGTTACCTGCTCCAGCCATTCCACCACTTTGCCATCCAGCGCTTCCTGCATGGCAATATGTGTCATGGCAACGTCTGGGGCAGCACCGTGCCAAGGTTTGCTGTTGGTCGGAATCGACACGATGCCACCAGGCTGAATCACCTGATGCTCATGATCCCACTGTTGCACAAAACCACGCCCGGCCGTCACCAGCAGTGTTTGTCCCAGTGGGTGCTGATGCCGGGGCGTTAAAGAGGCCATCAACACGCACCGTGCCGGTAAACCAGTCGGATGAACCACGCCAGGACGGCTGCGAAGCATTTTTGATCACGGAAATCATGAGTGGATTCTCCTGTGGGGCAATGGTTCGGCGTATCAGCCGTCATATTCATCTAGAGGGATCATCTATTAAATAATAGTAAGTGGAATCCGCGTTTTTGATTAGGTAGGGCAACTGGGTTGCATTAATGCACTCAGCTCATGAAACAAACAGATTTTTCATATCAGTAAGTCGTAGAGATGCTGCGCTGACTGTATCCGCTCAGACTTCAGCGGCCATAATTCATGAATTACTCACACAAGCTTAAGCGGTTTACACCAGTATATTGATAGATACAAATCTCTTAGCATGGCCGTTCACCCAACTTTTTCAGCTAACGCTTCCATATAGCCATACACTCTTTTGGATCAAACCGCGATGAAGATGCAGGCATCAAAGACAAGCTTGTCGAACTCCAACAACACCCACACCACAAACACCACAAACACCAAGAGCACCACCAACCCCAATCAGGTACTCGCACTGGTACTGGCCTGTTATGTGATGATTATTCTGGACATCTCCATTGTGATTACCGGCCTGCCGGAAATTCAGGCCGAGCTGAAGTTTTCCAATGCCATGCTGTCCTGGGTTCAGAATGCCTACACCCTGACCTTCGGCAGTCTGTTATTACTGGGCGCACGCAGTGGTGATCTGCTGGGTCGTCAACGTATGTTAATGATCGGGCTGGCCTTGTTTGCCCTTTCATCAGTGCTGATTGCCATGGCTCAATCTCCGCTGGCCTTGTTGGGGGGACGCGCCCTGCAAGGTTTTGGTGCAGCCATTCTTGCGCCCTCCACACTGGCCTTGCTGTCATCCTACTTTCCAGAAGGCCCCAAGCGCATCAAAGCGCTGTCCTGGTATGCCGCCACCGCCGGTATCGGAGCCAGTTTGGGGTTGGTACTTGGAGGACTGTTTGCCGGATTGTTAAGCTGGCGCGTTGGTTTTTGGGTGAATGCCCCCGTAGGCCTGTTATTGATGCTGGCGACCTGGAAAATCTTGCGCGACCAGAGTGCCCAGCCTCCCGCTGGTAAAAAATCGCTGGCCGATTACGATATCACCGGAGCCATCACTTCAACGCTGGGAATGGGCGCTCTGGTGTTCGGCACCGTGCATTCCACCCAGGCAGGCTGGACAGATGCGATAACTCTGGCAAGTCTCGCCACAGCAGTGCTTTTTCTGGGCTGGTTTCTGCGTATCGAATCACGCCACCCCACCCCGCTACTCCCCATGCGTTTGTTCAAAAGCCGTGAACGAGTCAGTGCTTATCTGGCCCGTATGATGTTTTTAGGCGCCATGGTTGGTTTCCTGTTTTTCGCCACTCAATTATTGCAACGGATTCTTGGCTTTTCTCCGGTTGAGGCTGGTATTGCCTTTCTGCCGTTCACCGTACTGACTTTTGTTGCCTCCACTCAAGTACCGCGCCTGACGCGTAAACTCGGTAACCACAACGTGGCATTGTTGGCGCTGGTTATCCTGGGTATTGGCATGGCTTGGCTGGCAATGAGTGATGGCAGGAGCGACTACTGGCTGGCCATTGGTTTACCCATGTTGCTGATCGGTTTGGGTAACGGTGCGGTACTTGGGCCACTGACAATCGCCGGCGTAGCTGGCATCAGGGAAGAAGATTCCGGCGCAGCCTCCGGTATGGTTAATGTTGCCCACCAGCTTGGTGGCACCCTGGGCCTGAGCATTCTGGTGGTCATTGTTGCTGCAACCGAAGCGGGTAGCAGCTCAGCGCTGACCGATGAAACGCAACTCGCTCATCAGCTGACCGTCGGCTTCGAAGGTTGCCTGGTGTTTGTGATTCTGGCCGGTGTGATCATGACAACCCTTAACCGCAAACCCGTACCGCAAACGGTTTGAGCAGCCCGTCTTTATTACTCATCAAAAAACCCGGGGAGAGACCGCCAAGCCGGTTTACATTAAAGACATGCTGCCGGTTCATACACATGCCACAGCAGCATGGCTGTCTGACACAAAATAAGACTCCAGACGGAATATACCGTCCTATTGCAGCGCCCCCCGTACGGTTGTTTTCCCACTTTCGGATGTTGCATAGTGATGCCCGACAGCCACCACCTCAGGAGCACACCCGCCATGCCCAGCCTGTTCGATTCCATCCAGATGGGTGATCTGGAATTAGCCAACCGCATCGTTATGTCTCCCTTGACCCGCTGCCGGGCACCCGGCCGTCTTCCCAATGCCCTGATGGTTGAGTACTACCGCCAGCGGGCCAGCGCCGGACTGATCATCAGCGAAGCCACCGCCATCATGCCGATGGGAGTTGGCTACCCGGATACACCAGGCATCTGGTCGGATGAGCAAGTCAAAGGCTGGCAACTCATCACCGAGGCAGTGCATCAAGCAGGCGGCAAAATAGTTTGCCAGCTGTGGCATGTCGGCCGGGTCTCGCACCCGCACTACCTGGACGGAGCAACACCGGTATCCTCCAGCGCTGTTGCCCTGCGCAGCCATGTCCGGCTACTGCGCCCCCAGGTCGAGTACCCGGTACCACGCGCACTGGCAACCGATGAAATACCCGCCATTATCGAGGCTTATCGGCAAGCGGCTGAAAACGCCAAAGCCGCCGGTTTTGATGGCGTCGAATTACACGGAGCCAATGGCTACCTGCCCGACCAGTTCCTGCAAACCAGCACCAACCAGCGTACCGATGCCTACGGTGGCCCGATTGAAAACCGCGCCCGCTTTATGCTCGAAGCCACCGATGCCCTGATTGCTGTGTGGGGAGCCAGCCGCGTCGGCGTCCACCTGTCGCCCGCTTGCGACACCCAGGATATGGGAGATGACGACCCGGCGGCCACCTTCGGCTACGTAGTGGAAGCCCTTGACCAACGTCACATCGCGTTCATCTTCAGCCGTGAAGACCTCAGCAATGATAACGCCCTGACACCCGACCTTGCCCAACGCTTCAGCGGCGCATGGATTGGCAATATGAACCTCAGCCGCGACCACGCCATTCAGCGGTTGGAAGGTCGTATTGTTGATGCCGTCGCCTTTGGCCGCGACTTTATTGCCAACCCGGATCTGGTGGCACGGCTGCAAACCGGAGCCGCCCTCAACGAAGGCAATATGGAAACGTATTACGCCTCCGGTAGCGAAGGGTATACCGACTATCCGGTGTTGGCTGGCGGTTAGGGCGGGGGGAGTTAGGCGGGGGGAGAGGAGAGGAGAGCAGGCGAGTTATTGCCAAATCTGGTGTTCAACCCTGATCATGCTGCGTCCTGATCCTGCTTGTTCACCGACAGCAGGCTTCGTTCTATGATTGAGAACACCCCCGAATCAGCAACAAGAGATAGTTTCATGGCCAGATTCCTTTTTTAAGAAGTGCCATTCTTGAAGAAACAACAAGTCGTCAGTACCCCGGTTTAAAATGGTTACTTTTGCGAATGGATTGGGTTAAAGCCGGTTGTCGGTTCGAATCAACGGGTTGATGGGTTCGACACGATCTTGTACACAGAATACGGCAAGTATTGACCCCCTCCCCTCCGGGAAAGGTTTCAAAAGGGTTCTGACAAAATGCCACAGATTCCTTAGTACGCCGCCAGCCAACTGATCTACCGTCAGGTGGAACGGAAAATCATCATGGTGATTACCGATGGAAAACCGGATCATCAAGAACAAACTCAGGACATCATCAGCCTGTGAACGCAATGGGATTGAACTGGTGGGCGTCGGGATACAAACCGACATGTTGAGAAGCTGTTTCAATTCAGCGTGATGGTACTGGATCTTGCGTTGTTGAAATCAAGCTTATTCGAGATAGAAAAAGCCGCTATCGGATGATGTGCTTTTTTCTTTTTTGAGTGGATAACATCAACCGCTGATTCGATATTATTACTATTAACTCTCCAACCGATCCAGTTTTGTCAGCCATTGATCAAAGTGACCACACTTCTGCCGCAATACATCCAATCCAATGTATTCAGCCACAGACACCCCTGACGTCACTTTGTCGTATTCTGGTATTTCCTTGAGGATTCGCTTGGATGGCGCTGTTTCACGTCCCTGGTTGATCAACTCCGGGTTTTGCTCTCCAACCATATTCACCAGGTTCTGAATAACCTTGTCATGTTCCAGGTATTCCCAATCCAGCGCGGAGGGCTGTGCCAGTATCAAGGCTTCAAATTCGTGTAACTGAATATAAGGAATAAACCGACGTTCATTGATGTCTTGTGCCAGCTCAGTTTCAAGCTGCTCAACCCGACGGTATGCATTCAGTTCACGAATTGCCTGCTCATACCCCGGAAAATCACCAGGGAGTGAGTATAAATCAAACATGGTGGTGAAGCGCACGCTTTTACCTCTGTCTTCTGCAACCCACGCCATAATGTCATTTTTTGCTTTGGCATAGGTTGTCATCCCACCCTTGTAGACTTTACCTGCTCGACGGTCACGACTGGTTTCCACACAACGAGCATCCGCATAGACCTGATATTGGGCCAGGTATGGCTTTAATATCTGGTTCACAAAGGCCTCTTCCGTTTGACCTTCCACAATAAAGTGCAGACGAATCACGGCTTGCCTCCCAGCACATTCTTTTCCCACAACTCTGACAAGCTGTAACGATCCAGCCAACTGGCCAGTTTCACCGTATCCAGGCGGCGAAACTGACTGGCACCACTTTGCTCATCTCGCTCTACCACTACGACTTGCTCGGGAGAATATTCATCGACCAGCCGGGTAGACTGAGTCGCTACAATAATCTGTACATGATGTGATGCACGCTTGATCAAACCCGCCAGCTCCATAGTGGCTGCCGGGTGCAGACCCAGCTCAGGTTCATCCAACACAATCACTTTGGGCATCAGCTCCGGAGGCTGCATCAGCAAAGTCGCCAGTGCCATAAAGCGTAACGAACCATCGGAAATCTGATCAGGCCCAAACAGGTAATCCGGGCGCAGCTTGTCTTGCCAGTTTAATCGCACATAACGCTCGTTACCCGGCACGGTATCCAACGCAAAATCACCAAACTGAGGCATCACTTTTTGCACATGGCGAACGATACGCTGGTAATACGGCTTGTATTTCTCGGTGTTTTTGAGATTTTTCAAAAAGGCCGCCAGGTTACCGGCATCACTGCGCAGGCAAGCAGCATCATCAATATAAACCCGATCTTTGATACGAGCTGTGTCAGACGTGTCGTGAAACTGGTAGTCGCGGACTTTACTTAGCCAATCCACCACAGGGGGCCGTATTGGTGTTTCGCCATCTTTTTCAAGAAATTCACCAGAACCTATTAACGATTCAACTTTCTCACCAGTAAGAAGATTAGTAGTGATTATTGAATTCTTGCTGACGAATAATCGGTCATGTGTTCCCCACATCAATTCAATCACATAGGTTTCAACTCGACCTTCACTGCAAACAGAGACTGAAAACTCAATACAATCAGTAACTTTTGGGCCGTAATGAAGTAATTGACTGGCTCCGTGTTTACCTACATATACCTGTATCGAAGCCGTGGCCATGTAACCCAGCATCCGGAAAAAAGAAATCAGATTGCTTTTACCCGCCCCATTGGCACCCAGCAGTATGGTGACATCACCAAAGGTAATTGTTTGCCCTGCGCCGTCAATAGACTTGAACCCTTTGATTTCCAGTTCAGTGAGTTTCATCACTACCTCGTTTTTTATTCAATCTACTCTCAATATTCATCATTAATAGCCTGAACCGACACCATTCAGGCTATTAATTTGACCATATCCCCGAATCGCTTCCACCCCATCCTGTTCAAACAGTACATGCCAATCTTCCAACTGCTGCTCTGTCACCGGATTACCGGGATCGTCTCGCCAGTCTCCTAGCAAGGTTGCTTTGGGAGTATTGGAGATCAAAAAGGCATCCAGCTGGATACTGGCATTGGCCGGGCTTTGCAAAGCAAATAAAGCAGCACCGATCTGGTGGGGATTCAGATCGGCCGAGGCGTCAAAAGCGAATTGCTCAATCGACCGACATCACCGCCACGACGCTG